>JACCEA010356828.1_pt1 | contig 47253 bp, 7 predicted proteins | sample 7449851 | NCBI WGS metagenome assembly JACCEA01 (sample SAMN15323453, study PRJNA562643) | freshwater metagenome | isolation source: river surface water | place: USA:Blue River Watershed | collected 2017-08-18 | reverse complement strand
TTAAATAATGGTTCTATTAATGAATTAAGTGTTATTGGTAATAGTATATTAAATACTGCATCTATTAATGAATTATTTATTAATGGTAATATTAATTTAACACATATTAATATTAATGGTAATAGTATATTAAATAATGGTTCTATTAATGAATTAAATGTTATCGGTAATAGTATATTAAATACTGCATCTATTAATGAATTATTTATTAATGGTAATATTAATTTAACACATATAAATATTAATGGTAATAGTATATTAAATAATACTTCCATAAATGAATTAAATATTATTGGTAATAGTGTGTTAAATACAACATCTATTAATGAATTGAATGTTATTGGTAATAGTATATTAAATAATAGTTCTATTAATGAATTAAATGTTATTGGTAATAGTATATTAAATAGTGTTAAATTATTGAAACCAATAGAAACAATATATATAATAAGTAATAATATATTTGGAACTAATAATAGTCCATTAATAGGATATTCTATGAATTCATATGGTAATCAAATAATAGGAAACTCATCAGGAACATATGATAATAGTAATAATAGTACATCATTTACATTAAGTTCTGGTGTATGGAATATAAATATAAGTTGTGAATTATCTGGAGTAGTAAATGATGGAATAAGTGAATATTATTATGGACTGAGTGATAATTCAAATAATTTATTAAATGTTCCAAATAATTTACAACATTATAGTCCATATAATATAATATTTACAAATATGACAAAAATAATTACACATATATCAGGAATATTAATGATAAATACACCAACAGAATATTTTATTTATTGTAATTTTACAAAAACAGGAACTAATGATTTAACAATGATACCACATTATAGTATTGTTAAAATAGCATAAATTTAATTTAATTAAAAATAATAATTTCTTAATTAAATTAATATGGATAATCAAAATATATGTGTCAATGCTCTAATATTAGACCAAAATGCAACATATACAAATATAATTAATTCAAAGATAGCAAATATTCAATCATTAAATACAACATATATAACTAATCATGATAATATAATTATTAATTCTGAAAATATTATTATTGGAAATAATAATTCAAGAATAACTATACATGGGACTACAGATATTGAAAATTTAAATACAAAAAATTATGATAGTAGTAAAATTAAAAGCAAAACTATTACATTAAATGTTGGTGGAAATAGTGCTGCATTATCAGGAATAACTTTTCAACAATATGGTAATGATGAAGCAGCATTTATTAAATTATCCGAAGATACTAATTCATTTATAGTTAAAACACCAAATTCACCTTTTATTAATACAATAGTTACTACAGACCAAAATAATAATGTTGTTTTAGATAATTTAATATTAAATTATCAGAGAGTTAATAATACAGCAACAATTAATAATGTTAATATTAATTATGCATTAATAAATAATGAAATAGTTGATAATATATATGTTAATCATATTCTTTCTAATAATATATTATCAAATAATATAATAACTACAGATTTATTATCGGAAAATATTATTAGTAATAATTTATATTCAAATTATGGAAATATAAATAATTTATATGTTGATAATATTTTAGTAAATAATATTAAAATAAATAATAATCAATCATTTGATTATTTAAATGCAAATAATATTATTGTTAAAAATATTGATATTAATTATGTTGATATTATTAATAATGGAATTATAAATGGAACTTTAATAGTTAATTCTAATTCATCAATACAAAATATTTATGTTAAAAATATTAATGTAAATGATACTATGTTTATATATGAAAATGGATTATTTATGACGAATAATATAATTTCAAATAATATTATATCAAATAATATTGAAAGTAATTATATTACAAGTGATAATATTAAATCAATTAATATAGAAACAAATAATTTATTATCTTCATATATTATTACTGATTATTTAATAAATAATGATATTATAACTAAAAATATATTATCAAATAATATTGTTTCAGATATAGTATCTTCAAATAATATTGAATCAAATAATTTTATAGTTAATAATAATATTTATTCTAATAATACAATAATAAATAATTCAATTATTACTAATACTATTAATACAAATTATATTAATGTAAATAATATTATACATATTTTTAATAATGGATATATTATTGCTAATGAAATTTATACAAAATATATTAATAGTGATAATTTAATAATTGGTAATAATGATTCAAATATTATTATTAATGGTAAAATTAATCAAATTAAATTTAGTGATAATACTATACAAACAACAGCTTTCATTAAAACAAATGTTATTAGTGGAAATTATACATATCCAATAATATCTATTAATGATTATGGTCAAATAACTTCTATTCAATCAGGAAATGTTAATTTAATTAATTATTATATGAGTGATAATATTACAATAGATGGTAATCAACATATCAAACAAAATTTATATTGTAATAATATTATTTCTGATGTTAATATTTTAGGTAATTTAACAGTTTATGATATTACTTGTAATAATATAATATCAGATATTAATCTATTAGGTAATTTAACTACTAATAATTTATATTGTGATAATATTTTATCTGATGTTAATATACAAGGTAATTTAACTGTGAATAATATTAGTATTAATAATATATTATCTGATATAAATATTTATGGTAATGTATCTGTTAATAATTTATCATTTAATAATATATTATCAGATATAGTTATTTATGGTAATATTATTACTAATGATTTGTATTGTAATAATATTTTAAATGATATTACTATATATGGTAATGTAAGTGTTAATAATATTAAATTAAATAATATATTATCAGATATAATAATTAATGGAAATATTACTGTTAATAATATTATTGCTAATAATATTTTATCAGATTTAAATATTAAAGGTAATATTATAACTGATAATTTATCTTGTAATAATATATTATCTGATATTAATATTTTAGGTAATATTACAGTCGGTAATGTATTGTGTAATAATATAATATCTGATATTAATTTTATTGGAATAATTTATTCAAATAATATAGTAGTAAATAATATATTATCAGATGTTAATATTATTGGTAATGTTGAAACTAAAAATTTATCAATATATGGAAATGTATTAACAGATTTTAATATTCATGGTAATGTAATTATTAATAAAAATTTAATAGTAAATAATATATTATCAGATGTTAATATAATTGGTAATATTAATGTTAAAAATATAACTGTTAATAATATATTATCAGATGTTAATATTAAAGGTAATTTAACAGTTGATAATATATTATGTAATACAATATTAAATGATATTAAAATAAAAGGAAATCTAGAAATTGATTATTTAAAAGTTAATAATATATTATCAGATGTTAATATTAAAGGTAATTTAACTGTTGATAGTATTATAGTTAATAATATATTATCTGATATTAATATACATGGTAATGCAAAAATTAATAATATGATATGTAATAATATATTATCAGATATAAATATTTATGGAAATTTATCAGTTAATAATATATCTTTTAATAATATTATTAATGATATTAATATTTTAGGTAATTTAACTGTTCAAAATATTAGTGTTAATAAAATATTATCAGATGTTAATATTTTAGGTAATTTAACTGTTCATAATATTTCTATTAATAATATATTAAATGATATTAATATTTTAGGTAATTTAACTGTTGATAATATATCTGTTAATAATATATTATCTGATGTTAATATTTTAGGTAATTTATCATTAAATAATTTAATATGTAATAATATTTTATCTGATTTAAATATTATTGGTAATTTAATAGTTAATGATAATATTACTATTAATAAAAATTTATTAGTTAATAACTCTATTATTTTTTCTGATGGAACTATCCAAAATACTGCATTATTAGAAACTAATGTTGATGATTCTAAATTATACTCTAATGCTAATATTCGTGTTAATAAATTTGGACAAATTGTATTTATTGAATCTGTTATTGACCCTTTTACTATTAATAAAGATGGTAATATTAATATTAATGGAAATTTAATGATTTTAGGAAATGTATTTACAACAGATGGATTATTATCAATATATTCAAATGTGTTAATAAGTGATAATTTATATTTAAATGGTAATATTATAACAAATGATAATATATATATAAATGGAAATATTAATGTTGAAGGTAATATTATTGTTAATAATATAAATATTAATCATTTAATAAGTATTAATAATTTAAAAGTTAATAATATTATTAATGATAATTTATTAATTAGTAATACTGCAATTATTAATAATTTAGAAACAAGCAATATAACAACTAATAATTTAGTTATTAATAATATATCTAATATTAATGAATTAAATATTTCTAATAATATAACTGTTGATAATATTAAAATAAATAATTCAATAATAAATAATATTGAATCAAATAATATAATATCAAATAATATTATAACTAATAATATTATATCAAACAATTTATATTCAAATAATATTAGTGGTAATTATTTAATTATTCATAATAACATTATATCAAATAATATCAAAACTAATAATATTAAATCTGAATCATTAATTGTATTAAATGATACAATAATGAATAATTTATCGTTATCTATTATTATAATTAATAATAATGCTAATATAAATGGGAATTGTGATTTAAATAATTTAAAATCAAATAACATTGATTCAAAATTATTAAAAGTTTCAAATGATACATTTATTAATAAATTAAAAGGTAATGATATTTTTATAAAAAATTTGAATGTTGAAAATGATACTATATTAAATATTTTAACAGCAAATGAGTTTACAATAGAATCATTAAATGTTGAAAAAACATCTATGTTAAATGATATTAATGCAAATAATGTTAATATAAATGGTTATTTAAATATTTCAGGAGATGGAAAAATTAATAATTTAACTGGTAACAATATAAATATATCTAATGATTTAAATATTAGTAATAATCTTACATTAAATAAATTATCATCTAATAATATTATATCAAATAATATATCTACATACAATTTATCAAGTAATTATATATTTGCTAATGATATTGTATTATATAATGATTTAATAGGTAATAATGTATTCATTAATGATTTGATAGGTAATAATATTAATCTTAAAAATGATATATTAGCGAATAATATTATAATATTAAATGATATATTATCAAATAATGGAATAATTAATAATATATTAATAAATAATAATTGTTTGGTAAATAACATTAATACTAATATTATTATTTCTAATGAATTAATTATTAATAATGATGCAATAATATATAATTTAAATGTTAATAATATTATAGTAAATAATGTTAATATTAATGATGCTATTATAAATAATTTAAATGTTAATAATGTGATAGTTAATTATGATTTATATGTTAATAGAAATACAGAATTAAATTATTTTATGGCTAATTCAGTTATTATTAATAGTAATTTATATGTTGGTAATAAAGGTTCATTTAATAATATTGAAACTAATGAAGTTATTGTCAATAAAAATATGGTAATTTATGGTGATACTGAATTAAAAAACCTAAATGTTATTAATATTGATGTATTCAATGATATTAATATTAAAGGAGATTCAATATTAAATGATGTATATGGTAATAATTTAATTGGTCATGACATATTTATTAATAATATTTATAATAATAATATTAATTGTAATAATATTTATGCTAATACATTATCTGTTAGTAAAATTGAATCTAATTTATTATTAAATAACAATATTTATAATAATAATTTAATTGTAAATAATAATGCAATAATTAATTTAATATATAGTAATGAATTAATTATAAATAATAATTTAATAGTTTCTAATTTTTCAGAATTAAATAATGTTAAAATGAACAATTTAATAATTACTAATAATTTGAGAACCAATAATATATATAATAATAATTTATTTGGGAATAATATTATCATTGATAATGATTTAGTTGTATCAAATAATTTAATAAATAATAATATTTATTGTAATAATATTAATACTAATAATATTGAATCTAATAATATTAAAATTATTAATAATACTATATTTAATAATTTAATAGGTAATAATATTGTTCTTAATAATTTGGATGTTAATAATAATTCAAAATTAAATAATATTTCTAGTAATAATATTACAACAAATAATGTTATATCTAGTAATATTGATACAAATAGTATATATACAAATAATATAATTAGTAATAATTTAACAATTTATAATGATACAATATTAAATAATTTTATTGCTAATAATATATTTTCTAATAATTTATCTATATCTAATGATTCAATTCTTAATAATTTAATAACAAATAATATTAATGTTAACGATTATGTTATTATTAAAAATAATACTGAATTGAATAATTTATTTGGTAATAATATTATTATTAATAATAATTTAATAGTTTCTAATTATACTATTTTAAATAAATTATATGCTAATGATACAATTATTAATGGTTCTATTAATGTTTCTGGTGATGGTTATTTTAAAAATATTAATGCTAATAATATTAAATTAATTGGTGATATTAAATCTAATTATATTATTAGTAATTCACTTTATACTAATAAAATATATAATAACAATATATTAAATATTATTGCAAATACTATATATATTGGAAATGTAGATTCAACAGTTAATTTAATAGGTAATACTAGTTTTCAAACTGTTAACGAACTACAAGTTTATGACTCTATAATTGTATTGAATAAAGGTGGTCTAAATGCTGTTGGTTCTGGTATTAAAATTGAAGAAAATGGTTCCATTGTTTCAGAAATAATATTAGAAGAGGGATACGAAACATTTAGAATTAATAATAAAAGAATTGCAACTGTTGATTTTAATGATAATTTAATTATTAAAGGAACTGCTGAATTAGCAGAAGTTATTAGTGGGACAACAACAATAAATGGTAATTTGTATGTTAATTCAAATATTAATGTTAATTCTGATATTAATATTAATTCAAATGTAATAGTAAAATATGATAGTATTATGAATAATGTTAAAATATTAAATGATATTAGTATTAATAATTTATTAGTAGAAAATAATATCATTTCTAATAAAAATAATGTAAATGAAATGGTAGTTAATAAAAAATTATTAGTAGATAATATATATTCAAATAATGATATTAATATATATTCAAATGTAATAATAAATGGTAATTTAAGTATATATAATTTAACTATAAATGGTGTAATATCATCATTAACTAATAATAATATTATTATTAAAAATAATTTATCGGTTAATGGTGAATTATTAGTTAATGGTAATATTATTATTAAAAATAACTTATCAACATCAAATATTAGTAGTAATATAATAAAAACTGATAATTTATATAGTAATAGTATATATTGTAATAATATAGTATCTGATGTTAATTTATATGGTAATTTAATTGTTAATAATTTAAAAGTAAATAATATATTGTCTGATGTTAATTTATTAGGTAATTTAACAGTCGGTAATTTAAAAGTTAATAATATATTATCAGATATTAATTTATTAGGTAATTTAACTATTAGAAATTTAACAGTCAGTAATATATTGTCTGATGTTAATTTATTAGGTAATTTAACTGTTTATAATATTAGTGTTAATAATATTATATCAAATATTAATATATTAGGTAATGTTATAATTAATAGAGACATAACAATAAATGGTAATTTAAATATTAATTCAATTAAATTTATTGATGGGACTATTCAATCAACTGCATTTAAAGAAACTGGTGTTATCAGCAATGTTAATACAAATAAACCATATACAAATCCAAATATAATTGTTAATAATTATGGTCAAATAACTTGGATAGAAAGCACAGTAAAAAATAGTTCAGTATCTATAGACCAATTTAATGATATATATATTAATGGAAATGCAATTATTTATGGTAATTTATCTAATAAAAATGGAACATTGAATATATTATCAAATGTTAGTATTATTGGTGATTTAAAATTGAATAATAATTTAATATTAAATAATAATATTATTATTAATTCAAATGTTATTATTAATTCAAATTGTATAATTAATAATGATTTAAAAGTATATGGAACAATAAATACAAATATATTAAATACTAATCTATTAAATGTTGATAAATTAATAAATAATTATTCTAGTTTTAATAATATAACTGTTAATGATATAAATATATTAAATAATATTAAAATTTTTGGTTCAACAATATTAAATGATTTATCAATGAATAATGCTATTATTAATAATTCAATATATGTTTATGGAAATGGTATAATTAATAATGTTAATGTTAATAATATTAATGTTATCAATATAATTACTAATAGTATAGATTTAGATAAAATTTATACTAATAATATAGAATCAAATAATATAATAGGACATACTATTAGTATAAATAATTTAATATCAAATGAAATTATAACAAATTATATTAATAGTAATAATTCCATAATTGATTATATTCAAACAAATTTAATAAATGTTAATAATATTATTAGTAATCATTTATCAATTGATAATATAATAGTTGATATTATATATAATAATGAAATAACAAATAATTATGCTATTATAGATACAATAATATCTAATAATATTGATGTTAATAATATTATTGTTGATTTTATGAATAATATTTATTTAGAAACAAATAATATATTATCAAATTCATTAACTATTAATAATTTGGCTATTTTAAATAATATAACAAGTAATTTTGTTAATATTAATAATAATTTAATTGTTCAAGGAAATACAACATTAAATGATATGTATGTTAATAATGTATATATAAATGAAATATTAAATATTAATTCAGATATTAGTTTTGATAATATCAGTATTAATAATTTATTAGTTAATGAAGATATTAATATATTAAACAATACTAATGTTAATAATATTTTTAATAATAACATTGTTTCTAACAATATTATAACCAAATATTTAAAATCATATAATATTGATTCAGATATATTAAATACTTATGATATTATTACTGAAAATATAACTTCCAATAATATAACTTCTAATAATGTAATTATTTATGGTGATTTAAATGTTTCTAATTTTACAATTTCAAATACATTAGTTGCAAATGATACAATTATTCATGGCTCATTAATTATTTCTAAAGATATTAATGTTACTAATTTAATAACTAATAATGTTTTAGCAAAATCCATAACAATATCAGAAGACTCTTCAATTAATATATTAAAAACTACAGATATTTATATTGAAGATAGTATTAATATTAAAAATACTAGTTTCATAAATAAATTATTAGCAAATGATATAATTATTAATAAAGATTTATCTTGTTCCTCTATTAGTTCAAATTCAATAATCACAAATGATATGAATATTAATAATGATTTAAATGTTAGTAATATTGGTGCTATTAATTCATTATATACAGATTCTATTAATGTTAATAATGATTTAGTAGTTAATGGTAATACTACATTAAATAATTTAGATTTAAATTATATTTCAGTTAGTAATAATTTAAAAGTTAATAATACTACTACATTAAATAATTTAAATACACAAAATACAAATATTAATGGTATATTATCTGTTGGTGGATATAGTTATTTACAAGATATTAATGCAAATAATGTTAATTTAAATAATATTAATTCAGATACTATAAATACAAATTCATTAACTGTTAAAGAAATTAATAATGATGGAACAATTAATATATTTAGTGATGTAATAAATGTAGGAAATGAAAATTCATCAGTATATATAATTGGTAATACTAATATTATAACAACATTAAATTTAGAAATTACTGAAAATACTTTAACACTTAATTCTGGTGGTTCTACTGCTGTTGGTGCAGGTTTTTATTTTGAAACAACTAAAGGTATTGTCAGTTCATTATTATTAGAAGAAGGATATCAAACATTTAAAATAAATGGTAATAGAAGAATATTAACTACAGATTTAAATAATAATGTTTCTATTTTAGGAACAACAACATTAAATAAATTATTATGTAATAATATAGTTATTAATAAAAATTTATATTTATCAGGTAATATAATTTCAAATTCAACTATTAATTTTAATAATAATGTTATAATATATGGTAATGTTAATATATATGGTAATTTGTTAGTTAATAATGCATATATTAATAATATAACTGGAAATAATTTATTAATTAAAAATAATATAACAGTTAATGGTAATATTGTTATTAAAAATAACTTAATAGTATCTGGTATCACAACAATTACTAGTTTATATTCTGGTGATACAATAGTGTCTGGCTCTGAAACTATTAATAATTCATTAACTGTTTTAGGAACTAGTACGTTTGGAACAATTACAACTACTACATTAAATGTATTAGGATTACAAACTGTTAATAATTTATCTGTTAAACAAAATATTAATGCAAATAATATTAAATCAGGTGAAATATTTATTAATGGTAATTGTATAATTAGTAATAATTTATATTTATCAGGTAATATTATATCAAACAATGTATTTAGAAATATTTATATATTTGGAAATTGTATATTTAATGATAATGTATCAATATTAGGAGATTTGAAAGTTAATAATAATATAACTTTAGGATATAATACATATTTAACAGGTAATTTAATAGTTGGTGGTAATTTAACATTATTAAAAAATTTAAATATATTAGGATTAACTAATGTTAATAATTTATATACATCAACTGGAACTATTAATTTAAATGGTAATATTACAACTATTGGAAATATGACCATTAATAGAAATTTATTAATAACTAATAATGCAATTATACCAAATATTTATGGAGATAATACCGGTAATGTTAATATAAATGGTAATATTATAACATCTGGTAATTTAACAATTAATAGAAATTTATTAATTAAAGGTAATATTTCTGTTAATAATATTTATCCATATTCAACTGGTGTTATTACACTAAATGGTAATGTTAATATTATTGGAAATATGACTATTAATAAAAATTTATTAATTTTAGGTAATATAACTTTATCAAATGGTTATTTATATGGAAATAATTTAGGAGAACTAAATATACTATCAAATGTTAATGTATATGGTAATCTTGTAGTTAATAAAAATTTAATGATATTAGGTAATTTAATAATAGGTGATACAGTCATTAAAAGTGCATTAACATCAGATACAATTATTGTGAATGGGAATATGACAGTTAAATCATTAGATATAACTGGTGATTTAAATGTGTATGGTAATATTATTACCGATACAATAACACCATATACTACAGGAAAAACAATTAGTATTAATTCTATATCTGTTAAAAATAATGTTATTGTTAATGGTATTTTAACTAGTACCAATATGATAACATCTAATATAACAACATCAACAACAGCATTAAATATGAGAACTAATGTTATTATATATGGTAATTTGGTAATCAATAATAATTTAACAGTTAAAAATTCATTAATATTAAATGCTAGTGGTGATAATATAATTAAATCATTAAATGATAATATTAATATTAATGCAGTTTCAACAATTGTTAGTGGAAATTGCACTATTAATGGTAATTTATTAATCCTTGGTAATTTAACAATTAGAAATAATATAACAAGTATTACTGGTAATATTACTATGAATTCTAATGTTATTATCTATGGTAATTTAACTATTTCAAGAAATTTATATGTTGATTCTGTTGGTTTTAAAACCTTAAATGGTAATTCAACAGGATATATAATAATTAATGGTAATGGTAATGTATATGGTAATATGACAATTAATAGAAATTTATTAATTAATGGTAATTTATCGGTTAGTAATATTTATGGGGATAATAAAGGAAATATTAATTTCATTGGTAATCAAACTATTTATGGTAATACTACTATTAATAAAAATTTATCAGTTTTAGGAAATGTTGTTCTTAAAAATATTATTGGAAATAATGATGTTTCTATTTATGGTAATGTTAATATTTATGGTGAATTAAAAATTATTGGTAATATTATTTCTGATATTAATATTTTAGGTAATCTTACTATTAAAAATAATTTAACTGTTTCTGGTAATGCTTTATTAAATAAAATTATAACAAATAATGATTTTACTTTGTATGGTAATATAACAATTGCTTCTGGTTATGGTATTATTTATCAAAAAGATAATAGTTATCAAACATCTGGTAAAGGAACATTAGGTGTTAATTATAATTATGATGCATATAATATTGTTGCTGGTGGTCCTATTACATTAAATTATAGTCCTACAACAATTAATAATAATACATATTTAGGTTTTATATTATCAGGCACTAAATCATTTACAATTAACGCAATTGCAACTTTTCAATGTTTTAATTTAGATGCTATAACTTTCCCTTCTGGTGTTTGGTATATAACTATGGTATCTTCTTTCTATTCAAGTAATGCAAAATCATCGGCTGCCAAATCATGTACATTAGATTATCATGGTATTGGTATATTTCAAACTATACCTACAACATATGATAATTTTATTACTAATGACCCATATTGTGGTTTTGTTAGAACTGTGTCTTTAAATACTGGTACTTATTATTCATATACAAATACAACTAATAATATTAATGATTCTACTAATAGTTATAAAGTATCTAGTTGTATTAAATATACGGGAACAGCATATTATACTGATGATATTACTATTAAATATACTGCTGTTAGAATTGCATAAATTTTTTTTCTATTTTTAATTAATGAATAATCAAAATATTGGTTTAAATACATTAATTAAAAAACAAATTGAAACAACAACTGATGCATTAATATCACATGATGGTGTTATAAATACTGTGATTATTAATATAATTGATAGTAATAATACTATAATATTATCAAATAATATTATTTTCGGGAATAATAGTGAACAAAAGATTAATTTATCAGGAAATACTGAAGTATCTAATTTAGTAATAAATAAAATTAAAAATAAAAATTTAATAATAAATACTGATAATAATGATTTAGCATATGCAGGTATTGAATTTATTGATAATAATTCTTTTTTAAAAATATCTGAAGATAAAAATCATTTTATAATAAAAACACCAGATAATGATATTAATAAAATATTAACTAAAAATAATATTGATTCTATAATATTAAATAATTCTATTATCAATAATTTATCAATTTATAATTCTGTATTTAATAATATAATAATTAATAATGCAAATATTGATAACACTAATATTAATAATATTATTAGTAATAATTTAATTGATAATATTATTCAAACTAGTTCAATTGATACAAATATTATTAAAATTGATAATATAAATTCTAATACTATTATTAGTAATAATTTTATAGTTAATGATATTAGTGTTGATAATATTATTCAAAATAATATTGTCATTAAACATAATTTAATTTTAAATAATTTAATTATGAACGATATAAATACAATATCAATTCAATCTGATAATATCAATATTCATAATAATTTAATAATTAATGATATTAATATTAATAATTTATATTCACATAATATTGATTCAAAAAATATTAATATATTAAATGATTTTACTATTTCATTAACAACCAATATAATATCAAATAATATTAATTCAAATAATATTAAATTAAATAATATTGAATCAAATATATTATTATCAGAAAATATTTTATCAAAAATAACATTATCAAATAATTTATTATCAAATAATCTATTAAATATATATATTAAATCAAATAATATATCAACAAATAATTTATCATCTGATATTATTTTTTCTAATAATATATTTAATAATAATATTCATGGTTTAAATTTAATAACAAATGAAACTATATCTAATTATTTATTTATTAATGAATATTTATTTAATACTACTATAATTAATATTAATAAAATTAATCAAAATGATATTATTATAAATTCAAATAATATTGAAATACTTGGAATAATTAATAATATTAAATTTGATTCTGAATCTATTCAAAACACCGCTTTTATTAAATTAAATAATTCTGATTCACAATTATATAATAATCCTGATTTATTAATTAATGAATATGGACAAATTATTAATATTCAATCAAATTATCTACATGATTTTTATAATAATAATGTTTATATTAATGGAACACTTGAAATTGATAATAATATAATTGGTGATTTAAATATTATTAATAATTTAATTCTTAATAATCTATCTATTAATAATATCTATTCTGATATTAATACCAATAATGTTAAATTAAATAATATCAAATTAAACAATATTATTTCTGATTTAAATATTCATAATAATTTATCAATTTATAATTTATCATGTCATAATATTAATTCTAATGTAAATATCCTCGGAAATATAATTTTTGATAATTTAACTGTTAATAATATTAATTCTGATTTTAATATATTTGGAAATATTGATTTGAATAATTTAACTGTTAATAATATTTATTCTAATTTATCATTTAATAATTTAATCATTGATAATTTATTATCTAATACTATATCATCTGATATTGTTCTAAAAAATATAACTATTAATAATAATTTAATAATAAAAGATAACATCAAATCAAATATTATTAATAATAACATTATAGTTAATAATATATTATTTAATACGATTAATACAGATGTTAATATTATTAAAAATATAAAATTGGATTCTTTAATATCTAATAGTATAATAGTTAATAATATTGTTTCAAATAATATTATTATTGATACTATATTAAATAATACTATTAATAGTGATTTTAAATTAATTAATAATTCATTAGCATTATATAATTTAATAATAAATAATGATATATTATCTGATTTAAACATCAATAATAATTTAACTCTTAATAATTTACAAATCAATAATATATTATCAGATATTAACATTTATAATAATTTAACTATTAATAATTTAACTTTTAATAATATATTATCTGATACTAATATTAATGGTAATATTAATGTATATGATTTGAATTTGAAAAATATATCATTAAATAATTATTATGGAAATGTTATTATTGATAATTTAATATCCTGTAATATTTTATCAAATATATATATCTATAATAATTTATCTAGTTATAGTTTATCCACAAACAATATTTATTGTAATATTGTTGTCAATAATTTAAAATTAAACAATCTATCTTTGAATAATATTTTAAATGATATTAATTTTCAAAATATAACACTAGATAATATTTCATTAAATAATATTATTAGTGATGTTAATACACAAAATATTAATATACTTAAAAATATTATAATAAAAGATAAAATATTAAAAGACATCCAAATATTTAATAATTTATCGGTTAATAATTTATCCATGAATAATATTTCATCTGATATAAATATTTTAAATAATATAAGTATTGAAAATATAAAAATGAAAAATAATATTATTACAGATGTATATACAAATAATAATATTATAATAAATAATTTGAATATTAAGAAGATATTGAATGATATTAATTCAAATAATGTATTTACTAAAAATTTATCATGTAATAATATTTATGTTAATAATATATTAATTAATAATATTCAACAAAATACTGGATTAATCAATAAAGGATTAGATAATTTATTATATGAAAACTCTAATTTATTAATTAATAAATATGGTCTAGTTAATTTTATTGAAAGTGTTATATTATATCCTATTAATACATCTAATTCTACTGTACATTTTAATAAAGATGTTTTATTTACTAAAGAAATTAAATCAAATACTATTTTAAATATTAAATCTAATGTTTTAATTAATAATGATTTAATAATTAATGGAAACTATTTATATTTTAATTCAAATATAAATGGGAGTTTAATATCAGATAATATTAATACATATAATTTAACTATAAAAGATAAATTAATAATTAGTGCTATTAATAGTATTAATATTAATTCTAATAATATTATTGTTAATAAATTATTAATAAATGATGGTGTTTTCAATAATATATTTAATACTAATTTATTAGCAAATAATCTTGTATCAAAATTATTATTTTCTGATACTATTACTTCTAATAATTTATATAGTAATTATTCTATTATTAATAATATTAAAAATGAATATATTAATTCTAATACAAAATTAATTACAAATAATATTCATAATATTAATATATATCAAAATAATATTAATTCAAATAATATTATTATTAACAATATAATAACAAATCTAATAATATCAAATAATATAATTTCTAATAATTTATCAACAATTGAATCATATATGAACAAAATAATTATTAATAATTTATTATCAAACTATATTAATATTAATAATGCTAATATTAATAAATTAAAACTAGATAATATAATAACAAATAATATTAAAATAAATAATTTTTGTATTAATAATTTATATGGTAATGATATTAATAATAAATTCTTATATGTTAGTAAAAATACAAACTTAAATAATATATTTTCAAATAATGTTAATATTAAAAGAACTATTAATGTATCAAATCAATCCAATTTTAATTTTTTATCTAGTTCTAATACTATTATAAATACTTTTAATGGGAATAATATAAATGTTAATAATCTATCTAGTAATAATATAATTATTAATAATTTATTAGGTAATAACGTTTATTCATCTAATACAAAATTAATAGATATTATTAATAATAATGTTATATCAAGTAATAATTTAAATACAATTAATATTATATCAAATTATATTGAAATTAATAGATTATATTTATCAGATATATATATTAATAATATTAATGGAAATAATATAACAGGAAATAATATTAGTGCTAATAATATTAAATTAAATTATTTATTTACTAATAATATTGAATTAAATTTATTAAAATCAAATAATATTACTTCTTATTTAATCATTAATAAGAATAATTTAATTTCTAATAATTTGATTAGTAATTATTCAAAAATTAATAATTTGGAATTGATTAATTTAGTTAGTAATAATGTAATTATGAATAATAGTAAAATTGATAATATTGAGATTAATAATTTATTTATAGATGAATTAGTTAGTAGACAAAATTTAATTTTAAATTCATTAAATGTTGATAATATTTATTATGATAATTATATTGATGACACAATTAAAATATATGGTAATACTTTTATTGATAGTTTATATTTAGATAATATAAATGTTAATAATATTAATGTTAAAAATACATTATATTTAATTAATTCAAATTGTTCAAATATTAATACTAATACTATTAATACTCTTGGAAAATATATAACAACAAATATATCATCTAATAATATTTATTTTAAAAATGGTAGTTTTAATAATATTTTATCATATGATATAAATTCTAATAATATTACTAGTAATAATATTATAGTTAATAATCATTTTAAAAATAATGATATATATGTCAAAAATATAATTAATAATAATATATCTACATTAATTTTAAAATCAAATAATATAATTAGTAATAATATTTCTATAAAAATTTTGAAAAATAATAATATTTCTATATTTAATTCTGTTAATAGTAATAATATAATATTAAATAATATTTATGGAAATGATATATATTTTAATGATATTTATTCTAATAATATATCTATTAATAATTTAAAAATTAGTAATGGAAAGATTAATAATATTTATAATAGTTTTATATTGAACAACAATATAATAGGAAATAATAGTAGATTTAATAACTCTGAATTAAATAATATTATTGCAATAAATATTATTAATAATAATTTAATAGTTAATAATAATTCTTCATTTATTAATATTGATTCTAATAATATAATTACTAATAATTTATCTATTATTCAAAATACTATTTCAAATAATATAATTAGTGATAATATTTTAATAAAAAATAATTTAATAGTCATTAATAATTTAATATTTAACTCAGTATACAATAATAATTCCATGATAAAATCAATAATTGTTAATTTTGCTAATTTTAATAATTTAACATCAAATTATATTATTAGTAATAATTTAACTATTAAAAATAATGCATATATTAATAATTTATATTCAAATAATATTATAATTAAATCAATATTATTAAATAATGCATTTATTAATAAATTAAATAGTGGAAATACAAATATTAATGGAACATTAAATATTATAAATGATAGTAATTTTAATGATATCTATGGAAATAATATTGATTTACATAATTTAAATGTTAGTAATATTTTATCCAATGAATTAGAAATTAATAATATATATGGTAATGAAATACATATGTCTTCATTAGTTATGAATATATATAATAATATTTCCATTAATGGATTTTGTAATTTATCATCATTAAATAATTTAAATATTATTGATAAAAATATGTATTTGAATAAAAATAATACTAATTCAATAATAAATTCTGGATTAGTATTTCAAGATAATAATAAAATAGTAGCAAGTATTTTATTTAATGATTATGATTCATTAATTATTAATAATAAAAGTAAAGTATTAACAACTGATATTAATAATAATATTGATATTTATGGGAAATCATATTTTGGAAAAATAATTGCAAATAGAGCAACTATTTATGGTAATATTAATTTATCAGGTAATATTTATAGTAATAATTTAATATTAACTAATTTTATTACTAATAATTATACTACTAATAATTTAGTTATAATAAATAATAGTCATGTGTTTAATAATTTAAATAGTAATATTATTGAATCAAATATATTAATCAATAATGAAATGACTATTAATGATAAATTAATTGTTAATAATATTTATTCAAATAATTTAATAATTAATTCAAATATTATTACTAATAATTTATTTATTAATAATGATTTATTATTAAAATCAATAAATGATGTTATAATTAATAATAATACAATAATAATTAGTGATGTAAATATTAATAATGATGGAATAATTAACAATTTGAATGGAAATATTATTGATACTATATCATTAAAATCAAATATAATTAATGTTAATAATATTATTGTTAGTAATATATATTCAAATATTGTAAGTAATAATTTTATATTAAATAATTTGAAATTAAATAATTCATTAATTAATTATATTGAAAATGCAAATTTTAATAATATAAAAGTCAATAATATTATTTCCGAAATAAATACTAATAATATTAAAATAAATAATTTATCATGTAATAATATTTCCAGTGATTTAAATATTAATAATTTTAAAGTAAATAATTTATTATGTAATAATATTTTATCAGATGTTTTTATTTCTGGTAATGTTCAAACTATTAATTTAGAAACTAATAATATTATATTAAATCAAAATCCAACATTTTTTAATAAAAAGATTAATTATAATAATTTATATGAAAAGATTAATATTTATTTGGATAAATATGGATTGATAAATATGATTACAGATACTAATATAGACCCAAATACAACAAATTCTGATGTAACATTAATATATGACCCATTTAATAATGTTATTTTTGACAATAATTTATATTTATCACAAAATTTATATCTTAATAATATTGCATCTAATGTAATAATTAATAAAGATTTTATATTATTAGGAAATATAAATGGTAATACAATAAATATATTTGGTAATATTATAGTCATTAATAATTTGACAACTAATAATTTAAAATCAGATAATTTATCAAGTAATAAATTCATATCAAATAATGTTAATATAGATAATTTATTAGTAGATAATGCAGAAATGAATTATATACAAGTCAATAATATTATAATTAATAATAATGTTAAATTAGGTAATATTAATATTAAAAATTTAATAGGAAATGATAGTAAATATAATAATATTCAATCAAATAATTTATTACTTTATAATTTAGATGTGAATAATATAATAAGTAATAAAATTATATCAAATAACTTATTTATAAATAATATTTCTGTTAATAATATTAATGTAAATAATATTAAAGTTAATGATATTAATGTAAATAACATAATTACTAATAATTTAATAAATAAAAATATACATATATTAAATAATGCAAAATTAAATCATATATTTTCAAATAATATTATTTCTAATAATATATCATCTAATCATATTAAATCAAATTTAATTAAAAATAGTTATATCAAATCAAACGGTATAATTACTAATAAAATAATAAATATCAATATTAACTCAAATAATATTAAAATAAATAATCTATTAAATAATAATATTTTTTCTAATAATATAAAATCAAATATTATAACTACAAATTATATTAATATTTTAAATAACACACAAATTAATATTATAGAATCCAATAATATTTATATTAAACAAGATTTATTATCAAATAATATATTTATTAATAATTCATATATTAATAATTTGACATCAAATAACATTACTACCAACAATATTAAAGTGAAAGATTCAATTATTAATAATATATTTGGTAATAATATATTAAGTGCTAATAATTGTCATCTAAATAATATTTATTGTAATGATATTGAAAATAATAAAATATCTATAATTAATAAATTAGTTAGTATTATTTTGGTTTCAAATAATGTAAATAGTAAATATATATATAATAATAATATTGTTGTTGAGAATATTAATAATAATAATATTATTGTTAAAGATAAATTATATGTTTATGGAAATACTAGTTTTGAGAAAATATTAATACAAAATTTAGAAACTCAATCAATTATTAGTAAAACAATATTATTTGACTCTTTTAAAACTAATAATATTATATCTAGAAGACAAAATATTAGTGATATCGCAATAATTAATAATAATTTATTTTCAAATAGTGTTAATACTAAAAATTTATATGTTAATAATAAATTGAATATAAATAATATTAGAATAACTAATGCAATTATTAATAATAATCTTAATGTAATTAATAATATTAGTGTCAATAGAATAAATAATAATTATGTATTATTAAATAATATTAATGTATTGAATGATTCAAATATTAATAAAATAGAATCAAATAATATTATAAGTAATGAATTACATGGTAAATTCACTATTTTAAATAATTTAACAGTAAATAATATTAGTGTTAATAATATTGATATTGTTAATAATGTTTATTTGAATAATTTAATTTCCAATAATATAAATATTTATGATAAATTTATTGTTAATAATTTAAGTAATTTTAATAACATTAATTGTTCTGATGTTAATATTAATAATATAATATCTAATAATATTTTTGGTGATATTATTTATCTTGGTGATATTTATAATAATAATATTCTTATTAATTCAAATAATATATATATTGGTCATGTTGGAACAAAAGTAAATATATTAGGTAATAAACATTATTTACACGAAAGAGAAATTATTGTAAGAAATTCAATAATAAGATTAAATAAAGGAGGAAATGATATTGAAAACACTGGTATTATAATAAAAGAGTATGATAAAGTAGTTGCATCACTATTAGTCAAAGACAATAATACATTAACTATTAATAATAATAAAATAGCAATGATTGATTTTCATGATAATTTTAATGTAAATAATGTGAATGTTAATAAAATAGCAATGAATAATTTATATATTAATAATAATGTTAATATATATAATTTTATATCAAATATAACTATTTATTCAGATATATCAATTAATTGCAATTTAATATGTAATAATAATATATTTAATTTAAATAGTTTATTGGTGAATAACATAACAAATAATTTTAGTTTAATAAATAATATATCTATTAATGGTAATTTAATAATTAAAAATAATTTATCATCATTAAATGGATTTATTGATAAATTATATGTATCAGATATTAATACTAATAGTAAATATATTTCAGGAACATTTATAGTATCTAGTCAAACAATATTAAATGATACTAATATTAATTCAATAACATATAATTCTGATTATAATTTAAATAATATTAATATTAATAATGCATATAATATTAAAAGAATTAATGTAAATGAAATTAATACAAATAATAAAATAATAAATGGGAATATTATTTTGAAAAATAATATTATTGTTAATAATATTAATATATATGGTAATGTGATTATAACAATGAATAGTATTATAAATGGGAATATTATTTTGAAGAATAATATTATAACAAAAAATATAGTAACATCAAATAATATTATTTTTAATGGTAATTTAACATTAAATAGAAATGTGTCAGTAAGTGGAACAATAACTGTTTCAACATTATATAATAATTTATCAATAAATAGTAATGTTATTATAATTGGTAATTCAACAATTGATAATATTAAAATATTGGGTAATTGTAAAATAAGTGGAAATATAGTTAATGATATGAGATTTTATTCAAATGTTATAACATTAGGAAATATTACCGTTGGTAATATGAATACACTATCATTAATAGTTGATAATTTTAAAAATAATAATGTTATTATAAATTCAAATTCTATTGTATCAGGTAATACAACTTTAAATATACATTTAATATTAAATAATTTATCAATAAGAGAAATTAAAAATCAAAAACAACAAATTGGTATTATGGGAAATATAACATTAGAAGGTAATTTAATAATAAAACAAAAATATATTAATACAAATTCATTATATTTAAGAAATGTAATAGGAAATATTATAATAAATCAAAAAACAAAAATAGATAGTAATATAAATATAAATAATAATATTAGAACAAAAACTAAATTATATATTGATAATATTATTAGTAATAATGTTAATTTTACAACAAATTTAACTGTTAACTCAAATTTGGATAGTAACAATGTATATAATAATTCTAGTAAATTATCAACTTTATATGGTATGTCGAATATTAATATTAATTCAAATGTTGTAGTGCAAGGAAATTTAGAATTGTCAGATACATATAATAAAAATATTTATGTAGTTGTTAAAGATAAAATAATAACAAATAATATAACAACTACAGGGACTTTAATATTTAATCCAAATATAATAGTTTATGGAAATATGACTATTAATAGAAATATATTTTCAAATCAAATTATAAGTAATTATATTAATCCAAATAATATTAATGCAAATGTATCTATCATTGGAAATGTTAAAATTTATAATATAAAAATAAATGATAATTTAACAACTAATTATTTAAATTCAATAAATAATATATTTGATATTAAAAATAATGTTATTATTATAGGGAATTGTTTAATTAATACACATGTTATGACAAATAACTTATCAGTTATTAATAATTATGTTATTGATACAAATATATATTCAAATAATGTAATATTTGGAAATTCTACATATAATAATTTATTAATATTAGGGAATCTAAGTATTAAAAATGTTATTAATAATAATGTTAATATTATCGGTAATACAAATATTTTAAATAATTTAATGTTATTAGGTAATATTATTAATAATATTGTAATAAATAATAATTTAACTATTAATTCTAATTTGATTGTTTCTAATATATCAATATTTAATAAAATAGGATATTTAAATCAAATTAATATGTCTGGTAATATTATTTTATCATCATCTAGTGGAATAAAATTTACTAATGATAATTCATCATCATATACTGCACCATTAAAAAGTTCATTTTATGATAATAATGCTATTGTTGCATATGGACCAATTAAATTAAATTATACACCATCAACTATTAATTTAACAAATATGAAAGGTTATTCTAATAGTTTTTCATTAACTGAAAATATTTTTATTGATTCTAAATATAATACAAAATCATTATCAATAACTAATACAAATCAAACATCTGGTGTGTATATATATAATATATCTGCAATATATAAATTTATTAGAGGAACAGCATATACTGGTTCAACAATTGATAGTTTTATAACTGGTATTACAAATACTGACCAAACAACACCTAGAGCAACATCAGGTTATGATAAATGTAAAACATTCAATGATGATATTTATAATTTTATAGTAAAAAAGAATGCAAGTACTTTATTAAATAATATACAAACATATAATTTATCTACATCTGGTATTGTTAATTTTATTCCATCTATGACATTATATGCAAGTTATATGATAAAGGGGTTAACATTATCTAGTTCAAGTAATACATATAATCAAATGATACTAAATGCAAAATATATTCGTATAGGATAAATTTTTTCTTAATTTAATATATGGAAAAAATAATTATTAATAGTTTAACTTTAAAAGAAAATGTTTCTAAAATAAATATATTATATTCTAATGAAATTTTAGGTATTGGCGATAATTTATTAATTCATTCTAAAAATGTTATTCTTGGAGAAAATACATCAAATATTATTATTAAAGGTAATAATAATCTTCAAATAGATTATATACCTCATTCTGAAATTATTTCTGGCGAATATTGTAATCCAAAAATTACTGTTAATGAATTTGGTATTATAACAAATATTGAAAGTAAAAATGAATTAGAATTATCTAATTTATATGTTCATAATATTGAAAGCAATGATGTATTAACTATAAGTGGTTCTACAATTAATATTGGTAGTGTTGATTCTACAGTTAATATTATTGGTAATGTCAGTTATACAACTACACGAAATTTAAATGTAGAAGATTCTATAATTACTTTAAATAAAGGAGGTCAATCTGCAATAGGTGCAGGAATTTATTTTGAGGATAATGAAAATATTGTTGCTAGAATAACATTAGAATCTGGTTATGAATCATTTAGAGTTAATGATAATAAGAGAATATTAACAACAGATTTAAATAATAATCTTTCATTAGAAGGTGATATAATTTCTGATATAATAATACAAGGTAATACAACTATTAAAAAAAATATTGTTATTCAAGGTAATCAAATTATTAATAAAAATTTAATAGTAAAAGGTAATGTGTTAAATGATTTAAATATTAATGGAAATGTTAATACAAAAAATTTAAAAGTATCTGGTAATGTATCAAGTGATTTAAAAGTTGTTGGTAATATTACTACTACAAATTTAACTATTAATGGTGATGTATTATCTAATGTTAATATATTAGGAACAACAAAAACAAGAAATTTATTTATAGATGGAAATGTATTATCAAATTTAAATGTTAATGGTAATGTTATAACAAATGATTTATCTATAAAAGGAGATATTTTATCAGATGTTAATGTATTAGGAAATTTATCAGTAAATTTAAATATATCATCAGATATAAATTTATTAGGTAATATAAATATTAATCAAGATTTAAATATACAAGGTAATATAATATCTGATATTAATTTATTAGGAGATTTAGATATTAAAGGAGAAGTTATATCAGATGTTTATATATTAGCAAATCAAACAATATATAAAAATTTAAAATTACATGGTAATGTTATTTCAGATATTAATGTTATAGGTAATATTTCAACAAGAGATTTAAAAGTTAATAATATTATTTCTGATGTTAATGTTATTGGTAATATATCAGTTAATAATTTTAAAGTAAATAATATTATATCTGATGTTAAAATTATTGGTAATATAACTAGTAATAATATATCTATAAATAATATTATTAATGATGTTAATATTTTAGGTAATGAAATTATTACTAAAGATTTATCTATTAAAGGTAATATAATTTCTGATGTTAAAGTTTTAGGTAATCAAATTATTGATAAAAATTTAATAATTAAAGGTAATATTTTAAGAGATATTCATTTATTAGGAAATGAAATTATTGATAAAAATTTAACTATTAAAGGTGATGTATTATCTGATATTAATTTATTGGGTAATGAAACTATTAATAGAAATTTAATTATTAAAGGAAATGTATTATCAAATTTACATATTATTGGTAATGAAATAATTGATAGAAATTTATCAATAAAAGGTAATATTATTTCCGATGTTAGAATACTTAATAATTTAACTACAAAAAATTTATATGTAACAAATCAAATTATTAATGATTTAAATATTGGTGGTAATGAAATTATTGATGGTAATTTATTAGTTTATGGATTTGTATCAACTGATTTATATTTAGAATGTAATCAAATTATTTATCAAGATTTAACTATTTATGGTAATGTTTTATCAGATTTATCTATTAATGCAAATGCATCTGTTAAAAATATTAATCTTAATACTATAACATTTTCTGATAATACTATTCAAACAACAGCATTCAAAGAAACAAATGTAATTAGTAATGAAAATAGTGAGCCATATATTAATCCTAAAATTCGTGTAAATAGTTTTGGTCAAATAACATCTATTGAAAGTCAAGCAACTATTGATGGTGATACTATTATTAATGGTAATTTACATTGTTCTAATATAACTTCTAATAGTCATGTATCTATTCATAGTGATTTATATTGTTCTAATATATTTACTGATAATATTAAATCAAATAATATATTAGATATTACTGGACAAACTATTAATATAGGTACAGTTGAATCAATAGTAAATATTATGGGAACAACTAATTATACAACAACCAATAATTTAGAAATACAAGATTCATTTATTGTATTAAATAAAGGAGGACTAAATGCTATTGATTCAGGTATTTACATAGAAGCAGATGGTAATATTGTATCAAAAATAACCCTAGAGGATGGATATCAATCTTTTAAAATAAATGATAATAAAAGAATATTAACAACAGATTTAGATAATAATTTAAATGTGTCTGGAACAACCACATTAAATAATTTAAATGTTGATTATATTACATCTAATCATATTATTATTAATAATGATTTATATTGTTCAACTATAACATCATCTACACCTAATATTAATATTAAGAAAGATTTAATAGTTGAAGGTAATTTATCTTCTATTAAAATACAAGGTAATTTAAATGTATCTAATAATACAATATTAACTAAATTAATAGTTAATACTGATACAAATTTAAATAAATTAATAGTTAATACTGATACAAATTTGAATAGATTGACAGTTTCTGATAATACTACTTTAAATAAATTAAAAGTTAATAATAATAGTAATTTTAATAAAGTATTTATTGGTGATTCATTAAATGTTTCTAGAGATTCAACATTATATAATCTTGATGTTCAAAATAATACAACATTAAATAACTTAACTAGTTCTAACCTAAATATAAATGATAATAGTAATTTAAATCAAGTATCAATAAATGATTTGAATGTTGTAAATACTACTAATTTGAATGATTTAAATGTTTCTTCAACAGCAACTATTAATAATTTAAATATTAATGATTTATTAAATGTTTCTAATTTATCTAATTTTAATAATGTTAATATTTATGATTCTTTAACTATTCAAAATAATGTAATAAGTGATAAAATTATTACTAATGAGTTAACTATAACTAATGACTTAAATGTGTCAAATATTAATAGTGATAATGTTAACGTTAATAATAATTTAAATGTAAATGGTGTTGGCACATTTAATAACTTATCAATAAATAATAATTTAAATGTTACCAATGATTCTAATTTATCTAATGTATATATAAATGATATTTATGGTGCAAATGCACATTTTGATAATATTAATTTGAATAATGATTTAACTGTCATTAATAATACATTATTAAATAATCTATCAGTTATTGGTAATACATCATTACAAGCCGTTAAAATATTAGATACATTAGATGTTGTTAATGAAGTATCTATGTATAATTTAACTATTCATGATACTTTAGATGTATCACATGAAACTACATTAAATAGTTTAGTTGTTAATGAAACAGTTGATATAAAAGGACATTCAATATTAGAGAAAGTGTTTATTAATGATGATTTACATATCTCTAATAATTTATCGGTTGTAAATAAAACAACTCTTAATAATGTATCAATTAATAATTTATCAGTTATAAATGATACAAACTTTAATGATATATCAACTAATAATTTAAATGTAATAAATGATTCTAATTTAAATATAGCATCAATTAATACATTATCAACAAATAATGGTTCATTTAATGATTTAACTGTTAATGATACATTAAATTCATTAGGTGAAACAAATCTAAATTATGTAATTATTAATGATACATTAAATGTGTTAGGCGATACAACAGTAAATAAATTAACTATTAATGATAGTTTTATATTAAATAGTGATTTTAATGTCCAAGATTTAAATGTTTCTAACCTAAATGTATCTGATTCAACAACATTAAATAATTTATTAGTAAATGATACACTGACAGTTTCTAATGATACAATATTAAATGATGTATCAACACATAATATAACAACACAAAATATAATAATTAATGGTAATGTTATTTCAAGATTAAAATTATTAGATAATCTAGTTTTCCCTGATAATTCTATTCAACGTTCTGCTTTCAAAGAAACAAATGTTGTTTATAATGACAATAGTAATGAACCATATAGAAAACCAAATATATATGTTAATAAGTATGGTCAAATAACTAGAATAGAAAATGGTGGTGATGACCTTGCAGGTGGTATTATTAATACTAAAAATAATGAAGTTAATATTACTAGTAATTTAAATATATTAGGTAATATTACATCCATAAATTCATTAAATACTATTAATATTTTATCAAATGTAATTATTAAATATGATTTATTATCAAATAATATTAATATTGTAAATAATACTATATTAAATAAATTATTTAGTAATCAAGCATTTATAAATGATATTACTATTAATAACAATTCTATATTAAATAATGTTTCATTAAATAATTTAATATCAAATAATATTGATTCAAAGAAAATTACTGTTGATGATATATATATTACTAATTTAAATATTATTAATGAATCAAAATTTAATACTATTATTGCTAATAATACAAATATTAATATATTAGAAGTATTTAATGATACTAAATTAAATGACATAACTGCCAATAATACTAAATTAAATAGTCTAACAGCAAATGATACTATATTAAAATCATTAGGAGTATTAAATAAAACAATTTTGAATAGTTTATCCGCAAATGATACTATAATAAAATCATTAGGAGTTTATAATGATACAAATTTAAATAATCTATTAGCAAATGATACTATATTAAAATCATTAGGAGTTTATAATGATACAAACTTGAATAATTTATTAGCAAATGATACTATATTAAAATCATTAGGAGTTTATAATGATACAAACTTGAATAATTTATTAGCAAATGATACTATATTAAAATCATTAGAGGTTATTTATGAAACTAGATTAAATATTTTATCAGCAAATGATACAATATTAAAATCATTAGAAGTTTATAATGATACAAACTTGAATAATTTATTAGCAAATGATACTATAATAAAATCATTAGGGGTTTCTAATAATACAAATGTTAATAGTTTATCAGCAAATGATACTATACTAAAATCATTAAGAGTTTATAATGATACAAATGTTAATAGTTTATCAGCAAATGATACTATATTAAAATCATTAGAAGTTTTATATAATACAAATATTAATAATTTATCAGCGAATGATACCATATTAAAAACATTAGGAGTTTATAATGATACAAATATTAATAATTTATCTGCTAATGATACTTTATTAAAAACATTAGAAGTTTATAATGATACAAAATTAAATAATTTATTAGCAAATGATACTTTATTAAAATCATTAGGAGTCGTTGATAATACAAAATTAAATACTTTATTAGCAAATGATACTTTATTAAAATCATTAGGAGTGTTATATAATACAAATATTAATAATTTATTAGCAAATGATACCATATTAAAATCATTAGGAGTTTCTAATGAAACAAATTTAAATAATTTATTAGCAAATGATACTGTATTAAAATCATTAGGGGTTGTTTATAATACGAATCTTAATAATTTATCAGCAAATGATACTATATTAAAATCATTAGGTGTATTATATAATACAAATATTAATAATTTATCAGCAAACGATACTATATTAAAATCATTAGAGGTTGTTTATAATACTAAATTAAACACTTTATCAGCAAACGATACTATATTAAAAACATTAAGAGTTATTGATAATACAAACTTAAATAATTTATCAGCAAATGATACTTTATTAAAAACATTAGGTGTTATTGATAATACTAATTTAAATACATTATTAGCAAATGATACTTTATTAAAATCATTAGGTATTATTGATAATACTAAATTAAATACATTATATGCAAATGATACAATATTAAAATCATTAAATGTTATTAATGAAACAACATTAAATAATTTATCAGTAAATGAGATTAATGTAAATGGTAATGTAAATACAGGATGTGTTAGAGATAATATATTATTAAAATTAATAGCACCACATGTTCAAATAGGTAATTTAAATTCACAAATTGATTTATATGGATATACAAATTATTTAAATATTAATGTATTAGATGTTCAAGATTCAAAGATTAGATTAAATAAAGATGGACCAGATGCAACAGGTTCTGGTATTGATTTATTAGAAGGAAATACTGTTGTAGCAAGTATAAGATTAGAAGAAACTAAGAATTCATTTTTAATAAATGATAATAGGAGAATATTAACAACTGATTTAAATAATAATTTATATATTGGTGGAACAACGACATTACAAAATATTAATAGTAAAGGAACAAATATATTATTAAATTCTGATGTTAACATAACTGGGAATAATATTATTATAGGTAATGAAACAATTAATAAAAGTTTGAAAGTATTAGATAGTATAGAGACTAGTTATTTAAGAACATTACAAAATATAGAAACTCCATTATTAAGAACAAGTCAAATAAGAAATGATAATATAATTTTAGATTCAAATATAACAGTTAATGGTAATAATACAATAAATAGAAATTTATCAGTATTAGGAAGTTCTTTATTACAGACATTAACAGTATTAGATAATGCTAAAATTGATACATTAATATCTAGTAAAAATGTTAATATAAATAGTAATCTTGTTATTCAAGGAAATTTAGTTATTAATGGAAATAGTTTATTAAATGGAAATAGTATTATATATGGTAATTCAACTGTTAATCAACATTTATCAGTTTTAGGTATTACAAATTTACAAACATTATCAGTATCAAAAATAATAAATACAAGTGATTCAGTTATTAATAATTTATCTGGTAGTAATGGTGAAATGAATATTAATAGTAATATAATAATACAAGGAAATACAACATTTTCAAAACATTTATTAGTTAATGGAATATTAAATGTATCTGATTTAAGAAATATAAATAGTTCAACATTAAATACAATAACTGGTAGTAATGGGGATGTTAATATGATTTCAAATGTATCTATACAAAATAATATTATAATAAATAGAAATGCGAGAATTAATAATGAATTTTATATAGGTGGGAATATTATATCACTAAATGGTAATTTATCAATAAATAGTAATGTTATTATTAATGGTAATTTAATAACTAATAAAATTGACCCTTCAAATAATTTACTAGAAATAGGAACAACAAACCCTATTAATATTACAATAGGTAAAGTTGGTGGTTGTACTACAGTAAATGGAACGTTTAGATTAGGAACTACAATAATTGATCCTTCATCATTTACATCATCTTCTTTATCAACAACTAATTTAATGGGTGATAGTAGTGGTAATATAAATATTCAAGCAAATGTTATTACACAAGGAAATATGTTAATTAATAAATATTTAAAAGTAGATAATAATAGTTATTTACAAACAGTATATTTAAATAATTTATCAAATAGTAATGGTAATGTAAATATTGATAGTAATGTTATTATACAATACAATACTACTACTAAAGGTAATGGAATTATTTTTGGTAATGGAACTATTAATCAACATTTATTAGTTTCTGGAACAAGTTATACTAATAATTTATCTGGTATTATTGGCAATATAAATGTGAACAGTAATATTATTGTTCAAGGAAATATAGTTATCAATGGAAATAAGTTATTATATGGTAATTCAACTATTAATCAAAATTTATTAATTTTAGGAACAGGTTATACTAATAATTTATCTGGTATAAACGGAAATATAAATCTTAATAGTAATATTATAGTTCAAGGGAATATTGTTATTACTGGAAATAATTTATTATATGGTAATAGCACTATTTATGGTAATTCAACTATTAATCAACATTTATTAGTTTTAGGAACTAGTTATACAAATAATTTATCAAGTGCTATTGGTAATATAAATATTAATAGTAATACTATAATACAAGGTAATATTGTTATATATGGAAACAATTTATTATATGGTAATAGTATTACATATGGTAATGCAACTATTAATCAACATTTATTAGTATCTGGAATTAGTAATTTACAAACCATAACTAGTGCAACAGGAACACTTAATACAAATGCAAATAATATAATTATTGGAAATATGACGATTAATAAAAATATTAAAATTATTGGTTTAACAGATTTATCAACTTTATTAAATAGTGATACAGGTAATGTTAATATAAATGGAAATGTTATAATTCAAGTTAATTCAATAATTAATGGTAATAGTATTATAATGGGAAATATGACAGTTAATAAATATTTAAAAGTAAATGATAATAGTTATTTACAAGATATTTATTTAAATTCAATATATAATAGAACAGGAACTAATATTAATATTAATACAAATTCTATTGTTTTGGGAAATATGACAATTAATAAAAATTTAAAAGTTGATGGTTCTGGTTATATGACAACATTAGATGTTCCAACATCTGGTGGAACATTATATATTGGTAATACAAATACAAATACATTATATTTAGGAAAACAAAGTATGTCTTCAACACAAGGTTCTGCATCTTATTTATATGGAAGAAATATAAATATTGGTTCTAGTAATACATATAGTGGAGACCCAACTAATATAAATATTGGACAAACAAATTCAGGACCTACAAATATTACTATTGGAACACAAAATTCAACAAATACAATAACTAATCTTTGTGGTACAATTCAATTTAATGGTGATTCTTTTGATCCAAAAGCGGCAACTGTACCACAAAATATAACAGCATTATCTTTAGATTCAACATCAACATTAGGATTAGGAATAACAAATGCATCAAGTATTACAATTGGTAGATTTGGTATGAATACAACTATAGGTGGTAATCTTATGATAAGTGGAAATAATTATATAAGTGGGAATAGTATTATTCAAGGTAATATGACAATAACAAATAATTTAAAAGTTAATAAATCATATACATCATCATTAGATACTGAATCAACATTGGGAACAATATTATCTTTGGGGACCGCAAATGCAACATCTATAAATATAGGAAAATCAGGAACAACTACTACTATAACTGGAACGGTTCAAGTAAATGGAAGCTCATTAACACCATCGTCGTATTTAACATCAATCCCATCATCATTAACAGCATCATCATTAGATAATACAGGAACATTATCAATAGGAACCACAAATGCAACATCTATAAATATAGGGAAAACAAATACTGCATCAACAACATTAACTTTAAATGGTAAGACAATTAATATAGGTTCTAGTAATACAGAAAGTAGTGCAAATACTATAAATATAGGAACAAGCAATACAGGTTCAACAAATGTTAATATAGGTAATTCAGGTACTATAACAAATATTAATGGAACAATTAAAATTGGTGGAACAGATTTCCTTCCTGCAGATGCCATTAATTATGTATCATCAAATTATTTATTAATGTCGTATTTATTAGCAACATCATCTACTATATTTATAAATAATAATTTATCATCTGTATTATCAATACCTGCAAATAAAGCAGTTCTTGTCACACAATCAATTATTTATTATTGTGCACCAATATCAACTACAACTCCATATTATATATATATTAATTATGGATGTTCTACTACTAATACATCACAAGATATAAGATTAACTGATTGTAATTATGACCCTTCATGGGTATTTGATGATACAAGTGGAATATATAAATCTTCATATAATCAATCAATATTATATTTTAAAAGTAGTGATTTTGGTAAATATAGATATATTACAAATAGTTTTGTATATGAAAATATAACAGCATCAACACAAAACATGTATTTATTTGCTGGTATTCAAAAACAAGACAATATTAGAATAGTTTCTGGTAATATATCTCAGACACCAATAAAAACAAATACTGGTACGGCAAATTATACATTAACATCATTAACTACTAATTATATATCATTAACAAATGATTCTGCAACACCATCAACTTTTCAACTAACAACAAGTTTAGGTAATATATCAATCCCGAATGGTAATACAAATTTTATTCAACAAACTGTTATTATTAAAAAGACAAATTATTTAAATGATAAATCATTATTTTATTTCTGTTCAACTAATAGTTCTTTAAGAACGTTTACACCAAATGCAATGAATGATTTAATAACTGGTTCTAAAATTACATTTGATTCAACAGCAGGAATAATACCTGAATCTTACAATGTTATTTCTGATCAATCAATTAATACTTTTGATAATGGAACTAATACATATTATACATTTTCATCAAATTTTATTTATAATAATAAAAGTGGTGCAAGTGTTACACTAAACTTATATGTTGGATATTATTCTACATCAAACACACCAATATTATATGCAAAAGGTACATTAGGAAATATAGTAATACTAACATCTACACCACCTACACTACCACTTATTGCAAATCCAACATCAACAACATATACAACATCATTAGATACACTATATACAAATACAAATGGATATTTAGGGTCACCTTATTATATTAGTATACCAGCAGGTAAAATATATTTAATAACTTTCTATTTATTTAGTAAATCAACTACAACACATTCAAATGCATTTTTAATAACAACATCAGATACATCATTATCAACAAATACTACATCTACATCTAATCCAATATTACCTATGAATTTAAATAATTATGATGCAATAACAACAATTAATCCATATACCGCAATAACACCATATACTTTAATGTATAATGTTTATAATACAGTAAATCTAGGTAATTCAAATTCAATATCTTTTATTTATGATAATAGTCTTGGAACAACAATAGTAAAATTATATATCTTATACTATAGATATATACCAACTTCATTAACATCAACAACAAATATGACATTTTCATTAATTGGTATAAATTTGAATTAAAAAAATATTTTTCTTTTTAATAATAATAATGTCTTTAATATCACAGTATGTATCTTATTTTTCAGATAATAGTATGATTACAAATCCAAATATTAATTTTTTAAGAATACCTGCAAATACAACATATTTTATAGAACAAGAGGTAATATATACAATACCCGCTCCCAGTATTGATAATAAATTTGTTGTTTATTATAATTTATATAATTATGGATGTACTATAGATAGTCCAATATATATAAAAAATTTAGATAAATTTGACCCAACTAAAATTCCTAAATTAGTTCCATTTTCATATAATCAATATATGATGGCAACACATGGATTAACAACAAAAAGAATATCAAATAGTTTTATTTATACTAATAGTTCAACTTCTGAAAAAATAATGTATTTATTTGGTTCTATTTATCATAATAATTCTTCACAAATTGCAAATATTAATGATAATAATTATTCATTATTAACTAATAATTTTCCAAATATTAATCTTATAAATAACATTAAAATAAGTGGTTCATTAACAGCAAACTTATTAAATGATAGTTCTGGGACATTATTAACATCAACTATTAATAATACATATTTATTATTAGATACTACAAATCCATATATTTTACCTCCATATACTATATCTAGTACAAAAGAACCAAATACAACAATACAAACACAACCACCAACTATTTATTATAAACAATTAGCAAGTATAATAGTTGATGCATCATCAAAAGCATTAATATTACAACAAATAATTTTTAAAAATATGATTGATATAAATAATAATAATTTTACTTTATTTTATTTTTGTTCAAAAAATTCTTCGTTCTCGGGATTATATCCACCAAATTCTTTTGATGTTAATACAGGTACATATAATACGGGAACTATGTTATTCAATTCTTATAATGTTATAGGTGACCAATGGGATAGATATTCTTCATTACAATATGAAAATAATAATGAATATTTTAGTGATAATAAATTAAAGTTTTATAATTCTTATTCATCAACATTTGCTTATCAAAATTTAACTGCAGGAACAGAAACATTATATTTATATGTTCAATATACAAAATTACCAACAGGATTTTCAATTAATGGAAAACTAGGAAAAACAATAATTAGTTCCACCGACAATATATCAAGTAATTTATCATTAGCACCAAAAAATTTCAGTTCAATATCAACAACTAATGAAAATTCTTATTTTTTTACAACAAATAATACTAATAATAATAATAATTTTATTACTGGATTTTATAATTCTAATAATAGTACAACATCAAAATATGTTACAATACCTGCAGGGAAAAGATATTTAATTAATTATAATATTGTATCAACAGTTAATAATGATTTATTTACCACAAATCTATCAACATCAAATTTATCAACATTACAACAACCTTTAATTTTAAAAAATGTTCAATTGTGTACATCAAATACACGTGTATTTATGACACCAATAATTTTAAATACTTTTTATGGATTAACTTCAAATGAACCATTAGTTTATATTAAAAAAGACCAAAATATGATTGAAAATAGTATTATTGATGGAAGTAAATATTCAAATGTTGTTATTGATTATGGTAATGATACATTAAATAGTAAAGTAAATAATGTTTATTATTATTATAATACTAGTAATGATTTTGGAAAAAATACATCATTAACATTTTATTATAATAATACAACAACTTTACCTATAAATTTATATTTAAACTTTTTTAATACTAAAAGTGTATCATCTTTAATAGATAATGGTGATAGTATAAATAATAATAATAAGGTTGATTATAGATTTACTAGACATACACCAACTTATATATATTCACTTTATACTATTAATTTAGAGAAACAATCATACAGAACAATTTCTGGTACTGTTGGTTTTGACACTTCTGATTGGACAGGTAGTGGTACAACAACTATTCTTAAAGGGAAGAGTAGAGATTTTACTTATTCATACAATAACCCAATACCACAAAATGCTATTGATAAAAGTATTCAATTTATAGCAATGTCACCAAATTTTTGGCCTACAGGCACATCTGGTGATAATAGATGGGGTAGTGTAAAATTAGATATTGGTGGTGTTTCCAGTAAAACATTTGTTAGAGACGATGCAATTGCGGGTAGAACACTATCTTATGGTCCAGCAACAACTGGTATAGTTGATAATACAAGTATTACTTTAACACTAACATATACAAATGCTAATGTTAGTGATGCTAGACCAACTGTTAAAATAAATTCAGGTTCAGTATCATATTCATATAAAATATTGTAATAAGATATTAAAAAAATTGTCAAAAAGATACAATTTTTTCATAAAATAAAAAAATTGATAATAATAATATTAAAGGAAATATTATTAATATTAATCAATAAAAATGTCGTCAAAAACTCTCGTTATTGTTGAATCACCTGGTAAGATTAAAAAAATTAGTGAAATATTAGGTAATGATTATATTGTTAAAGCATCTATTGGTCATGTTCAAGATTTAGATAGAGAAACTCTTAGTATTGATGTTGAAAATAATTTCAAACCATTATATATTATTTGTCCTGATAAACAAAAAGTTGTTAAAGAACTTAAAGCATTATCTAAAGATTGTTCTGATACTATTTTAGCGGCTGATGGTGATAGAGAAGGAGAAGCCATTGCTAATTCTCTAGCAACAGTATTAAATTTAAAAAATCCTAAAAGAATTATTTTTAATGAGATTACTAAAAATGCCATTTTAAAGGCTATTAAAAGTCCAGTATCAATTAATAATGATATGGTTAATGCACAACAAGCAAGACGATTATTAGATAGATTAATTGGATATAAGATTAGTCCTATTTTATGGAAATCACTTGGTAATGATTGTAAATCTGCAGGAAGAGTTCAATCTGTTGCTATTAAAATTATCGTTGATAAAGAAAATGATATTAATAAATCTATTTCTGAACCATATTTTAAGACTATTGGTGAATTTAGTAATTTATCAAGTGTTTTAGAAAAAAATAATAAATTATATAATTTTGAAAATTCAGAAAATGTTATTAATTTTTATAATAAAATTGATAAGAAAACTGAATTTAAAGTTATTAATGTTGATAATAAAAAATCAGTTAGAAAACCTTCACCACCATTTATTACTTCAAGTCTTCAACAAGAAGCAAGCACTAAATTACATTTTAGTGTTAAGAAAACAATGGATGTTGCACAAAAATTATATGAAAAAGGTTTAATTACTTATATGCGTTCTGATTCTCCAAATATTAGTAATGATGCAATGAAGAAAATAGAAAAATATATTATTGAAAAATATGGCAAAGAATATTCTGACCCCAAAAATTATTCTTCTAAAAATTCTAATAGTCAAGATGCACATGAATGTATTAGACCTACTCATTTAGATGAACCAGAACCAGATAATTTAGATAAAGACCAAGAAAAATTATATAGTTTAATTTGGAAAAGAACTATAGCAAGTCAAATGTCTAATGCACAAGTTAATGTTCAAACAATTCAAATTGATTCTAAAGTTTTACCAAAAGATTCATTATTTATATCAACATTAGAAAATATTGAATTTGCAGGTTATCAAATAGTTTATGATAATTCTTTAGAAGATGAAGAAAAAATTGTTGGTAAATTAGATATTAAAGTTAATGATATTCTTAAATTAAATAAAATAAAAACATCTGAAGAATATACTAAACCACCATTAAGATATAATGAAGCATTATTAGTTAAATATTTAGAGAAAAATGGTATTGGGAGACCATCAACTTATGCTTCAATTATTTCAAAGATTATAGAACATAAATATATTCAAATTAAAAATATTGATGGTGTTAAAAAAGAATCAAAAATTATTGAATTAGATAAATTTAAAATTAAAGAATCTATTAAAGAAATAGTTATTGGTAAAGAACAAAAAAAATTAGTTCCTACAGAAACAGGAAAACAAATTAATGATTTTTTACAAAAACATTTTGATTCAATTATTGATATACAATTTACATCAGATTTTGAAACTTATTTAGATAAAATAGCAGAAGGAAATGCTAATTGGGTTACTGTATTAAGAAATTATTATGATAAATTTAATCCTATCGTTGAAAAATTAGCATTAATGTCTAAAGAAAATAAAGATGAATTATTAGGAAAACATAATGATTTAAATGTGTATAAAGGAACTGGTAAATATGGCGATTATGTAAAGATTCAAGATGGTGATAAATGGAGATATGCTAAAATATTAGATAAATCATTAAATGATATTAAATTAAAAGATGCAATTGAAATATTAGAATTTCCTAAAAAAATAGGTAAAATAGGTAATGCTGTTATTACAGTTAACCAAGGTAAATATGGTTTATATTTAAATTGTAATAAAAAAAATTATCCGATTAAAAATGTTAATATAACAGTAGAAGAAGCAAAAGAAATTATTAATTCAACAGACCCATATGCATTAAAAAGTTTCAAGGATAAAGATAAAACATTTAATATTAAATCAGGAGAATATGGTAATTATATTCAAATATTAAATGGTAAAGAAAAACAGAATATAAGTATCACAGAAGAAATTGATATTGAGGAAATGACATTAGATGATGTATATAAGATTATAGAGAGTCAAAATAAATTTGCATTAAAATCATTTAATATAAAAGATAAAGTTATTAATATTAAAAATGGAGATTATGGATATTATTTACAAATAGTTTCTGGAAAAAAGAGACAAAATATATCAATTCCAAAGAAATATGATATTGAAAAAATAAGTTTAGAAAATATATTAGAAATTATTGCTAATAAAAATGGGACAAAATAAACAAAATAATTATATATTTAATTTAAAATCTAATTAAATATATATAAATGGATAGTTTTACACCATTAGTTTCAACAAAAAATAAAAATTCAAAGAAAGATGAAAATGGTTGTCCTGTATGTACTGATATAAATCATATACATTTACATCATGGTTCTTCTGGACAACAAATATATATGATATTTCATGCATTAATGTCTATGATTGCAATGTATTTAAGTTATAGATGTAATAACAAAACATTTAATTTAACAAATTTTGTAATGGCATTATTATTCCCATATCCATATATTTTATATACATTATCTACACAAGGAACATGTGGAATTCTAGAATAAATTATGGCATTGTGTATTGAAGATAAAAATCACTACCTGCTAATATATTTAATTGTGTTGTACCTGTATTTGTTGTTGTGAATTTAAACATAATACTATAAGTAATATCACTAGTTATTGTTCCTGTTGATATTGATGAATAACTATTAATGGTTGCTCCACCTGCGGATGCGAAATTAGAATTAATAATTAAACTATTGAATATAGTAGAATTATAAGTAGATGGATTATATGAAGCCGAATCTGGATTTGTTGATGGGTCATAACCAGATACTGGTGTTAAACTATATCCCATTGTGTATGTTCCACCTGCAACCGCTGTAACTCTGAAACTTGAATACATATATGATACAGATGTTGCATTAGCTGGTATTACACCAATTAAAATACCTGTATATCGTGGTGTACTGTTCATATTAGAACCTGTACCACTACCAACACTATTAACCCATCGTGTATTTGATAAAAATTCTGCAAATAATGTTATTGTTTTATTATTATTAGTTGATATCTTTGTTACACGATAAGCACCTCCTTGTAAAGATGTTACTTCATTTGGATCATTATTTATTATAGTTGTTGTTGTTATATCCATTGTATTGACCGTATATATTTGTTGTGGTATTGAAGTTGTATAATTTGGTGTTATTATAAAATTAGGTGCTGTTGTTGATTTACTAATTGCTAAACTATTATATGTATTAGTTACATTTAATCTTAAAGAATATATATATAAATTGACACTACTTGCTACACTATTAATATATTTAAAAGTTAAAGATATATTTTTACCAAAATCATTTGATGAATTCCATGAACTATTTATAGTATTTATCGTATTATCACCATTTAATGTTATAACTTTATCAAATACACAATAATTTTGCATTGAATCACATACAATACTATTTGATACAATATTTGTTTTATAATATGATATTAATTTATTAATAAGATTAATATCTATTGTTTGTATTGTTGTTGATAAAAATACATAATATTCGTATGTACTATTTAATCCAACTGTATTTATAGTATTTAAATTAGTTATTCCAGTAGGTAATGTTGAATTACTAGTTTGATAAGTATTTGTTGTACTATTATTATATGTTATCATATTATAATTAATTAAATATGTACTACTTGCTGGAATACTTATTGTTTTGTATGTTGATGTTATATAATATTTATCAAAAGTATTATTTATAAATGGTGCTATTACATAATTATTAGTATTTGTTATAGTTGTTGTAAATGGTATTGATAAATAACTTAATGTTCCTGTTATATTTGATATAAATCCTGATGGATAATTTGTTGCCATTATATATAAATATATTGGTTGTGTACTTGCAGATGTATTATTATATATAAATGTTGATGTATAAGAATTATTATAAATAAACTCTTTATTATTTTCATAACAAATCAATCCTTTATTATTAGGATTTCTACTATTAATAATATTATATGAATCTGGTATTATACCATATGTTGAAAAATTATATGTCTTACCAACTGTTGAATCATAATTTGGTGGATAAAATGTGCGAGATGTAAATAATCCACTATTAGTTGAACAGAAATAAAATATAGTATAATCATTATTATGATTTATATTTGAGAAAATTTGTTGTGATATTATTATTTTTGAACTAGCAGGAACTGTTATATTTGTTATTGGATTATAAATATATAATGTTGGTGGTTGTGTATTATTAGAAGATAATAATGATACTGTATATGGAACAGTTGTTATAGCATTTTTAGTAGAAGTATTTAAACTAATATAATTAGGAATAGCATTAATATTTAATGATGCATCTGTGTTATTACTTAAAAATGTTATTGTCAATGAACCACTAATTTTTAAATATTTTGTTGGATTTGATAATGTTAATGATGAAATATTATAATATGAATTAAAATTATTAATATCACCAACATTAGATAAATTATAACCATAAATACCACCAAATAAATACATAGTTTGGTCAGTAGAAGTTGTATTAGAATAAATGAAAGAATTATTTATTTCTTTAAAATTATTAACTTGTGTAGAACTAATAAATTGATTAAATGATAAATCTACTACTATATTATTATTATTTAAATCTACTGGATTATATATTTCTAAATTATTTACATTAATCATATTATCAATAGTACAACCATAATTATATAAATTATAATATGAATAATAATTCTGATTTGATGATGAATAAGTATTTGGAATATAATATATTATTTTTTGTTGAATAAAAAAAGTTTGATTAGCAGGTATTGTTACAGAATTAATATTTGGATTAATATACATTTTATCATTAAATTTATTTGTATTTAATTTATAAGTAATTATTGACATATTAAAATATACAAGAAATAATTTTTTATTTATATTACAAATAAATAAAAAATTATATTAGAAATATTATATTTATACTTTATTTATATTTCCAATCCAAATAATGTAAATATAAAATTTGTTATTGGCGATGATGTTGCTGAATAATAATTCATAAATATATACAAATTAACACTTGAAGCACTTGATGTATTATCATATACAAATGATACTGTATTTGAATTCCCTAAATTCACTAATTTATATACATTATATGTTAGAGAATATTCTATTATATTTCCTGATGGATTTAAATTAATTATTGCTGCCGAATTACTTTGTTGAATATTTAAAATAGGATTTGCTGTTGTTGTTAAATTATTAGATAATGATGTATCTAAAATTGTTATTAAATTACATCCTGAATAATCAACACTAGAACGATTGTATTGATAATATGTTATTAAGTATTTCTTAGCAGCGGGAATTGTTATATATTTACCAGAACCTAAATTATTATTTACTGTTGAATATATTGTATTAAATGTTCTTGCTAATGTTGGTGAATATGTCGGTGTTGTTGTATTATCGGTATATACTATAGTTGGTGTTGTTGTCTTCAATACATAATTTCCTAATATACCTGTTGTTGTTAATATTGTTGTATCAGTATTATTATAATATCCAACATATAAATATAATGTTTGTGTAGAACCACTATTATTATTATAAATAAAATTAGATGTAAAAGTATAATATGTTTCCATTCCATTAACAACACTCCCACCTAATTGGTCATTAATAACATTATATGATTCTGGTATTATTTGTGCAGTTGCATCAAATGTTATTGCTGAAGAACTATTTGTTGTTCCATATAATGATGTTGGTGAAAATGTTGTTAATGTTGGATTCCTAGAACAGAAATAAAATAAAGAATTATTTGTTCCAGCCCCTGTTCTCTTTACTATAATTTGTTGACATATTAATTGAACATTAGTTGTTGGTATTGCTACTGATGCTAATGATGTTGTTATTTGATATGATTGTGATGTAGGAACTGTTAATGATTTATATACAGATGATAATACACCAGGTGTTAATGAAGCTGTACTAATAGAACTTTTAATCACATTACATTTTAATGTTCCATATTGAACTCTAATGTTATCTTGATTTTGTAATCCTGCAAATAAATATATTGTTTGTGTTGATGCAGTAGTATTTTCATAAATAAAACTATTTGATACATTTCTATATTTACCATATGAATCACTCTTAAAATACATCATACATTGATTATAAGAATATGGTATTACTACATTAGAACTACCAAAAGTCCATGAAGAATCTATATTAGCATCTGTAATTCTTAAATCAGAAATCATATTTGTTAATGAACAACCATAATTTGTTAATACATAATTATCTGTTGATGTCAAAGTTGGTGCACAATAATATACTATATATTGAGATATTAAACAAGAACTATTTGCAGGAATTGTTACTGATGTTAAACAATTATTCATATATAATGTGTTTGATACTACTGATAAATATGATAATAATATATAATTTGTATTAATTGTTGTATTTGTCGTTGTTGTTGTTAATGGTGCACCATTAAGATTAATATTTCCATACATATTTATTGTTTTTGATGAATAATTAGAACTACCTATAGTTACACCACCTGGAATATTTACTGTTGATGTTGCATCTGCTAAATTTAATGTTGTTGTTCCTGTATTTCCTGTCCCTACATTTATAGTATTTACACTTGCATCTGTATTAGATGAACCAATATTTATTGTTTTACCATTAATAGTTAATGATGTAGATGCAGTATTTTGTTTTCCAATATTTATTGATGTTGCATTTGTATTACCGATTAATAATAATCCATTTGTACTATCAATATATGGTGTAAATGTTCTTGTATTTATTGATAAATTACCTAAAATTAAACTATTTCCATTTATTAAATTATTACCATTAATAATCATATTACCATTTATTGTTGTATTTATTCCTATTTTACCTATATTTATTGATAATGTCCCATTTTGTCCTATTGCTAATATATTTGTGGAATCTATTGAATTTGCTATTATATTTGTTGGATAACTTCCATTACTACCAGAACCACTACTTATATTAGATATTTGTCCACTTGAATTTACTGTTATTGTGCTATTTGTGTATGTTCCAGTTGGTAATATTGGACCACTACTGCCTCCACTACCACCTGTAAATGTTGTTGGATCAAATGTTGTTCCATTTAATTGAAATATACCTTTAATGTTTGTAGTTGCACCTGTTTTACCTATATTAATATTTGATGCATTTGTATCACCTAATGTTAATGTTGTTTGTTGAGAATTTGTATCTATTCTATTTATTGTTAAATTGCCAACTATTGTTGTATCAATATTAAAACTTGCACATCCTTTTACAAATAATTGATTTGTTATTGATACATCAGAATTAATATTTATTAAACTATTTGAATTAATTGATAATCCATTTCCATTAATAGAACTTACATTATTAATTATTGATACATTACTATAAATATAATTAGTTGATAAATAATTTGAAGTATAATTACTTAATAATAATGACATATTTGTATTCTCTGTTCCTAATGCAACAATCTTAATTGCTGAATAATTAATATTTATATTAATATTTGGTGATGTTGTTGTTGCATATATACCAAAATAAACATTATTTGATGCAATATTTGGTGTGTATATTGCCAAACTAATATTTCCAGATTGATTTAATGATGATGAACCATTAATTGCAACATTTTGTAAAGTTTTTGATACATTACCATTATCTATAAAATTATAATTTCCATTTCCATCAATTGTAAAGAATCCATAAGTACAACTAGATATTGTTTGACTTGTTCCAAATGTATTATTAAAGTTAATATTACCTATACAATTTATAAAATAGGTTGCATATGGAACGAAATTTAATATTGATGATAATGGATAATAATATTTAGTAATATATGAACCACTTACTAATGTTGATGTTAAATTCTTTGTAACATTTATATCATTATTATTTAATTGTGATGTATAATTATAACCATATGATAAATTAGTTGAATTTACAAATGTATTACCAAACCATATACCATTATTACTTGCTAAAGATATATTACTTAATATATTTGCATTTCCTAATATTTTAATATCTTTATTTAATATTGCATTTCCATTAAAATATATATCTTTTGTTGATATTACATTTCCATTTATAGTTATATCATTTACTAATAAATTACCAATTATATTTAAATTCTTGTTAATAATTACATTTTCGCTAAATGTACTTTGTCCTGTAACATTTAAATTATTGGAAAATATACTTTGACCCGATACTGTTAAATTACCTGAAATACTTGTATTACCTATTAAATAACTTTTACCTGATACACTTAAATTACTTGATATTAATGTATCACCAGTTATACTAACATTTCCTATTAAATTACTCTTACCAGTTACACTTAAATTACTAGAAATACTAACATTACCAATAAAACTACTGACACCAGATACATTAATATCTCCTATTAAATTACTCTTACCAGTGACACTAAAATTGCTTGATATACTAACATTACCAATAAAACTACTGATACCAGATACATTAATATCTCCTATTAAATTACTCTTACCAGTTACACTCAAATTACTTGATATACCAACATTACCAATAAAACTACTAATACCAGATACATTAATATCTCCTATTAAATTACTCTTACCAGTTACACTTAAATTACTTGATATACCAACATTACCAATAAAACTACTAATACCAGATACATTAATATCTCCTGATAAATTACTCTTACCAGATATACCAATATTACCACTAATATTAGTATCACCTATTAAATTACTCTTACCAGTTACACTCAAATTGCTTGATATGCTAACATTACCAATAAAATTACTTATACCAGATACATTAATATCGCCTATTAAATTGCTCTTACCAGTTACACTCAAATTACTTGATATACCAACAGTACCACTAATACTAGTATCTCCTATTAAATTACTCTTGCCAGTTACACTTAAATTACTTGATATACCAACATTACCAATAAAACTACTAATACCATATACATTAATATCTCCTGATAAATTACTCTTACCAGATATACTAACATTACCGCTAATATTAGTATCACCAATTAAATTACTTTTACCAGTTACACTTAAATTACTTGATATGCTAACATTACCAATGAAACTACTAATACCAGATACACTAATATCCCCTGATAAATTACTCTTACCAGATATACCAATATTGCCACTAATACTAGTATCACCTATTAAATTACTCTTACCAGTTACACTTAAATTACTTGATATACCAACATTACCAATAAAACTACTAATACCAGAAATATTAATATCTCCTATTAAATTACTTTTACCAGTTACACTTAAATTACTAGATATACCAACATTACCAATAAAACTAC
>JACCEA011642548.1_pt1 | contig 47270 bp, 36 predicted proteins | sample 7449851 | NCBI WGS metagenome assembly JACCEA01 (sample SAMN15323453, study PRJNA562643) | freshwater metagenome | isolation source: river surface water | place: USA:Blue River Watershed | collected 2017-08-18 | reverse complement strand
TTTCCTTGCGGACCGGACGGGACTCGAACCCGTCCCTGCTGAGCCGGGACCGTGACAGGGCGGCATTCTAACCAAGTAAAATATTGGTAGATTGCGTAAACAGCCATTCAAAATACCGCCTTGATTGCTTTTTGAACATCAACTCCCTTTTTAGGGCTTCGGTCTTCGACGCATGCATTTCAACATAACGTAGCACCCAAGGCGTCTTTCTGCTCGTGTATAAAGACTCCCCCGAGTTATGTTCCTGCAAACGCCTCTCGTAATCGGTGGTGTATCCTTTATACAAGGTTCCGTCAATGGTACTCTCGATTACATATACGTAATGGTTCATGGATACAGCGTTTGGGGATACATCCCGCAAAACAAAAAAGCCTCACGTTTATGTGAAGCTTTTCTTGCGGACCGGACGGGACTCGAACCCGCGACCTCCGCCGTGACAGGGCGGCATTCTAACCGACTGAACTACCGATCCTTTCAGTTGGGAGTGCAAATGTAGTAACAAATCTGTAAAAGCAAAAACTTCCGTGGTATCTTTTTATATTTTTTTCTTTCGAAATCGTCAAGTGGCAGGAGCAGGTAGTAGAGACAGACCGACATGGAGAAACGTATAAAAAGAACAAGGGCTTTCGCTTAGTACGAAAGCCCCTGCCACAACTATGAAAAACTATAATTAACGGTTGAAAATGGTGCAGCGCATTTGGAACTGTACGTAGTCGCGATCTATAAATTTGTCGCTTAAGTTGATGACACCGTTAATGCCTTTGCGGTAGGACACACCTGCACGCACACGCTGTGTGAGGGCCACCTCGGTCTTGCCTACAAACCCCACATCAAAAGTCGGTGCTACCTGCAGGTTACCACGATCGACCTCTGAAGTAGCCGGGCGATTGTCGACGAGCATTTTCTGGAAGTCAGGACCAACGCCAACAGACATGCGTTTCATGATCTTGTATCCTATGCTTGGTGTGATCTGTGCATAATATAGATTGTAGTTAACGTCCTTCATCTTGGCTACGCCAACGGGGCCTGATGTAGTGGGCACCTTGTCGGTATTGGTTACAGAACTGGTCTTAGATGCAGAACCCGGTCTTGCCGCTGTTGCGCCTGACGCACCACCTGCATATGTGCTACCACCGCTATAGTCCATATACATTGTTTGCTGGGTATTATCGGACGTTGCAAAGGCCACATCGCTTTCAACATATACTTTGTCATTGATCATTTTGCGAATAGTAGCACCTGCCATGTAGCCGCTATTGCGATTGCCCTGGCAAACACCGCCCATTACGATCACAGAAAGATTTAACGGCTTACGAACTGTATGTACCTCGTGACGGAAAGTGCGCAATGGTTCGCGGTCCGGTGTTTCTTTTTTGCGCGGTACGACCGCCTTAGCCACAGAAGAACCCACTACAGGTAGCGTTGTAGAAGCGGGTGACTGTGCAGCAGGGACAATATTGTTGAGCTTCAGGCCAATTGATGAAGCAACGGCGGTATGGGCAGCAGGCCTTGCGACAGCCCTTGCTTTTCTGATCTGTTTGGGAACAGCAGTCTCGGTAGTGTGTGGGTAATAGGGTATCATGGCAATGGGTGCCGGTTGTGCCGGAGCGGCCCATTTTCCCACATTTGCGTAGCCGGCTTTGCCATTGCCGGCGGGCAGATCTATTTTCCAGAGTGAAGTGACACCTAATGCCAATGCAACAGACGCGGCCATTCCGGCGGCCGGCATCCATAACCACATGAGCATACTGCGCTCTTTCGCACGGCCATCCATTTGCTCTACAAGCCGATCCCATTTGCCGGGGCTGTAGGCAAACTCGTTCTGATCAAACTTCTGTCTGACCAGTTCGTCAAATTCTCTTGGCTTCATACGTAATGTTGTTTTGTTCAGTTTTCATCACTTTCTTCTGCAGAAGGTTCCTTGCCTGGTGCAAATGCCAGTGCGAGGTACCCTCGCTGATATCGAGTTGTTCGCTTATTTCTTTATGGTTGAACCCGTCAAAAACAAACAGGTTAAAAACCGTGCGTGTCATTGCGGGCAGTCCTTGTATCATTTTGACCATATCTTTGAACTCAATGCGTTCCAGCCCTGAGTTGGACACTGACAGATTCGTTTCCTCGGCCGGCACTGCTCGTACATGCATTACCATTTCCTCTTTGAGCGCATGGCTACGGAGGTAGTCGAGGCAGGTATTTACGACAATGCGCCTCATCCACCCCTCGAAGGAGCCTGAGTTCCTGAAATTGTCTATTTGAGTGAATACCTTTAAAAACCCATCGTTGAGGAGCTGTTCAGCATCCTGCATATCCTTGGCGTAACGGGCGCAAACCTTCAGGAACATACTGTAGTACGTTTTGTAAAGGTGCTCCTGTACCGCCCGGCTTTTTTGCCGGCACCCTGCTATTATTTCCTGTTCAGAATATGCGGGCATAAGGTGGTGGTCAGTTGGTCAATACTAGGTTATTTCATATGGTTCGCTTCGTCTTTCATTGTTTCGTGGTGCTTCATCACACCGCTCAGGAACAAGGCCGTGGTTAGCGACAGCTTGTAACAAAGATAGGTTTAAAGGGGCCGGTTGGCTTTCACAGTTTTGTAATGATTGTTTCGCTTTTGTAAAAAAATCGTTCAGTTGTAGCTTGTTTCCATTGAAAAAGGGGCCTTTTTTCTATTGAAACTAACCACTCAGATATAAAGACGCAAAACCGTGCCAAAACCTTGGGTTGCAAAATATATTTTTTATCTACATTAGATTTGAGATGTCATCCTGGTATAAATGGGGCGGAACGGGATCAGTAACCGATGGAAAGCTGGAGGCCACCGTAACTATGACTATCGCCGGTAGCAAATTCACGGGTGAGGGTAGTCATAAAGTACTCAACACAAACATTCTGCCAAGCAGCCACAAAGCCCAGACGGTTTCGCAACACCGGGCGAGAAATGTCAGTTTCGCGTATTACGTATGGGGAAGTGCGGTTAAAAACGCCGCCCTGCAGGGTGGCATTGTAGCCTGGCAAATAGGCTGAGGGCTGATCGTAGATATAAAAATGAAGGTGTCTTCGGGAGGCGCGCTCGTCGGAAAAGGGCGAGTGAAAATGCCCCAACATTACTGTTGTACTCACACCCGCGCCAGTGAGCAACGTACCAACGTTTACATTGGCGGCTGCGGCCAGGAGGAAAAAATGACGGTAGCGTAGCACCTCTTTTTCATAAGCGGCATCGTAATTGAGAATAATGTCGTTACGGATCTGATGGAGCCAGCCGTTGGGCATATAATTGCCCAGCACTTTATGTACAAACCCCTGAATATCGCCGGCGACAGCTGCCTTGCCTATGACACCTGCAACGGCCGAGGTATAAAAACGATGGCGGCGCAGGGTATCAATTGCGATAGCGAAATTGCGGATGGTGAGCACACCGGCATAGGGCCGGTCACCCACCAACAGCGTGGGATCTGAAACACTGCCGGGGGTAAATGCATTGTGCTGGACACCAATACCGTAACGGGTATAACTGAAACGGGGGTTGTACAGTAATTTGTTGGTAATAAGTCGATTGAACAGCGGCGTGACCATTTCGAGATCGAGGCCTTGGGTGTAATACCGGTCGGAACCGAGGAAAAAATCGTTTTCGAACACGGCGCGCCCATAACCTCCGCCCGGCTGATCTTTGTATGCCTGCCAATTTCCAATTGATTGTGCAGAACCAAGGGACGATGCAAAAAGCAAAATAAAAAAAGGCCAGAACCAAAAGAAACGAACAAGCATGCCGGATAAAAATACAAAAGCAAAAAATGCAATTCAGTACCGACTGGTGTTAACATTGACACAAACTATGCAGGTATGGGGGAAATGAGTTAGGAATATGACCAAATAAAGCGCATATTTGTATAATAAATAGTACTTATGTCATCTTTCCTCATAGCCGAGAGCGGGTCTACAAAAACCGATTGGTGCCTGCTGAGAAAAACCGGGAAACCAGTGTTTTTCAAAACCCAGGGTGTCAACCCATATATACAGAAAAGCGAGGCGATAGCGGCTATGCTACAGGAAGAGTTTCCGGCCAAGACACTTAAAACGGCTCCTGATGCTATCTATTATTACGGTGCAGGAGCATCAGCAGCAGATAAGCAAAAACAGCTGCAACAGGTGTTGCGGAAACACTTTGGTGTTAAAGAGGTGAAGGTGCAGAGCGACCTAACAGCCGCCGCACAATCATTGTGCGGTACCGACAAGGGAATAGTGGCAATACTGGGCACAGGTAGCGCATCATGTTTTTACAATGGAAGTAAGATCGCAGTGCAGCAGCCTTCTCTGGGATATATTGCCGGTGACGAAGGCAGTGGAAACTACATTGGCAAGCGGATACTTCAGTACTATGCCTACGGCACCTTTGATGCTGAACTAAAGACAGGTTTCGAACTACGTTTCGGGAAAGATATTCAGTCTATCATAGGTGAATTGTATAGCGCCCCCTACCCTAACAGATACCTGGCGTCGTTTGTCCCGTTTATCAATGATATGCGGGGACACTACATGGCAGAGAACATCATTGAAGACTGCCTGAATGACTTCTTCCATCACAACCTGCTGAAATACCGCCAAAGCTGGACATGCCCGCTCTACTTTACAGGCTCGGTGGCTTATACATTCAGGGATGTGATAGAGAGTCTATGTAACCAATATGAACTCGAACTGGGCAAAGTAGTTCAAAGTCCCATGGAGGGTCTTATAAAGTACCACCGGAAGAATATGCGTTAAATCTGCCCACGCGAATAGTCGGGCAACGTTTTCGGTTTACTCCTCGTGCTTAGAAGTAGAGTCCAGCGCCGCCTGAATTACCTTCATCTGCTTTTCTTTTTGCTGACGGGCGTAGCGGCCTGCATGGAACAATTCGTCGAGATTATCGAAAGAACGCCTCCAGCTTATACCCACACCTGAGCGTTGGATATTGCGATCTCTTGTGAGGTCATAGTCGCTGGTGTGGAAGGCATTAAGACGAAGGCCACTGGCAGGTGCCAGCAGATACTGAAGACGAAAATCACCTGCCACGTTGAATGAGTTGGCAGCGTTGGCGGTAGCGGGGCGGCCCCAATCAGAAGTGCTACCAACAGAAATGAGCAAACGATCGTTGAGGTAATTTTTCGTAACGCCCAACTTCAACTGGCTTCTGTTGACCCCGGTGATCTGTTGCGACTGATCGCTATAGTTGTAGTTGGTATACTTGACGGCAACATTAAGATTCCTATCGCCGATCAGCCTGTTCACGATGTTTGTGAGCCCCGACGATGCGGTGGATGAGATTATCTGACTAACGTTGTTGATGGCACCACTGAGCGCGCCCTGCCCCATACCCTCGGGCGGGATAAATGCGCCCACGAGCAACAAGGAGGCCACCTGATCGAACTTCTGGCGATCGTCGTTGTTGATGAGCAGCAGCTTAGAATAAGCGAGTGAGCCTTTGGTGTGCTTGCTTTCCAGATCGAGATCGAATGTGAGTTGCGGTGTGTATATAGGCCCCTTCATGTGCAGCATCACATTTACTACCTGCGGTGCCTGAGCATCGCGGGCTTCGTTGTCGCGAATCATCATGCGCTCGCCTGAGGAAAGGAGGTCGTACAGGCGTGCCTTCACAGAATAAATCGCGTCCACAGCGATCTGAGTGGATTCAAAAGGCCCGTTGAATGCTATGGTGCTGCCCTGGTTGAGGCGGAACATGCGATGGATACCCACTTGCTGGAAGGTGAGCGTATAGTAGCCCTGATTGATCGTATACAACCCCGACATGCGCATATCATTGCTGGGCGGAATATCCATCTGGACATTGCCTTTTCCGATTGCAACTATCTCATCACCGGTGGCCGCGTCCATTACTATGTGGATCTCTGCAAGTTCGTTGAGGTTAGCATCGAGGTTGATGGAAATCTTGTCTTTTGTGTGCCGCTCTGCTTTATCCTGATCGGCACCATAAGTTTTGAATGACACATAACTGTATGCGCCAACGTAACCGCCCGTACTTGACGGAATATATAGCACAGACTTTGCCGCAGGGTAACCGTTATACAGGTTGAGACGGATATTATTGAACGGACCGCGGATAGTGAACGAGTCCATACCGGCAATCATCTTACCATAGAACAGATCATTCTCGTTGCGTGCCAGATTCATCAACTCCATTTTGGGCGTAGTGACCTTTAGTCGCATCCGCATCTTATTGAACAACTCGTGTGAGAAGTAACCTGACAGCAGGGCCACATTCTTGTAGCTATCGAAAACCTGAATCTGCCCGAGGCTGATACGCTGGTTGGTGATGCCGATTGTGGCCTTCGGAATGGTGTAATAGCAACCAAGGTAGTCGAGGCGGAACCCAACGTCTGAAACAGCAAGTTTACCCTCCATCACCGGCTTGTCGTTGGATCCGGTTACCGACACCGTACCGTTTACCGCACCCCGAATATTGCTGAACAGACCAGTAAGGAACGGTGCAGCCCACGCTACACGGGCATTATTGAAGGAAATGGCACCATTGATCTTCTCTGCCGCAGCACTATCGAGCGCCACCTGACCTGACGCTGAAACACTTGCATGATCGCGGTAAATGCCTGTCTGCGGGTCGATGTACAACATTTTCTTCACCACATCCCAGCGGCCAACCACATTTATTGCCCCCACAGTATCGCTACCCAACTTGACGCCGCTGGCTCTGATGTTGGTGCTGATCTCGGTATTGCTGAACGTATTTGCCACCACTATATTGCCATTTATCCGACCATCGGCCTGATAAGAAGATAGACCAAACAGGTCGCCGAGCTGCGCCATATCCAGATTGGTGGTATTGACAATAAGTCCGCTACCGCTCCCTTGTGTGGACGATAACGAAACCCGCTGTATGCCGGAACTCAGATTAACACCAGAGAGATGCAGGTACTTATCGGAATAAACAATATTGCTACCGCCAGCGATATGCCACTTAACACGATTCAAATAAAATTGGGATGGAAATACATTCAGACTCAGCGTATCGCTGTGTGCAAAAATGCGGCCATTCAACGCAAAGGAACTGGCCCTGTCGGGTGACATGGTGGCCAAATTGAACAATACAGAGTCGCTACCAACAGTAGCCGTAAGACTAAGGCCGCCATGCAGAATACTGTCGCCGAGCGCAATGTTACCAACGGTGGTATTAACACCCAGTATATTGAAGTCGCCTTCACCGAGGACACTAACGTTTCGCAAGTGGACATTGCCAATGCGCCCGTAAGGAACAGTTGCGTTCAGCAGTAACTTCTTCGCATTTGTATTAAGAGACCCTGACACCACAGAATTATCGAACCCGCGTAATATGGGCAGAGTGATCGCAAAAATACTATCGACCTTCGCGGTTGTGATGCGGAAGCTAATATCCTGATCGGGTGCGTATTTCTCTGGCGCCTTAATGTAATTCGGGATGTAACGGGATAAATAATACTGAACCGACGCAGGCAAAGCGCTGAGTCGATAGTTGCCATTTATCTCGGCCGTAAAGGCATCGCTGGTGAGGCTGATGTGGCGGTTGCGCTCGTTGCCTGAAGACAACATGAACAATGAGTCTACGGCAAGTTTGCGGCCATTTCGCTTGAGGTCAATATTGAACAATTTGGCATTTCCATAGAAGTCATCAATAGTACTTCCTGTGCAGTTGAGGTCAAAGTCGGCTGCGGCAGTAAAGTTGTCGGGTGTGAGATTGATCTCGCGGAAGTTTGCAGAGAGCAAATGCGCAGTGGCATTGATCTTCATGAGCTTATCGGCATAGTTGAGCCCACCATCGAACGTGAGTGCGAGATTGGGATCGTCTACGATGAGCTTTCCTCTAAACTCCTTTCGGGCCAGAACGCCATTGGTGTAAATATTGTGATAGTTGTAACCATTGAGCCCGAATTCGCTAAGCACACCATCCATTCGAAGTTGCATTACCTCGGGGTCGAAGGAAGTACCTGATACCTTTTCGTTGGCGGTGATATTTCCGAGTACCGGCTGCCTGAGAAGTCTGCCTAACTGAAGCTGATCGGTGGTAACAACACCTGAGTATGTGGCATTAGCGGGACTGAAACCCGGCAACTTCATGCGAACGTCTGTGCCAACAGTACCCATGTTGGTCTTGAGTACTCCTGTCACATGAAAATCTTCTATGTAGCCCTTGTAATTACCGGAGAAGAAAGCGAAGGTAATGCTGTCTGCAGCAATGTTGGGATTGTTGTGCAAAGCAGGCGCATAGTGTACAATACCTTTACCTGTGGTAAGTATCTCACCTTCCGAAAATGTAATGTAAGTGGAATAAATGTCCGGCAGGCCGGTCATGGTGAGGTCACCCTTTAACGCTACTTTACCATCAGAAATATTAAGATTCTTTGCAGAGATATTGGTAACTGTTCCGCGACCGTCTCCGCTTATGGTCACCTTCATCTCGGGGAAGTCCTTCATTTCTTTTGCAAAGAACTCAATATCTCTCTTGTCCACTTTCGCATCGCGCAAGTGCGCAACCATTTTGACGCTATCGAGATAGCGATTGAAGTCGGGGAAGTGGCGATAGTGCATAGCGTAATAATTGCGTAGCTCGCTGTAGTCTGTTGCCAGGTAAAGATCTTCGCAGATGGACGCGATGGGCGATACCGTAGCCTTGCACTTCATTTTGCGGATGGCAATACCGCACCGTTCCTCGGCTGTGACATTGTTTATATTTCCCCTTACGGTGTCGCCGATAATATGAATATCGGTAACATCGATATTGATCTTACGAATGTCCATATGACTTTCGTCGAACTCATCGGGTGTAGGCGCATCGTCGTCGGCTTTCAACATGAACGAACAATCTTTTAGATCGACCTTTTTAACGTTTACTGCCCACATGTCGGGGTTGAACGGCGTGACATCAAAGGTATCGAGGTACTTGGGACGGAGATGCCGAGGACGACCGCCTTTGTACTCATTTATAAAAATAGACGTATTGCTGACTGTGATCGTTTTGATATCGATGAGCTTCTTGGGAATATTCAGACCATCGGAATTAACCAGCAATGAGCCGATGTTGTATTCCATATCTTCGCCTATCCACTTGTCGTGCATGTGAAAGCGAACATTCTCCATCTCTACCTTCTTCAGGTCAAATTCGAATGGCTGCGACTGTTTTTTATTCTTCTTCGGAGGAGACGCAAACGCATCGGCAATAAAATCGTAGTTCCAGACCTTTGAGTCATGTCCACGATTCAGATTGACATAGGTGTTTTCCAAACCTACATACTGGATGACCGGCTTGTTTTTGAAAATGAACCAGTCGGTGATGCGAACGGATATCTCCCCCGCATAGAGCAAAGTATCTTTTGACTGGTCTTCCACATGCACACCCTGAATCAGAAGACTGTTAAGGATTCCGATGCGAACATTGGCTACCTTAACCTTTGTTTGCAATCTTTCAGAGAGGATATCGGTTGCTTTTTGGGCCAGAAAGGTCTGGATAGGCGAAAAGTTGATCAGAGCTACCACCATCAGCAGAAGCAGGAGGATAACCAATACTACATAACCCGATATTTTCAGAACTCTTTTCAGGACCGGTCAAAAATTACACAAATAGTTGCAAAAATAACGCCAAACGACCTAAAAGGGAGGAAAAGTGCTGTTAAAGATAGAATTAGTAGCCAATATCGGGATATGTGGCGTTGTATATCGACAAAAAGTCCCCGCTGCATGATAGCGGGGACCGAAGTGAATGAAAGAACCACATCAGAGTTTGCGCAACGGAACGTGAGCACGCGGGCGCCCTGCCTGATCGCGCACAACTACAACATAGTTGCCTGGAGCCACATCTGAAACCGGGAATCTGTCAACCGAGGTGCCTGAAGCGTAAAAACGGGCGACCTCTTTCCCCATAAGGTCTATCAGGTAGAGTTTATCTCCATCTGATAGTCCGGCCACCTGCAGCAGGTCTCCGGCCGGATTTGGGAATACCCGAACATCGGCACCGCTTTTCAGATCACTGACACCCGTTGGCGGCGGCGGAACGATAACAGTTGCGGTATCGATCAGGTTAGCAATCGCAGAGTCGGCACCGGCCTGACTGAATGCGTAAAAATATGTGATAGTTTTCTCGTTGGCGGGATGAAGATGTGTTGAAGCGGTAGATTTATAACCAACACTGTCGGACGCGCTATCGACCGGCGCCAAGTGAGGGATACGGAAAACAAGGCCTATGGCGACATCGGCAGTATTTGTAGCGCCGGCTGCATACAACGACGAAGATGTAGCGTAAGACATTCCGTAAATTGTAGAGAGGTCGACTGACGAACTAATCGGCCACGAGTTATAAACAAGACACCGCGCATTGGTATCGAGTGTGCCGAGCGACATTTTAGTAATAGCACCAGTGATGCCCGTTGCGGAAACCATGGTTGCACCTAATGCGTTGGGCTGCTGAAATTCAATTTTATTTGTTGTAGTGAACGCACCACCCGGCCAGCTTTGGTCGTTATCGGGGTCAAGGCTTCGGAGGTAGTAGATATTGTTCTTAGGCACCGACGCATTATTTATAAGCGTCACTTTCATTGAGAAATAAAGGGCATTAGTATCAAGCGTGGTAACCTGCCTTACAGTCATGCTGTCGAATGTACCCTCCCATGTGCCAATGACCTTACTGCCGCTTACTGTATAAGCAGTATTGGCCCCGGTGAGACCTGTACCTGTGAACCCCATGCAACTGTGTGCCTGAGCGCGAATACTTCCTATCTGAAGGTTCCAACCTTCAAAAGGAGTTCCCGGAACAAAATAGTCGCCAACATACGCAGGAGTACCGACGGTCCATCCGTCCATCGCGGGATCGGCTACGAAACCGAGGCTGGCCCCACCACCGGCTGATGAAGTGTGCGGGTGATATCCGGCAGGTGGAGCGGCGGCGCCAAAATCGCCGTTGGCACATATACCGGCTTCCACATAGCGACCCTTTAGAAAAACACTTCCTGAGGTCATCTGTGCACGCGAACTCAGATTCGCTATGCTGCATACTACAGCGAGGGCGGCTGCAATTACTCTGATACTTTTCATAAAATGTGATTTGTGTACCTTGAAGGTAGGACACATTATTTTAAAAACGCCTATTGAAAACGCACTATTTTCGGTGTTTGACGAAAATATATCAAAAATATAAATCAATGGTTAATAACCTGCATAAAGACACCGCGCAACATGAACTACAACCGAAAAAATGAGCAAAATTTTAGAAGAGAAATCTCTTATTTCCGCTCGCCGATCTGCTGGCGCCACATGGCGTAATAAAGCCCACGTTCGGCGAGCAAAGCCTCGTGAGAGCCCGTCTCGACAATATTTCCTTTTTCAAGGACGTAGATACGGTCGGCATGCATGACGGTTGAAAGCCTGTGGGCGATCATAATAGTGATGTGCTCGCGACGGGCTGTAACGCTACGAATGGTCTGTGATATTTCCTCTTCGGTCAGCGAGTCAAGGGCGGAAGTGGCCTCATCAAATATCATGAGGCGCGGACGGCGCAACAGTGCACGCGCTATAGATATCCTCTGACGTTCTCCACCGGATAGCTTCAGGCCACCCTCCCCTATCACTGTATCAAGGCCGTTCTCGGCGCGTGACAGGAGGTTCTGACATGAGGCCTGCTGCAACACCAGATTGATGTCTTCTTCGGTAGCGGTGGGATTGACAAACAGAAGATTCTCGCGAATAGTGCCGGAGAACAACTGCGGGTCCTGAGTAACCAACCCCATCTGGTGGCGGAGCTCTTCATAATCTATGCGCGAAAAACTGTGCCCGTTATAAGAAATGTCGCCACGCCCCGGCTGATACAAGCCCACGAGCAACTTCACCAATGTGGTCTTTCCGCTACCCGAGGGGCCTACAAAGGCGATGGTCTCGCCCAACCTCACTTTGAAGGAAATGCCATCGAGTGCAGGCCGGTTAGAACTATTGTGTTTGAAGAGCACATCGGAGAAAACCACCTCTTCAATGTCATTGATCTTTTCGGGAGATTGGGGAATGTACTCAACCGGCTTCTTCAGCAACTCCTGCATATTGTTCAAAGAAGCCTCTGCTTCTCTGTAAGATAGTATTACGTTTCCTATCTCCTGCATGGGGCCGAAGATGAAGAACGAGTAGAACATGAGTGTGAGATACTGGCCCGGAGAAATGGCACCGCGGTAAATAAAATAGAGCAGGCACATAACGATAAGCTGCCTGAGCAGGTTTACGAACGTACCCTGTATGAAGGAGATAGTGCGAATACTGCGCACCTTTTTCAACTCCAGCGTCAGTATCTTGATGCTAGTGGCATTCAGCCTCCTGATCTCCTGATGGGTGAGACCCAAACTTTTTACCAATTCGATATTCCGAAGCGATTCGGTAGTGGAGCCGGCAAGGGCGTTTGTTTCTGTTACGATCTTCTTTTGTACGGTTTTTATGCGCTTGGAGAGTGAGTTGGTGAGCAGTGCCAGAAGACCCGCACCACCCAAATAGATGACCGGCAAAAGGGGGCTCAGTGAGATGGCATAAATAATGACGAAAACGATACCGATGATGGTGGGCAGAAGTACATTAAAAAAAGACTGGATGAATTTCTCGCAGTCTACGCGCACCTTCTGCAATACTGACAGTGTACGACCGCTGCTTTGGTCTTCGAATTCCTGATAGGGCAACCGGAGGGCGTGGCGTAAGCCGTCTGTATAAAGCCGGGCACCATACTTCTGAATAACTACATTAACAACATAATCCTGAAAATTCTTGGCAATACGCGAAACCATGGCAACACCAATGAGTGCAGCGATGAGCCCGAGTGCACCGGTGAGAAAAGCATGCAGATCGCGGTGAAGATGGCCTTCTTTATCAACTGTGAGCGGGTGGCTGACGTAACCGTCCATGAGTTTACCGGCAATGAGGGGATCGAGCAGGGAAAAGGTCTGGTTTATAGCCGCCAGCACTATTGCCAGGACGATCATCCCTTTATAGCGCGAGAGGTACTGCATTAATAATTTCATAGGGTGCAAAGGTATGACCTGCCAGATTACAATTGACAGAATTTAATATCTGCATTATTTATTCCTGCATTTTGGCGGAACAATTTCGTTGTAACATGCCACCAACGACCTTGTCTATGGGCAGCGTGAACGTATCGGCAGACAAATCTGAAAGGGGTAACCAAAAAGTGCGTTCGCCGAGGACAAGGTTATTGATGAGTGCCGGTAGCTGTCCGTGAACCAGATAATAAATGCTGATGACCTGAGAATTATCGAACGCGGACGCCTGGAAGAAATCGGTTGTATAAAAATGCCGTGCAATATCTATTTCCAGATCCAGTTCTTCCTTCCATTCGCGTTTCAGGCAGTCTGCAATGCCCTCGCCCCAGTGGAGGCCACCACCGGGAAACTTAATCACCATTCGGCCGGCAATAAGTTCCTCATTAACGAGCACATGGGTTTCTGTGAGCCAGATTCCATAAACACGGATATTGAATCGTTTGTTTTCTGCCATTAATACGCGGCCCACATTAACTGACAGGCACGACAAAAATAGTACCATGGTATCTTATTCGGCAATAAGACAGAAAAACGACCGTTATAACATTACAAAAATATTACTCATTGCCCCTAAATCAAGGGTCAAATGCAGTAACTTCGCACCCTCAAAAACAGACAAACAGCATGCAGAAGCTACAAATGGTGGATCTGAAACGCCAGTACGAGAAGATAAAACCCGAAGTTGATAAGGCTATTCAGAGTGTAATTGACAGTACTGCTTTTATAGGTGGTCCGCAGGTGAACCAGTTAGCTGCTGAATTGGCTACCTACGTAGGGGTGAAGCATGTGATACCTTGCGCCAATGGTACTGATGCACTGCAGATAGCACTTATGGCACTGGGGCTGGAACCGGGAGATGAAGTGATCACCCCATCGTTTACATATATGGCAACAGTGGAAGTGGTGGCACTGCTGAAACTGACACCTGTGTTTGTGGACGTGTATCCTGATTCGTTCACAATGGATATTGATTGCCTGAAAAAAGCGATCACACCTCGTACAAAGGCTATCATTCCGGTTCACCTTTACGGCCAATCGGCAGACATGGAACCACTGCTGGCATTTGCTGCTCAACACGGGATACCGGTAATTGAAGATAATGCACAGGCGATAGGCGGCACGTACACGTTCAGTGACGGCCGCACCGTGAGAACGGGATCTATGGGACAGATAAGCTGCACATCGTTCTTCCCATCTAAAAACCTGGGCTGTTATGGCGATGGCGGCGCTATGTTCACAAATGACGACGCCCTGGCCGAGCGCCTACGCATGATAGCGAATCATGGACAGAAGTCCCGCTACTATCATGAGATGGTGGGCTGCAACAGCCGACTTGACGCTATGCAGGCTGCGGTGCTGCGCGTGAAGCTGCCGCACCTGGACAGTTACTGTGATGCACGCCGTGCTGCTGCTGACTTCTACGACAAAGCATTTGCCAACAATCCGAAGATCACTACTCCGTTCAGGGCTACCAATGCGCGCCACGTGTTCCACCAATACACGTTGAAACTCAACGGAGTGAACCGTGATGAAGTGAACCAGAAACTGGCCGATCGTGATATTCCATCGATGATCTACTACCCTGTGCCGTGCCACAAGCAGGAAATGCTGAAAGCATACAACACAGCCAATGCCGACCTGCCTGTAACCAATATGCTGCAGGATTGTGTTATTTCGTTGCCTATGCACACCGAACTGACCAACGAAGAATTGACTTATATTGCGAACAATCTGCTGGAAATAGTAGGATAAAGCACTCATTATGATCATAACAAAAACACCCCTTGAAGGACTGCTCATCATAGAGCCGAAAGTGCATGGCGACGACCGCGGCTACTTTTTTGAGAGCTATAATATGAAAGAACTGGAAGCTCAAACAGGGTACAACACCCCATTTGTACAGGACAACCAAGCCCGTTCGATAAAAAATGTGCTGCGCGGTCTCCACTACCAGAACTACCCGGTGCCGCAGGCAAAACTGATACGCGTGCTGGAAGGCGTGATCTGGGATGTTGTAGTGGATGTGCGGAAGAAAAGCCCTACCTACGGACAGTGGTTCGGAGTGGAGCTATCGGCTGAGAATAAGAAACAGTTCCTTATACCTCACGGCTTTGCGCATGGATATGCGGTGCTGAGCGATACGGCTGAAGTATTTTACAAATGCGACAATTTCTATAATAAGCCAACCGAAGGTGGTGTATTTTATAACGACCCTGCGCTGAACATTGACTGGCGTATAGACCTTTCAAAAGCAATTGTTTCTGAAAAAGACATGAAACAACCCTTGCTGAAAGACGCCAACAACGGCTACGAATAAGGTGATGAAAAAACTTATCGAATCCGCCCGCCAGAATATGCGGGCGGTTTTGTTTTGTACCGCACGAAACGGCACAATCTAAAATTCCCCTATCTTTGACCATATGGATGTACCGCATCTTTTATTATATATAGTTATCTGCATTTTGCTGATCGGTTTTTTTGCCGGAATGGAAATTGCATTCATTTCAGCAAACAAGCTGAACATAGAACTTAGGAAGAAACAGGGCAAGTATTCGGGTCGGATCCTTGCTAAATTCATGGATAACCCGGCCGAGTTTATCGGCACGGCGCTGGTGGGCGTGAATGTGATCCTTGTGGTGTATGGCGCTCTTACCTCTCAGCTTACCAATACAGTGCTTGAATCGGCGGGTCTGGACCTGCCGGAGTATGCGAAACTGGCCATAGATACCGTTTTCGCTACTTTGGTGATATTGATATTCGCTGAATTTCTGCCGAAGGCCATATTCAGACACAAAGCCGACACAGTACTATCGGTATTCGCTATCCCTATGAAAGGGATGCATTTTATCTTCTCGCCTATCGCGGGTGTTTTCGTATCCATTTCTGAGTTTATCCTTAAAAGACTGTTCAACGTAAACATCAAAGAGAATAAACAGGTGTTCAGCCGTGTGGATCTTGAGTTGTTTGTGAAACAGAGTATGCGCGGCCACGAAAACGAATCGAACGAAGTAAATCAGGAATTGTTTGAGAATGCGCTGTATCTGGTGAATGTGAAAGTGCGAAAGTGCATGGTGCCACGTAACGAGATAGAAGCAGTGGACATTACGACGTCAGTAGAAGAATTGCGCGCGAAGTTCATTGAAACCAAACTTTCGAAAATCATTGTTTATGACGATTCGGTCGACAATATCCTTGGATATGTGCACCACCTGGACATGAACCGCCGCCCATCTCACATAAAAGATATTCTGCATACTATTACAGCAGTACCCGAAGCAATGAGTGCTGTGGACCTGATGAACCGTTTCACCAAAGAGCGTAAAAGCATAGCCTGGGTGGTGGATGAGTTTGGTGGAACGGCCGGCATTGTGACCATGGAGGACGTACTTGAAGAGATCTTTGGTGATATAAACGACGAGTATGACGAAGAGCAGTTTGTAGAAAAACAAATTGCGGAAATGGAATACATATTCTCAGGCCGACTGGAACTGGACTACCTGAACGAAAAGTATGGGTTCAACTTCCCTACTGATGATTCAGAAACACTGTCGGGATACATCATTACCCAACATGAGACGATACCAAAGATCAAAGAGCGCATCTTCATAGGCCGATATGAATTTGACATACTGCTGGTAACAAATACGCGTATCGAGACCGTGAAAATGAAGGTTCTGCGCTGACCGCAAAAAACAACTAATTAAGCAACTATGGCGGATTTCGCCTACAATTAAAATAATAATCAAATGCCTGTACTACGTCCTTTCAATCTGCACAAATGGATAGAAGAGAACCGCGACCTGTTGAAGCCACCGGTTGGAAACCAATGTGTGTACAAGGAAGCTGACGATTTTATTGTAATGGTAGTGGGCGGACCTAATGCACGCAAGGACTTTCATTACAACGAAGGGGAAGAACTTTTTTACCAGTTGCAGGGAGACGTTATAGTTCGCATTCAGGAAGACGGGAAGATCGTTGATATTCCTATCAAAGAAGGCGATATGTTCCTACTGCCGGGCCGCACTCCACACTCTCCTCAGCGAGGTGCGGACACTGTGGGACTGGTACTTGAGATCAAGCGCAAGTCGGAAGAGATGGACGGGTTTATGTGGTTCTGCGAAAACTGCCACGAGAAGTTATACGAAGAATACCTGCACGTTTCAGATATAGTGGCTCAATTACCTCCCGTAATGAATCGATTTTACTCGGACGAAGAAAAGCGTACATGTAAAAAATGCGGCACCATAATGCAGCCACCTGTAAAGAAATAAAGACACGAACTACATCAGACCGTCGTCTTCATCACGAAGCAGGCCAGTCATCAGCGACTCCCACTGAGCGGTGGTGAGCCCATGCCATAGGTCATGATCATCGGCCTGCCTGTTGCGTCCGTGATAGGAAGCATAAAGATCCTTTCCTCGCCTGCCCACAACAATAGTAGTTGTATCGGTGTCGCCATCAGCGTGATCGACCGGCTTTAACCGCACCGCAAACGTTTCTTCGTCAGTATCGGGATAATCGTCATACTCGAGCGCTTCGATCACATAGGCATCATGGTCGGCGGACGGTTGACCGGTGGAACCGGAACCAATCAGGATATGATCGTGCCGGCGCGCGTGTCGACGGACCGGATGGCCCGCAGCGTCCTGCAATTGAAAACGTACTTCATCGAGCACGCCCACGGTCGCCCAATCGGTAACCGCCAACAACCTATCCTTCGCATCAACAAAAATGAAAGACGCATCGTCGACCGAATCGCAACCAACTTTGCATACAATATCAGTTTCTGATCCGATAGTGTGCGCCGGAACGAGATAGTGTGTTGTCTGCATGCGTGTTATTTTTATGAAAGATAATGAAAATATCGTGCCATAATTTACACACAATTGCTTTTTGAATGCGAAAATGAGGGGTGCCACAAATTTTGTGGTAACTTGGCAGACGAGAATTCAGCAATGATAATAATGCCCCCTGATCTCAGGACAGTGAACGTAATAAGGTACGTGACGCCACTGCGCGAGGGCGGGTCTATGCCCGCGATAGCAGAGGCCGATGATGGCTTTCTGTATGTGCTGAAGTTCCGCGGGGCGGGCCAAGGAAGAAAAGCCCTGATAGCCGAGCTGATAGGTGGTGAACTGGCGCGTGCCGCGGGGCTGAAGATGCCTGAGATAGTATTTGCGCAACTGGACGCTGCTTTTGGCCGCACAGAGCCGGATGAAGAAATACAAGATCTGCTGAAAGCGAGCACCGGTCTGAACCTTGCCGTCCATTATCTCTCGGGGTCGATCACGTTCGATCCGACTGTATCAAAAATTGATGCCAAAACCGCGTCAATGATCGTTTGGCTGGATTGTCTGCTGATGAATGTGGACCGCACCTGCAGGAATACCAATATGCTTTGGTGGAACCGCGAATTGTGGCTCATTGATCATGGTGCTTCGTTATATTTTCACCATTCATGGCAAAACTGGGAAGAAAAGGCAACTATGCCGTTTGCCATGATAAAAGACCATGTGCTGTTGCCGGCCGCGGGTATACTGAATGACGTAGACCAGCCAATGAAGTCTATACTTACACCGGAACTGGTGCGCTGTACTGTGGATCTGGTGCCCGACGAATGGTTGGTGGAAGACTCACCATTCATCACAGCAGAAGAACACCGGAATGCCTACTACCGTTTTCTTACGGAACGGATACAATCATCAGACAAATTCGTAAAAGCAGCCATCGATGCAAGATCAGCACTTATATGAATATGCCGTGATAAGGGTGGTGCCACGGGTGGAACGTGAAGAGTTCATCAACGTGGGCGTGGTGCTTTATTGCGCCAGCAAGAAATTCCTGAAATCGAAACTCTCAGATGACCTTGAAAGGTTACAACTATTCCCCGACGCAGACCATGATGAAATAGCAGCCTACCTGACTGCCTTCGGGATGGTGTGTGCCGGAGCAAAAGAAGGCGGCACCATTGGCAAATTGCCGCCGGCAGAGCGGTTCAGATGGCTTACGGCAACCCGCAGCACTGTGGTGCAGGCATCAAAGGTGCACCCGGGTTTCTGTACAGATCCGGACACGAAGCTGGAAGAACTCTTTGCACAACTGGTAGCCTGATAGGTATATAACCAATATCATTTTTGTATCGTTATCCGGATGGTACCTTTGCGCTAAATAAAAACAGAGGAAGTATGCCACTGCAAGTAAAAGAGAAGGCACCCGCCTTTGCTACGATAGATCAGAACGGACAAAAACACGCGCTCAAAGATTATAAGGGGCAAAAAGTAGCACTCTATTTTTACCCTAAAGACAACACGGCCACATGTACCAAACAGGCGTGCAATCTGCGGGATAATTTTGCTTCTCTAAAGGAAAAGGGGGTTACCGTGTTGGGAATAAGCCCCGACGACGCCAAGAGCCACAAGAAATTTGAGTCAAGATTCACGTTGCCGTTCACGTTGCTGGTGGATACTGATTCGGAAATTGCCAAGGCATATGGCGTTTGGGCATGGAAAAAATTCATGGGTCACGAATATTGGGGTATTCTACGCACTACTTTTCTGATAGATGAAAAGGGGAAGATCGCACATGTGATCGAAAAAGTAAATAGTGCCGACCACGCTGCTCAGATCCTTGAAGTATGGGGGCTGTAACAACTATTTCTTTCATTTCCTGATCCTGTTCAGGTTGTTACTTTGGAAAGTTCCCGAATAGCCGGGAACAATGACGATATTTATTTAATAAAAGCCCTTATCAACGCTACCAACTCGCATAAATTTTGTACCTTTCGGGCGGTATGAGCAATCATACCCTTTTTTGTCTTTATATGAGAATGAGAAACAACAGGATAGTAAATTTTAGCTAGCCACAAACCGAACAAGACAATGTACGCATTTATAGGAGGTGACCTTGTGTATAAATCTCCGTCCCTGCTTCATGTAGATGTAAATGGGGTGGGCTATGAAGTAAACATCACTTTGCAGACCTATGCCAAGATACAGCACCTGGACCGTTGTAGACTGTTTACCCACCTTCAGATAAGAGAAGACGCATGGGTACTGTATGGCTTTGCCGATGAGGATGAGCGAACTACGTTCCGCCAACTGCTGAATATAAGCGGTGTGGGCGCTGCGACCGCACGCATTATACTTTCTTCGCTAACGACAGATGAGCTGGAGCGTGCTGTATCTGATGAAGATTCAAAAGCGCTGGAACGCGTGAAGGGGATAGGCGGGAAAACAGCCCAGCGGATCATACTGGAACTAAAAGGAAAGCTGCAGAAACGTCAGAATAACACCACTATAACCACCCCGAAACACAATACTACCCAGGAAGATGCGTTAATAGCGTTAGTGAATCTTGGCATCAGTAAGTCTGTTGCCGAGGGAGCTATTAATAAAATCAACAATATTTCTTCACTATCGGTCGAAGAGATCATAAAACAGGCATTGCGGGCCTTATAGACACGCAAGCGGTTAACCATTGAAGGGGCAGAGTAATTTCGGATACAGGTTTTTATTATTCATTGCGCTGGTAGTAGCAATAGCCAATGCTGCTGCCCGCGGCTTTCATCCGCTTTTCCCAAAACTACTGCCTGCAGAGGACACTACCGGCACCGACACGACAAAGGCAGACACATCCCGTAATCTGAAATTTCCTATTCACGACAAGACGGGCAACCCGGTGACAGACCAGTCCTTGCCCAAAAGCATTGACCTGGAAGACCCAAAGAATGTAAGGAAGACATTCGAGTACGATCCAGACTCTAACAGGTATTACTACACATCAAAAGTGGGCAACGAATACCTTCGTAACCCCACCTATCTGACTTTGGACGAGTACATGAAGTACCGTGCCAAAGAAGATGAGAACGCCTACTTTCAGCGGAGGCTTGACGGGCTGATGCTCTTCAACAAAACACCTGAACTGCCAACGATGTACAAAGAAGGGCTGTTTGACCGGATATTCGGCAGCAGCACCATACAAGTGAAGCCACAAGGTAACGTGGACATCACGTTTGGCAACATTTGGCAGAACATGAAGAACCCTACCCTTCCGATAAGGGCACAGAAATACAGCACGTTCGATTTTGACATGCAGATGAACATAAATCTGCTGGCAACCGTGGGTGACAAACTCAAACTGAACATCAGCAACAATACCAAGGCTACATTTGACTACCAGAACATCCAGAAGCTGGACTACAACGGCAAGGAAGATGAGATGCTGAAAAAGATAGAAGCGGGAAACGTGAGCTTCCCGCTGAAGAGTAGTCTGATCAATGGTGTTCAGTCGCTGTTCGGCATAAAGACCCAGTTGCAGTTTGGCAAGCTATGGGTGACGGGTGTTGTGTCCCAACAGAAGTCTCAGCGTAAGAGCCTGACAATACAAGGTGGATCACAGTCGCAACAGATAGCGATAAAGGCTAACAACTATGAAGAGAACCGCAACTTCCTTCTGGCACAGTATTTCCGCAACAACTACAACCGTTCGCTAAAAGATTATCCGGTAATAGCATCGGCAGTAACGATAAACAAAGTGGAAGTATGGGTGACCAACAGGACAGGTGCTGTTGCCGGCGTGAGGGACATCTTGTGTCTGATGGACCTTGGTGAAGCCAATCCATACAACCCGATACTTGGGAATGGCACCAACCCTGATGCATTGCCGGACAACGGAGCCAACCGTTTGTATAGCCAGTTGCAGCTGAACCCGCAGGGCAGGCAGCAAAAGTCTGCCACAAACGCAGCCGTGGCACTGGGCCTGAGCCAGGGTACTGACTTTGAGCGTACGACGGCACGCCAGCTATCGCCATCGGAGTTCACGTTCAACCCTCGTCTGGGTTACATCATGCTGAACACGCAGATGAACCCCGATGATGTGTTAGGTGTTGCCTATCGATATACCTACCGTGGTAAGGTGTATCAGGTTGGTGAATTCGCATCAGACCTTCCACCAGACACTACCAATCCGAAAGTCCTTTTCCTGAAGTTGCTGAAAGGAACCGCACCACGCACCAGGCTGCCTGTCTGGGACCTGATGATGAAAAACGTATATGCGCTTGGCGGATTCGGCGTGTCGAAAGACAACTTCACACTTAACATCCTGTATCAGGATCCGGGAGGAGGTGAAAAAAGGTACATGCCTGAAGGCCCCCTGGCTGGAACACCTTTCATCAGCCTGCTGAACCTGGATCACCTGAATGCGCAGAACGAACCTCAACCTGATGGTATCTTCGACTTTGTAGAGGGCATCACGATCAACACCCAACAGGGTAAGATCATCTTCCCCGTTCTTGAGCCATTCGGCAGTGACCTGAAAAAGACTGTGGTAAATGAACCCATACTGGAACGCAGATACCTCTACCAGGTATTGTATGACTCAACAAAGTGGGTAGCACAACAGTACCAGCAGAACGACCGCTACATCATGCGCGGCACGTACAAATCATCTTCCTCTTCCGACATCTTTCTGGGTGGCTTCAATATTCCCCAGGGATCGGTATCGGTGAGTGCAGGCGGTACGCGACTGGTGGAAAACCAGGATTATTCGATAGAATACGGCCTTGGAAGGATAAAGATCCTGAATACCGGTATCCTAAACTCAGGTGTGCCGATCAACATCCAGTACGAGGATAATGCAACGTTCGGTTTCCAGCAGCAGAACTTTATGGCCATGCGACTGGATTACTACCAAAGCAAGAACCTGACAATAGGTAGTACCATCATGCGTCTCAAAGAACGACCATTCACACAGAAGGTGACCTTCGGCGATGACCCTATTCAGAATACCGTTATTGGCCTTGACGCGAATTACCAGAAAGAAGCACCGTCGCTGACCCGATTGGTGGACAAACTGCCTATATACTCGACAACATCGCCATCATTCCTGAACACCAATGTGGAGGTTGCAGGATTGTTGCCGGGTCACCCGAAACAGATCAATGCACTGGACCCAGAGGGAGCGGTTTACATTGATGACTTTGAAGGGACAAGCAGTGCCTACGACCTGAAGTTCCCAGCCCAGGCGTGGTCATTGGCGTCTACACCATTCGGAGCTGTAAGCTCAAGCGGACAAACACTATTCCCGGAAGCATCGCTGAGCAACAATCATGCTTACGGTATGAACCGCGCGCGCCTTGCCTGGTACATGCTGGACCCTACGTTGGTATACCCTAATAGTACATTACCTGACTATGTAAAGAACGACTCGAACCAGCACTATATCCGTAGTGTGCAAGTGCAACAGGTATTTCCAAACAGAAGTGCAACGCTTGTAAACCAGACGCTAAACACTTTTGACCTTGGCTTCTACCCCAAGGACCGCGGACCATATAACTTTGACGTAACAAACATAGACCCCAATGACGGGCGACTGCTTAACCCTGAAAAAAGATGGGGGGGTATATCGAGGGCAATTGACAATACCGACTTCGAGGCATCGAACGTTCAGTTTGTGCAATTCTGGGTGATGGACCCGTTCCTCAATAGTGCTAACCCCAATGGAGGGTCTCTGTACATCAACCTCGGAAACGTGTCGGAAGACGTAATGAAAGATTCGCGTCTGTTTTTTGAAAACGGTATCCCTTCTCCGTTCGACAAAACAAAAATGGACACCACTACGTGGGGATATGTTCCGAGATTCCAGCAACAGATAACTCGCGCATTTGACAACGACAACGCAGCACGAAAGATACAAGACGTTGGTTACGATGGATTGCCGGACATGGGACAACCCGGACAGGAAAGTGAACAGACTATATTCAGGAAGTTCCTGGTTGGTCTGGCCCAGAAACTGAACGGGGGCACCAACAACCCTGCATATGTTCAAGCGGAAAATGACCCGGGATTTGACAACTATAAATTCTTCAGGGACTCATCGTTCAGCACCGCACCAGACCCGGACAAGATAAGTGTTCTGAGCCGTTACAAGCACTATAATAACCCTGACGGCAACACACCTATAAGCCCTGTAACAAGCACTATCGCCACCTCAGGAACAACCACACCAGAGTCGGAGGACATCAATAGGGATAATACCCTGAACGAATCTGAGGCGTATTTCCAGTACCGGATCGACTTCAAGCCGAACATGACAGTAGGTACCAACTATATCATAAGCGTGCAGGATAATCCGGGTGGTGTGAAGCTGCCCAACGGAACAACTGAACCTGAACGCTGGTACCAGTTCAAGATCCCGATACAGAATTATGAGCGTCGTGTGGGCGGCATTTCCGACTTCCGTTCCATCCGCTTCATGCGTATGTTCCTCACGGGATGGCAGGACAGTGTGTACCTGCGTTTCGCATCGCTGGAACTGGGCCGTAACCAGTGGCGCCAATATAACTACTCGTTGAACCAACCTGGCGAGAACATTCCTCAGCAAAACCAGGGCCTCACCGACTTCTCAGTGATCAGCGTAAGTCTTGAAGAAAATGCCTCCCGCGAGCCGGTACCGTACGTACTTCCTCCCGGAGTTAACAGGCAACAAACTGCCAATCCGCAAGGCGGCGCGCAGACGCTACTTCTGAACGAGCAATCACTTTCGCTGCGCGCTTGCTCGTTGCAAGACGGTGATGCACGTGGTGTTTTCAAGGAGGTGAACGTGGATATGCGCCAGTTCAGCTACCTGCGCATGTTCCTGCACGCGGAATCTATGGTAGGTCAGACACCGGTAAGGGATGCGGACGTGAATGCATTTATCCGCATAGGTAGTGACTTCACCAACAACTACTACGAATACCGCACACCACTAACTATTACTCCTCTCGGAACCGGTCGTAATGCGGTAACCACTATCTGGCCGGAAGCAAACAACGTAAACATAAAACTACAGGAGCTGGTTGATGCGAAGAAAGAGCGTGATGCGCGTGGCTGGCCTACTCACATTCCTTTCGAAACCAAGGATTCAAAAGGCAACCCGATCATCATTATCGGCAATCCGAATATAGGTGGCTCTAAGAACATAATGCTTGGTCTGGTGAACCCTAAGAAAACGAGCAATACTCCGGGCGATGACGGCCTGCCAAAATGTGTGGAAGTGTGGTTTGACGAAATGCGTATATCGGGCACCAACGACCAGGCCGGCTATGCAGCTGCGGGCAAAGTATCGGTACAATTGGCTGACCTTGGCAACGTTACCCTTTCAGGTAGCATGCACACTCCGGGCTATGGCAACATAGACCAGAAGATACAGCAGCGTTTTCAGGATATGTACTACCAGTACAACGGTGGAACCAATCTCGCATTGGGTAAATTGCTGCCACGTGAATGGGGCGTGCAACTGCCTGTATATCTTGGCTACACACAAAATGTGAGCACACCAAAGTACAATCCGTTCGATCAGGACGTGTTGTTGCAGCATGAACTGAATAATGCCCGTACCCAAAGAGCGCGCGACTCTATACGCAGCGCTGCACAAGATTTCACATCTATCGGCAGCTTCAACATAACCAATGCCCGCATACAAGGCAATGCAGCCAACCCGAATAACAACAAACGCATGCCGTGGAGTGTGAAGAACTTTGACTTCACATACTCATACAACAATCAGTTCAAGCACAATCCGGTGCTGGAAATGGACAAGCTGAACACTCAGAGATATGGCATTGGTTATACTTATGCCATAAAAACAAAACCAGTTGAGCCATTAAGGAACGTAATAAAATCTAAATCTAAATGGCTGTCTCTGGCAAAAGACTTCAACTTCAATCCGCTGCCATCAACCCTTAACATACGAAACGACCTGAACAGAATATCTCAGGAGATACAAATCCGGAATATCGATGATGGAAGCGGCTACAAGATACCTGCAACTTTCTTCAAGAACTTTACGTGGAACCGTACCTATTCGCTTCGCTGGGAGATAATGAAGTCGATATCTATTGACTACTCTGCAACGAATATATCGAGGGTGAATGAACCGTATGGACGTATAAATACTCCCGAAAAGCGCGACTCACTTTTCAGGAATATCAGTACGATGGGTAGAAACAACTCGTTCAACCAGACATTTAACAGCACCTATAACGTGCCTTTGTCTAAACTGCCACTGACCGACTGGATGAGCACACGACTCGGCTACTCGGCCACGTACAATTGGACCACAGCACCGCCGATCGCGTATGCACAAGGTAATACCATAGGCAACACACAAACTAAAACGGTGACGAGCGAATTCAACATGACTCAGCTATACAATAAGTCGAGGTGGCTGAAGGCGTTGAATAACAAACCGCGGAAACCCGGAGAAGCCAGAAAAGGCGATGCACCGAAACCAGGTGAGAAAAGTAAGGAACCGACCGACCTGAGAAAATCGGCACCGGCAGGCATGGGAAAATCGGGCATGGACCGTGGAGGCAAAGTTATGGATGACCAGATCGAGCCGCCGCCTGGCGATGAGCCAAATGCCGACAAAAAGCCTAAAAAAGAGAAAGAAAAGAATAAAGACAAGGATAAAAAAGAAGATGCAGACACTACTAAAGAGCCTGAAACAAAGTTGGACAAGGTAAAGGCAGCATTCCCAAGGCTGAATACCGCCAACCTGACCGACGACCAGCTGGACTCGCTGGTGCAGGTGCAGAAGGAAGCTGACAGGGCAAAAGCCGCTGAAGAAAAGAAGAAGAAAAAACTTGCTAAAAAAGCTGAAAGAAAGGCTAAAAAGGCAAGACCTCTTGCTCTGTCACCTATAGAGCATGTTATTGGTCACGCCATAACGATTGTGAACCGCGTAACGGTGAACTTCACAGAAACGCAAGGAACCATACTGCCCGGCTTTATGGACAGTACCCGCATCATGGGCGTGAACAATTATTCGGGGGCACCGGGATTTGATTTCGTGTATGGATACCAACCGGATTATGCATGGCTGGAAGCGCAAGCAATGGCCAACCGTCTTTCTCGCGACACCTACTTCAATGCTCAATTCCAGCAGAACTATTCGAGGAACATTAACGCGCAGGCCACCCTGCTGCCGCATAAGTCATTCAGGGTTGATCTGACACTTACACAAGCGTTCAGTAAGGCGCACAGTGAACTGTTCATTGACACCACGTACAGCCCGAACGGAAAATTTGAGCACCTGACCCCATACCAGACAGGTTCGTTCAACATATCGTATTTCTCTGGCAGGAGCATGTTCCGAAACTCCAGCATAAGCTCTGATGTGTATAACCAGTTCCTTGACAACAGGGTGATCATATCACGGCGACTTGGTTCGAATAACCCATATACTGCCAACATTCCGGACCCTTACAATCCCGCTTACACCAAGGGCTATGGTCCGTTCTCGCAAGACGTCTTGGTACCGGCATTCATCGCAGCTTATTCCGGTAAACCGGCGCAGACATCACCTTTGATAGATTACACCCACGAGAAGGTGCGCGACAATCCGTTCAGGTACTTTACCCCTACCCCCAACTGGAGGGTGACATATAACGGGCTTAGCAAGCTTCCTGTGTTCTCAAAGATCATGACGAACTTTGTGGTGAACCATGCCTACACCGGCACGATGGCCATGAACAGCTTCCAATCATCGTTGTTGTTCCGCGATCTGTTCGGATTGGGATATCCTTCTTTCATAGACTCTAACTCTAAAAACTACATTCCTTACTACCAAGTACCTAATATTACCATCACGCAGGCATTCAATCCGCTCATTGGTTTTGACGCGGCATTCAAGAACAACCTCACTGCTAAGTTTGAAGTACGCAAATCGAAGACACATAGCCTGAGCCTGATCGATTATCAGGTAGGTGAGAACTCGAGCATGGAGTATGTGATTGGTGGAGGATTCCGTAAAAAAGGCATACGTCTGCCGTTCCCGTTGTTCGGTGCTACAAAGCTGAAGAACGAACTTATTTTTAAGATGGATATTGGCATACGTGACGACAAGACCAGCAATACCTTTCTGGCAAACAATGTAAGTGTGACATCGCGCGGACAAAAAGTAATAAGGGTATCGCCAACTATAAACTATGCAGTGACCGACATGCTGAACCTGCTGTTCTTCTTCGACAGGCAGCAGACCATCCCATACGTGTCAAACGCGTTCCCATCATCGACCACGAGGGCCGGCGTAACACTCCGATTTATTTTCGCGCCGTAATTAGCTACATTTGAAATGCAGTAGTGTACTGCAATGAAAATCTGATAGTGAGCAACGCAACAAAAACGTCTTACGCATTGATTATCGCAGGTGCATTTTTGTGCCTGATACAGATATGGCTACCGAGTCACTATCTGACATGCGATGGACCATGTCATTTGTACAATGCGTCAATAGTGCATGACCTATGGACCGGCAGAAATACCGGGTTCTATAGTACCTTTTATCAACACACGTATACTATTGACCCCAACAGCATGACCACATATGCAATGGCACTATTACTATATGTGACCAAGGGGGCTATTGCGGAAAAACTCTTCCTCACTGCCTATGCATTGATATATGTATCGGGTATCGCAGTGCTTATGAGAAGGATAGCCGGAAACTCCATTTCGTTGTGGTTATCAGGCGGGTTCATCTTCATATTCACCTATGCACTGTCGAAAGGTTTCTACAATTTCTCATTGGGTGTTGCTTTCTGGGTTTGGATGGTATGGGCATGGATACGGTATCTTGACCGGCCACGCTTATCCGCGCTACTCATGTACCTTCTTTTTTCATCGCTCACTTTCTTTACACACCTGCTGCCATTTGTATTCGGCCTGATCACAACCGGTCCGTTACTGGTTTCGTATGGGCTGGCCACCATATCGGATAAAAGAAGGGCACTGTTGAATCTGTCTGCCTGGGCTGTGGCCGCGGCACCGTTCTTAGTGCTTACGCTCGTATTCACTCATAAAGAAGGTGGACTGCAGTTGACGCTTGCACCACATCCTTACAGGCTTTTGGAACTGATTGAATTCAAGTACATAATTAATGTAGTGGACATAGAACGACCATGGGCAATACTGGCCGGAGTGGTAATAACAGGAATGATGTTGTTGACAATTGTGCGGTGTATCAGCAATTTCAAGTGGCACAAGTTTGACGGGTTTGTCGCCGCATTGTTGATCATCGCATTCGTTTATACATTCTTTCCGGAAGACTTTCTGGGCCGAGCCATTATCATTAGCATAAGGGCACAGCTATTCGTAATGCTGCTTGCCATATTGGTAATAAGCTACAAAATGAAGGAAGGATATGTGAAAAACGCGGGAGGTATCCTGCTTTTTGCCTCTTTCGTTGTTCTGTCGGCTATAAGAATGAACTGCAGGCGGGAGGCAGACGTGGCACTGAAGGGTGTTTTAGACGCAGGTAAAATGATACCTGATCGGGCAATTGTTTTGACCATCGACGGAGCCCCCGGGGGAGTAAGACCCGACGGCGCCCCCATTGCGGACCGGAACGCCATTTTTCATCATGCCACCCACTACATAGCCTGTGACAGACCGATGATCCTATTGGATAATTATGAAGCAAACACCGGCTACTTCCCGATCAGTTGGCGTAATGAGACAAACCCCTACATACATTTATCACTGAACGGAGGATTTGAGAATGATCCGCCAACTGCCGATATACCTAACTACGAAAGAATGTCAAGGCAAAAGGTCGGATACGTCATAGCGAGGAGTTTCCGGCGGACTGCCCACAGACCATCGTCCGATATACACAAGCAAATTGACTCGAATTATGAGGTTATATTCTCTGAAGCGCGGTACAAAACCCAACTATTGAGGCAAAAACATAGGTAAAAATCTAATATAGTATCCTGATCCAAATAGCAGTTGGTCATTTTGGAGTAACTTTGGCGCACAATGGAAGAAAATAAAAGACAGAAGCAGGTAGGCAAAATGATCATGGAAGAGCTGAGCGACATTTTTATGCGCGAAGGCCTGAACATGATAGACGGTGGTATGGTGTCAATATCAAAAGTATCAGTGACACCCGACCTGCTGGAGGCAAGGGTGTATCTCAGCTTCTTTCAGGTGAGCGACAATGCGGCGTTGCTGCAGAAAATAAAAGAACGCAGCGGAGAATTGCGTAAGCTGCTTGGTATGCGCGTAAAAAACCAACTGCGCCGCGTGCCTGAGTTGATCTATTACACAGATGACACACTTGATCATGTGTTCAAGATGGAAGAATTGTTTAAGAAGATCAACGAAGAGCGGGAAGCGTTCAACAAGAAGAACAACATTTCTTAAATGAATCGCACGCTGATATGGCAGATCGCACTTAGGTACTTCGCAGGCAAAAGAAAAGCCAATGTAGTACCTATACTGTCACGTATCAGCATGGTGGCCATTGCGGTGAGCAGTGCGGCCATGGTCATTGTTTTCTCTGTTTTTAACGGTCTGGAGGGAGTTGTAAAGGACCTGTATAAGGGCTTCTACCCCGACATAAAAATATCAGCAACAAAAGGCAAGTTCTTTGCGCCGGATGCCGCTTTGACACAAAAAGTAAAAAGTGTATCGGGCATAGCCGGTATGACCACGGTAATAGAAGACAATGCTATTGCACACAATGCATTTTCGGGTGCGCAAAAAGTAATAACTCTCAAGGGCATTGACAGGAACTACCTAAACGTCAATAACATCAGGGATTCAATAGTTGGAGAGGATACCGTATCGACCGGGAAACCCTATACTGCCATCGCCGGCAGAAATATTCTTGCAGAGCTGGGGGTGGATATAGACAACGTGTTCAACACCATTCTGCTGTACTACCCTAACCCCGACGGCAATATCTCTGCAACTGACATAACCAGTGCCTACCGCAGCCTTGAGGTGCACCCGGCTGGTGCGTTTCACATTTCGGACGACCAGGACGATAAATATATGCTTGCTCCTCTATCGCTGGTGCAGTCGCTATTGCACGCCGAAGGGAAATGTTCGTCCCTGGAACTACTGATAACACCCGGAAAGGAGGAAGAGGTACAGCAAAAACTGCAAGCAGCATTGGGCGAGAGCTATAAGGTGGAAACCAGGTATGAGCAGAACAAATCAATGTACATGGTGCTGCGGTCAGAGAAATGGGCCATTTATGCCATACTCACCATGGTACTATTGATCGCGTCGTTCAACATGATAGGAGCTCTTTCTATGCTGGTGATGGAGAAACAAAAAGACATCGGCATCATGAAAGCAATGGGTGCACAGCCGGCTGACATCAGAATGATATTTGTGCTGGAAGGTGTTATGTGGGCACTGGCGGGCGGGCTGAGCGGCATAACATTGGGCGCGGTGATAGTGGCGCTGCAACAACGTTTTGGGATTGTTACGGTGGGCGGCTCGTTTCTTATGGACAGCTATCCGGTGGACATACAGCTCACCGACACCATTCTGGTAGTACTAACGGTAACAGTTGTTGGCATTCTGGCTGCGTGGTATCCTGCCGGGCGCGCTACACGAACGCCTGCGCCCACCCTTAAATCGGCTTAATAACCTATTACTACAAAGCAGCCATTTCCTGATAGACACTTAAATACTGATCAGAGATGATGCTATGTTCGAATCGGGCAGCATTCTTTATACCATTCCTTACAACGGTGTCGTAATAGGTACGATCAGTAACAAGCGCTGATATAGCATCCCTGATTTCACCTGAGTGAAGCGGGTCGACCAGAACCGCCGAGCCCTCGCCTACTTCCTTCATAGCCCCTATATTGCTTGTAACCACCGGGCGTCCTACGGTCTGCCCCTCTATGATAGGCATTCCGAAACCTTCGTACAACGATGCCATAAATAACACATCGCAGGCAATGTATCGCTCAAATATCTGTTGCTCAGACAGGCCGTTGTAAACGGTGTGCGATATGCCGTATTCCTTCAAGCGGGCCAACTCGTCGGGTGCGGGCCATCCCACAATGTCCAAGTGAAAATTGGTACCCGAAGCCGCTTCGATCAATCTGTCGAGGTTCTTGTGCTTGCCGGTTCCCAACATAAGCACCACAGGCCTTTCGTTGATGGCTTCTTTGGGCACATAGCCGAAGACTGGCTTTACGGGATTGGGTATTACCCGTATCCGGCTTTCCGGGTAATTGAAATACCTGATCAACTTCTGCTTGGTGAACTCAGACACCACTGTCACCATTTGCACCGACGCCAGCGGCAACTGAAACCAGAAAAGACTATAAATTGCCTTCTTCAGCTTTGCGTGAACAGGATTCTCGTAATAGCCAAGATCGTGAATAGTGAGTATGGTCTTACGACCGCGAAGTCCCAGAGCCAGAAAGTTCACATCGCCAGTGATGTGATTGATCTCGGAGGCATGTTTGCGGGCTTCCAGAACATTGCGTAAACGCGAAACTGAACCACTGCAAAAAAAATCGTTGATCGCAACCCTTCCTTCCAGGTCCTTTTTTACAGTACTGAAGATCCCCTCCATAGACACCCCGGTTGAGCGAGATTCCCTGTAAAAGTGCGTGACAGTGAGCATGGCAATAAAGATAGAAAATAATTGCGGCGGAACACTTCGAGAAATGCGCGCGTAACTTCCCATTGAACAACCTCCTGTATTCATAAAATCGTCATTTTTTAAAACGATTCATTATCTTCGCATTATGAATAAAGGCATGTACAACTCGGGCACAAGCTGGCAGACGCAGGAGGTAGAGATAACCGATGTACTCACCGAGGAATTACACAACCTGATTGTTTGGAATGATGATGTTAACACGTTCGATTGGGTTATCACATCGCTGGTTGACATTTGCGGCCACGACAGCCTGCAAGCAGAGCAATGTGCGCTTATCATCCACCACAAGGGAAAATGCAGCGTGAAAAAGGGCAGTTTCACTGACCTGCGACCGAAGGCAGAAGCCTTGATAGACAGGGGCATTCAGGCTACAATTGATTATTGATCAATAACATTACCCCTCAAATTACCCCCATTTCCTGTCTTCAGATGTCGTTAGTTAAAGTACATCTGTGTACTTTTACGTCAATACATTCTACTATGCACACTACATTCAGGCTGTTAGCTGCCTTCATGCTGCTTGCAGTGACCACGTTCGCGCAACAGGGAAAAAAAATAACTCTGGAAGATCTATTCAAAAAAGGGACATTCCGCACCAAAGGGGTACCCGGCTTCAATGCCATGAAAGACGGGAAATTCTATACCCAACTGGATCGCGATGACAAACACCAGTATATAAGAGTATATGATCTCGAAACCGGCAAGCAGGACAGAACGCTGTTTGACAACGCTATCAACACCTGTGACGGTAAAGAGATCAATGTAGAGTCATATCAGTTTAGCGCAGATGAAACTAAAATGCTACTGTGTACTGAAGGCGAACACATTTACCGGCACTCTGAAATGCAACGGGTTTATGTATTTGACATGACCACCGGCAAGATCACCAAACTTCATGAAGACAAAGTGCTTCACGCAACATTCTCGCCCGACGGCAGTAAAGTGGCCTTTGTAAAAAACAACAACCTTGTTTTTAAAGACCTTACTACCGACAAACTCACTGTTGTGAGTAAGGACGGAGAAAAGAATCGCATCATCAACGGAAATTGCGACTGGGTGTACGAGGAAGAATTCTCCTTTACCCGTGCGTTCGAGTGGTCGAAGGACAGCAGGTTTCTCGCTTGGTATCGTTTTGACGAGACCCAGGTGCCACAGTACACTATGACCAAGTATAACGGCCTGTACCCCGAACAATACACCTACAAATATCCGAAGGCAGGTGAACTTAATTCGGTAGTACAGATACGTATACATGACCTGAAACTGCAACGCAGTATCATAGCCGACATTGGTCAGGAACCGGACCAGTATATCCCGCGCATCAAGTGGACAGACAATGCCAATGAGCTTTGTATCTACCGCCTGAACCGCCTGCAAAATGAACTAGAAATGCTGCTTACCAACGGTGAGAACGGCGCAAGTACGGTGATCTATACCGACAAGAACAAGTGCTTTGTAGAGATAGATGATCAGATAACATTTTTGCCCGGCGGCGCCTCAATGATCGTAGCCAGCGAGCGCGATGGGTACAACCACCTGTACCACTACGACTGGAAGACAAAGGCAATGACATTGCTCACTCCCGGCAATTTTGATGTGGAAGGAATTACGGGCGTTGACGTAGCACGAAAATTACTCTATTACACCGCTGCAGAAACCTCTCCGCTTCAGCGCAACCTATACGTAGTGGACTTCGCGGGCAAGAAGAAAAAGACCCTTACCCCCGAACCGGGCACACACAACATCACTCTATGCGCGGGTTACAATTTCTTCCTCGACAAATACTCGCAGTTGAACAGGGTGCCGGTCTATTACCTGCGTAACGCGAAGGGACAGATCATCCGTACGCTTGAAGACAATAAGGACCTGGATGCAAAAATGAAAGAATATGCGTTCGGCAACATCCGACTGATGACCATAAAGGGCGTGAGCGAGGACCTGAATGCGTGGCTGATCACTCCTCCCGGTTTTGACAGCACGAAAAAATATCCTGTACTCATGTTCCAGTACAGCGGCCCTGGCTCTCAACAGGTGGCCGACAGGTTCCCGGTAGGCAACTACTTCTGGCATCAGATGCTGGCGCAAAGAGGCTACATTGTAGTGTGCGCCGATGGCACCGGAACGGGCTTCCGTGGCGAGGCATTCAAAAAGAAAACCTACCTGCAACTGGGCAAATATGAAAGCGACGACCAGATAGCAGTGGCAAAAAATCTTGCGTCTCTGCCCTATGTTGACAAAGACAGGATAGGCATATGGGGTTGGAGCTTTGGCGGCTTTATGAGTGCTACCTGTATCATGAAGGGAGCTGATGTGTTCAAACTAGCCGTTTCGGTGGCACCGGTCACCAACTGGCGCTACTATGACAACATCTATACAGAGAGGTACATGCGCACACCGAAGGAGAATGAAAAAGGATATGACGAGAACGCACCCGAAAAAATGGTGGACAAACTGAAAGGCAAATTCCTGTTGATCCACGGCACTGCCGACGATAACGTGCATTTCCAGAATGCCGCTATGCTGACAACAGCACTCATTAACGCGAACAAACAATTCGACAATGCTTACTACCCTGACAAAGCACACGGAATATCGGGCGGTAATACGAGCCTGCATCTGTACACCAAAATGACCAACTTCATTCTGGATAACCTTTAATGATCGCGAGTCATTCAATATAAAGAGAGAGGGCAGCCACGGCTGCCCTCTCTCTTTATACCAACGTTATAATACTTCTTTAACGACCGATAATTCCACCGGCTATTACATCATCGCCCTCGTAGAACACTGCCGATTGCCCTGGTGCTATACTATTCACAGAATGATGGAAGGTAACATGTACCGAATCGGCACTGATGGGCTCCAGCGTGCTCTCCGTTCCTGCATCGCGATACCTGATCTTGGCAACTGCCTCCATTCCCGGTGTTATGGAATCGTACTTCACCATGTTCAGGCCGTGCACCTTCATCTCACTACGCTTCAGTTCATCTATCTCGCCCAGTACCACAGTGTTGGTCTCGGGGATGATATTGGTCACAAACATTGGACGCCCTAACGCCACTTCAAGCCCCTTGCGCTGACCGATAGTGTAGAATGGATAGCCGCTATGCTTACCAACCACTTTACCATCTGCCAATACAAAGTCTCCACCTTTCACCCTATCCTCCAGTCCTTCCACATTTCGCTTCAGGAACCCGCGATAGTCGTTATCGGGCACAAAACATATCTCATAGCTTTCCGCCTTTTTCGATAGTTCCTTGTAGCCCATATCAAAAGCTAGTTGCCTCACCTCCGTCTTCAGCATATCGCCCAGCGGGTATATACTACGTGACAAACAATCCTGCCCCAGTCCCCACAATACATAACTTTGATCCTTGGTGAGGTCGCGTGCCTTTGAGAGCACAAAACGGCTGTTTTCTTCGCGCACCTTCACATAGTGGCCGGTTGCAATAAAATCGCAATCCAGCGCATTAGCACGCTTCAGCAATGCAGCCCATTTGATGTGTGTATTGCACAGTACACATGGATTTGGGGTCCGTCCCGATATATATTCCTCTACAAAGTTGTTGACCACGTAGTCGCCAAACTCTTCGCGGATATCCAACACATAGTGTGGGAATCCATGTTCTACCGCGGCCTGCCTGGCATCGTTGAAAGAGTCTAGGTTGCAACAACCCGTTTCCTTCTTCCCGCCGCCTGAGGAGGCATAATCCCATGTCTTCATCGTAACCCCAACCACCTCATAGCCTTGCTGGTGCAACATGAGCGCCGCCACGGTACTATCGATACCACCGCTCATCGCCACCAGAACTTTACCCATTTTACTCATAAGCCTGCAAAGGTACACATATCTCCAAAATGGGATTTATAGGGTAATAGTTTGTTACCGTGCAAGGCAAAAGCCCCTATCTGATAACTAGTAGTAATGGAGTACATTTGTTGCACATGCAGCAAGTGCGCTTTTCATCGGCAACAGTGAGCTATTACTACAATAGCCCGGTTTCCCTATTGCCTCAGATATGCACAAATGGCAATATTGTATTTATTACCGACAGCAATATAGCTGCTAACCATCCCGATGTATTTGAAGGGAGAACAACATTGGTGATACCAGCCGGTGAGGATAGTAAGACGCTCGGCACCATTGAGCGGCTGTGTAACGAATTGCTGGAAGCCGAGGCGACCCGGCAAACGTGGTTGGTGGGTGTAGGCGGTGGTGTGGTTTGCGACATAGTTGGGTTCGTTGCAGCGGTGTATATGCGAGGCATAAAGTGTGGCTTTGTCCCCACAACGCTGCTGGCAATGGTGGATGCTGCCATAGGCGGAAAGAACGGGGTGAATACCGGCTCGCACAAGAACATTATAGGAACAATAAGGCAGCCTGACTTTATACTATTTGACCCCACCCTGTTATCCTCGTTGCCGGATGTAGAGTGGAGTAACGGTTTTGCAGAGGTCATAAAATACGCCTGCATTTTTGATGAGGAACTTTTCACTGAGCTTGCCTCAAATGAAATAAGCTATTACCAATCAAATGGAGAGGCGCTGAATAATCTTATAACAAGGTGTGCCAACCTAAAGAACAATACAGTAGCTGAAGATGAGCACGAACAAGGAATAAGAAAGCTGCTGAACTTTGGACATACAGCCGGCCATGCTATCGAAACTACTTACGGGCTGCCACATGGCGCAGCGGTGGGCATAGGTATGGTAATTGCGGCCGCTATCTCGGTAGAAAAATGCGGCTTACCAAATGATGTGCCCACAAAACTCAAACACCTTTTGCGCAGATATGGACTGCCCGAAAGCCATGCCATAGATACAAACAAGATCATGTCGCTACTTAGGGCCGATAAAAAACGAACGAAGGAGCATATAGACTACATATTATTGGAACAAATCGGAAAGGGTGTGATCCACCCTCTTGCCTTCCCGGAAATCGAATCAGCACTCAAACGACATGAAGGTAACAGTTGAACCGGGGATAATATCGGGAACAATAACAGCGCCACCGTCTAAGAGCCTCACTCAGCGGGCACTGGCGGCAGCTTTGCTGCACAATGGCACCACTATCATCAGAAATGCCGGAAGGTCAGCAGATGAACTGGCAGCATTGCACGTCATCAGGCAATTGGGGGCTACAGTGCTGAAGAGCGATCAGGCCAACGGACTACTGCAACTCACGGTAACATCAACAGGAAAGATCGCGAGCCCAAAGACGGTAAACTGTGGTGAGAGCGGTCTTGCCACACGTCTTTTCCTACCCATTACAGCCATGGGAAACGCTGAAGTTACTGTGACAGGTAGCGGCACATTACTGCAACGCCCCATGCGAGGCATTGTAGCCGGCTTGCGTTCATTGGGGGTGTCGGTAGTAAGCAATGGAGAAGTGTTGCCGTTCACGGTACATGGTCCCATAAGCCCCACAAACTTACACGTAGATTCGGGGGGCAGTTCGCAGTTCATCAGTGGGCTGTTATTTGCGCTCACTGCTACAGCAACTTCGCCGGTTACCATCAAGGTGAATCGTCCTGAAAGTACGCCCTACCTGGACCTCACGATGGATGTACTTGCCCACTTCGGCAAACCGGTACGACACAACAGATACAGAGAGTTTATTATAGACCCGTCAAAGTTCAGTCATACTGACATAGTCTCCTTCGACGTTGAGGCCGACTGGAGTGGCGCGTCATGCCTGTTGGTTGCCGGTGCTATTGCGGGCAGCGTTACCATTTCCAATCTCAGCGCCACGTCGCTTCAGGCCGACAGAAGACTACTCGAGGTATTTGAAAAAGCCGTAGTACCTGTTGAAAGCAATGAGAACGGCATTACCGTACGAAAGTGCAAACCGCTTGCATTCGACTTTGATGCAACCCATTGCCCCGATCTTTTTCCGGCACTCGCTGCATTGGCTGCTATTTGCACCGGCGAGTCGAACATAAAAGGTGTGCACCGCTTGTTCAACAAAGAAAGCAACCGCATAGAGAGCATCACAGAGATGCTTTGGCGCTATGGTGTCCATTTTTCCTGCGAAGACGATATACTCACTATTGAAGGGCAGAACAGCATGGAGCGTGCTTATATAGATGGGTATAAAGACCATCGTATCGTGATGGCTGCTGCCGTCTGTGCCCTGAAGGCCAAGGGAACTGTCACCATTTCACATGCCGAAGCGGTGAACAAATCTTATCCCGACTTTTTCATTGACATGGGTCGCTGTGGCATGAAGTGGACTTACGTATAGCTGACCGCCTGCACTAAAAACTTATATTTGCACCAACAATGAACACATTCGGCACTATTTTCCGCGTCAGTATTTTCGGCGAATCGCATGGCAAATGGGTGGGTGTGACCATTGATGGATGCCCACCCGGCATACCACTTTCGCCCGCCGACCTGATACCCGACCTGGAGCGGAGGAAACCGGGCGCATCAGGAACAACACCCCGCGTTGAAGAGGATTTTCCGGAGTTTGTCAGCGGTGTGTACAATGGTGTTTCTACCGGTGCGCCGCTCACCATAGTTTTTGAGAACAACAATACCCGCTCAGCCGACTATGCCGAATTGCAAAATACACCTCGACCTGGTCATGCTGATTTTGTGATCCATGAAAAATTCGCGGGATACAATGACCCACGCGGTGGCGGGCACACTTCGGGGAGACTCACTGTTGCATTGGTGGCAGCCGGAGTGGTGGCAAAGAAAGTCTTAAAGGATGTGGAGATATCGGCGCGGCTTATAGAAGCAGGTGGGAGTACCGACATTGAAGCGGCGATAGCAACGGCTATTGAGCAGCAAGATAGTATTGGCGGCATTGTCGGTTGCACGGTCTCCGGCCTTCCCATCGGATTGGGTGAACCATTCTTCAATTCTGTAGAGTCTGTGATCAGTCATGCTGTATTTGCTGTGCCGGCAATAAAGGGTATTGAATTCGGGTCAGGCTTCGAGGCTGCACGAATGACGGGAAGTGTTCACAACGATGCTATTATTGATGAAAAAGGCACGACTGCCTCTAACAATGCAGGGGGCATAAACGGTGGCATCACCAATGGCAATCAGGTAGTATTCAGGGTTGCGGTGAAACCTACCAGCAGCACACCGCGCACTCAGCACACATGGAACAAGGCAACAGGCTCGGTGGAACCATTTGCAGTAAAAGGCAGGCATGACCTTTGCATCGCACTCAGGGTTCCGGTTGTTGTTGAAGCTGTTACAGCCATAGCACTTGCCGACCTGCAGCTATTTCCACGACACATATAGCGTTGGGACTGCCCCTAATACTTCACATTTTTCAATTAGTAATAATGAACAAAACAGTTCAGCTACAGAAGTAGTGGCACAACCGTTCGGAATTACACAATAAGTACCTATTTTTGCAACAACTCAACAATTATGAACAAAAACAATATAAATCTGATCATAGCAGTATTCCTGATCCTGGCTGCATCTACCGCGCGTGTGGTAAATGCTGGTCTGCATCTGAATAACTTTGTACCGATAGCAGCAATGAGTGTTTTCAGCGGCTTTGCTTTCCGCGAGAAGCGATCATGGGCATTGCTCATCCCGATACTGGGTCAGTTTCTGGCAGATGTTTATTTCCAGTTGTTCACCTACACTCCCGGGTTCTATTCTGTCGTAGATCAGTTATTCACCTATGCAGCTATCGCAGGCGCAGCATCACTGGGTCTCGCTATGAAAGAACATAAAGCATTGCATATTGCTGGCTTCACCCTTGGCGCATCAGCTATCTTCTTCATCGTTTCTAACTTCGGATATTTCGTACATGGCTGGAACGGCTACACCGCATCGGGTTTGGTAAAAACATATATCGATGCTATTCCGTTCTACCGTAATTCACTCATCGCCGATGTAGTTGGAGGAATTGTTCTTTTCGGTGGGTATGCAGCCACTATGAAGGCGCTTACAGCTAAACTGGAAAAGGTAAAGGCATAAGGAAATCAAAACGTACTTTCAGAGCCGCTCACTGAGCGGCTCTTTTTTTGTTGGTGCAATATGTCAGCGTTTGGTACGCTTATAATGCTCCAGCACCATTCTTATCTCACCATATGTATAGTCATCACCCAGCAGGTCCTTTATCGGTTTTGCGGCAGTGTATTGCCCTGTGGTCTCAATCATTTCCAGTACGGTACGAAGCTTGTCAAACGGCAACACCTTCGTTATGCTGAGGTCTCCCGACGCGATGAACGCGGCCAGATGCCCCTCAATAGTACCAACCGACAACCTTCGCTGCTCCGCGATCTCGTCAATAGAGGCTCCTTCATTAAATAGCTGCAGCGTCACATCCATGGAGCTGCCGGGTGCCGGCTTTTCGGCCCGCTCCTTTTTTACCGGTTTGGGCTTTTTAAAGTGCATTTTGGAAGGCACTTTAAATTCAGCCATGTACCTACCAATGGCGTTGATGAATGCGGCACCGTAGCGACTCACCTTGTAATCTCCGAAACCGGATATGTGTTTCAGTTCATCGAAATTGACAGGTAGATAGGTAGCCAACTCCACAATCGCATTATCTGCCACAATTGCATAAGCCGGTACATTCTCAGTAGTGGCCATCGCCGCCCTCAACTCTTTCAGCGCCTCAAAAAGCCTGATGTCGTAATCGGGCTCCTGCAATACCGGCTGCTCCCGCACCGGTTTCTTCATCACGAGCTTTAGTCGGGCCTCTCCTCGTAGTATCTTCCATGCTTTGTCCGTCAGATTCAGACGCGCATATTCGTCGGTACTTCTTTTTATGTAACCGCCATTGAGCAGCTGCTGCATCATCCATTGCCACTCCTCTTTCTTCAGATTCTTACCAACTCCCCAAGTCTTCAGATCCCGGTGTGCTGTCTGTATCTTTTCGGCAGCCGAACCGCGCAGAAAATCAATGATGTAATTGGCGCCATATCGCTCGCCAGTTCGGGCGATAGCTGACAATAGCTTTTGTGCATCCTCGGTAGCATCTTTCTCCTCCAACGAAGACAGACAATAATCGCAGCTTCCGCAATAGGCAGGAAACTGCTCCCCGAAATACTGCATCAGGTACTGACGCCGACAACCATCGTTCTCGCAGTAATCCTGCATCAGTTGTAGCTTACGCAGGGATATTGCCGACTGCTGGGGATTGTCGTCTATCTGTGCAAATTTTCGCAGCTTCATTATGTCGCCGGGACTGTAAAACAATATCGCGTCACTTTTCAGACCGTCTCTCCCCGCACGGCCAGTCTCCTGATAATAGCCCTCAATATTCTTGCTTACATCATAATGGATCACATACCTCACGTTCGACTTATCAATACCCATTCCGAATGCAATTGTAGCAACAACCACGTTATACTCATCACGTTGGAAAGCTTCCTGCACTCTGCTACGTTCGGCGCTGTCCATGCCGGCATGATAGGCAGCAGCGTTTACCCCCTGTAACTTTAGTGTAGTTGCTATCTCTTCGGTAGAAGCGCGCGACAATGCATATATGATACCACAGTCGCTCTTGTGTTGCTTTATGTAATCGATAATATGCCCAAGTGCGTTTTTCTTAGGCAGAATGTAATAGTGAATATTAGGCCGGTTGAAACTTGACAGGAACAACTTAGGAGCGCGAAGTGCCAACTTATCTGCAATATCCTGCTGCGTCACCTTGTCGGCACTGGCCGTAAGTGCTATTACCGGAACCGAAGGAAACTGTTCCTTTAGCACTGCAAGCTTCAGATACTCGGGTCTAAAATCATGGCCCCATGACGATATACAATGCGCCTCATCTATCGCGAACAACGCCGGCCCTATGCGCCTCAGAAAATCAAAAAACACACTGCTGTTTGCAGGTATCCTTTCGGGGGCTATGTACAGCAACTTCAATTCTCCGCTTTGTGCCTCCCGCATCACCCGTTGTTGTTCTTCCTGCGATTGCGATGAATTAAGAAACGCAGCCCTGATACCATTAGCGATCAACGCATCAACCTGATCCTTCATCAATGCAATCAACGGCGAGACAACTATCGCTATACCAGGCAGCAGCATAGCCGGCAATTGATAACATATGGACTTCCCACCGCCGGTGGGCATTATGGCCAGGGTATCGTTGGCACTTAGTACATTTCTGATGATGGGTAGCTGGGTATGCCGAAAGGTATCATAACCAAAAAAGTGGCTGAGTGCCTTGTGCAATTGTTCGTCGGTATAGGTGGTCATCGGGTCGATCATTTTCCATTTGCAAGATACTCATTAACACAAGTTCCGGCACACGTGATTTTACCCGTATGACATGAACGTTCATTTAAACACAGAATCCTTTATGTCAGATTAGCCCCCTTTCAGGCATACGATCAAAGCAATAACAATTTCAGCTGACAAGCGTTGAAACTATCATGTACTTACGGCACTCTTCACAAATAGCTGGGGAAATACGAACCACTACTGCAAGAGACAGGTTACATCGTTCTTTACGTAGGTCTTCAGAGACGCCTGATAAGTTCCACAAGCGTTCTGCGCTTCTTTGCGCGTCCCTTTAACCGTCGTTTCCGACTTCTGCCTCACACCACTTTGATCCCTGTACGTACAGCTGCAGGTATGATCGCGTTTACTGCAAGACGATACAATAACAGCGAGTGCCGCAACAGTTACAATGCCGGAGATCCTTTTCATAGAAGCTGAATTTTAGCGTTGTAAATATAGAGTAAACAAATGAAATTCTTAACAAATCCCCGGCTTCGATCAAGCGGGCACTTTTGCGTTTACTATGACCTCACAACCTGCAAACGCCTGCATTTTGACATTTTACTAAATAATACTATAGTATATTTGCCCGAATACTCATTTACAATATCAAGACTTTGAAATATCGTAGCGCGCTGCTTATTGTTCTGCTCATCATTCTGGCCGACCAGTTATCCAAGATCTACATTAAAACACACTTCGCCAACGGAGACGATGTTCGGATAATGGGAGACTGGTTCAGGCTGCATTTTATTGAAAATGAGGGCATGGCTTATGGAATGAAACTGAGCGAATCTCCAATTGGCAAGATACTGCTCTCCTCATTCCGCCTCGTGGCTGTGGTATTTGGTTTTTACTTGCTTAAAGTATTAATCAAAAAAGGATACACCAAGGGGGTAATTATTTGCGGTGCACTCATTCTGGCCGGCGCGTTGGGCAACCTCATCGACAGCATGTTCTACGGCCTTATTTTCAGCGACAGTCCCTATTCCTGCTTTTCCGGCAATTACGATAGCCTGAGCAGCCTGCTCAGCAACCACAACAAGGATGCGGTGGCCCACTTTACGGCATTCGGGCACGGATACGGCAAATTTCTTCAGGGCAAAGTAGTGGACATGCTCCACTTCCCAATTGTTGAGACCACGCTGCCCGGGTGGGTGCCATTCTGGGGTGGCCGTATGTTTGTCTTCTTTGAGCCTGTCTTCAATATTGCCGATGCCGCTATATCAATAGGCATTGTCACCTTACTCATTTTCCAGAAAACACTACTCGAACAACCCGCCAAAGAGAAAGAAGAGATCACTACTGAAAGTCAGACAACCAACGCATAACCGATCAATACTTGCCTCATGGATGCGCAACAACAAAACCCGGAAGAATCTTTATCCATTACGGTTTGGCTGGCCGGAAGGAGCTATCGTATCCGCATTAAACCGGAAGAAGAATCAGCAGTAAGAAAGGCTGTGCGCCTTGCCGACCAAAAGATCGGCGATCTGCGCAACCATTACGCAGGTAAAGACGATCAAGATTTTATGGCGATGTGCCTGCTGATGTATGCAGCGGATACGGCTATCGAGTCGTTCAACAACCCTGTAATGCAGGAAGAGCTGAACAAACTATCGAAAAAGATCGACAAAGTAATATCGGCCGAAAACGAGCAGGAATAATTGGAGCTACATTGCATCCAGGAGTTTTTCCATTCGACTACCCCGAGAACCCTTTATCAATATCGAACTGTGTTCTGGCTTGTTGCCTGCAACATATGCCGCTGCAGCTACACTGTCCTCAAACCATTTGAAGTTGTGATCTATACCGGCAAATTCTTTCCCCACAAGTATCACCTCCTGCCATTGATGCTCGCTGATCAATTTCACCAATTCGCGATGTTCATATGACTCCGCATCCCCCATTTCCTTCATGCCACCTATCCACAGTTTCTTGTTATCGAGCGAAGTGGCAGCAAAATTCAAAATAGCCGCCTTCATACTTGTAGGATTCGCGTTGTAGGCATCCAGTATGACCTGATTGCTTCCTTTTGCCATCCACTGAGACCGACTATTATCAGGCGTGTATGACTCGATAGCTTCCTTTATCTGTGGAGATGCCACTCCGAAATGTAACCCGACAGCAATGGCTGTCATCACGTTCGGGAAATTATAAGCCCCTACCAGCTTTGTATCTATCGTGACCGGCGTATTACCATCCGTGAAAGTGACCGAAAGAAAAATGCCGTTCATTAAGGATTTCCCCGTGTATTGGGCATCACTATTTCCGTAAGTAATCTGCCTGGTGGCATTTGCCGCCATTGGGGCAAGGTAGTTAAGATCAGTATTCCTGAAAATAACGCCATTATGGTCGCGCAGATAATCAAATAGTTCGCCTTTACCTTTACGAACTCCCTCCTCACCACCAAAGCCTTCTATATGCGCCTTGCCGCAATTAGTAATAATGCCATGCGTTGGCTCAGCGATAACACAGTAACTCGCTATTTCCAATTGATGATTGGCACCCATTTCAATAACAGCCATCTCTGCATCCTTACCGATCTTCAACAGCGTGAGCGGAACTCCTATATGGTTGTTTAGGTTACCCTCGGTGGCATAAGTCTTATATTTCTGAGAGAGCACTGCCAATACCAGTTCCTTGGTGGTGGTCTTTCCATTAGACCCGGTAATGGCAATGAATGGATTCGTAAACTGCCTTCTGTGATAGTTAGCCAGCAACTGCAAGGCTGTGAGCGCATCGTCCACAACAATACAGTTCTTCTTACCGGCATTTTTAGAGTCATCTGTCACTGCATAAGCTGCTCCAGCCTCAATAGCCTTATCAACAAATGTGTTTCCATCAAAGTTCTCGCCTTTCAGCGCAAAGAAGATACTCCCCGGTGCTATCTTCCTGGTATCTGTGGAGATGTGCGGGTATTGGGTATAGATTTCGTACAAGGTTGCGATAGACACAGCTTTCAATGTTTATGTAAAAATAAAAAACCCCTCTCGTAAAGAAAGGGGCTTTTCAAATTTGTTTTTTGCCAAATTACCTTTTGTGGTACCTCTGACGGCCAAAGCTGTTACCACCCGGCTGCATATCACCTGTTGGGCTACCCCAACGATCCATGATACAACGGAAACCTATTGTCGATGAAGACAGGTTACCCTGCATGTAACGACGTGTACCCGGAGACAACCAGTAAGCACGATCAGCCCATGAACCGCCTTTGTAAACCTTAGTAGAATCGTTGATGAGTGATGCCGTACCATAAGAATAAACTGACTGAGAAAGGCTGTCACCATCTTTGTAGTTATGTAGCATACCGCTACGCACTTCATAACGGTTGTTATTGCGCATTTCGGCATCTGTAAGTACAGCCGTAGGGATGTGACCGATGCTGTCTTTCTCTTCGATAGTTCCATCTTCCTGATACAATGTCTTACGGTATTCGTTACCACGGAATGGACGGTAATCATCCACATCAAGATGAGATGAAGGACGGTAAGTATCCATAACCCACTCGTTCACGTTGCCGGCCATGTTATAAAGGCCAAATGCATTACGGAGGTAAGACGTAACAGGAGCAGGACCATCCGCGTTATCGTTAAGACCGCCGGCTACACCCATATAGTCGCCTTTTCCGCGCATGAAGTTTCCTTCGAATTCACCCTGGAACTGATTGTGCAGACCATAGCGTGTTGTGTTCTTTGGTCCCCAAGGAAGGGTGTTACGATCTGTAATAACCTCCTCACCACGACGACGCTTGTTCTCAGGGCTTGGGTTGTTACCGATCAGACCAAGAGCAGCGTATTCCCACTCAGCCTCAGTAGGCAGGCGGAAGTCAGGCTGGAAAAGACCATCTTCATAAGTAACAGGGCGCTCGTGAGAACCGTTAGGCTCCAGATCGACCGTAGTTACAGATCCCTGGTACTGAGAGTTTACATATGACTTGGTAGTGAAAACATCTTCACCGGACTGGTTCACGTTCGGCTTCGCACCACGACGGTAAATCAACAAACCCTCGTTCATACGATCAGAACGCCAGTCACAGAAATCCATTGCCTGATACCAGTTTACACCCACAACCGGATAATGGTTGTATGCGTTGGTATTGAAGTAGTATTTTACGTTAGGCTCGTTATATGCCAGTGCAGAGCGCCAAACGGTTTCGTCGGGCCTTGCAGCAGCCACCAGCTCAGGGTAATCGGTGAAGTAAGTACGCTTCATCCAATATACATATTCGCGGTAGCTCACATTTTCCACTTCGGTCTCGTCCATATAGAAAGAAGAAACCGAAACAGTACGCCTGAAACTGTTGTTTTCAAGGGTTGGCATCTCATCGTCAACGGCACCCATTGTAAAACGGCCGCCCTGAACGAAAGTCATACCAATCGGAGTAGGCTGACCCTCATACTCTTTCGCTTCAAAACCGCCCCAGTTGCTATTATTGAGCTCCCAGCCTGTAACACGCGATTGGTTATTTCCCTTGCCCTTCTTTTGTGAGCGTGGTGCGCATGCGGAAAACAACGTTGCCGCTCCAATGCAAATCAGGCC
>JACCEA010094253.1_pt1 | contig 47416 bp, 41 predicted proteins | sample 7449851 | NCBI WGS metagenome assembly JACCEA01 (sample SAMN15323453, study PRJNA562643) | freshwater metagenome | isolation source: river surface water | place: USA:Blue River Watershed | collected 2017-08-18 | reverse complement strand
CGAGCAATGGACACGCTTCAAGCTGCCTTTAAAACAACCATTGGGTATAGCGACCACACTGCGGGAATCGCTATTTCTTTAGCAGCTGCAGCTCGTGGAGCTCGCATCATCGAAAAACATTTTACGCTCGATAAAAACATGGATGGTCCTGACCACAAGGCTTCTTTGGACCCAACGGAACTGGCTGCCCTGGTATCCGGTATTCGTGAAATAGAGAAAGCCTTAGGCGACGGCATTAAGCGCATTCAACCTGTTGAGGTAGCTACGCAAAAAGTCGTGAAAAAAGGAATTTATACTACCCGTGAACTGAAAGCTGGAACCATCATCGACGAAAGTATGTTGGTTGGTAAACGACCAGTTGCCGATATTGGCATGGAAGATTATGAGCAATTGATCGGATTGGAGTTAAAAAGCGATCTGGGGAAAGGAAGCGCAATTGGTTGGCAACACATTCAACGTAAGGGATGAAAAAGATCAGCATTTTCACCGGAGCTCGTTCCGAATACGGTCCGCTAAAACCCTTGATCAAGGAGTTCTTACAAAACGATCAATACTTTCAAACAGAATTAGTTGTTGCCGGAGGTCATTTGGTAAAAGAACAAGGTTATACGATCGATGAGATCATCGCTGATGGTTTTCCTATCGGTGCAAAGATCAGTCATGTGGTTGAAGGAACTTCGGCTTCTGCGATCAGTAAATCAAATGCTTATTTACAATTGCATTTTGCAGATTACTTGGAACAAAACCAACCGGATCTTTTGGTTGTGCTAGGAGACCGATCAGAATTGATCCCTGTTGTGTCAAGTGCGTTGTTTCAAAATATCCCCATTGCGCATATTTCCGGTGGCGAAGTAACGGAAGGAGCAACCGATAATCAAGTACGCCATGCGGTGAGCAAAATGAGTCATTTGCATTTTCCCGCTACTGAGATCTACGGCGACAATTTGAAAAAAATGGGAGAGGAAGCCTGGCGGATTTGTGTATCGGGAGAACCCGGATTGGACGAGATCCTGACACTTCCATTACCAACGAAAGAAGCATTTTTGGAGCGCTTTCAATTACCGAACGATCGTCCGTTGTTGTTATCCACCTTTCATAGCGAGACCATTGGTAAAAGCATCGATGCAGCATTTTTGAAAGACTTAGTCAATCAAATTTGCCAGTCCACGGAATATCATTTGTTGTTCACGGCAGCCAATACGGATGTTGGGGGAGTTATTATCAACGAAACCTTGCGCGAGCTTGCAGACAATAACTCACGTGTAACCTTCGTAGAAAGCCTCGGGCGAACGAATTATTACACCGCACAGAAAGTTGCAGCTGTCATGTTAGGCAATTCCTCCAGCGGACTCATTGAAGCACACAGTTTCGGAATTCCTGTTGTAAATGTTGGTTCCCGTCAAGATGGTCGATTACGCAACGCAAATTGCGTGGATGTGGCGGTAGAAGTACCTGCTATTTTAAAGGCACTTCAAACTGCAACTGATCCTGCTTTCAAGGCAAAATTCAGCCTTTTACCGAATATTTACGGCGATGGAAAGTCGAGTGAGCGCATTGTAGATTTCGTTCGATCCACCGCATGGGATAAATTGCTTCTGAAACGATCTACCTTCTGATCATGTCACAATTACGCATCATAACGGAACAAAATGTCTCTTCGCTTTTACCAGAGGAAAGGTCGTTCTTAGAGAAACTCGATATTTATTATCAGCCCGAGTTCTTAGTCTGTGATGCACGCATGCAGGACGGTCATTTTGAAATCGCGATTTATTCAGAAGGGAACGAAATATGGGTTTACCCCTATATAGTACTTCCAATTCCGAATTCAGATTACCTCGATCTTTCTTCACCCTATGGCTACGCGGGTCCAGTTGCAAGTTCCGAATCCATTTGCGAAGCAGCTGAAAAAGCATTCATGGCGGAAATTGCGTCTCGAAAAAATGTGGTCACCGAATTCGTACGTTATCACTACATATACAACGAAACGCGCTTTTTTGAACATAACATCACCAACCTCTTGAATAGACGGGTGGTGGTCCTTCACACAAATGATAGAGAACAAGTTTGGATGGAATCCTTTTCAGGAACCAATCGAAACTTGGTTCGCAAGCTTCAAAAAGAAGGTTATACGTGGCAAGTTTCTGTTTTCGCGGAACAAGATGTGAAGGCCTTCCAGCAGGCTTACCAAGCAAACATGGTGCATTCAGGAGCTACTGATTTCTATTTTTTCTCGGATAATTTTTTCCTGGATCTGATCCAAGCCCTGGGAGACAAACTACTTTTTGCCAAAGTGGAAAAGGATGGGATCGTTTACGCATCAGCCTTGTTCTTTATTTCTGGAAATCTGGCTACCTATTACCTATCCGCACGCAATTTGGAATTTCCGAAAGTCCCCGCATCCAACCTGCTCTTATCAGAAATGGCCTTCTGGTGCGTTGATCATAAGATAGAAGCATTTAATTTTGGCGGCGGATTGAGTTTGGATGAAAACGACTATTTGTTCAAATTCAAGTCTAACTTTAGTAAAGAAATCCGCGATTTCCATATCGGAAAACGCATTCACCAGCAAGGAGTTTACGAAGATTTGCAGCGCCAATTCATCGCGAAACATGGAGAGGTAACCTTTGCAAAGGTTCGACACATTTTGCAGTTCTATAGATAATTCCCAACTTCGCATACTATGATCAATTGGGCAACACATACACTTCCGGATTCAGCCACCATCAAAGATGGTCTTGAGCAGTTAAATGCCGTTAACGGAGAGGCTGTTTTTATTCTGAACGCGGAAGAAAAAGTTGTCGGTACAATTACCGACGGTGATATCCGTCGTGGTTTGATTGGTGGAAAATCGCTCAACGATGCTATTACTGAGGTGATGCACACCAGTTTTCGCCATATCCGTCAAGAAAATTACAGTATCACCACGATTGATTCGATCAAACAACAGCAGATTGGGATGCTTCCGGTGATTGATGATGCCGGAAAATTGGTGAAGCTCCTTGATCTGAAACGACTCAGAACCGTTTTACCTGTTGAAGTTTTACTCATGGCCGGTGGTCGTGGCGAACGTTTGCGTCCGCTTACAGACGAAACGCCGAAACCTTTATTGCGCGTTGGTGATAAACCGATCATCGAACACAACATTGATCGCTTGGCGCTTTACGGAATTGAAAAGCTGCACATCTCGGTAAAATATAAAGCAGAGCAGATCGAATCCTACTTTGGCGATGGAAGTGACAAAGGATTGGTGATCGATTACATCCGCGAAGAAAATCCATTGGGAACTTTGGGAGCCGTTACATTGATCCCGGAGATCTCAACGCCTTCGATGCTTGTAATGAACTCCGACTTGTTAACCGATATCGATTTCGAAGATTTTTACCGCAAGTTTGAAGACTCTGGTGCTGATATGGCCGTTGCAAGTACTTCCTATCGCGTGGATGTTCCCTATGGCGTATTAGAAACCAGTGGACAGCAGATTACCTCATTAAAAGAAAAGCCGACTTACGTGTATTTTTCGAATGCGGGAATCTACCTCATCAAAACCGAAATTTTACGTCAAATCCCGGCGAATACGTTCTATAACGCAACCGATCTAATGGAGCATTTGATCGCTAACAAGCGCAAGGTTATCAATTACCCGATCGTTCAATATTGGTTGGATATTGGTAAACCGGAAGATTTCTTGAAAGCACAAGAAGATATCAAACACATTCGTTTCTGATGCGGCCAACTACAAGTAACACATTGGTATTGATCCCTGCTCGTGCGGGTTCAAAAGGCGTTCCTGAAAAAAACAGTAAATCTTTTGCTGATGGCCCTTCGCTTGCTGAACGTGCCGTTCTGGTAGCCAAGAAAGTATTCGCAGATCAGCAAATCGTTGTGAGTACCGATGATGACAAGTTGCTTGAAATGGCTCAAAGAAATGGTGTTGTAGCACTGAAACGTTCTCCCGAATTGGCTTCCGACACAGCCGGTATGCTCGAAGTGATGTTGGATGCCGTTACCAAACACCAACCGGAACCAGAATTCTTGATGTTATTGCAACCTACAAGTCCTTTTCGAACAGAGGAACATTTGATTCAGGCTTTGAATGATTTTCAGGAAGGGGATCAAGCGTTGATCGCTGTGAATGAACCGGCAGGACATCCATTCTACACCTTGTTTGAGGAACGCGACGGATTACTAAGTAAATTCAACAAAAACAAGGTAGTTCGCCGACAAGATCTGCCACCGGCATACGATGTGAACGGACTGTTGTATCTTTTCAAGATCGCCGATCTGCGTCAAAAAAGTTGGGTGGAATTTGAACGTATCCGACCGTTGGTAGTTCCAAAATGGCAAGCAATAGACGTGGATACACCCGAAGACTGGTGGTTAGCAGAAACCCTTTACAAAGCGATTTTTACTGCGCGCTGATTCAGGATCGCCATGAGCAGGCAAAATGGGATGATCCCGCCTTGTGTTTCCACAAACGATTCGAATAACATGGTGATCAAAAAGGCCAAGGTCATCAGTGTCACAGGTAAAGATCCGTTTCTAATTGCCGTTCCAAAGCTGGAAATAAAGATCCCGAATAAGAACAAAAATCCGAAGACACCCAATTGAACCCAGCTGTTTAGAAATTGGTTATGCGAATTCAGTTTTTTCTCGGCAACCTCGGTGTTACCCAATTCCACGTTCTTAGCAATCAGCACATCTTTTACATCCCCTGTTCCTGTGCCCAGTAACCAATTCGATTGGATCACCTTTACCGAAGTAGACCACATGATGATTCGGGCAGCGTTACTTTCAACATCGGTATTTCCACTTGATTTCACAGACGAAAAAGCCTTTGGAATTTCTTGAAAACGACTCGCAACTCTTGGACTTAAATAAGCGACGCCAATGATCAAAGCAATGATTACTGCAAAACCCGGAAGTGCGATCTTCCACCATTTCCGAACGATGATCTGATGAAGTATCAACCAAAAACACAAGAGTCCAAGAATGATGATACCCGCTTTTGAAATGGTCAATACGGTGGCTACAGCGAGCAAAACAAAGGTGAATAAGCGCCAGCTAAGGAACTTTCGCGTTCCTGAGATCCAATCATACAAAGCCCATGCAGCACCAATAGCACAGTAGGTAGCCCAGTAACTGCGATGTATGAAGGTAGAAAATTCACTTTCGAAAAAATAAGCCCAGTGATTATCCTCCGGATAATACCAAGATTTCCAGGAAGCATAGATCAGCAATCCAACTACGATCACGCTCATGCAATCAATTGCCCAGGACAACCATCTTTGTAATGAAAGCTGCATACGGCCAAGAGCAACAATCAGCGGAACAATGATAAATGAAAGTTTCATCCCTACGTCAGACCAACCAAAGGCCATGTTGCTAGACCAAGCCATTCCAACTATATGATACAAATAGAAGGCGATCATCCAAAATAACACAGAGCGCAGGCCGAACAATTGCTTTTTCACAACACTGCCGGAATTCCGATCGGTGAGTGCCAAAACAAAACTCAACACCAAGAACATGGGCGCCAGATTTTTCCAGGTAATGGAAAAGAACAAAGCAAGCATTAATCCTTTATCTGTTCTTGAACTCTCTCGCCAATATGTTGCTAAATACGCTTTCATTTCTTCCAGATTTTCCAATTTCCCCAAGGCATTTTCTCAACGCGCGTGCTCCAGATCCAAGTGCATAAAAATTGAATGAAGAACGCTGACATGGTTGCAATAGCGGCTCCGGTATAACCGTAACGCGGAACCATCCACACCACAAAAAAGTAATTGATCACAGCTGTAAGGATCGAGATCACTGCAATAAAATTCGTTTTTTCTCTGTAAAAGAAGTAAACCCCAACCATTTTATACATACCATTGAAAGCAAATCCGAGCGCGATCCATAAGACCAATTCCATTCCTCCTTGAAATCCTTTACCCAAGAACATGAAGACCAATGGTGTGCACAAATAAAAGAACAAGGTTATGGCAAGTATCGCAAGCATATAGATGTAGGTCCATCTTACAATTCTAACTTTCACCTGTTCTTCACCGGACTTCAGACCATTGAAGACGTAGGGCACCCAAGCCTGATTAAAGGAGGTTTGCAATAAACCGATCACCTGTCCCACCATGAATCCAACACTGTAAATTCCATTCTCAGAAAGTCCCATGTATTGTGTGATCACCAATTTGTCGGTATATCCGATCATAACACTTCCTAATACGTGGGGGATCAACGGCGCTCCATAATTGAAAATATGTCGTACATGTCGCCACTCAAAGGAAAGAGGCAGAAAACGACTCCGAACAAGAAAGAAAATGGCGACTACCGTTCCCAAGCCATACGAATAGGATAATGCATAGATCGAACCTTCGAAAGACAGACCAAAGCCCAGGATCAAGATCAGTGCTAAAGCCAGTTCAATAGCCGTCCGCGCGATTCGGAAAACACCGAAAGAAATTGCTTTATCTTCCATCCGCCAAACGGAAAGTAGTACCTCGACCACGTTTTGATACAGGGCGTACACGGATGCCATTACAACAAATGAAGCAGGAACACCAGTGCCAGCAACGATCTTTTCCGAAAAGAGTGCAGCCAATAGCGAAAAGAGAGCAGTAAGCACTACCATCGCTATCATCCCTGATGAAATGTAAGACCCCAACTCTTTGTGTCGATTTACAAACACTACTTGCAGTGAAGTCATCATGTTCAAACTGATGAACGGGATGAGCAGTTCGATCAATAACTTGAAATTCGTTAAGATCCCAAAGTCCTCCGTAGACAAGTAATTGGTCAATAGCGGCAATAGTAAAAACGGTATCGAAGCGTTAATTACGTTTGAAATGGTATAAATACCAAGAGACCTTACCAATTTACTTTTTAGCAACTTCATGCATCAAATTCTTCATAAAACCCGACATGTTCTCCTGATAGTCGGCGCGGATATTGGCATTATTCGAAGCTGCAATTTCATCTTTACCTTGACACGCAAGGTTGTTGCAAGCAGATAAAAATGCAGCAGCATCATCACAAAAGTACGCATTCGGATTTGATGACAAGAAATGTCCCAAGTAGGTTTGGGAGGCCGAATCGTAGTTGTATAAAAACGTAGGTTTACCAATCGAAATGGATTCGATCGCAGTTGTAGAGAATATCGTTAAATGTGCGTCTGAATCGCCCATTGCTTCATATACATTTACCTGGGAAAAAACCATGTTCTGTGGAAGGTCGAACTGTTGGCGATACACTGACTCCGGTGTCCGGCGCGGTTGGATAACCCATTTGAATCTATTGGGCTCTAAGCGATCTACTTCCAGAATGAATGTTAAAAGCGCCTCACTCCAATGCGTATCTTGCAAGGAAACCAAAATCGTTCGGACCGGCGTAATGTTGGGTACAGCTTTTTCCTTGAAGTAATCTAACATGTACCTTCCAACGGGCAAAACACGCGCTGGAAAAACCGAATGTGAATGAAACAACTCTTGGTCACGCTCGCCAAAAACAAGCATTGAATCCGGAAACTGTTCTGGATTGAATCGTTTGTGATAAATATACCCGTAATGTCCATCTCCTATTAATCCATGTTGCATTTCCACAACATGGATTCCTGCTTCTTTCCAGGCACGGATGTAGCCAAAATTAGCATAGGACACTGTTAAGAAAACTACTTTAGGTTTTGGTAAAAGCCACAGAATCCCTTTCATCACCCGATATTGAGCCAGGTATTTTCGGATTATTGGTTCAACAGGAACATTGTCATTCAAGATTCCTTCTACCTCCTCCAGTACAGGTTTACCGGAAAATGTCACTTTGCGTAGAAAAATACGCATATACAGCTCTTCCAGAAATACGATCCATGCCCTTGAAACTACGTGTTTAGAAGCCACTTCCTTTCGTTTGAACTGCTTGAACAATTGCAATTCAACAATAAGCATACGCATTGGATAGGCCTGTGTGATGGGATCCATCAGTTTATCGAATTGCTTGCCATCTAACAAAACACGTTCACTGCTATTAGTGAAGGCCCAAGCATCGTATTTTTTGAAAAAAGAAAAAAATCCGTAAAACAAAGAGCGTAATTGGGTGCGAAATACAGAAGTATCTTTCTCTTGCAACACTTCACTGCCCATGATGACTTTATGGAAAATGCGACTTTTTATCCAGGGATAAATCTGAAACTCCCGCCGGAACCTATTAGTTGTAATGGTTTCAACCGGCAATTGCTCAATAGCTACTATCTTATCTTTTATATCCAATGTTTAGCAAATTTATCGGAGCCATTAATGCTGCCATAAACACAATATCCATTAGAGAGAAACCCCAAAAAATCCCATATTGTAAGAGCGAATAGGCCAGAATCACACCAATGATCGCGGTGTTCTTCCGTTGCCACCAGACCAATAAAAGCAGCAAATAAAGTGCACCTAAAATAAATCCGTGACTTCCGAAGAAAACAAAGAACGAATTGTGTGCGTGGATCAGATTTACTTTCCGTGTTTTAGGATCAAGTGCACGAAATTGCAGCTTGTTGGAACCATTTCCGGTCCAGGGATGCTCACTGAGATAGTCTACATAGTTTAACCAGATCAATTTTCTACCACTCGTATTGATCCGTTTGGTAAGCTCCAAGAAATTTCTTGAAAGCGTTGTGGTTGTATCCAATTGGGACGGCTCTTTCAAGGGCAATGCGTGTTGCTCGCTACATGACATTGGGATGGTATCCCAGGAAAAAGCAAGGTCATTGTACTCCAACTGTTCTGTTTTTCCTCCTCGGGCCAAATTGTCTTGCATCCATGGACTCACAAACAACCCAATTAGCAAAACTGCCGACAAAACGACACGCAGAAAATAGCGATGACCAATAAACTGCTTCAGTTCCTTCCGGTTGTTCCAAAGCAATTGCATGAACGTCAGCGTAAAGAACAAAACAGACATGACTACCACGGCGCGTCCAAACGACAATATCATTCCGCCAATTAGCCCAGCAAAAACTAACCAATAAGTCAGTCGTTTAAACCCAGCCGCTAACAAAAACAAGAATGCAATAAAGACATGCAAGGCAAAAACAGAAGAATTCACCCCAAAACCATAAACGCGAGAATCGTACAACAGTGCTTTGGACTGAATATGCGTTTCTTCGGTAAGTGGAAGCAACAAACTGCGATCATTCGTTAGGTATTGGATCACACCAAATGCTGTTTCGATCAAAACGAATGCTATGAAAACCACATACGTGCGTTGGGTAAATAAACGATTTCCGGTAAAAAGCAGCACCGGGATCAGATAAAAGGCCGCATAATAGTCTTTCAAACAACTGATTTCACCACCGTTTATGATCTTATTCATCAAAGCCAGGAAAACAAAGAGGATCACCGGCCAGAAATAACGCAGGGCACCTTTAGATACAAGTGTTTGGCGTGGGTTGGAGAGAAAAGGTTTCCAGAAAGCATAATCGAAATACAGCAACAAAAAAGGCAGTACTAACAGGAGATACTCGTTACCGAAAACAAAGTTTGGAGCCATGAGCGCACAAACCAAAACGATTTCCTGCCACCAAGGTCGACCCTTGATGAACTGTTGCTCGTAAGCTTGTTCCTCCAACTTTTCGATTGTTTTCCCTTCCATGAGATACCCAACAAAATTTAGTGCAAGTAACTAAAAATAGACTTCAGGAAATGCACTTGGGTCAATAATCCGTTCACAACAGAATGTTAACCCTGATGTTTAAAATCATGTTTCTTTACGAGTCGCAACATCCAGATGATAACGATTATCAATAGTATACTTTGTGTTATTGAAACCAAGGATAAGATCTCAATTAGATTCCAGTTTCTTTGAGGCCACCAATAACCAATAGTCATTGAACCTATCATTAGCAAAGTACTTGCAAGTCCCATAAAAAAGAAACCACGTTGTTTATTCAGAATCAGAGGCACTTGTGACACAGGTGAGGTTAAGAAGTTCACCATAAGCCATGGAGCCATGATCTGCGAATAAACTCCCGCTTCGCGCCAATGTTCGCCGAACACCAACGCAAACATTTCAGGACCAAATAGAATCACCAAGCCAAAAGGGATGATCGACAGGCCAAACAAGACCAACAGAGTACGTTTCAATAGAGGGTAAATCGCCTGACCATCATTTCGCAAGTCAATTGCTTTCTTCAGGAAAACTTGTCCGATTGCGGCACCAATGATCGAAATAGGCAGTTTCAACATCCGGAAGGAGAGGTCGTAATAGCCAAGAGCTTCTTTTTGAAATGCACTGACCATAAATATCGCGATGAACAACTCCTTCACAAGGTCAATCAATGCATGCGGCAAATTGATCAACGGAAATTCCGTATACGATTTAAAGACTGCATAATCTCTTCCACTCAATCGGAAAAGTTTCATGTGATTTTTAATCTGTTTGAAATCTTTCAAAAACAGCATTGCGGCCATCAACGTAGAGATCACTGAAGAAAGGATGATACCCAAAAAACCGAAAGGAAAAGCGCCAATGCTCAAAAGCCCATTGGTCAGTGATTGAACTATCCTTGATCGGCTTATCTGTTTGAAATCCTTCAAGCGAATAGCCCAATTGATCCCTTGATTATTCCATGCATAGGCAAAGACACCGAATGGAACAAAGAGTGCCAGAAGGTGCATATTTGCGTCAGAAACTGGTACGAACTGAAAAATCCAACTTCCCATTAAGGTGAATCCCGTTACCAAGAACAAAGAACGAAGAGATATCCGATACAGGGAAAACGCATGTTCGTTACGTTTCGGTAAAGCAAATGCTACTTCCATGCGAAAAGTGGCAATGACGCCTAAGAACATCACCAGACGTGAAAACACAGAGAAATAACTCATGTCTTCTGCCGTATAAAGTCTTGTGATCACAGGCGAAACCACAAAGGAGATCACTTGTGCCAAGATCGTACCTGAAGCTAGTGTAGCAACAGATGTAAAAAACTCTGATTTGCGTAATTTCTTGATCATTTCAAGACGAAAGAGAGGTATTCCTCTACCCCTTCTTCAAAAGTATACAACGGAGTATATCCTAAATTCGTCTCCATTAAATGCGTGGAAGCCAAAGAATCTCGAATATCACCTGCTCTTGGCGGACCATAGATCAAAGCATGCTTCGGGCTTTTATTTCTAGAGATCAACCCGTCCTCCAATGCATGAATGACTTCGTTCAATGTTAAACTTCTACCACAAGCAACATTATAAACCTTACCGCATGCCTGATTGTTTTCGGTACTTAACGATAACAAATTAGCTAATACTGCATTTTGAACGTAAGTAAAATCGCGTGTTTGGTTTCCGTCTCCATTTACGACTAGCTCACCACCTTCCAACATTTTATCTAGGAATCTCGGTATAGCTGCGGCATAAACACCTTCCGGATTTTGATGAGGTCCAAAGACATTGAAATATCTCAAACCGATCGTTTCGATTCCATGCAATTGGTGGTACACCCCTGCGTATTGTTCATTCAATTGCTTGGTAACGGCGTAAGGCGAAAGGGCTTTTCCTTCATCTCCCTCTCGTTTCGGAGAAGCAATAGAATCTCCATAAACGGAAGAAGAACTAGCATAAACAAAACGTTTGATTCCTGCCTCTTTCGCTTCGTGCAAGATCGTTAGGAATCCGGTAGCATTTACGGCATGTGTTTGCAGCGGAAATGCGATGGAGCGCGGAACTGATCCCAACGCCGCTTGATGCGAGATCACATCGATATCTTTCAAGATAGCTCGATAGGTCGTTGGATCGCAAATATCTCCTTGAACGAAGGTGTATCCTGAACGGTCCTTAAAACGCTCTACATTCGCTACCAATCCGGTTTCCAAATTATCTAAAACAACAACAGAGGCCCCTATTTTCAATAGGGCCTCTGTTAAATTTGAACCAATAAATCCGGCTCCTCCGGTAACTAGTACACGCTTACCTTTCAGAGAGGCCACAGATTCTGGATATCCTTTCATTATTTTGCGTAATTGACAGATCTTCGTTCACGGATAACCGTTACTTTTACTTGACCTGGGTAAGTCATTTCAGTTTGGATCTTCTGAGAAATAGCGAATGACAATTCATCAGCTTTCAAATCGGAAACTTTTTCAGATTCTACCATTACACGCAACTCACGTCCAGCCTGAATTGCGAATGCGCTTGAAACTCCGTCATAAGACAGGGCCAAGTTCTCCAATTCCTTAATACGCTTGATATATGATTCGATCACCTCGCGACGTGCACCAGGACGTGCACCAGAAATGGCATCACATACTTGAACGATCGGAGCGATCAATGTAGTCATTTCAACCTCATCGTGGTGAGCTCCGATAGCATTCAACACATCCGGTTTTTCACCGAATTTCTCGGCGATCTTCATTCCCAAAATAGCATGTGGCAATTCTGGCTCTTCATCCGGTACTTTACCAATATCGTGAAGCAACCCGGCACGTTTCGCCAATTTCACATTCAATCCAAGTTCTGCGGCCATGATCGCACACAAGTTTGCTACCTCACGGCTGTGTTGCAACAAGTTCTGTCCGTAAGATGAACGGTATTTCATACGTCCAACCATACGCATCAGCTCAGGATGCAATCCATGAATTCCCAAATCGATACATGTACGACGACCAGTTTCCGCAATCTCTTCGTCTAATTGACGCTTCGTTTTAGCAACTACTTCTTCAATACGAGCCGGGTGAATACGTCCATCCGAAACCAATTGGTGCAATGCCAAACGAGCAATCTCGCGACGAACAGGATCGAAACAAGAAAGTATAATGGCTTCCGGTGTATCATCTACAATGATTTCCACTCCGGTTGCTGCTTCCAAAGCACGGATATTTCTACCCTCACGACCGATAATGCGTCCTTTCACCTCATCAGAATCAATGTTAAATACGGATACCGCATTCTCCACTGCCTGTTCAGATGCAACACGCTGAATCGTTTGAATAACGATTCGCTTCGCCTCACGATTGGCATTCAATTTCGCCTCCTCTGTAATTTCCTTGATATGGGCCATTGCTGCGGTTCGTGCTTCATCCTTTAATGATTCCATCAAGAGATTTTTAGCATCTTCCACAGACATGCCTGTAATCTTGGTAAGCTCTGCAACGCGCTTTTGATGCATCTTTTCCAATTCCTGGTGTCTTACTTCATTCACTTGGATTTTCGCCTCTAGTTCGCTTTGCAAACGCTCGGTTTCTTTTTCTTTTTTAGCAACTTCCTCCATTTTTTGAGAAAGCGACTTTTCTTTACTTTTTGCTTTGTCCTCAATAGACTGGACACGACGCTCGCGATCTTTAACCGCTTCTTCGTGCTCTTCCTTCAATTTCAAGAAGCGTTCTTTGGCCTGAAGGATCTTGTCTTTTTTCATAGACTCTCCTTCCAATTCTGCTTCTTTAATAATCTGTTCTCTTTTTTTCTTTAGTAAGGTCGATTGGATCACAAAGGTCGCTACTCCGCCACCAATCAATCCTATCAACGCTCCTATAATTACTTGTACCATACGAAAATTAGTTAATAAAAAAACCCACTGCTTGCGGGACTTATTGCGCAAACAAGTGGGTAAATGAGAGGAAGGAGTTCCTGTTTATACCAATCCCTCCAGATCTTCTGCTAATTTTTGCAAGGCAGCGTTTGTTTCACTGAAGTCGACCGTTGTAGCCACAGGCGCCGTACTTTTAACACCTTTGGTCGACAACTGTAAAGCCGTCATAGCCAACAAATCTTGCATATCTCGGACAGCAAAGTTTTCTTGCAATTGTTTGATTGCACGGTTGATATCATCCGCAGCACGCTGTACCTTTTCCACTTCCGTTTCTTGAACGGTTAGCGGATAGGTCCTTCCAGCTACAACTACTTTCAATGATACCTTAGCCATTTGCTATTTTTAATTGTTGAATGCAGAAATCAATCTCTTTTACCAATCCGTCTATCTCCAGGTCATTAATTTTAACCGGAGTAACAGACTCTTGTTCGCGTTGTTCGGTCAATTTTGATTGCACAACATTCAATTCAGTTTGTAAGGACTGAATAGTGCTTTCTTGTTGTTCAACCAATTCATTCAGACGAGAAATCTCTTGCAACATAGAAGACGATCGCTCACGCTCAGTCACCAATAGTTGGTGTAACTGTCGCGATTTCGCTGCAATACGTTCTATATGATTTTTGATTTCCGGTGTCATCCGACAAGCATTTGTACAAAATTAGCAGCATAAACCATTAAAACAACAATTTTAATGGCTCATGTTTGTAAAACTGCAAAATTTTATCGTTTAAACGTGATGTTACTATTCGCTCCTGTATCTCCGTTTCTCTTCAAACGCATCAAATCTTTCTTGATCTCAACTACTTGCCAATCATCAGCCAAGTATTCCAGACCACCTTCCGCCAAGAAACTCAAATACAAAATTGCAGGATCCTTGTTCAAGCCAACTTCCCAGGAACCACTCGATAAAAAATTTCCCGGACCACGAACAATGGCACCGCCTTCTTCACCAAAACCAAAGGTATATCCTGAATAATTATCCAAAACCGATTCCCCATCAATTGTAAATGAAGTAAGTGTCCAAGAACCATCAACAATCAATCGCTCCACTTTGCGTGGTGTTGTATATTTCGAACAGCTGTTGCTAACAATGAGTAGTAGCGCCACAACTGCAAATAACCATTTTTTCATTTGCACCTTGATTTTTCGCAATAATACGTCATTTTATTCATTTGGTTGCATTTTCAAAGAAATTGTACTAAGCAAGGTATTCGCTCCTTTAAAAACTACGTTTACCAACTGAACGTCAGCTTGTTGCTTTTGAATCGCTAACCAGCCATTTTCCTCAGCCAATACACGAACCTGGATTAACTCAAATCGCGTTTTTGCTCTTGAAATCTCTTTAGCCGAAAGCACGTATTTTTTTCCTTCGAAATCCACTACAGCATCAACAGGTACGGCGCTTAATTTTTGCTCTTCCAAATGAATTCTTGCCTGAACATAGGTCCCTGAAAGCAAGTCGGGTTGTTCAGTTTCCAAGTGACAATGCACCTTCACACGACGATCCGTTCCGATAGCTTTTCCAATTAAGTAAATTTTTGCTGCATACGGTTTATCCACGCCATTTAATGTCAATTCAACGCGCTGGCCCAGGCGAATGAATGGGATATCTTTTTCAAAAACGAATAATTCGATATGCGTGTGTTTCGTATCAATCACTTCCATTAAAACCTCGGAAGGTCCTGCGTATTTACCAACTTCAGCAAACATTCCAGTTACAACACCATTGAACGGTGCTCGAACCGGAACTTTCCTAACAAATTTTCCCTGTTGAACGGCAGCTGCGCTCAATCCTGCCAACTCAAGTTTAAGTTTTAAACCTTCAACTCGTGCCCGACCGCTCTGGTAGCTCGCCTGAGCCAACTGCAAGGCTTTTCCACTATTCGCTCCTTGCGTACCTAGCTCTTTTTGGCGTTCATAATCCGCTTTCAAATACTGTAATTGGCTGTAAGCATCCATGTAATCTTGTTGCAATTGGATCAATGCAGGGTCTTCAATTGTCATTAGAACTTGACCTTTCTTCACATTCATCCCATCCAAAACACTCACAGAAGATACAAAACCACCGAATGGAAAACTGATCGCAGTTTTATTCGTTGGGGGGATCTCTACGCTTCCATTAACAACGATCGTTCCTCCCATGAGCTTTTGTTCTACTTTACCCAATTCGATAGCATTGCTCTTGATTTGAGCCTTGCTCAACTCAACAACAGTTGATTCGGTTTTCGGTTCCTTTGAGCTCTTTTCAGTATTGGTCGCTTCACTGCTGCAACTTGCCATGAGTAATAGCAAGAGGCTATATAAAATGCTTTTTTTCATCACTTATTGATTTAAATAATTGAATTCTAGTAATAATACGTTTGCCAAACGGGTTCTTTCCAACTGGAGCAACTGCATTTGGATCCATTGTTCTTTCTGAATAAGAATACGGTCAACGGTTAACTCTCCCTTCTCGATCGCAAATTGTAATTGATCTTGGATTTTTTGTGCAGTTGGCAAGTTAGTGTTTTCCCACAGCTGCTGTTGATCATATAAGATCTGCCATTCAGCGCGGATAGCATTCAATCTGTTCAACAATTCCAATCTTCGCTGCTCGGCAGTATTACTGGCCTGCTTTACCGCAAGTTCTTGTTGCTGAATTCGGCTATTTTCAGCGCGCATGAATATGGGTATGGAAACACCGGCTTGTACTCCCTGGAAACGGTCGCTTGCAGTAAAACTCACATCCTGACCATTGATATTCTGTGTTCCAATCAATGTTTGATTGAAGTAACCAACCGAGATCAGCGGTAAACGCTGTGCCTTCATCAGTGCTTTCTCGGCATCCAGTTTAGCAGTTTGCTGATATTCCATACGCACAAGCAGGGCTGAATCTGCATTATTCACCGCATTTTGAAACAGTAAGAATGGATAATTCGTTTCAGATAAAACGATCGTATCCTTGGAGAACATCAAATTTTGCAACTCTTGATAGGTTTGCACTTTTTCACGTTGCAAATCTGCAAGTTGCTGCTCCAATGGAATGATCGACAAACTCACAAGTCCAGCTTCAAGGTCAGATCGCTCCCCATTTAAGGCTTGAAAACTCACGATATTTTGCACCTTTTTGTAGGACGTAAGCGCTTCTCCCAACTGCTTTTCACGATACGTTAAATAAAGCAAATAATCGTAAGTGCTTCGAACAGAAAGCTCTAATTGATGGGCAATCTGCAAGGCTTGTAATTTGCGGAGCGCCTCATCCTCTCTTCCGAAACGCTTGGCTTTCGAAAAGATCGTTGGAAACGGAATTGCCTGTTTGATCGAGAAATTGTTGTCGTTCTTCACGGCTGAATTATACTGACCGATCATCGCACTCAATTCTGTTTGAGGGATACTTACCGATGCTCGGGAAGTCAACGCTGCTTGTTCAATTCCCAATTGCGCATTGAGTATTGCCGGATTTGACTTCAAGGCCTTCCCAACGCACTGATCCACGGTCATCGTGTTTTGTCCGAATAGGGAACCCGATAAGAACAGAATCGGTAAAATGACTTTCAAATGATTGTGTTTTTTCTTGGAAGAGATCATTCCTTTTTTGGTTATCAAACTATACATGATTGGTAATAAGAACAAGGTAAGGAAGGTGGCTGTAACCAATCCTCCGATCACTACAGTCGCTAATGGTTTCTGAACTTCAGCTCCACTTCCGGTAGACAAGGCCATCGGTAGAAATCCTAAAGATGCAACCATGGCAGTCATCAACACCGGGCGCAGACGTTGTTTTGTACCCAGAATGATGACGCGGTAGATCGAAAGCGGATAACGCTTGCGCAATTCATTGAAGGCTGCCACTAACACAATTCCGTTTAGCACGGCTACACCAAAGAGAGCAATGAAGCCAACACCCGCTGAAATGGAGAAAGGCATATCACGAAGCCATAAAGCAAATACGCCACCAATTGCAGCAAGTGGAATTGCCGTAAAGATCAAAATGGCCTGTTTTATATCCTGGAAGGTGATGAATAGTAAGAAAATGATTAGGAAAAGAGCCAAAGGTACTGCAATTGCTAAACGCTCTTTTGCTTTTTCCAAGTTCTTGTAACTACCCCCATATGTAGCGTAATAACCGGTTCCAAATTTGACTTGGGCTTCAACTTTTGCTTGTAATTCTTTCACAATACTTTCCACATCTCTACCCCGCACATTGAATGCAACTATAATTCTGCGTTTCGCATCATCTCGCTGAATTTGATTCGGACCATTTTCCTCGGTTACCTTGGCCAAAACTCCGATTGGAATAGATTGACCTTCCTTATTTAATATTGTCAGGGAGTGGATGTCTTCAACCGTTTTTCTGCTTGCAGCATCCAAGCGAACAACCAGATCAAAACGTTTTTCTCCTTCATAAACTTGACCAGCAGAAGACCCTGCAAAGCCCATGTTCACGGCGCGATTGACATCTTCAACACTCACCCCGTATTGTGCCATAGCTTGTCTGTTGTAACGAATCACGATTTGAGGCAATCCGGTCACTTCTTCTACATAGATATCCGCTGCACCATGAATTGTTTGAGCAATTGCTCCTACTTGTTTTGCATAACGCATCAATTCATCTAAGTCTTCTCCATAGATCTTAACAACAACATCCTGTTTGGCACCAGCCATCATTTCATTGAAACGCATTTGAATCGGTTGTTGAAAACCAAATGAAGCTCCCAGAACCTCTTCTTCAAGTTTCTTCTGCATGAGAGCCGCCAGGTCATCACGATTATTTGCCTTTTTCCACTCATGTTTATCCTTTAGAATTATCATTAAATCACAAGCTTCCATAGGCATAGGATCTGTTGGGATTTCGGCTGTACCAATCTTTCCCACACAAGTAATGACTTCATCTGGGAAGTTCTTTTTCAAACAAGCTGCAGCACGCAAGGAGATATCCCGGGTATCTTCCAAAGAGGTTCCCGTAGGTGCACGCATTTCTACCGCAAAATCACCTTCGTCTAGTGAGGGGATAAACTCTGCTCCCAATTGTCCAAACAACCAAATTGCCAATGCAAATAGCCCTACAACGGCAATGATCACTATTTTTTGCATCCGGATCATACGCAAGAAAAATGGCTTGTATACCCGTTGGATGACATGAACCAGTTTATCTGAAAAGGTATCCTCTTTCAGCGGCTTTTTACTGAGAACCAGTGAGGAGATCATCGGAACATAGGTCAAAGACAAGATAAAGGCTCCGATAATCGCGAAGATGACTGTTTGTGCCATTGGAGCAAACATCTTACCTTCAATACCTACTAGGGTCAATAAGGGAAGATAAACAATCAAAATGATGATCTCACCAAAGGCTGCACTTTTCATAATTCCTTTGGCAGAACGTTCTACATCTTGATCCAATTCCTTTTGAGACAGGACATTTTTATTCCTTCTGGCCACCAAGTGATGCAGCGTTGCTTCTACAATGATCACTGCTCCATCCACGATCAATCCAAAGTCAATTGCTCCCAATGACATCAAGTTTCCGGACACGCCGAATACATTCATCAATGAAATTGCAAACAACATCGAGAGCGGAATCACAGAAGCAACTATCAATCCAGCACGAATGTTTCCCAGAAGCAAAACCAAAATAAAAATAACGATCAATGCCCCTTCGACCAAGTTTGTTGAAACTGTATTGATGGCACGATCAACAAGTTTTGTTCGATCAAGATAAACTTCGATCTCAACTCCCTCCGGTAAGGTTTTTTCAATTTGAGCCATTCGCTCTTTAACATCTACAATAACACTGGAAGCATTTGCGTCTTTCAACATCAACACAATTCCTCCAACTGCCTCACCTTTGTCTGCATTCGTAAGGGCTCCGTAACGAATAGCAGAACCAATTTTCACTGTTGCAACATCTTTAACAAGGACCGGGTATTGATCACGGGTTGCTAAAGGAATTGCTTCGATGTCTGCTATCGTGCGCGTCAATCCTTCGGAACGGATATAAAATGTTGTACCGGATCTGGTAAGATAAGATCCACCTGTATTGCTGTTGTTTTTTTCGAGCGCATCGAACATATCTTGCAGATGGATATTGAATCGCTGTAAATCGGCGGTGCGAACAGCTACCTCATATTGTTTCAGTTTACCTCCAAATCCGGAGACATCAGCTACACCTGGTGTACCAAGCAATTGCCGACGAACGATCCAATCTTGAATGGTACGCAATTCAGTAGCATCATAGGTTTTTTCATAGCCTTTTTTTGGTTTAATGATGTACTGAAATATCTCACCAAGTCCTGTAGAAACAGGCGCCATAGTTGGTTCACCAATTCCTGCTGGAATTACGTTTTTGGCCTCAACCAAGCGCTGATTTACTTGATCGCGTGCCCAGTACACGTCGGTTTCATCTGAAAAAACGATGGTAACAACTGAAAGTCCAAAACGAGAGAACGATCGAATCTCTTCAATTCCGGGTATGGTTGCCATCGTTTGTTCGATGGGATAAGTAACCAAGCGCTCAATATCTTCTGCTCCTGAAGAAGGAGCTGTAGTGATCACTTGTACTTGATTGTTTGTGATATCTGGAACTGCATCTACCGGTAGCTTCTGATAAGAAACTACTCCCCAGACTATGAGTCCCAGTACTCCAATACCAACGATTAACTTATTGGCAATGGAGAACGAAATAATTCGATTCAACATGAAATTTGAAATTAATGGTATAAATCACGGATACAGGAAAATCCTGTGAATAGGCCAAAGCCTGTGCTTCACTGAGAAGCGCTTACACCAATTGAGGTGGTATCCAAATAGATGCAGGTCTTGTAAGCAAGGATTGTTCCTCACGAATTACCGGTTTAGAACGGCTAAAATCTGCAATGGTTTCTTCCGTTTGAATGGCCAAATCCGGGTGGATTGGGTGAATCATCAAGGAAACGGAAATTTGTTGTGTTTTGAATGGTAGGTTTTGATGTTTGGAATCAGTCGGAAGATCTTTCGACAAATAATGTTCAAAGACGAAGGATTTCAACTCTGAAACTGTCCAGTCTGTTCCGAAATGTTCCTCGACATGACCTAAGAGATTTGGCAACTTAACCAATTGAATTCCTTGCATATTCGGAGCCATGGACCCAATAAAGATCCACACAGATAAGAATATGAAGGTTAATTGTTTCATTATGCTTGACTCATCGGTCCACCAAAATTCATTGGAGGAAAACTTCCAGAATCAGAATCAACGATAGTTCCGTTTTGTTGCTCGTAACGGTGAATATTTTCGGCTAAAGCTTTCATCAATCGTTTTGCATTTTGTGGCGACATGATCACGCGTGAGCGTACTTTAGCTTTGGGCATCCCCGGCATCATTTGAATGAAATCCGTAACGAACTCAGCCTGAGAATGTGTAATTACCGCTAAGTTTGAATAAACTCCTTCCGCTAACTCCTCAGATAACTCGATGTTGATATGATTCTCATTGTTTTCCATGATTCGAAGTTACACACTTTTTTCACCTTTTGCGCGATTTTGGCAAATATTATCATTCCTTGAAGCCTTTTGGTACTTTTGCAAGAGATGAGCACAGAAAAGAAGCAGTTAACATGGGCCATGATCCTGAGCATGATCGTTTGGGGAATTTCCTGGCCTTCAAACGGTGTACTCACCCATTTTGGAAGCCCCACGGCACTTGGAGTTTTTCGTTATGTATTTGTAATTCTAAGTTTACTGCTTCTATTGTTCATTCTCAAAATTCCTTTGCGGATCAAAAGAGAAGGTATCTTATTTATTCTTGCGGCCGGAATGCTGATGGCGGTGTACAACTTCACGTTCTTACAAGGATTGCATGAAGGATCACCCGGGGCAGGTGGAATTTTAGTAACAACCTTAAATCCGATCATTGCCTATGCGTTGGGCATGTTGATAGATTGGAAGAAACCCGGGAAGTTTGAATTCATTGGCTTAGCCTGTGGAGTGCTTGCAGGACTTATTTTACTGCGGGTTTGGGAGAACAGTTCTGTTTTTCTGGATGGAGGAAATATCTTCTTTTTATTAAGTGCGCTTATTTGGGCGGTCATGAGTAAGTTCACCGCTGGGTCCTCAAAATATGGGTCGCCATTTGCCTTTACCTGGTGGATGTATGTAGTGACTTTGGTTTCCATTTTACCGTTTGCAGAAATGGAAGAGGTAGTAGCGCTAACGGCTTCCACAGAAGTGCTCTTTTGGGGGAATTTGTTGTTTGCCAGCATCATTACGACAACATTAGCAACCACCGTTTACTTTTATGCCACTGCTAAGATCGGTGCGGAGAAAGCAAGCAGTTTTATTTTTACGGTCCCATTCAGTGCTGCACTATCTTCCTTTTTGATTTTAGGAGAAAAGATCGAATGGCCAACAATCGTTGGAGGGTTCATCGGAATTCTGGCGGTTTGGTTGATAAATAGGAAGTAAATTCTCTTTTCGATTTCCGAAGTAATTATCCCGATTATTTATAAGTTCAAAATATTCCATTACCTTTCGTGGACTAGTAATAAAACTGCTTTCACGAGGTGGCTATGCGCGAAATGGAATTCACCTACTTATTGTTGATTCCTCTAGTAGGGTTCATTTTGATGTTTATTCTAAACAAAAGAACCACTTGGGCTATTATTCAGGATTCCAGAATCACTCGGGTTATTCATTACTATCTGATCTATTTATTTGGAATTTCTTTGGCAAAGACAAATGCGAATGATATTCTTCAACATTATTCGTTACATATCATAAGAGAATTGCTCTTCTTTATCGCGTTGTTCATGGCAGCAATTTTTGCAATTGTTACCAATAACCACTATGACAAATCCATTGATGAAATCTCAAACCCAAACAGACCATTAATCAGGGATAATCATTCATTGAAAGTTTATCTGTTAATTGGAGTTCTAAACTTATTGTGCAGTATTATTATCAGCCTTTTTCTTGGAATTGATTACGTGATTATTATCGTTGGAATCTCCTTCATATATTTTGTTTACTCGTGTCCTCCCTTACGACTCAAACGCTTTGTATTCCTGGCAAAACTGCTCATCGGACTGAATCATTTATTGATTTGTATCGAGGCTTATCAGATAGCAGGAGGAGCATGGAAAGAATTTCCGGTTTTTTGGACTGTTTTCCTGGGGATCGGCATTTCATTACTCGCAAACATAATCGATATAAAAGATGTTGACGGAGATCAAAGGGCAGGCATAAAAACACTACCTGTTTTGATAGGTATTCCAAAGACCAAATTATTCCTGGCTGTTGTGATACTAATGACCTACACGGCATTGATCTGGCATTATGAAATCCTACTTATCCAATTAATTATTGCGGTTACAGGACTAATTCATCTTTCGATCTTATTGATATCATCGATAAATGACAAATGGTTATTCCTGTTTCATAATCTCTTGTTTGTAGGGCTGAATGGTATCCAGATACTCTCATTAACTAACTTTTAATTCATGAAAAAAGTAGTACAGATCATTTTGGTATTTTGGGTTGGTTATTTGAATTCTCAAACTATTTCGGTTTCTACAATCCAGGAATCCCTAAAAAAAGGAAATGCGTTTTTATTAAATGAACAATTACCAGATGGATCATTTTCAGATAGTACGAATGGACTATTCAACACATGGGAAACAATCGCAGTAACGAAAGCCTTAATACTGTCATTCGGACCAACAGACCCGTTGATTCAAAAGTCGCTTTTTTGGTTGAAGACGCAGGAGAACGCAGATGGATTGATTTGCCATAACATAAGGTGTAAAGGCGGTGTATGTCTTGAGACAAGCGCATTATACCTGCAGTTACTAAATATTTCAGGAGACACGACCGGGATTAATGGCAAATTCAAGTCACTTAGTTCGAACCAGCTTGAAAGCGGCTCTTGGGATATATTGAATCCGTATGTTAAGGGAGACAAAAATTATGTCAGTATACCTGCATTCATGTTAAACACAGCATTTTACTTGCACTCAAACGTGCCCAATCAAAATCTAGCACTTGATTTTATTCAAGATAATTTTTCAGAAAATGGTTTTCCATGTAATTGGGAATATTATGGCACCCCAACCTACGCGATCTGGCAAGGCTTATGCATTGCTAAACAACGAACTGATTTTTACACACAAATCAAGCAATTTATTATCAAAAATCAACTTCCAAATGGATCATGGAATTTCCAGGAACGTAATCAGGGAAATCCACATATAAGTTCAGAACTTGAAACGGCATTTGTTTTACGTGCCATGATCCAGTGTGATGATGTAGAGCTGAAACCTTACATTGATAAAGCATGTGCTTTCTTACTTTCAAAACAACTTCCAACAGGTGCTTGGGATGGCGGCAGATTTCCAATTGAAAACAAGGAATATCAAAAATATGAGTACCTTTTATGTACCTCTCTGATTACGGAATCACTCTCTAAATTGATCAAAGAATGAAACGTATTGTGTTTTCCTTGTATGTGATCTCATTTTGGATAATTTCCGGCTGTAGCGCGTTAAAAATAGAAAGTCCTAAAGATTCGAATGAAGCTCACTTTATACAACTCATCAATTTTATTCCTTATTCAGCTGAAGAATCTTCCAATGAATCGTTACTAATCAATCAATATTCCAACGAGGAGTTTCAGCAACTTCAAATAGAATTAAGTACAGGAGGTAAATTCTATCATTATCTAGAAGATTCATTACCCATTCCAGATTTTCATAAACTCCCGTTTGTGTATGCCATCCCTTCTAATTCAGTGACACTTTCCAATAAGCTATTCATCAAATATTCCAGTAACGAACTTATCGTTATTGACCCGATTGGCGGAAAGAGAAAGTACCACTATTCCCGATTAAAAGCTATTAATTCATCCAGAGATAGCTCATTTCGCTACGTCATTCACGGCAATGCCTTTCAAAAGAATAAGAAGTTGAAAGGAGTGCTATTTAGCACTTTTTTTTGGGATGAAAATAACTTATTAAGCAGAGTCCATATTTCAGACTTCATTCATTTGTCCATACTAACTGCTGAACTGAAACCTATTCATTTGTTTCTAGAAAAAAATCAACAAAACAAAATCGTTAGACATCTTGAATCTATTCCTGAAAAAGTTCAAATAACTTCATGGACTTCGGATAGTTTATTTCTGAAACTTGATGACATACACCTCGGCCTTAAACTTCCGGAACAAGTAAATTTAAAGAGCCTTTCACAAAGTAATTTCTCGGTCAACGGCTTTCGTGGAATCATTCATCGCTTATGAAAACATCCAAATTAAACTCATTTTTTAAGATTGCTGTTGAAACTCTCGAGCAAGAAAGAGCACCATACAGTAGTTATTTTTTGCTGTACCTCGCCATACTAGGGATTCGATTAACATTGGAGTTTTTTTCCAATCAACGATTATTTCGTTGGGAAGACGCATTGCACATTGGATTGTGGTTTACGGTCATCGTACAAGTATTCATCGTCCTGCTACAAGCTTTTTCCGGGGAACAAATGCAGCGAGTGGTTCGAACCGTTATTTGCTCTTTTTCCATTGCATTGACAGCACCGATAATCGACCTTATATTATCACACGGCCATTTATCAAGGATGAATTACCTTTCAGTTCATTCCTTCTCAGATGTCATATATTCATTTTTCACACTTGGAGGAGCAAGTCTAACGCGCGGGGCAACGATAGGTATACGCATTGAAATCGTACTATTGATTTTTGCAAGCTTTAATTACATTCGTATCAAAAAAGGTAGTGCTTACAGGGCTTTATTGGGCACTTTTGTGATCTATACTTTTCTATTTATTTCGGGTTTGATTCCTCAAATCATCCTTTTTATCAATGAGCTTTTTCACTTACAGTTTCAGTCAGACGACTTATCCACGATTAATTTTCTTCTTGTTTTAAATATTCCCCTTTTTATTGCGATTATTTTCAAGCTTATCCCGAGGAGTGAATTTGGCATTAGATTTTCAATGAGAGCTTTCATTAAATTATCAATCTGGCTTTCGTTATTTGCGATTGGATGTGTTCAAGCACATTATAACTATTCACAAAACTGGAGTTTAAACCCATCCACCATTTTTCATTTTCCCCTCGTTATATTGAGCATCTTGCTGATTCTCATTTGGGACGAACAAAAAATCGGATATCAATCGACTCGTTCAGCTTCTATCCTTCTTCTGGCCATTTTGATTCTTACCCTTGTCTGTAGCTTTCAATTGTTTTTTATTGGCTTACTTATTTGGTCTTGTACTTTCATTTTAAACAACGATCCTTTAAAATTCAAACATGTAAGGTTCCTCAACCCTCTTTTTTCGGCATTTCAAACTACTTCTTTTGTATTGTTTGGATTTGTGTTTTTCGGCGCACCTATGATCGGAATTGATACAATTTTACTTTCATCCATTTTAATTACTTCATTTTCAATATATTTATCTCTAGACTTCAGGTCCAAAAACGCTATACATGAAAACTAAAATCTGGTCCCTACTGCTCGTTCAGACAATACTGATTCAAGTAACAATTCAAGCACAAACCACTATTTGGTCCGAAAACTTTAACAATGGTTGTTCCGCCGGTTGTCTGGCAAACGGGTATAACGGTTGGACAGTTCAGAATAATGTCGGTGGAACAAACGGAGGCAATCCGAATATTTGGTACATCAGTTGCGCCGAAGAGGGTATCGCTCCTCCTGGGTGCGGATCAACATGTATTGGTGATGCGACCCTGCATATTGGCGCCGATGCAGGATCGGGGGGTGATATGGGCGCAAGTTTTAATGAAACAGGAGCCGCAAATGCCACATTTCGTATGGCCGTATCCCCTACAATTAGCACTGTTGGATTTACCAATATTACTTTAGCTTTTGATTTTATTGCCTACGGGAGTGCAGCTTGTTCTGATGACAGACTTCAATTAAGATTGAGTTCTGACAATGGGGCTACTTGGCCGGTAGGTCTGCAATATTGCTTGAGTAGTGTTTGCTGTGGAGCTTGCAATGGTTATAGTCAGGGGCAATGGACTCTATATACTTTGGCTTTACCAGCCGCTTTCGAAAACAATCCGAACGTACGCATTGGATTTCATTGGAGAAACAACGGAAACGGGTCTGGAACCGATCCCAGTGCTGCTATAGATGATGTGCGGCTCACTACCCCTACTGGATTGGGGGTTAATCTTTTAGACTTCAACGCTGAGCAGATAAAATCAAATGTTAAGCTTAACTGGAAGGTAGTTAATGAAAAGGATTTCTCCCATTATGAATTAGAACGATCTGTAGACAATATCACCTTTACAAGAATCTATACTCAGCAAGGAAATTGTACAGGTCAACAAACCTGTTCATATAGTCATACTGATGATGCTTTAACCCAAACAACTTATTACCGTTTAAAAATGGTTGATACAGATCTTGCCGTGAGATACTCTAAGGTTATTTCGATTTCACCGTCAGTTCAAACCAGTACTTATTATAGTATTGTATCCAATTATGCCGATCAAGAAAATTTGTACGTGAATATCGCAGCTAAAAGAAAAACAACTGCGAAGTTCGTGTTATACAATGTTTCCGGAATGGCCTTGATAACAAAAAGCGATGTTGATTTGTTGATTGGTCAACATGAATACAACCTACCATTAAATCACTTGCGAAAGGGAGTTTACATATTGAAAGTATATACAGAGGATAATTGCGAACTTACCTGCAAATACATTTACGAATAATCCATTCTGATCAAAAAATATTCAAGCAAAAGAAAAATCCCCGAGCCAGTAGGCTCGGGGATTTTTCTTTTAATCGATATAGAATTAAGCTTGTATAGCTTCCAATTCTTCTTTGTTTGCAACGATCACTTTCTGGAACTTGCGAACACCTGTACCAGCCGGGATCAAGTGACCAACGATCACATTCTCCTTCAATCCTAACAAGTGGTCTTCTTTTCCTGAAATTGCAGCTTCGTTCAATACTTTCGTTGTTTCCTGGAAGGAAGCTGCCGAGATGAACGATTGCGTTTGCAATGACGCACGAGTGATACCTTGCAACAACGGAGTTGACGTTGCAGGAACTGCATCACGAGATTCTACCAAACGCTTATCAGCACGTTTCAATTGAGAGTTCTCGTCGCGCAATCTGCGTGCAGTAACGATCTGACCAGCTTTCAACGTTGTTGAATCTCCAGCATCCACTACTACTTTCATTCCATAGATCGCATCGTTCTCTTCCATGAAATCTGCTTTGTGAACAGATTGTCCTTCCAAGAAACGTGTATCTCCAGCATCAACGATCTCTACTTTCAACATCATCTGACGAACGATTACCTCGAAGTGCTTATCATTGATCTTCACCCCTTGTAGACGGTAAACCTCTTGAATTTCGTTCACGATGTACTCTTGTACTTTCGTAGGACCTTGGATGTTCAAGATATCGTTCGGCGTGATTGCACCATCAGACAATGGTTGTCCAGCACGTACGAAGTCATTCTCCTGTACCAAGATATGTTTAGAAAGTGGCACCAAGTACTTGCGAACTTCACCCGTTTTAGAAGTCACTTGGATCTCACGGTTACCACGCTTGATCTTACCGAATTCAACGATACCGTCGATCTCAGAAACAACAGCAGGGTTAGAAGGGTTACGTGCTTCGAACAATTCCGTTACACGTGGAAGACCTCCGGTGATATCCCCGGTCTTACCGGCAACACGTGGAATCTTCACAAGGATCACACCTTCTTCTACTTTGTCTCCTTCTCCAACAGAAATGTGGGAGTCAACAGGAATATTGTATTCGCGAAGAACTTCTTTCGTTTTCGGATCGATGATGTGGATCGCAGGGTTTTTCTTCTTATCACGCGATTCGATGATTACTTTTTCAGTAAATCCTGTTTGCTCATCCACTTCTTCACGGTAAGTAATTCCTTCAATGATATTTTCGAATACTACTTTACCAGAAACCTCAGAGATGATCACCGCGTTATAAGGGTCCCATTTACAGATCACGTCACCTTTTTTCACTGTCACGTTATTCTCGATAACCATTTCTGCTCCATAAGGAATGTTAGCGGTCATCAATACAACTCCAGACTTCGGATCAGAGATCTTCAATTCAGCTGAACGACCAACTACGATCGTTTTCACTGTGCCATCAGTTCCTTTACGTGTAATTGTACGCAACTCGTCGATTTCCAATTTACCAGCAGATTTTGCTTTCAAATCAGACTCATCAGCGATATTCGATGCGGTACCACCCACGTGGAAGGTACGAAGTGTCAACTGTGTACCCGGCTCACCGATCGACTGTGCAGCGATAACACCTACAGCGTCACCTTCTTGCGCATTGCGGTGTGTAGCTAAGTTACGTCCGTAACATTTAGAACATACCCCACGACGCATTTCACAAGTCAATACTGAACGAATCTCAACTTCCTCGATTCCTGCTTTTTCGATAGCATCCGCTACGCTTTCAGAGATCAACTCTCCTGCAGAAACGATCAATTCTTCCGTTTCAGGGTTGTAAATATCATGAACCGAAGTACGACCCAAGATACGGTCAACCAACGGCTCAACGATATCATCATTTTTCTTCAACGCTGTTGCAACCAATCCACGCAATGTTCCACAGTCTTCTGCATTGATCACTACGTCTTGTGCAACGTCCACCAAACGACGAGTCAAGTAACCCGCATCCGCCGTTTTCAATGCCGTATCGGCCAAACCTTTACGAGCACCGTGCGTTGAAATAAAGTATTCCAAGATCGAAAGACCTTCCTTAAAGTTAGAAAGGATCGGGTTTTCGATAATTTCTTGTGTTGAAGCACCAGATTTTTGCGGTTTCGCCATCAATCCACGCATACCAGACAACTGACGGATCTGCTCTTTCGAACCACGCGCTCCGGAGTCAAACATCATATAGATCGAGTTGAATCCTTGGTCGTCGTTTTTCAATTGCTCCATCAAGGTATTTGTCAAGCGCGAATTCGTGTGCGTCCAAATATCAATGATCTGGTTGTAACGCTCGTTGTTAGTGATAAGACCCATGTTATAGTTCATCATCACTTCTTTCACTTCAGTCTCAGCTTTGGCTACAAGCGTTTCTTTCTCTTTCGGGATGATAATGTGATCCAAGTTGAACGACAAACCTCCACGGAATGCCATTTGGTAACCCATCTCTTTGATATCATCCAAGAATTTTGCAGACTTCGCAGTTCCACATGTTTTCAACACGTGTCCGATGATGTCGCGCAATGCTTTCTTCGTCAATACGTCATTGATGAATCCTACTTCGCGTGGTACCACCTCGTTGAACAATACGCGTCCACAAGTTGTATCGATCATTTGCAATGCAGGAACACCTTCTTCGTTCAAATCATAAGATTTCACTTTGATATGAGCGTGAAGATCCAATTTACCCTCATTATAAGCAATGATCACTTCTTCCGGAGAGTAGAAGATACTTCCTTCTCCGTTTACTTTTCTTTCTTCTGTTGATTTACGGCCTTTAGTGATGTAGTAAAGACCCAATACCATGTCTTGAGAAGGTACCGCAATCGGTGCTCCATTCGCAGGGTTCAAGATATTGTGTGATGCCAACATCAACAATTGTGCTTCAAGGATTGCAGCGTTACCTAATGGTAAGTGAACCGCCATCTGGTCACCATCGAAATCGGCGTTGAATGCCGTAGTTACCAATGGGTGAAGACGAATTGCTTTTCCTTCGATCAATTTCGGTTGGAATGCTTGGATACCCAAACGGTGAAGCGTAGGAGCACGGTTCAATAGTACCGGGTGACCTTTCAATACATTCTCCAAGATATCCCAGACAACAGGCTCTTTGCGATCAACGATTTTCTTTGCAGATTTAACCGTCTTCACGATACCACGCTCAATCATCTTACGGATAATGAACGGCTTGTAAAGTTCCGCAGCCATGTCTTTTGGCAAACCACACTCGTGTAATTTCAAGTCTGGTCCAACAACAATTACCGAACGAGCTGAATAGTCAACACGTTTACCCAACAAGTTTTGACGGAAACGACCTTGTTTACCTTTCAAGGAATCAGAAAGGGATTTCAAAGGACGGTTTGATTCCGTTTTAACCGCAGATGCTTTACGTGAGTTGTCGAACAATGAATCGACAGCCTCTTGCAACATACGTTTCTCGTTACGCAAGATAACTTCCGGAGCTTTGATCTCGATCAAACGCTTCAAACGATTGTTACGGATGATCACACGACGGTAAAGGTCATTCAAATCCGAAGTTGCGAATCGACCACCATCTAGTGGAACCAATGGACGCAATTCTGGTGGAATAACCGGAACAACTTTCACTACCATCCACTCAGGGCGGTTTTCAATACGTGTTTGAGACTCACGCATTGCTTCAACCACTTGCAAACGCTTCAATGCTTCGTGTTTACGTTGCACTGAAGTTTCTGTATTTGCTTGGTGACGCAAATCGTAAGACAGAGTCTCCAAATCAAGCTTGCGCAAAAGATCGTACAATGCTTCCGCACCCATCTTCGCGATGAACTTGTTTGGATCTGTATCCTCCAAGTATTGGTTCTCACGTGGAAGTGTATCTAGGATATCCAAATATTCTTCTTCTGTTAAGAAATCTTTCTCAGCCAAAGAGGAACCATCCAAATTCGTAGCGATACCAGCTTGAATAACTACATAGCGCTCGTAATAAATGATCTGATCCAATTTCTTTGTTGGAAGACCTAACAAATAACCAATTTTGTTTGGCAATGAACGGAAGTACCAGATGTGTGCTACAGGAACCACCAATGAAATGTGTCCCATACGCTCACGACGTACTTTCTTTTCAGTTACCTCAACACCACAACGGTCACAAACAATTCCCTTGTAACGGATACGCTTGTATTTTCCACAGTGGCACTCGTAATCTTTCACCGGTCCGAAGATGCGTTCGCAGAACAAACCATCTCTTTCAGGCTTATAAGTACGGTAGTTGATCGTTTCAGGCTTGAGCACCTCCCCACTGGATTGCTCGAGGATCACCTCAGGAGAAGCCAACGAGATCGTGATCTTGTTGAAGCTACTTTGTTTTTTCGGTGTTTCTTTTCTGTAAGCCATTTTATAACTTTCTTTAAATCAATTTGACAATTCAATTCCTGACGAAAGTGTCAGATTAGTCCATAGACACATTCAATCCAAGGCCTCTCAATTCATGCAACAATACGTTGAATGATTCAGGAATTCCTGGTTCAGGAATGTTATCACCTTTCACGATTGCCTCGTAAGCTTTCGCACGACCCATCACGTCATCAGACTTAACGGTCAAGATCTCTTGAAGGATATTAGCAGCACCAAATGCCTCTAATGCCCAAACCTCCATCTCACCGAAACGCTGACCTCCGAATTGGGCCTTACCACCAAGTGGCTGTTGCGTAATCAACGAGTATGGTCCGATCGAACGTGCGTGCATTTTGTCGTCTACCATGTGAGATAGTTTCAACATATAGATCACACCCACAGTTGCCGGCTGGTGGAAACGCTCTCCAGTACCTCCATCAAACAAGAAAGTTTTACCAGAGCGCGGAACACCCGCTTTATCAGTCCATTCATTGATCTCGTAAGGCTTCGCACCATCAAAAATTGGCGTAGCGAACTTCACTCCTAGTTTTTGACCTGCCCAACCTAATACGGTTTCGTAGATCTGACCAAGGTTCATACGTGAAGGCACCCCAAGTGGGTTCAACACGATATCAACTGGAGTTCCATCTTCCAAGAAAGGCATGTCTTCAGCACGAACGATGTTCGCAACGATACCTTTGTTACCGTGACGACCCGCCATTTTATCACCAACTTTCAATTTACGTTTCTGAGCAACGTATACTTTAGCCATTTTCACGATTCCTGCAGGCAACTCATCACCAACAGAGATGTGGAATTTCTTACGCTTGTATACACCCAAAAGGTCGTTCGCTTTGATAGTAAAGTTGTGCAATACGCGGCTGATCAATGTATTCACATGTGTATCAGCTGTCCAACCAGTTGGATTCACGATCGTGTAATCGATAGCCAACAAGTTTTTCGCAGCGAACTTAGTTCCTTTCTTAATGATTTCTTCTTTGAAGTTATTGAAGACCCCAGCAGATTTATGCTCGCCCAAAACAGCCAACAATTTCTCTACTAGGCGCTCTTTCAATGCTGCATAATCCTTCTCGTATTCTGTATCCAAAACCTCCAAAACTGGTTTGTCTTGAGCCTTAGATTTACGATCCTTGATAGCACGGCTAAACAATTTCTTGTCTATCACCACACCACGCAAAGATGGACCTGCTTTCAATGAAGCATCTTTCACGTCTCCAGCTTTATCACCGAAGATCGCACGCAACAATTTCTCTTCAGGAGATGGATCTGTTTCACCTTTCGGTGTGATTTTACCGATCAAGATGTCTCCTTCTTTGATCTCAGCACCGATACGGATCAAACCGTTCTCGTCCAAATCTTTTGTTGCTTCTTCTGATACGTTCGGGATATCAGAAGTCAATTCTTCCATACCACGTTTCGTATCACGTACTTCCAATGCATATTCATCGATATGAATAGAAGTGAAAATATCATCGCGTACAACACGCTCAGAGATCACGATCGCATCCTCGAAGTTGTAACCTTTCCATGGCATGAATGCCACTTTCAAGTTTTGACCCAATGCCAACTCACCTCCTTGTGTAGCATAACCTTCGCATAGAACCTGCCCTTTCTCAATTCGGTCCCCTTTGCGAACGATCGGCTTCAAGTTGATCGTTGTACTTTGGTTTGTTTTCTGGAACTTCGTTAATGGATAACGTGTCACTTCGCTGTCAAAGCTAACTAGTTTATCTTCTTCAGACCAGTCGTAGCGGATAACGATCTCATTCGCATCCACGTACTCAACAGATCCAGGCCCTTCAGCATTGATCAAAACACGTGAATCACGTGCAACCAATTGCTCAATTCCTGTACCTACTACCGGAGCTTGTGGCTTCAATAGTGGAACAGCCTGGCGCTGCATGTTAGATCCCATCAAGGCACGGTTCGCATCATCGTGCTCCAAGAACGGAATGGAAGATGCCGCGATCGAAGCGATCTGGTTAGCACCTACGTCCATCAAATTCAATTCTGTTGGAGCAACAACAGGGAAGTCACCTTCGTAACGCGCTTTAACCACTTCAGACAAGAAATTACCTTTGTCATCCACGTTCGCGTTCGCCTGAGCGATCATTTTTGCATCTTCCTCCTCAGCCGACAAATAGATTGGCTCGCTGGAAATATCCACTTTACCATTTGCTACTTTACGGTATGGAGTTTCGATGAATCCAAGTTTATTCACTTTCGCAAATACACACAAAGAAGATATCAAACCAATGTTTGGACCTTCCGGTGTTTCAATCGTACACAAACGACCGTAGTGTGTATAGTGAACGTCACGTACCTCGAAACCAGCACGCTCACGAGATAGACCACCTGGCCCTAGTGCAGACAAACGACGCTTGTGAGTAACCTCAGAAAGCGGGTTTGTTTGATCCATGAACTGAGATAACTGGTTTGTTCCGAAGAACGAGTTGATCACAGAAGAAAGTGTTTTAGCATTGATCAAATCGATTGGCGTGAAGACCTCGTTATCACGAACGTTCATACGCTCACGAATTGTACGAGCCATACGTGCCAAACCAACACCGAATTGTGCATACAATTGCTCACCAACTGTACGTACACGACGATTCGACAAGTGGTCGATATCATCCACATCAGCTTTGGAGTTGATCAATTCGATCAAATACTTGATAATTGAAAGGATATCGTGTTTTGTCAACACGCGTGATTCCTCAGAACTATCAATATTCAATTTTTTATTCATTCGGTAACGACCTACCTCACCCAAGTCGTAGCGAGCATCTGAGAAGAACAATTTCTCAAATACACCTTTCGCTGTTTCATAATCAGGTGGTTCAGCATTACGCAATTGACGGTAGATATGCTCTACTGCTTCTTTCTCCGAATTCGAAGTATCTTTTTGAAGCGTATTGTAGATAATCGTATAATCAGCAGTGTTTGCATCTTCTTTGTGGAAGATCACAGTTTTAACACCTGCATCTACGATCAAATCAATGTGGTGATCCTCCAAAACCGTTTCACGATCCAAGATCACCTCATTACGTTCGATCGACACTACTTCACCTGTATCTTCGTCTCCAAAGTCCTCAATCCAAGACTTCAATACACGTGCAGCCAAGCGACGACCAACGCATTTTTTCAAACTTGCTTTATTAGCTTTCACTTCATCAGCAAGTCCGAATATTTCTAGAATATCTTTATCTGTTTCATAACCAATTGCACGGAACAAAGTAGTTACAGGCAACTTCTTCTTACGATCGATGTAAGCGTACATTACACTGTTGATATCCGTTGCAAATTCGATCCAAGAACCTTTGAACGGGATCACACGAGCAGAGTACAATTTAGTACCATTTGCGTGACGGCTCTGTCCAAAGAAAACTCCTGGTGAACGGTGAAGCTGTGACACGATAACGCGCTCAGCACCATTAATAACGAAAGACCCTTTTGGAGTCATGTAAGGAATTGTACCTAAGTAAACATCCTGCACGATAGTTTCGAAATCCTCGTGCTCAGGATCAGTACAGTACAATTTCAATTTTGCTTTCAGCGGAACGCTGTAAGTCAAACCACGCTCGATACATTCTTCGATAGTGTAACGAGGCGGATCAATAAAGTAATCGAGGAATTCCAACACGAATTGGTTTCGCGTATCTGTAATTGGGAAATTCTCCGCAAATACCTTGTACAATCCTTCACTTTCGCGGTTTTCCGGAGTTGTTTCCAATTGGAAGAACTCTTGGAAGGATTTAAGCTGAATATCCAGAAAATCCGGATATGCGAACTGATTCTTGCTAGATGCAAAATTAATTCTCGTTGATGTATTGCTTGATGTTGCCAAGGCGAATAAAATTTAATTGAGAAAAGGACTTTTGTTGGCTATAAGCCGTAAAACAGGATAAGGCATCCGTCAATTGACGGACACCTTTCCTGTAAAAAAGTAATAAATTACTTAATTTCTACTTCAGCTCCAGCTTCTTCAAGAGCTTTCTTCAAGCCTTCAGCTTCGTCTTTAGAAACTGCTTCTTTCAAAGTTGCAGGTGCTCCGTCAACGATATCTTTAGACTCTTTCAATCCGTTACCAGTCAATTCCTTAACAAGTTTAACTACAGCCAACTTGTTAGCACCTCCTGATTTCAAGATTACATCGAATTCTGTTTTCTCAGCAGCAGCTTCACCACCACCAGCAGCACCACCAGCTACCATTACTGGAGCAGCAGCAGCAGGCTCGATACCATACTCATCTTTCAAGATTGCAGCAAGTTCATTTACTTCTTTAACTGTCAAGTTAACTAGCGTTTCCGCGATTTGTTTCAAATCAGCCATTTTTATAAATTTTAAAAAAGGTTCTTAAATAAATTAAATTAATTATGCTCTTTCTTCGAGCGTTTTAAGGATTCCAGCAATTTTGGAACCTGCCCCAGTAAGTCCAGAAACAACGTTTTTCGCAGGACTTTGAAGCAATCCGATGATATCACCGATCAATTCTTCACGAGACTTAATTGCTTCAAGCGCATCCAATTGGTTATCACCAATAAAGATTGCTTCTTCAATGTAAGCTCCTTTCAAAAGTGGCTTCTCATTCTTTTTGCGGAATTCTTTGATCAATTTTGCAGGAGCATTTCCTACTTCAGCAAACAAGATAGAAGTTGGACCACCCAGCACTGCTGCCAAGTCACCATAATTTCTACCCTCAACGCGCTCCATAGCTTTCGCCAAAAGCGTGTTTTTCACCACGCGCAATTCGATACCTTGTTGAAAGCAACGACGACGCAATTGGTTGATTGTTTCTACTGTAAGGTCAGCTGTATCTGCAAGATAGAAGACGTTTGCTTTAGATAAATCTTGAGCAAGATCGTCAATGTACTGTGATTTTTGATCTTTAGTCATACTACAAGATTAATTAAGCTACAACAGATTTAGCATCTACCTGGATACTTGGAGACATCGTAGAGCTGATGAAGATACTTTTGATGTAAGTACCTTTTGCAGCGGATGGCTTCAATTTGATCAATTGTTGGATCAATTCATGTGCATTGTCACGGATCTTAGCTCCTTCGAAGCTAGCTTTACCGATCGATGTATGAATGTTACCATACTTGTCAACTTTGAAGTCAATCTTACCTGCCTTCACCTCTTCAACTGCCTTGCCAACTTCCATAGTTACAGTACCAGTTTTCGGGTTTGGCATCAATCCACGTGGACCCAAAACGCGTCCTAAAGCACCAACTTTACCCATTACTGAAGGCATAGTGATGATTACGTCGATGTCTGTCCAACCACCTTTGATTTTGTCGATGAAATCGTCCAATCCAACGTAGTCTGCACCTGATGCTTTTGCTTCAGCTTCTTTGTCAGGAGTACACAATACTAGTACACGTACATCCTTTCCAGTTCCGTGAGGCAATGCAACAGTACCACGAACCATTTGATTCGCTTTACGTGGATCAACTCCCAAACGTACAGAGATATCAACAGAAGCATCGAACTTAGTAGTAGTGATATTCTTAACTAATTCACACGCATCTACCAAGGTGTAAGGTTTAGTTAAGTCATACTTAGCTAAAACTTCTTTTCTTTTTTTAGAAATTCTTCCCATGATGTCAACGATTATTTAGTTGCCGGTGCATCACCACCTTTAACAGTTACACCCATACTTCTTGCTGTTCCTGCTACCATTGTCATTGCTGCATCAACAGTAAAACAGTTCATATCTGGCATTTTATCTTCAGCGATCGTGCGAATTTGATCCCAAGTCATGGTACCAACTTTGCTCTTGTTAGGCTCAGAAGAACCTTTTTTCAACTTAGCGCTTTCGATAATCTGCACTGCTGCAGGAGGAGTTTTGATGACGAAGTCGAACGACTTGTCACTGTATACAGTAATCACACATGGTAGAACCTTTCCAGGCTTATCCTGCGTACGCGCATTGTATTGCTTGCAGAATTCCATAATGTTAACCCCTTTCGCACCAAGCGCGGGACCAACTGGAGGAGCTGGATTGGCTGCACCACCTTTGATCTGTAATTTGATCAATGCTGCTACTTCTTTAGCCATTGTTATTTAAATTATGCAGTCGTAACGTGAGCTTACTGAATGGGAAGCTTTAATCATTCACCCACTGCTGCGGTTAATACATGTTTATCCTTCCTTCTCTACCTGCATGTAGGATAGTTCCAAAAGGTTTTTGCGACCGAAGATCTTTACCATTACTTTCAATTTCTTCTTCTCTTCATTGATCTCATCGATCACACCAGAGAAGTTATTGAAAGGACCATCGATCACTTTCACACTTTCGCCAACAACAAAAGGAATTTTCATTTCCTCTTCTGTTTCAGAAAGTTCATCAACTTTACCTAAGATACGGTTCACCTCAGACAAGCGCATTGGTTGCGGATCTCCACCTTTCTCAGCGCCCAAGAAACCAATTACATTTGGAATCCCTTTGATTACGTGAGGAACCTCACCAATCAGAGCAGCTTCGATCAAAACATATCCAGGTAAATAAGCTCTTTCCTTCGAAATTTTCTTACCGTTTCGAATTTGAAAAACTTTTTCTGTTGGAATCAACACTTGAGATACGTAATCATCCAGCTTTAAACGCGAAATTTCGAGATCCAAGTATTCTTTTACTTTCTTCTCTTTTCCGCTTACTGCACGTACTACGTACCAACGTTTTTTAATATCTCCCATCTCTCAATTTTATATGAACGAGTAGATAAATCCTACTACACCCTTCCAAGAGGCCTGAGCATTTGGTGTAACACCGAAAACGGTATCCATCACAAACACCAACAATGCAAAGATCACAGAGGCAACCACCACAATTAGGGCATTGCTCTGCAACTCTTTCCAAGTTGGCCAAGTTACGTTCTGAGTCATCTCAGTAACCGTTTCATTTATGTAATTTCTAAATTTCGACACGGCAAACTTATATTTTGCGCGGGCGGTAGGATTCGAACCCACGACCAATGGTTTTGGAGACCACTACTCTACCAGCTGAGCTACACCCGCAAAAAAGAGGGGAGACGAACTCCCCTCATTATTAAATCTTCAACGAAGTATTATCCGATGATTTCAGTTACCTGACCAGCACCAACTGTACGTCCTCCTTCACGGATAGCGAAACGAAGACCTTTGTCCATTGCTACAGGAACGATCAATTTAACATTGATAGTTACGTTATCACCAGGCATTACCATCTCACGTCCGTCTGTCAACAAGATTTCTCCTGTTACGTCAGTTGTACGGAAGTAGAACTGAGGACGGTACTTGTTATGGAATGGTGTGTGACGACCACCTTCTTCTTTCTTCAATACATAGATCTCAGCTTTGAAGTCAGCGTGAGGCTTAGTTGAACCTGGCTTGCAAATAACCATTCCGCGCTTGATTTGAGATTTCTCAATACCACGCAACAACAAACCTACGTTATCACCAGCTTCTCCGCGATCCAAGATCTTACGGAACATCTCAACCCCAGTTACAGTAGAAGTCAATTTCTCTTCACCCATACCTAAGATCTCAACTGGATCTCCAGAGTTGATAACTCCAGTTTCGATACGACCTGTTGCTACAGTACCACGACCAGTAATCGTGAATACGTCCTCAACTGGCATCAAGAATGGCTTATCAACATCACGTGGAGGCAATTCGATATAAGTATCAACAGCATCCATCAACTCTTCAACAGTTTTAACCCACTGAGGCTCACCGTTCAATGCACCCAAAGCAGATCCTTTGATAACTGGAGCGTTATCACCATCGTAATCATAGAATGATAACAATTCACGAACTTCCATTTCAACAAGCTCTAACAACTCAGCGTCATCAACCATGTCAACTTTGTTCATGAAAACAACCAAGCGAGGAACACCTACCTGACGACCAAGAAGGATATGCTCACGAGTTTGAGGCATTGGACCATCTGTAGCAGCAACCACCAAGATAGCTCCGTCCATCTGAGCAGCACCAGTAACCATGTTCTTAACGTAGTCGGCGTGACCTGGACAGTCAACGTGCGCGTAGTGACGGTTTTCTGTTTCGTACTCGATGTGAGATGTGTTAATTGTAATACCACGTTCTTTTTCTTCAGGAGCGTTGTCGATTGAAGAGAAATCACGAACAGCAGCCAATCCTTTAGCCGCTAATACACTTGAAATTGCAGCTGTTAACGTAGTCTTACCGTGGTCAACGTGACCGATAGTACCAATGTTAACGTGCGGTTTGGAACGATTAAAACTTTCCTTAGCCATTTGTTTTATTTGTTACGTAGTTAATAAACTTTATTCTTACTAATACAAAATTTCACCCATTACCCATGAGTGAATCCTCTGTGAGCCAATGACGAGATTTGAACTCGTGACCTCTTCCTTACCAAGGAAGCGCTCTACCCCTGAGCTACACCGGCAAAATTACTTTTAAATATAAGAGACCGAATTTCCGATTGAGCGGGAGACGAGATTCGAACTCGCGACCCTCAGCTTGGAAGGCTGACGCTCTACCAACTGAGCTACTCCCGCTTATAATTCTTTGTTTTCAGTGGGGAGAGCAGGATTCGAACCTGCGAAGACATAGTCAGCAGATTTACAGTCTGCCCTCGTTGGCCGCTTGAGTATCTCCCCTTCCAATGTGAGCCGGTGGAGGGGCTCGAACCCCCGACCTGCTGATTACAAATCAGCTGCTCTAGCCAACTGAGCTACACCGGCACTGAAAATTTGGTATCAATATTTTAAAGAACTTTCTTAAGTGTTTTCCCGTTTGGGTTTGCAAATGTAGTAAAGAAATGAATACCTGCAAGCGATCGGTGTAAAAAAAATCATTTTTTTTCGATAAAAAAAGAGCGGCACAACTGCCGCTCTTGCTAACTTTTTCATTTTCAGGACTAACTCAATTGCTTCTCCTTATGCTTTTTTACTTGTGATTTTAAGGCATCAACACATAAATCTGCTGCTTCCTCAAATGTTTTACATTGTTTCTTTGCAAACAACTCCTTTCCCGGGATAAGAATTTTCACTTCTGCTATCTTATTCTCTTTCTCTGTATTCTTATCCAATCTAAGAAACACTTCACTCACGATGATCTGATCAAAAAACAACTGCAATTTCGTCACCTTTTCATTGATAAAATCAATCAATTTTTGATCTGCCTTGAAATGAATTGAATGCACCTTGATATCCATGTCTTTTACGTTTTGCGCCCACGCGGGTGAGCCTGTGAATAAATTGAGTTAATTTGAGCAAAAGAATTGTGCGTATAAACCTGCGTCGCTGATAAACTTGCATGACCCATCAGATCTTTCAAGGTCTCCAAGCCTGCACCCCGATTCAACATATGTGTCGCAAAGGTGTGACGCAATACATGCGGACTCTTTTTTTGCTGTGTCGTTACACTCCCAAGGTAAATATTAATTTTTCTGTAAGCAAACTTTGCTGAACATTTTTTGCCGTCTCTCTTTACAAATAACAAATTTTGGCTATCAGCTGATTTTGGCTTGCCAGATCGGTATTCCTGGACCAATTCGAACAGGTCTCGACTAATCGGAATGATGCGCTCCTTATTCCGCTTTCCCAACACCTTTATATGGTCTGCATGTATATTCTTTTCTTCCAAACCCAACAACTCCGATAATCGGATCCCTGTCTGATAGAACATCTCTACCATCAAACGATCGCGCACTCCGTCAAAATCATTTCCGAACAAAGGATCAATACGCGCTGCTGAAAATTCAGATTCTTTAATGAATTGCGGTAGTCGCTTTTCAACTTTTGGCCCACGAACACGCGACATCGGATTCACTTCAACCACACCCTCCGCTTTCAACCATTTAAAATAGGATCGAAGACTACTTAGCTTCCTACTTACTGTTCGATTGGAGAGTCCTGACTCGACCATTTCCACCACCCATGCCCGAACAAGCTGGTGGTTTACATCACGTAGATCTGCTACCTTTTTTAAATCAGAGAAAATAATGAATTGCTGAAGATCTTCTTCGTATGCAAGCAAGGTGTGCCCCGAATACCTGCGCTCCATAGCCAAGTAATTCAAAAAGGACCCTAAATTGCTTGTAATCTCCATACACTTCCAGTAACGCAAAAAAGTAAAAAAAGTTCCAATAAAAAAGGGAGTTCATTCGAACTCCCTTTACAGTATCATGTAGGATTATTCTTACAATTCCTGAGATTTCATTTTTTGAGCATAAGCTGCGCGAATACGAGCCTGACGATCTGTAACCGACGGTTTTTCGAATTCTTTACGACGACGCAATTCTTTCATTACGTTCGTTTTGTCAAACTTCTTCTTGTACTTCTTAAGAGCTCTTTCGATGTTCTCTCCTTCTTTTACTGGAATAATCAACATATCTTAATTCTATTAGATGCTTTATTAATGGAGCGCAAAGATAGAAATACTTTTTTTAATTAACACTGAAGATTTAAAAAATATTTTATCCTTGCCAAAAACCCTATTATTTCAACAATTCTCGGGAAATAACGAGCTTTTGAATTTCAGATGTTCCTTCTCCAATGGTCATCAATTTTGCATCACGCAGAAATTTCTCAGCCGGATACTCTTTGGTGAATCCATAACCACCCATGATCTGAACAGCTTCGTTTCCACATTTAACCGATACCTCAGATGCAAAGTATTTCGCGAAAGCACCTTGTGTTGTCATTTTCTGGTGACGGTTTTTCAAATCTGCTGCTTGGAAGGTCAGCAATTCTGCTGCCTCTACTTCCGTGGCCATATCTGCCAATTTGAATCCGATAGCCTGGAACTTCCCGATCGGCTGACCAAACTGCTCGCGCTCTTTGGCATACTTTACAGATGCCTCATAAGCTCCTCGTGCAATTCCGCAAGACAATGCAGCGATCGAAATACGACCACCATCCAAAATATGCATTGCTTGTTTGAATCCTTGACCAACTTGTCCGATCACTTGAGATTCGTGAACACGTACATTATCGAAGATCAACTCCGCTGTTTCAGAAGCGCGCACACCTAATTTATCTTTGATCTTTACCGCCGAGAAACCAGGAGTCCCTTTTTCAATAATGAATGCTGTGATCCCGTTTGAATCCAACAATTCTCCGGTACGGATCAATACTACTGCCACATCACCGGATAACCCGTGAGTGATCCAGTTCTTCGCTCCGTTGATCACCCAGTGATCGCCATCCTTAACAGCGGTGCATTTCATACGCATGGCATCCGAACCCGTATTTGGTTCTGTCAAACCCCATGCTCCAATCCATTCACCAGAAGCTAATTTTGGTAAATATTTTTTCTTTTGTTCCTCGTTACCGTGGTAGTAAATATGTCCGGTACACAATGAATTATGTGCAGCAACACTCAATCCGATCCCACCGCAAACGCGGCCCAATTCCATCAAAGCCGTTGCATACTCGAAATAGCTAAAACCGCTACCTCCATATTCTTCCGGGATGTAGATTCCTAACAATCCCAGTTCACCCATTTTTTTCATTACATCAACTGGAAAATGCTCATCTGCATCCCATTGATTCATGTTTGGGCGGATTTCTCTTTCCGCGAAGTCACGCACCATTTGCGCGATCATCAATTGATTTTCGTTCTTTTCGAAGTTCATGTTTAACAGTTTTGGGGTGTCCGTTAACTAACTTGTTTGTTTATTATTTCGATTAATAGCCGACTAAATTAGTAATATTATCGGTGTAGTTTTTCAATTTTTCAGCGCCATTTAAAAATCCAAGTTCCACCAGGAAATTGAAACCAGCAATCTCGCCACCGCATTTTTTGATCAACTCTGCAGCGGCAGCAGCCGATCCTCCGGTAGCTAATAAGTCATCATGGATCAAAACGCGTTCTCCTGCTTTCACAGCATCCACATGAATTTCGATCGTTGCCGAACCATACTCCAAGTCGTAGGCGTAAGATAATTTGTGATAAGGCAATTTGCCCGCTTTGCGAATCAAAACGAAAGGAATTCCAAGTTTCATGGCAACCGGATAACCAAATAAAAACCCTCTACTTTCGATTCCTGCGATCTTATGGATCCCCTGATCTTTGTATAGAGCTGCTAAGTGATCCACAATATCGGTTGACAATTTCGGATCCAACATAATTGGGGTGATATCCTTGAACATGATTCCCGGCTTCGGGAAATCAGCTACATCGCGGATGGCTGACATTACTCTGTCTTGTATCATTCTTACACGCTTAAATACCATTTCAATTCTTCGAAGAGCTGATCGTTCATTAATGCCGAACGCTTCACATCTTCAATTCGTTTGAATGGTCCATTTTGGAGGCGCAATTTTACGATAGAATTTGCCAAATTCCAAGAAATAAGCGGATGAGCTTCCAATTCTTCCAAGCTGGCCTCATTCAAGGAAAGTTTTTTGATCTCTCCACTCGTGTAGATATATGGTTTCCATGTGGCAAACTTCTCTTCGTCTACCTTCCAAACTTTCAACAACTGGCGTTCGTCATGGAATCCTCCAAGCGCATCTCGATATTTGACAATCTGTTTTGCAAAGAACGGACCCACTCCCTTCACCTGCTGCAATTCTTCCACTGTAGCCGTATTTATATCTACCAAAGTGATCTTGGGCATATCGAAGTTGCGTTTTTCGGGTTGGTACTCTTTCTGTGTATCGCTATAAATGGTTGAATCTTTGATCAAAGCGAATAATTTTTCATCGATCACGAAAATACGTTTCAAATCATCGTTGGAGCGGATTCCATAGCGTGTAAATTTTAGGATCACAGCAGCTTGTTTTTCAGACAAACCCAAGGACATCCATTCTTCCAATGTATATTTGTTGGGATCAAATTTCGCAGTAGGTCGACTATATTTGTTTGCCTTGCCCCGATAATGGTTGTTATTTCCAGCATTTTTCTCCAAGCGGTTGAATTCTGATTCCAAACGATCATTCCACATACTGATTTTAACAGGTTCATCCGGTTTAAAATAAGCCCAAAGATCAGGCAGCACAAACGCAATGATCAGTATCCCCGCCAGTACAAGAACACCTCTAGTAGTTGATTTGGAATAGTCGTTTTTTTGCATGGTTCAGAAAATTGGAGTGATTCAACTTTGCAATTCATTGATCAAAAGTGGAATTGTTTCTTCCAATGTTTGCGGATGATAATCCAATTTTTGCTGCGCCTTATCTAAAACAAAACCTGTTCTAGGAGGTCGCTTTGCTGCTTGATTCAAGGTATCCGAAGAAATTACCGTAATGTTCGGATTTGAAACTCCAATTGTTTGCGCAATTCGTCGAACAATGTTGTCTACCGACATGGTTTCAGGCCCACTTAAATGATAAATTCCTGTTTCATTTCGCAGCACTATCTCCACGCATCCGTAAGCCAGATCATCCGCCCAAGTGGGTGCGCGGAACTGATCATTCACCAATTTCATTTCCTGATTCTTTGGCAAGGCTTCGAGCGCCCACAAAACCATGTTCGATCTGGACAAACCTTTTCCAGTACCATAAACAATAATAGTTCGGGCAATCGACCAATTGGAATAAGTGTCGTGTAACAATAAATTTTCGGCTTCCACTTTAGAACGCGCGTAAACACTCAAGGGATTCACTGGATCTGATTCTGAGTATGGCCCTGCTTTTCCGTCGAAAACAAAATCTGTAGATACCAATTCGAAATGTGCTTTACAAACTTTAGCAGCTTCGAAAAGTAAGCGGGTTGCCAAAACATTGTTTATGTAACATCCTTCCGGATCTGTTTCACATTGATCCACATTCGTCATGGCAGCGGTATGTATAATCGCGGTGGGACAGTAATCTTGTACCAAACCATTAACAGCTGCAGCATCTGTAATGTCCAAGGAACGGAAGAATACATTCGGACAATCTGGATCGCGATTCTCCCCTTTGGAGGTAGCCAAAAAGGGGATATTGTGTTTTAGACAACGTTTGACAATTTTTTGACCCAATAAGCCATTGGAACCGGTGATCAGAACTTTATGCATGATTACAATTCCCAGATGGAACGCTTTTTAGATTGGAATTTGAAATAGTGTTTGTGTTCAAGAATCCATGCCATGATTAAATAAGGAATCAATGGGGAGCCCAAACCGATCACAGTAGCATAGAGAAATCCCAAACGCACTTTATTTGTTTGTATACCCAATTTCTGAGCCCACCAAGAGCACACTCCAAAGGAGCGCATTTCAAAAAAGAAGGCAATTTTTTGTAAGGTCCTCACGGCTATTTCGCTTTGTGAAACACAAATTTAGGGATATTCTTAAACTCTTCCTTGTCTTTCGAATTCGAAATTTGTTTTCTCAAGGATTCCGTATCTGAAACGGCGTCAGTTCCACCATCTAATAGCGAAACATCCGCTATTGTAAGTTCAGAATCACTTTTTATCTCCAATTGGTACAAGTAGTATTTCTCTTCGTTTGAAGGTTTCAAATACAAAATGGTCAGGTTATCGATTTTTGTCTGATACAAAGTCAGATCATCCGTTTCCAAAGCGTACATTTCGCCACGCTCCAAAACCTGAACTGAAAATTCGTTAGCAGTTTTCTTTTTAATCGTCACTTTTCGAATCTCACATTCTGAACTTTCGGATTCCCAAGTACCAATCAAGCGTGCATCGACTTGTTCTGTTGCAACTTTTCCGGGTGCATACTCCAAACCAACAGGACAAGCAGTAAGTAAAAAAAGTAGCGGGAGCAAGAAGAAAAACTTTTTCATTTCAATGAATTTCGGGTTCATTAAATGTAGTGATTAGTTCCTGACCTATTGCACAATTCATGCATCTTTTTTTCGCACATTCACGCTGAATTTGTTCCAATATTGCCTGAGATTCAAATGCATTACTCGGTTTCATGCCTATGATGCTCCAGTTGGCAATGATCTGATTTTTTTCCGCAGGCAAGATGCGCCACATTTCCAAAGCTGCTTCTTGAAAAGTGACTTCATTGAAGCGTTCAGACAGCAACCACAGAAAAAGCGGCAGACCATTGATCAAGATCCCGTAAATAGTTCCACGACTCATCCCATTGCTTGGTTTACGTACTTTTCCAAAATCATAATGTGAGTGCCAATAGCTATCGATGGGTTGTTCAAGCGCCTCATGGACGAGGGCAATTTGTTCGGTAACAGGCTTCATCCACAGCTCTGCATGCCAAGGAAAATGGTGGTAAAAATGAATGAACTGTGCCAGACGAATTGATGGGAAGCCAGCCGGCAAGCATCCTTTGAATTTCCAGGTTTCTTTCCGCAGACTTTCCAATTGGAGTTTGTGTTTTTGGAATCGCCATTCGCTGATCAGCTGATCATGGTAAGAGTCTTGTGGGATTTCGTTTAAAAATCCTGCCATTCCAAAAATGATTGCTGATTTTTCTTGAAGCGAGGCTTTCAGCAATTTTTCATGCGGCAAGCGATGTGCCAATTCCCGAAAAGGGAGTCCATTGGTTTTTGCTCCGAAAGCGACTGCAAAAGCTCGGATCAATAAGTGGTGGAGACTCAGATCCATTTGTTCATCCGGATACAACTCACGCGATTTTCGTTCCAGTCGTATACGACCCATTTTCTCTAATTGAGTCCTTTGAATGGCTTGTGGGACTTCAGACAAGGCGTGTGCACAAGCCATCCGATAATTCGCAGGAACATTTTGCTTGAATTGCTCATAATGTTGCCAATCTATCCATGGTTTCAGTTCGATCGTTGGAAGTTCTTTCCCTTGCACAAAAACAGGTTGATCGCACTCGTAAACAACATGCAAGATCACCGAATCGTAGGCAGGATCGTACTGGTG
>JACCEA012395017.1_pt1 | contig 47439 bp, 46 predicted proteins | sample 7449851 | NCBI WGS metagenome assembly JACCEA01 (sample SAMN15323453, study PRJNA562643) | freshwater metagenome | isolation source: river surface water | place: USA:Blue River Watershed | collected 2017-08-18 | reverse complement strand
GGTGGGGAAAGGGGGATTCGAACCTCCGGAGACATCACGTCAGCAGATTTACAGTCTGCCCCATCTGGCCGCTCGGGTATTTCGCCAGATTCACCAGCAAACACCTCCCAGTGTTTTGCCTCGTGTAAGTGCACTCGGAGCCACTTGTCGGAATCGAACCAACGACCTACTGATTACAAGTCAGTTGCTCTACCAGCTGAGCTAAAGTGGCATGTGTTAGAACGTATCAGAAATACCCTTGGTTTGTACTTCCTTCCCGTAAAAGGACTGCAAAAATAGAACTTTATTTTATATTTTCAAATGCTTGTCCAAAAAAAATCTAAAAAAAATCTTTTTTCTCCATCCTCACCCACCCTTTTTTAACTTTTTCTACCCTTTCTCTATTACTTTTGTACTTGTATTCACTTTTTTAAACCCATTTATCCGCAATCCGCTCACCAACTCATCTATGTCTAAAAAATATTTTAAACCCCTCGCCATTGCCCTTATTGCAATCATCGCTTTCTTTTTGCTATGGCGCAACATGGATCATACCTCCGATTGGAAACCAAATCTATTCGCTCTCGAAAATCCCAACGAAATCACCAAATTTACCTTCACCCCAAATAATGCCAAACGCCCACCTTTGTCCTTCGAAAAAATAAATAACCAATGGTTTGTGTTCGACAAAAATTCAAAATTCCTTGCCGATACCGCCTCTATCCACCTTCTTTTGAAATGGGCCATGCCAAAATTGCGCATCAAACTGCCTACTTCCGATGAAGAAAAGAAAACCGTTACCCGAAACCTGACCCTTAACGGCGTAAAAGCTACCTTCTACAAAGGAAATTCTCCCGTTCATACCATATATGTGGGTGGCTCAACCCAATCAAATGAGGCCACTTATATGTATTATCCTGAAACCGATCGCCCTTGCGTGGTTGAAGTTCCTGGTTTTCAAGGATACCTAACTCCTTACTTTAACACCGATATTCACGTTTGGCGATCTGTTTACCTGTTTGCAGCAGAACCGTCCAACATCAAATCTATTCAAGTGGTTTATCCCAATCATAAATCTGAATCCTTTACCATCCAACAGTTTGGAGATGAACTTTCCCTTCTTAATTTCGAGGGACGGAAGGTCGAAGCAAAAAGAGGCCTCATTGCTGGATACCTCCTTCTGTGTAAAGACTTTGCGCGCGAAGCCGGAGCCGTTGCCGGAATTAACCGTGATGCCGCACAAAAAGAGTCTGTACTCAAAAGTTCCCCCTTGGTTGTCTTTAATTATACAACCATTCAAAATCAAACCACATCCATTGCCATTTATCCAGTTCCTTCCGGATTTGAAGATGTTACCATCAATGCCACACCAACAGAAACTTCAACAACACAAACAGAACTCTTTTGGGTGAAATCAAGTAATGATCCTTATATATGGATGGCACAAGACATCGTTTTGCGCAACCGCTTGAAAAAAATGTCAGACTTTTTACAATAAACCATCCCTTAAATTAAAATGAGCTTTAAAATAATAGGTGCCATTATCGGGTATATGTCGAGCGGACTTTATGGCGCACTCATTGGTTTTCTTATTGGATTTTACGTCGATTACATTTCATCGGGTGAAGCCGCTAACGATAGTCAATCGCAAGGAAAACAAGGCTACTCTAACTATCAATCGAATTATAATTCGCAATACCAGTCGCAGTACCAATCGCATCCGAGCGACTTTAAAAATTCTCTGCTCATTCTCATCGCTGCGGTGATGAAAGCCGACGGAGTAACGCTCAAAAGTGAACTCGACATGGTAAAGGCAATGTTGCTGAGAACTTACGGTGAGGCAGAAACAAAAGTTCTACTTTTAAAACTTCGCGACTATTTGCAACAAGAACATAACTTGGCTGAAGTTTGCCGAAATCTGCGAAACAGAATGAGCTATAGTCCAAGGTTGGAGCTCGTGCATATATTATTTCGTATTTCCAGAGCGGATGGCGACATTTCGCAATCTGAACTGTCACTCATTGACCAAGTTGCTGCACAACTCGGAATCAGCACTCCTGATTACCTGTCGCTGAAAGCGATGTTCGTTTCTTCGGCCGACTCTGATTACAAAATATTGGATGTAAGCCAATCTGCTTCTGAAGACGAAGTGAAAAAAGCATACAGAAAACTTGCCATGCGTTTTCACCCAGATAGGCTGCTCGACCTATCAGAAAGTGAGAAAAAACAAGCCGAAGCGAAATTTCACCGGGTGCAAGCTGCTTACGACAATATCAAAAAGAAAAACGGTTGGGCATGATACGCGTTCACGTTGCCCTCTTTTTTGTATCGCTACTTTACGCGATTCTATTTTCATGGGCTGGACAAATCATGCCCAATCATTTAACAGCGGAGGGATTTGTATTCTTACGCATTGCATTTGCCACTAGCTTGTTTCATCTCATTGGTTTATTTCAACAAACTGAAAAAATCAATTGGAAGCTCCATTTAAAAGAATTCGCCATTTGTGGTTTTTTTGGCACCAGCGCCAATATGTTTCTTTTTTTCAAAGGGCTGGAAAGTACCTACCCCATCAACGGCGCTATTCTCATGTTGTTCACCCCACTTTTTGTAGCCATCTTCGATCATTTTAGAGTTCAAAAATGGCCCAACTGGCAGTTTACTCTCGGTTTTATTGCCGCCGGCACCGCTTCATTTTTACTCATTGCAGGAAAAGGTGCAAAATTTTCAGAAAAAACAATCATGGGGGACATTTTCGTTGCAATCAATGCCATCCTCTATGCCGTGTATTTGGTGAGGGTAAAAAAATTAACCGCTGTTTACAGTCCTATTTCTGTGAATCGGTGGACATTTAGTTTCGGACTTTTGTACATCGCCCCAATAGGATTTTTGCCATTTTCACAAACTCATTTCCAGAATATTCCATCCGATATTTGGCTCAAAATCACATACATTCTCATATTTACAAGTTTCTTGGTTTATCTCCTTAATGCTTACTCTGTAAAAAAAGCGGGACCAACATTGGCGGGTCTTTACATATACCTGCAACCACTATTGGCAACTGTCATTGCTTTTATTTTGCAAACAGACCAAGTATCCCTCCAAAAAATCATACTCATCATAACAGTGCTATCAGGAGTTTTTGTTGCAACCAAATTTACCCCCAAAGCGCAAATCAAAGGGTAAGATCCAAGCAAGCCTCAATTTTTTTTCGTATATTTGCACTTAATATGCGTACTGAAAAAGCGAATACACTCATTGAAAAAGCCATTTCTATCGTTGAAAAAAGCGGTATTGTTGCAGACAAAATCATTCCTTTGTTGCAAGAAGCCAGAGAGTATGCCTTAAAAGAGGAAGATCCATTGGTTACTCGTGCCCTTCGTTTGGCTTGGCAGCACCTCGAAGCAAATGATACATTTGCAGTTGATTTGGCAGAAGACATTGAAGATGAAACTGAAAACTTCATTTATTTCTTGAGTTTGTGTGCAAAATGTGAAAACGAAATCAACCGCACCGAACTGAGAGAAATGACAAACAACATGCAAGCTTTGGCTTAAGAATGTTGAAAGGCAGATTGTATACCGGCGTTATTTTGATTTTGGCCTTTTTAGCCAGTCAATTTAATAGCCTGCATCTGCACGCCCATACCTCAGTACCTCATAAACACGAAATTTCTGCAAAAAATGCAAATCATTCTCTCGAAGAAACTTGCAACATTTGCGATGCGATCTTCGCCCCTGCACTTCACGCTGCTCGCCAAATCCTCGTTGGAACCAACCTTCAATGGATTGGATTGAGTAAAGAGATCGACATTCAATTCACACCCTTATCTCAAAAATCTTTCCCAAACAAAGCGCCACCAATCTGTTCTTGACACCCGATATTCCGAATTTTCGGCACTATTAAATTCAAGAAAAAATGAAAAAACAGGCGTTCCTTTGGGGAATCTTCATGCTATATATCGTTACTGTGGCTGCTCAAAAGCAACCCTGTAGATTTCGTTTGGAAATTTCCCTCTATCAAAAAAACCAACCTTTGCAACATGCAGAGGTATTCTTGGAAAAAAATCATCACATCGAATACACCAACGAATTTGGAGTTGTTATTTTCGACAACCTTTGCGATACCCTAGTAGAAATAGAAATTCAAACTTCAAATACACATGACCACTATACGTTTAATGTGTCTCAAAATATTCCATATCAAATCTTTTTAAAAAGCACTGATAGCACAGGTACTGTGACAATTCAAGCCAAGAGAAACACACAATTCAGAGAACCATTGGCCGAATCTAAATCCATTCAATCTTTCGCTGCAGCCATACAACATCTACAAAATGTTCAAATTTTAACTACCGGCAGAACCATCTCCAAACCAATTTTACAAGGAATGATTGGACTGCGGGCTCCAATAATGATTGATGGAATGAGGTTGCAAGGACAAAGTTGGGGCCTAGACCATTCACCTGAATTAGGGGCAACTGGTACTGAAAAAATTTCATTACTTCGAGGAATAAATGCCATTGCCGCCGGCTCTGACGCCTGGGGTGGTGCCATTTCAGTCGAAAACAACCATCAGTTTCAACCCCACGAAATCGACTATACACAAAAGACCTCCTACCAAAGCAATGGTGGTGTTTTCCAAATCAATGGCATCTTTCAGTCTGGTCAAAGTCCCTCCAAAAAAATCAATACAAAAAATAAAAAAAGCAACGGCACTTACATTAAATATTTGGGACAAATATCGAAAGACTATCAAACGCCATTAGGCATTTTAGAAAACACCGCTTCTCAAGAATGGATGATTGCTGGCGGACAAACCCTTCATTTCAAACCTGGGTCTTTAAGATTTCACGCATCATTATACCAGTTTGTGTCAGGCATTTATTTGGGAAGTCATATTGGAAACCTCACAGATTTACAAACTGCAATTAGCAACAATGCGCCTCTGCGCACCACTACAGAAGCCACATATTCAATAGATAAACCCAAACAGCTATCACAGCAATTGAGCTTTCAGGGCAGTTGGAAGTCGCAGAGAAATCAGGGATTGTCGATTCATCTGAGTTACCAGCAGAATTTAAGGCAGGAATTTGACCCTCATAGAAACAAAAATTATGAGTTTCCGCAGCTCGATGTGCAGCAACAAACGAGCACCATGTATCTGGAAAAGCCCTTTTCTTTGAAGAAATGGTCATTTGATAACCAAATTGGTTTGAGTGTTCAAAATCAAACCTTTGGTGGCTATTATTTCATTCCTGAATACCAACAATTTCAGCAATGGGGTTATATAAAATTTCAACATACACCCTCAAAAAATGGAATACAACACGAAGGAATTGTTCGAATAGATTTGTCACAAAGATCAGGAAAACACTGGTTTTATTCGAATGATAAAGGGTTTGATGAACAGCTTTTCGGATTTTCGGGGGGATATTCTTTCGCTTGGAATTCTGTGAAGATCGATATCCTTCAATTGTGGCGCATGCCCGGCATGAACGAACTATATAGCAAAGGCGTTCACCATGGCAGCGCATCTTATGAACAAGGGAATCCAAATTTGTTGCCAGAGAGTGGTCAAAAAGTGAATTTCACCTATGAAAAATCAACAAATTGGGGAACAAACGATCAAAAAAATGGCGGAAATTGCAAAATCCTATTCAATGGATTTTCGCAATATTCGCAAAACTTCATCACTCTGATTCCCATGATGCAACCAATATTGACAGTCCGTGGGGCTTTCCCAGCATTTGAATATCAGCAGCGCCCAACTTTTTATTCGGGTGCAGAAATTGATGTCAAAATCCAAAAAAATATCAATCCCAAAATGCGCATCAATGCATTTTCAAAAGCGAATATCCTGTACGCGAAAATCCTCACCAACAATCATTTCCCACCCTTAATTCCTTGTCCAACATGGATCAACTCTTTCGAACTCTCATCTGAAAAATGGGCAATTTCAATTTCCCACAAATACCAATTTAAACAGTTATTTTATACCGAGGGCACCGATTTCGCACCCCCTCCAAATGCCTTTCAACTTTGGGGAATGTCGATCAAGTTGCCAAAGTTCGGACAATCAAAGTCATTTGGATTGCAAATTTCTGCAGATAACCTATTCAATGTTATATACAGAGACTATTTAGATCGATTTAGATATTTTACCCCAATGCCGGGAAGAAACATTGGAATTCAATTCATTTATCATTTACACCATCATCACGAACATCAAGATTAAAAAATATGAAAAAACTCTATTACTCAAGCATGCTCGCAATTGCTATATTGTTAGGAGCATCCGTTTTTCAAAGCTGCGAAAAACACGACGACAATCACCAACACAACAATGAAGAAGAACTCATCACAAAAGTTGAAATTTACTTAGGAGCTGGCGACAGTATCCTTATCAGGGAGATTTGGAGCGACCAAGATGGAATTGGAGGAAACAATCCAATTTTACCCGATACCCTCATCCTACAAAAAAATAAAACGTATTACGGCTTCATTAAATTTTATACCAATCACGACGATACTTCTTTCCACGACATCACAAACGATATCAAAACGGAAGGTAAAGATCACATCATTTGCTACAACGTTCAAAGTATGGCAATGCCTCCAACTGGGTTGGCTATTTTGCGTACTGATGATGACGTAAATAACGTAGTATTGGGCTTTGACACTGAATGGCTTACCCCGGCAAACTTTGATTTAGGACAAGTAAATGTGAGATTGAAGCATCAACCGGGCATTAAAAATGGCACCTGTGACCCTGGAGAAACAGATGTTGAGGTCAATTTCCCTTATCTCATCAAATAAGACTGGAAGCTCGCCAACTGTACAATGAAGAATGTCTAAACTTTTTCTTACCTTTGTAATATGTCAGATGCAATGTCACTAAAATCGACTGCCCTCACTGCTCTTCACGAGTCTTTGGGCGCAAAAATGGTTCCGTTTGCAGGTTATAACATGCCTGTATTGTATACAAATTTAATTCAAGAACATTTGGCTGTAAGAAGCAGCATGGGTGTTTTCGACGTGAGCCACATGGGTGAAGTTTTTATCACGGGCCCTAAAGCCTACGATTTAGTTGAATACATCACTTCCAATGATGTTAGCAGCTTGTATGATGGCAGAATTCAATATTCTTGTATGCCAAACGATCAAGGTGGTATTGTAGACGATTTGTTGGTTTACCGTTACAACCAAGAGATGTTTTTATTGGTGATCAACGCTTCTAACATTGAAAAAGATTTGGCATGGATCAACAAAAACAATGAAAAATTTGGTGCTACTGTGAAAAATGTGAGCGAAGATTTCTCTCTTTTGGCAGTTCAGGGTCCAAATGCCATTAAAGCATTGCAAAAAATTACAGATGTAAACCTTTCTGATATCCCTTATTATCATTTTGTTGAGGGACAATTGGGTGGGTTAGACATCATCATTTCGAATACAGGATATACCGGTGCGGGTGGTTTTGAACTTTATTGTCAAAACGGAGATGCACAAAAATTGTGGGATGCTGTTTTTGAGGCAGGCGCAGAATTTGGCATCATACCAGTGGGATTGGGTGCGAGAGACACTTTGAGATTGGAAAAAGGTTTTTGCTTATACGGCAACGACATCAACGATACTACATCACCAATTGAAGCTGGTTTGGGTTGGATCACCAAATTCAACCATCCATTCACTATGAGCGAGCATCATTTGGCAATCAAAGAAAACAAACCAACCAAAAAATTGGTAGGATTTACATTGGTCGACAAAGGGATTCCTCGTCAACACTATCCAATTTGCACAGCCGACGGCACGGTAATTGGAGAGGTAACGAGTGGTACCATGAGTCCATCATTAAACAAGGCCATTGGTTTGGGTTATGTTGCTTCGGCACATGCATCAGTTGGCAGTGAAATCTACATTGAAGTTAGAGGCAAACTTTTAAAAGCAGAAGTTTGCAAGATCCCATTTTTATAAAATTGAATTAAACGAAAATAAAAAAAGAGGCGAAAGCCTCTTTTTTTTTATAACTAAACTAAACAACATCAATCCAACACAATTCGAACTTTCACAGGATAATATAAAACAATTGCGTCATATGAATAATATTCGGCCTTAAAGACGCGATGCCATTTTCCGTCAACTAATTTTATTTTTTTCATTGACACTGAACTTTGTTTGTGCCAATATAAATCAGGATAAATATGATAATTTGCTGAATTCATAGAATCATCTCCTCGGTAACCCCAGTTACCATCAACAAAAACTAGATCGTTCATTAATCTATTATTGTTGATAATAAAATTATCAAAATCTTGATTTTTATCTAGATATTCATTTATAAATGAAGAATTCCAAGTAATTCGGGCATCATCAAATTCCATGGAAATATCTTCAGATTTTACTTGCACAGAATCCACATGACGCTTTTTAAATATAAATCTAATAATTGTGTCTTGCGGTCTACTACCATCCTTGTTACTCGCAAACCAATTAATTTTCAAATATTTAATATACGAGTTACCCTTCTCTGGCTTGTGAAAACCTATCATAAACAGTCATTAATTTTTCGAAAAAAAATGCAGTATCCTCAATTTTAGAATTGTAAGCCCCTCTAAATGTATCTTTTCCAACAGCAAAGTAGCTATTCAAAGACAAATCTTCTTGCACAACAGGAGTAGTGCTGGGTGTATTGTTATTGGGATCTTTTTGACATCCAAAAAGGAATATAAAACCAATCATCAACAAACCAACATTCCATTGGTTCATTTTCATTAATTTTTGAATTTGTGTTTTCATCTTTTTATTTTTTAGGGTGAATGATAAATTTATCTATTTCAATTATACAATCTAAAATTAATGTAAATTACAGACTTTCATAACTTTACACAGTTTGTAGTGTCATAAATTCGTCATTTAAAATATTGTTTATTTACTTATTATAATTTTATATGATGCAATTGTTGAATTTGAATAATAAAATTTGAGACATTTGGTAATATTTTGCCAAAAAATCTCAATTTAATTTTGAAACTTCAAACCTCAATCATGCCTCAAGGCTTCAATTGGATCTAACTTAGATGCCCGCCTAGCCGGATACATTCCTGCCAATAAACCAACCAAAATACAAACCATTAAGGCCATGACAATCCAATTCCATGGAGCAATGAATCCACTCCCCAATCCTATGGCAACCAAATTGCCCAATAATAATCCCAAAATGATGCCAGCAATGCCTCCAAGCTGACAAATCACGATGGCCTCCAATAAAAATTGATCGCGGATATTTTTACTTGTGGCTCCCAGAGCTTTTCTCAAACCGATCTCTCTGGTTCTCTCAGTTACAGAGACCAACATAATGTTCATCAAACTCACCGCTGCCCCCAACAAAGTAATGATGCCTATTAGGGTACCTACCCCACTCACCATGGCCATGTTTTCTTGGGCATCTTTGGCTAAAGCATCACTTTTAGTGATTGTAAAATTATCGGGATCAGATGGTTTCAACCTCCGTATCCTGCGCATAAAAGTGTACGCTTCATTCATCTCCGGCTCCAACTGATTCACATTCTCTACCAAAACCGAAATATTGCAATTATTATTTGCTGAAGCAAACGTTTGCATGGCATTGTGAATGGGAATGAAAACCAATCGGTCACCGCCCGACATGCCCATACTCGATCCCTTCTTCTTCAATTCACCCACAATCTTAAATGGTTTTCCGTCAATATTGATGGTTTTCCCAAGTCCACGTCCCTCCAAATCAGACTCTAAAAAAAGGTCCTTGAGAATATCGTAGCCCACCACTGCCAAGGGCAAGTTCATGCGGATGTCGTTTGGGGTAAAATTCCTCCCCGCAGCAATTTCGTAATTGGCCGTTTTTAAATAATCTTCCTCAACCCCCAACACCTTAATATTGGGATTGGTTTCTTGGTTTTGATATTTAATTTTCGAATTAAAAGAGGCATTGAGCGATAATGAAACGGGCAATCGATTTCCAAAATATTGTTCCATCTGATGGGCTTGCTCGTAGGTAATCGATTTAAAATCATCAGCCACTCCGAAGCGTTCTACTGAAGTTCTGTTGCTAATATAAAAGCTCTGCGAACCCATTTTACTCATGGTTTTCGAAATGGCATTGTTCATGGCATCAATCGAAGTAAGAATTCCTACCAGCGCCGTGATTCCAATGGCAATGATAGAAGCCGTGATCGTCGCCCGTACTTTGTGCGACTTTAAGGAGCCGAAACCCTGACGTATGTTTTCAACAAATAATGACAAGGTTGTTTCTTTTGAGGGATAAAAACCGAGGAATTAAGCAGAAAACGACTGCCCGCATCCACAAGTAGAGGTGGCATTTGGGTTATTGAAAGAAAAACCCCTGTTGGCCAATCCGTTTTCCCAATCAACTTCCATTCCCAACACGTACATTACATGCGCTTTGTTCATCACAACAGGAATGCCATCGAGGTTATACATCGTGTCGCCCTCCTCTTTTTTATCGAATGCAAGCAAATAACTCATACCTGAGCAACCTCCGCCTTTTACACCAATTCTGAGAACCGAATCTTCCTTCAATTCCAGATTGCTGTACAATCTATGAAGTTCTTCCAAAGCAGTTGCTGTGAATCCGATGGGTGGATTTTCAATGGCCACAGTGGTATCAATTGTTGCATTTTCCATACTACAAAAATAGCGAATTTCTTTAAGATTCTCAACCAAATGAGCATACACTTGTCGAACAAAGACATTATCTTTGTCGAAAAGTGCATACATGAAAAACTTGGATATTTTAACCGTTGTCTATATCGCTGCAGGACTCATCATTGGAATGATGCTTTTGGTGATGTATTTTGCAAAATCACTATTCAAAAGCCACACCAACACATTGGTGCAAATCACAAAAATTGAAAGCAACAAAGAAAACGGACAAACTTTGAACAAGTTAAAACTTCAAGCATATGAGCGTTTGTCGTTGTTGTTAGAAAGAACGAGCATACCATCCTTGATTCAAAATTTGGGTGGCAATGGCTTAACAGCAAGAGAATTCAAATTGTTGGCACTAAAAAGCATCAACGATGAATTCAATTACAACTTGTCTCAACAAATCTATGTGAGCGACCAAACTTGGGGCATGATTAAGGTGGTAAAAGAACAAACCAACATCATGTTGCAACAAGTAGAAAGAACCCTCCCTGAAAATGCCATGTCGGCGGAATTTTGCATTGCACTGATCAACCACCTGCAAGAACAAGGAGATGTCCCTCATGAAAAAGGACTAAAAATGATAAAGCAAGAAATTGAATTGATATTTGGGTAAGATGAAGAACAGCAGCGGAATAGAAATAAAAGAAATTTATACCGATCACAACGGGAATAAAGAAAAGGCGGGAGAATTTCCGTTTACCAGAGGCGTAAGAAAAGACATGTACCGTGGCCGTTTGTGGACCATGCGTCAATACGCAGGATTTAGCACTGCCGAAGAAAGCAACGCCAGGTACCATTATTTGCTCAACCAAGGAACCACTGGTTTGTCGGTTGCCTTCGATTTACCAACGCAAATTGGATATGATAGCGACCATGCAATGAGCGAAGGCGAAGTGGGAAAAGTGGGTGTTGCCATTGATTCTCTTGAAGACATGGAAACCCTTTTCAAGGGCATCACCCTAGAAAACGTGACCACCAGCATGACCATCAACGCCACAGCGAGCACTTTATTGGCTATGTATGTGGCCTTGGCGAAAAAGCAAAATGCAGATTTAACCAAAATTGGGGGAACCATCCAAAACGACATTTTGAAAGAATATGCCGCTAGGGGTACCTATATTTATCCGGTTCGTCCAAGCATGCGAATCATCACCGATATTTTTGAATGGTGCAGCAAAGAATTGCCAAAATGGAACACCATTAGCATTAGCGGTTACCATATTCGCGAGGCAGGAAGCACAGCCGCTCAAGAATTGGCATTCACATTGGCCAATGGAAAGGCTTATGCGCAAAGTGCACTTGCGAAGGGATTGGATATCAATGTTTTTGGAAAAAGATTGTCGTTCTTTTTTAACGCCCACAACGATTTCTTTGAAGAAATAGCAAAATTTAGGGCTGCCAGAAGAATTTGGGCAAATATCATGAGGGACTTAGGGGCTACAGCCAATGAGGCCATGATGCTGAGATTTCACACGCAAACTGGAGGTTCTACGTTAACCGCTCAGCAGCCGGAAAACAACATCACCCGTGTAACCATTCAAGCCATGGCAGCTGTTTTGGGAGGTACTCAAAGCTTGCACACAAATGGATTTGATGAGGCGCTAAATCTTCCAACCGAAAAAGCAGCAAGAACCGCTTTGAGAACCCAACAAATCATTGGATTCGAAAGCGGGGTTACCAACACGGTTGATCCTTTGGGTGGGAGCTATTATGTAGAGTCGCTCACCGATGCTATTGAAGCAGAGGCGTTGAAGTTAATGGAGCAAATTGACCAAATGGGTGGAGCTGTGAGTGCGGTAGAAAATGGTTGGATACAAAATCAAATTGCAAATAGCAGTTACGAATACCAAAAACAGGTTGAAAAGAAAGAAGCAATTGTTGTTGGAGTAAACCAGTTTCAGGTTGAGGAGACAGAAAGTGTGCCGAATTTCAAAATTGATGATAGTATTAGGGACACCCAAACTAAAAAAATTAATGATTTGAAGTCGAGAAGAAATCAAATTTTGGTATCTGAAAAACTTCAAAATTTGAAACAAGCCTGCGCAACTGATGCAAATTTAATGCCTTATATATTAGACGCTGTTGAGCAATATGCCACGTTAGGTGAAATTGCCGACGTGTTGAGGAGCGAATTTGGTGAGTATAGTTTTTAATTTTTGTCTTTCATACAATAAAAAAAATTAAAAAACAAGTAAAAAAAATTAGCAAAATGTGAATTTTATGTTTTTCTTTACCGAATGAAATACAATATCAATCAGTTATTGTATTTCAACAAGTTAACTACACTTTATTAACACACTTTACAAGAAAAGAAGAAAAACAACATCTATGGAAAAAAAGGCACATGAAATTGTTTGGCAAGACTGCTTAAAAATTTTTAGAGACAATGTTAATCCTCAAAGTTTTAAGACTTGGTTTGAACCAATCAAACCAGTTAAAATGTCTAATAAAGTACTCACAATTCAAGTTCCAAGCCAATTTTTCTACGAATGGTTAGAGGAGCACTATGTGCAGCTCTTACACAAAACATTGAAGAAGATTATTGGCCCAACAGCTAAACTCGAATATAACATCATTGTTGAAACTGCTTCAGGAGTAGATCAACAACCATTTACCATCAATTTACCAACTGGTAATTCAACCAAACAAGTGAATAATGAATTGGGAATGCCGATTAACCTCGACTCTCCTATCAAAAATCCATTCATCATTCCAGGGTTGAAAAGAATGAATATCGACAGTCAGTTGAATCCACGTTACACGTTCGACAATTTCGTTGAAGGTGATTGCAACAAACTTGCAAGAAATGCAGGGTTGGCTATTGCTCAAAAACCGGGAGGTACAGCCTTTAATCCTTTGATGGTTTTTGGTGGTTGTGGATTAGGTAAAACCCATTTGGCTCATGCCATTGGAAATTTGATCAAACAAACCCACAAACAAAAAGTGGTGGTTTTTGTGAGTGCTGAAAAATTCATCAATCAATTTATTGATTCAGCAAAACAAGGAAATAACAATCAATTTGTAAATTTCTACCAATACCTCGATGTATTGATTGTAGATGACGTACAATTCTTTGCAAAAAAAGAAAGAACTCAGGAAGTATTCTTCCAAATCTTCAACCATTTACATCAAAATGGCAAACAAATTATCTTGACCTGCGACCGTCCTCCTAAGGACCTCAAAAACATGGATGAGCGTTTGTTGAGCCGTTTCAAATGGGGATTGTCTGCCGACTTAAACGGTCCAGATTTCGAAACCCGTGTGGCTATTTTAGAAAACAAAATGTACCAAGATGGCATCACCCTTCACAAAGACGTGGTTGAATACTTGGCGCACAACATCGATACTAATGTTCGTGAACTTGAAGGCGCATTGATTTCATTATTGGCTCAAGGTTCACTGACTCGCAAACAATTGGATTTAAACCTTGCGAAACAAATCGTGAAGAATTTTGTGAAAAATTCGACCAGAGAAATCAGCATCGACTATATCCAAAAATTGGTTTGCGACTTCTACAATATTCCTGTTGAAGCAGTTAAATCAAAAACCAGAAAACGCGAAATCGTTCAAGCCCGTCAAATTGCCATGTATTTCACCAAAGATCTTACCAAAGCTTCTTTGAAAAATATCGGTATTTTCTTTGGGGGACGTGACCATAGTACCGTAATTCACGCTTGTCAAACAGTAAACGACTTGATGGAAACAGATAAAAAGTTCCGTCACGACGTTGAAGAAATCGAAAAGCGTATCAAAATCAATACATTCTAAGAATAAATCGATAATTGTGAAAAGGCTCCCGACGGGAGCCTTTTTATTTTAAGCACAATCTTGCATCTTTGAAATAAATATTTCAGCCATGTTTCGCTTTTATAAATCATTCAAATACGCCTTAAATGGGGTTCTCCTTTTGGCAAGAACCGAACGAAATTTTCAAATTATTTTAGTGTGTATGGTTTTAACCCTAATCACGGGATTTAGCCTCGACCATTTCGGGCAACATTTAAACCGTTACGAATGGGCAATTTTATGGTTAGCTATCGGATTAATGTTGGTGTCTGAAGGATTGAATACCGCACTCGAAAAAACGCTCGACACCCTTCATCCAGATCAACACCCCGGAGTTGGGCAATCGAAAGACATGGCAGCCGGTGCCACATTCTGCGCCAGCCTCGTTGCAATCATCGTAGGAATGTATATTTTACTTCCTAAAATTATAGCCGCTGCGAATTTGTAGTTTAGAGTTGAAAGTTTATAGTTTAAAGTTTTCGCTCAATCTAATCTTCCTAATCTCCCTAAACCCTTATAAACCTTTATAAACCTTTATAAACCTTTATAAACCTTTATAAACCCTTATAAACCCTTATAAACCTTCATAAACCCTTATAAACCTAACTGCGCTACAACTCCAATTCCTTCAACTGAGCTGCGCTCAAAGTGCTTGGTGCGTCAATCATTACATCGCGACCACTGTTGTTTTTAGGGAAGGCAATATAATCGCGGATGCTATCGCTGCCACCAAACAATGAGCACAAACGGTCAAACCCTAGTGCCAAACCGCCATGTGGAGGTGCTCCATACTGGAAAGCGTTCATTAAAAATCCAAATTGATATTGAGCGTCTTCTTTGGTAAATCCAAGCAAATCAAACATTTCAGATTGCAAATCTTTGTCAAAAATTCGAATTGATCCACCCCCAATTTCTACACCATTGATCACCAAATCATAGGCATTTGCCCTAACTTTTCCGGGGTCGGTCGACATTAATGCCCTATCTTCAGGTAATGGACTGGTAAATGGATGATGCATTGCATGGAAACGTTGATGGTCTTCGTCCCACTCCAACAATGGAAAATCTACCACCCACAAAGGTTTGTAGTCGAACGGATTTCTCAATCCCAATTCTGTCCCCACCAACAAACGAAGTTCGTTCAATTGTTTTCTGGTTTTATCCAATCCACCTGCCATCACAAGCATTAAATCTCCAGGTTGAGCATTGGTTAATTTTTGCCATTCTGCCAAAGCATCGGCGTGGTAAAACTTATCTACGCTTGATTTTAACGAGCCATCGGCTTCTACCCTGCAATAAATGAGTCCAGTTGCCCCAATTTGAGGACGTTTTACATAATCTGTTAAAGCATCAATTTGCTTTCTCGGGAAAGAGGCAGCGCCAGTAGCGCAAATGGCAATAACGGCTTCCGCTTGATCGAAAACTCCGAAATTTTTACCAGAAACCACATCAATTTGATTGCCTGGAGCTTTAAACTCCACAAAAGGCATACCAAATCGAATATCTGGCTTGTCTGAACCATAGTATTTCATGGCGTCGGCATAGCTCATTCTTGGGAATTCACCAAACTCAATGCCTTTTACTTCAATGAACAATTGCTTCATCATTCCCTCAAAAGTTTGAATGATGTCTTCCCTTTCTACAAAACTCATTTCACAATCGATTTGTGTGAATTCCGGTTGACGGTCGGCACGCAAATCTTCGTCTCTAAAACACTTCACAATCTGAAAGTAACGGTCAAAACCACTTACCATGAGCAATTGTTTGAATGTTTGAGGACTTTGAGGAAGGGCATACCATTGACCTTTATTCAATCGACTAGGCACAACGAAATCTCTCGCACCTTCAGGAGTTGATTTGATTAAAACCGGGGTTTCAACTTCCAAAAACTGCTCTCCAGAAAGGTAAGAACGGATAGACTGAGCCAAGCTGTGACGCAATTCTAAATTCTTGCGCACAACGTCCCTCCTTAAATCTAAGTATCTGTATTGCATACGGATATCGTCGCCACCATCGGTTTCAGTTTCAATGGTAAACGGTGGGGTTTTCGATTCGTTCAAAATGGTGAGTGTATCAACAATTATTTCGATGTCGCCTGTTCCCAATTGGGCATTTTTTGCGCTCCTTTCGGCCACTTTACCTGTGGCTTGAATCACAAATTCACGTCCTAAAGTTGCGGCTTTATCCAACAATTCTTGGCTATAAATTTCATTGAAGGCAAGTTGCGTGATTCCATAACGGTCACGAACGTCAACAAATGCCATACTGCCCATTACACGAGCCTTTGCCACCCAACCAGCTAAGGTTACGGTTTCTCCAACGTGAGAAATTCTTAATTCACCACAAGTATGCGTACGATACATAGTTTACAAAAATACGATGTTCTAATTTAATCTTTATGAAAATGCTGCCAACCTTGCGCTTTTATGTCGAAAGTATTTCCAGCTTTGGTATTTAAACGATATGAATTTACGAGGTCTGTTGCATGTCCAATGACCGTAAAATCCGGATTATTCTTAATTTTATCCCAATCTGCTTGTTTGATGGTAAACAACAATTCATAATCTTCTCCTCCATTCAATGCCATGATGCTTGGATTCAAATCAAATGCAATTGCAGTATCAACCGTTTGAGGATCGATGGGTAATTTTTCTTCATACACATCAAATCCTACATTCGATGCTGCACCCAAGTGGAACAACTCACTGGCAATTCCATCACTTACATCCATCATGCTGGTAGGAACAATGTTCAATTCATCTAAAATTTGAATCACGTCTACCCTCGCTTCCGCTTTTAACTGGCGACCAACAATGTAATCATAAGTTTCCAAATCTGGCTGCATGGAAGGATGTTCTAAGAACACTTTTTTCTCGCGCTCCAAGATCTGTAGCCCCATAAACGCACCACCAACGTCACCGGTTACCACCAACAAATCATTTGCATTGGCACCTTTTCTGTAGGTTACTTTGTTCAAATCTACTTCACCCATTGCAGTGAGTGTTAAAATCAGGCCCGACCTCGAGCTAGATGTATCGCCACCAATAAGGTCAACCCCATATTTTTCGCATGCCAAGCGCATTCCCTCATAGAGTTCTTCAACCGCTTCTAAAGAAAAACGGTTGCTCAAACCAATGGCACAGGTAATTTGGGTGGGAAGGGCGTTCATGGCGCAGATATCGCTCACAGTTGCAGCAACAGCCTTATAACCAAGATGTTTTAACGGGTGGAACATCAAATCAAAATGAACACCTTCTATAAATGTATCGGTAGAAACGGCCATGTAGGCATCGCCCATTTTCACAATTGCGGCGTCATCTCCAATTCCTAAAAGTGTAGAGGGATTTTTGGCCTCAAAATGCTTCGCTAGATGCGAGATTAGTCCAAATTCTCCCAAATTCGACAATTCAGTTCTTTCCGTATTTTCAAACATGCTGCGAAAATACAATGAATTTCACGAAGAATAGACCTTCAACGTGATGAATCTTATTTCTTTCTACCAATGTAGCGAATCACACTGCCTGTTCCTTGATGGAAAGGACCTTCAGATAACATCACTTCTTTTATTTCCAGTAAAATTGTTTCCAAACCTTCAAATGATGCCAACAATTCTTCCTTTGAAAACAGCATTTCCAGATCCTTGGGGCCACCAACTTTAGGGTATTGCTTTTGATATTCAAGATGCTCCTTACTAAAAGCCTCAAAAAACACATACCCACCTGACTTTAGGAAATTCAACATTTTTTGATTATATTGTTGTTTTACATCAGCAGGAAAATGTGCAAACACAAAAGCAATCGCATCAAACTCACCTTCAAGATATTCAATCACCTCCGCTGAATCTACTTTATAATCAATAGAAACAGCGTGTTTATGTGCCAAATTGAGTGCTTTTTCTTTTCCTGAATCGCTCAGGTCAAATGCAGAAACTTGGTAACCCAATTGGGCCGCATAAACTGAATTTCTACCCTCTCCATCTGCTGGAAACAATATTTTGCCCGGCAAATAATGTGGTAAGGTTTCTTTGATAAAATCATTCGGTGATTCACCGTATGCAAAAGTTTCTGAAGCGTATCGCTCGTCCCAAAATTGTTTGTTCATGTGTGAAATTATTGCGCAATCGATATACAGACGTTTTTGGGTTCTGTGAAAAACTTCATGGCTTCCCAGCCCCCTTCTCTGCCCACACCCGAACTTTTTGTCCCTCCAAAAGGAGTTCTCAAATCTCTGAGCAACCAACAATTCACCCAAACAATTCCCATTTCAATTTTTTGTGCCATGCGATGAGCTGTATTCAAATTTGTGGTCCAAATGGTAGCTGCCAATCCGTATTCAGTGGCATTTGCCATGGCCAAAACTTCTTCCTCAGTATCAAATGGGGTCAGAGTAATCACTGGCCCGAAAATTTCTTCCATGTTGCATCTACAATCGAACGGCAATCCTTCCAAAATTGTTGGTTCAATGTACCATCCTTTTTCTAATTTTGAGGGATACAGGGCCTTACCACCAGTTAATATAGTTGCCCCTTCGGTTTTAGCCAACTCAATATAAGACAAAACTTTATCGTAATGCGGTTTCGACACAATTGCGCCTACCCGGGTATCGTCTTCGAGTGGATTGCCCACTTTTAATTGATTTACTTCTTGAAGCAACTGCTCTTTGACATGCTCATAAACAGAACGTTGCACAAACACCCTACTCCCACAAAGGCAAATTTCACCTTGATTCATGAAAGAACTATTCACAGTGGTTTTTACTGCTTTACTTAAGTCGGCATCGGCAAAAATGATGTTCGGATTTTTACCACCCAATTCCAAGCTTAATTTTTTGAACATTGGTGCTGCCGTGGCTGCCAAATGCTTGCCCGTTGCAGTTCCACCCGTAAAAGAAATGGCTTTTGTATGTTTTGATTCAACAATGGCTTGTCCTGTTTTAGCCCCCAAACCGTGAACCACATTCAACACCCCAGCTGGCAAGCCAGCTTCATTGCACAATTCACACAACATAAATGCAGTAACCGGTGTAAATTCACTTGGTTTTGCTACCACTGCATTGCCTGCGGCAATTGCAGGAGCTATTTTCCAAGTAAACAAATACAAGGGCAAGTTCCAAGGACTGATACATCCTACTACACCAATTGGTTGACGCAAGGTATAATTGATGGCTTTGTCTTCCATTGCATGACTTTCGCTGGCAAATTGCATTGACGCGGTTGCAAAAAATCGGAAATTTTGTGCAGCGCGGTTCATTTCATTTCTGGCAAGCCATAAAGGTTTGCCTTGATCTTCGCTCTCTGCCTTTGCAAGCCTCTCGCGATTTTCATCGATCAACTCGGCAATGCGATTCATGATTTTAAATTTCTCTTCTGCAGGGGTATTGCCCCAAATTGGTTGTATTTTTTGAGCAGCTTCTATGGCCATTTGAACATCAACCTGCGTTGAATCTGGAATTTCTCCATATTTCTCTCCAGTTGATGGGTTAAAATTATCCAAATACTGTCCATCTACAGGTGCTAAAAATGCACCACCAATAAAATTGCTTAATCTCATCGCTCCAAAAATTCTTTTTTATGTATGTCGCCAAAAATTTCAATTGTACGTGGTGATCCCCACATGCTATTTTCTTTGATATTGATTCTATATCCTTTTCCAGGCTGATAGGCCAATTCTTGCTCTCTGTCCATCATCAAACTTCTCAACTTGGTTGTCCATGTCAACAAATCTATTTTCCCATTAATTTTAGTGATCACAAAAGATTGAAGCAAAGCATTGGTATCTTTGGCATAATAGCTGGTCATCGAAATTCTCCCATTGCTGTCAACCGATGATGAATATTGTGTCCTTCCTTTTTCTTTTGTAAAATCAATGGCCAAAAAGCCAGCCAATTCATTGAACCAATTCACTGAATCCATTTCTCGGGTTTCAACTTCATCTCCCAAATTCACTGTTTTTGTGAGTTTTGGATTGTCTTTTGTGAGACCATTTATTTCATTGAGCATATATTTTTGCCATTCATCTTTGAATTGCGAAAGGTCTGTAATTTCATCATTTTCGCAAGAAACGAATGCGATGGCTATTAAGAGCAAAGGAAGGATAGATTTGATTTTTTTCACGATATTAAAGTTTTTCCCGTCATTTCGATCGGTTGTTGTATTCCCATGATATTCAAAATGGTAGGCGCAACATCGGCCAAGATACCATCTTTAATTGACAATTGCTTATTTTCCGAAATAAACCATACCGGAACAGGGTTGGTTGTGTGTGCAGTATTGGGGGTTCCATCGTCGTTGATTGCGAAATCGGCGTTCCCGTGATCGGCAATCACAATGAATTGATAACCTAAAGGTTGAAGAGCAGAAACCAATTTTTCCAAACAAGAATCAACCGTTTCAACAGCTTTGATAATGGCTTCATAAACCCCAGTATGTCCAACCATATCGGCATTTGCGAAATTCAAACACACAAAATCAGGCTGTTCATTTTGAATGTACTCAATTGAACGTTCAGCCAATTCAGGGGCACTCATTTCAGGTTGCAAATCATAAGTTGCCACCTTTGGAGAATTTGCCATGATTCGATGCTCACCATGAAATTGCGTTTCACGGCCCCCAGAGAAAAAGAACGTCACGTGAGGATATTTTTCTGTTTCAGCTGCCCTAAGTTGCGTTTTCCCAGCATTTTGAATTACCTCACCCAATGTCATGGTCAAATTATCGTTATCAAACAAAGCCCCATCAATGGTATAAGTTTCATCGAACACGGTCATGGTGTAGTAATGCAAATTCAATTTGTGCATGTTAAACTCATGGAAGTCCTCCTGACTCAAAGCACGCGAAATCTGGCGCCCACGGTCAGTTCTAAAGTTGAAACAAACAACCACATCTCCGTCCTGAATTTGTCCCTCAGAATCACCTAAGGCCCTAATCGGCACCATGAATTCATCGGTTATTCCATCGTGATATTTAGATTCAATGGTTGAAAGAATATCATGAGAATACTCCCCTATTCCATTGACCATCAAATCATAAGCCTTCTTCACACGCTCCCAACGCAAATCTCTATCCATTGCAAAATAACGACCTACAACAGAACTCAATTTCACCGAAGTATGTTGAATTGAATCTGTTAATTTTTTCAAGTAATTTAAACCACTCTTGGGATCGGTATCGCGTCCGTCCAAAAATGCATGTATATAGGTATGAGGGACATTGGCTTGGTGCGCCAATTTGCAAAGACCAATCAAATGATCGATGTGGGAATGCACACCACCGTCGGAAACCAGACCAATAAAATGGAGGTTTTTACCTGTTGAAATGGCCTTTTGAAACGCTTGATTGAGGATTTGATTTTGTGCTACTGAATCATCATCAAAGGCTTTGTTGATTTTAGCCAACATTTGCCAAACCACTCTTCCAGCCCCAATGTTCATATGTCCAACCTCCGAATTTCCCATTTGTCCCTTCGGCAAGCCAACGTTTTCGCCGTCGGTAAGCAAGGTAGCATGTGGGTATTTTTGTGACAAATGATCGGTAAAAGGAGTTTTTGCGTTAAAAACAGCATCTGATTTACTGTGATTTCCAATACCCCAGCCGTCGAGGATAATGAGGGCAGCTTTTTGAATCATTTCACAAAAATACAACAGCAAATTGAGATGCGGTGAAAATTCACGATATTTGCAACAATGTTCAAATATATAATTCTCATTTTTGCGTTTTTTGGTAGTTTCCAGCACAGTTTTGGGCAAGGAAAAGTGACCATCATTGCTGAAGATAAAGTTGAAGAAATTGAAAACACACGTTTGAACAGACGCAAAAACGCAGATATTTTGGTTCAAGGTTATCGAATTTTCATTGGTATGACATCATCGCGTTCTGATGCAGTGAAGCTACAAGTTGAAGCTCAAGAGAAATTTGAAGATGCCTATACACCGCAAGTGGTTTATGACGAACCCAACTTCAAAATTTATATTGGCTCATATAACAATTCTGTTGATGCCGAGGAAGCCATTACCGAAATCAAAAAGCATTACCCCAATGCAAAAAAAATCAAAATGCCCATAAAAATCAAAAAGTAATTGGGGTAATTTGTTAATAGTTATTGAAAACAAATTTTTATTTTTGCATTTTAGAAGCGTTCATTTTATGAAAACCGACCCCAGAACGGCCAAAATCAAAGACGAAGTACGTGAGTTGTTTACCAACTTCTTAGAAGTCAACAAGCAACGAAAAACGCCTGAGAGGTACGCGATCTTAGATGAAATCTATTCCAGCAAAGATCATTTCGACGTAGACCAATTATATGTTAAAATGAAATCAAGAAATTATCATGTGAGCCGAGCAACGGTTTACAATACTCTTGATCTGCTCGTAGATGCCGGTTTGGTAAAAAAACATCAATTCGGACAAAACACGTCACACTTTGAACAGGCCTTCGGATACAAACAACACGACCACCTTATTTGCAACAAATGTAGAAAGGTGATGGAATTTTGCGACCCAAGGGTTCAACAAATTAGTTCAACGATGGGACAATTACTCAAATTTCAAGTGAGCAATCATTCGCTACATCTATATGGAGATCCTATGACAGATGAAAACGGAAATTGCATGCAATGCCAGAAAAATTAATTTATTCAAATAGCTATTTTCAACACAAATCATGATTGATGTAATATTAGGCCTACAATGGGGCGATGAAGGAAAAGGAAAAATTGCCGATTACCTAACCCCTAATTACCACGTTGTGGCTCGTTTCCAAGGTGGTCCCAATGCCGGACATTCCCTCGAGTTTGAAGGAAAAAAATTCGTATTAAACACGATTCCTTCAGGAATTTTTAGAAAAGAAACCATCAACTTGATAGGAAATGGTGTGGTGATTGACCCAGTTCGATTGAGAGAAGAAATCGGACGCATTGTAAATGAATGTCCCGACTATAAAGACCGTCTTTTAATTTCTCAAAAGGCGCATTTAATTTTGCCAACACACAGAATTTTAGACGCTGCCTCCGAAGCATCAAAAGGAGATGCTAAAATTGGCTCAACGCTAAGAGGAATTGGCCCTACATACCGCGATAAAATTGGCAGATCTGGCTTAAGAGTTGGTGATATATTGGAAAGCGATTTCAACGACCGTTACAAAAAAACCGTACAAGATCACCTTAAACAAATTGAATTTTTAGGGTATTCGGATTTTAATCTAGCTCAAGAAGAAGACGCCTTCTTCTCTGCGCTCGAGTTCTTAAAATCACATCAACTCATTAACAGCGAATACTTTATCCACCAATGCATCAAAGAAGGCAAGAAGATTCTTGCGGAAGGGGCTCAAGGAAGCATGCTCGATGTGGAATTTGGTTCTTATCCTTTTGTGACTTCTAGCAACACCCTCTCTGGTGGTGTTTGCACCGGACTCGGTGTGGCTCCTAAATATATTGGCAAAGTTTATGGAATTTTCAAAGCTTATTGCACCCGAGTAGGTTCTGGACCATTTCCAACAGAACTCGACAATGATTTGGGCGAATATTTGCGTCAGAAGGGACATGAATTTGGTGCAACTACAGGAAGAAAGCGCAGAACGGGTTGGTTAGACCTCGTTGCCCTCAAATACACCTGCATGCTTAATGGTGTAGATGAACTCATCATGATGAAAGGCGATGTATTGAATGGTTTAGAAACCATTTCAGCTGCTACCGCTTACCAAATCAACGGACAATCAACAGATGAAGTTCCTGCAAATCTTTGTAGCGCTCAAATTAATCCAGTTTATTCTGATTTTAAAGGTTGGAGTGAAGATATTAGCCTACACGGTGGATTTGAAAATATGGATCAAACCTTTCAAGACTATGTGTCATACGTTGAACAGTATATTGGTGCCAAAATCAGTGTCATTTCAATGGGCCCAGGTAGAGACGAAACTTTGTCGCGTTAACCTATGAAAATCATTTGTATTGGACGCAACTACGTTGAGCACATTCATGAGCTTAACAACGAAGTTCCCGAAGAACCAGTGATTTTTCAAAAACCAGATACAGCTCTTTTGCGTGAAAACGCCCCTTTTTTCATTCCTGATTTCACCAAAGACGTTCATTACGAAGTAGAACTCGTGGTTCGGATTAAAAAAATGGGAAAATCGATTCCCGTTCAGTTTGCACACACCTATTACGACGAAATTAGTCTTGGTATCGACTTTACAGCCAGAGATTTACAAAGTAAATTAAAGGCAAAAGGACTCCCTTGGGAAAAAGCCAAAGGCTTTGATCACTCGGCGGTCATTGGAAATTTCCTACCAAAAACCGATTTTAATTTAACTGATCTGAACTTCCATTTACAGAAAAATGGCGAAACTGTACAAAAAGGCAATTCCCAACAAATGATTCATTCAATCGATCAAATCATTAGTCATGTTTCGGAATATTTTACACTAAAAGTTGGCGATTATATTTATACAGGAACCCCAGCAGGCGTTGGTCCAGTTTCTCCCAATGATCATCTTGAGGGATATTTGGAGCAAACCAAAATGTTTGATTTCAGCGTTAAATAATTCCAGGTTTACGGTTTTAGTTGAGTTTAATTTACCGAATCTAAATAATCCTACTAATCCCCTTTCCCTCCTTTTGATATTCAAATAAAATTCAATATCTTAGCATTTTGAATGAAATTGTATCAACTCAAACATACCGCAATTGGTGTATTCTTGTTGTTCTTAATTCAGGTTGCATCTGCTCAAAATTTTGTCAGCAACAATCCCTTCCCAACGCATTTTTTCATTGAAAACAATGGACAATACCCCGATTTCCAAGGTAAACCAGTTTTATTTGAACTGACCGACAAATCCGATAAAATTTACATTTTGAAAGACGGTTTTTTATGGACAAAAGGATATAAAGATAGCTTGACCCATAAAAACGAAATAAAAATTGCTTGGATCAAAAATCAATTTTTAAAGACAAATTCGAACTGCAAAGTAAAAAAAATGGGAAAAACCAAACATTATTTTACCCACGGTCGACTTCCTTCAAAATCTTTTGGTTTTCAAAAAATTATTTTTGAAAATTTCTATCCCAAAATTGATCTGATCTATGAATTTGGAAAAGCGGGAAATGGAATAAAATATTCGTTTAATGTGCGTGCTGGTGGAAATATTCAAGACATTCAATTCACCTACACTTCCAACGATTCTCTGTCCCTCCAAAATCATGAAACAAAAGTCAACATTCAAACGCCCCTTTACAATTTAACAGATGGAAATCTCGAAGTTTTCAGAGCCAATGAAAAAATTGAGGCTACCTATACAGTTGAAAATCAAATTATTAAATACAATATTCCCGGTTTTAAAATTGGACAATCAATTGTGATTGACCCGTGGGTAAAGAGTTTCAACAATTTCCTGAGACTCACAAATTTGTACTCAGAAACGTTTGGTGAAAATATTGGATTCGATGTTGATTTTGACTCCAAGGGAAATGTCTATGTTTTTGGAGGCTGTCCGATTGGGTTAAATCAATTGCATGTTGCCAAATACGATATTTCCGGGAATTTAAAATGGATTTTTGATGGGGTCATATACATTCCAAATCATGGAATCACGTGGTATTCAACAAGAACCTCCAATACTATGGGTACCTTTGCAGTTGATCGTGCAACTGACAAACTCTATCTCTCTGAAGCATTTGGATGGGCGGGTGTTGGAAACATGATCATTCGACTGGATTCGAATGGGCAATCAGACAGCTTCATGATCCATCACCGTGGATTTACAATGTGCAGTAAAATGCTCGTTCGTTGCGACCCACACAGGGTTGTTGCACTCGGTGGATTTCCACATACAGGATACTGGAATCAACTTTTTGAACTTGTAGATACCAATGTTTACAAACCAAAATCATTTATTCCAGATATTGCCAAGGGCAGCAAGGTGCCCTTCGTGATTGATGCCGCTTGGGATGATTCCAATCGTATATTTGCTTTATACAAATCATTTTCGCCACCTAACGGAGGCTATTTTACAAGTCCAAATAATGTAGATGTAATTGCAAAACTAACGGATTCGATGACCGGAACAGTTTGGAGAGATTCCCTTCAAACCAATATAAAAGCCACGACCATCAAACCCTATGTACCAAATACATTTACTACAACTGGCACATCTATTGGATTTTCAACAAATAGCTTGAGTGTAACCAAGAATTTTGTTTACTATTACGACGGAAAATTCATTGCAGCGCACAATAAATTTTCAGGCAATCTCATTAAATTAGACAGTATTCCAGGAAAAATAAAATCCTTTCAGCAAGGCATTGTGGCCGATAACTGCGGAAATATTGTAATTGGCTCAGATTCTGGTCGTTTAAAACTCTTTCAGTTCAATGGAAGTACTTTCAATTTTATCAAAAATATCACCGTTTTCCCAAACTCAGCGCGTTGTGTTTTAGATTTAATGTTTGATAAAGATAGAAATCTCCTCGTATTTTCGGGGGACAGTATGGTGGGAACCATTTCAAATCCTGCAAATTGTGAAGCCTCCAAAACCACTGAATTTTATGTTTACCCCAACAAACGGTGCAGTAATTTTGCTTTTGCTCATGTCAAATATCCCGACACAACTAAGTCTTATACCTTTATATGGTACGACAGTACTACCAATCAAATTTCGCGCAAAATCACCAAATTCAAACAATATCGAGATACATTTATTAACCGCAATCCTACTCACAGTTATCTCGTTTCCATCAAACAAGAAGATGGTTGCTATACCACCGTTTCTAGTTTTTGGTTGTATGCTGTACCCCAATACGACACTACATTTAAAATTAATTTGTGTGAAGGAGATTCTTTTAAACACAACAATAATAAATACAGTGGCAATTTGACCCTTGTTGATACCTTCAGAACATATTTTGGTTGCGATTCATTTGCTCGCTACAAAATCACCACATTCAAACATTCCAACCGATTTCAAAATAAATTCTTATGTAAAGGTGATACATTATGGGTAGGACAATTTTTTCACACACAAACTGGTAATTTCCACGACACATTCATCAATGCAAGTGGCTGTGATTCAATTGTTCACACTATATTAAAAGTGTTTCACGATTCTACAAATCAATTCGTTAGAATTTGTAATGGAACAAGTTACAAGGTTGGAAAAAATGATTATTTCAAATCTGGCTTTTATATAGATTCTCTGAAAAACTATTGGGGTTGTGATTCCATAGTTTCCACTCATTTGATCATTGATCGCGATACAGTGATCTCTCACGAGCACAAAATTTGCAGCGGTGACATCATCAAAGTTGGACAAAAAAGTTATAAAAACACAGGCACTTATCACGACACTTTTAAAAGAATTTCAGGTTGTGATTCTGTAATCATTTCGAATATCAAAGTCTTTTCCGACACTGTAATTCAGCAAAAGAGAGGCATTTGCCAGGGCGACACTTTAAAAATTGGTCAGCATGCTTACACACAATCTGATGTTTACTACGACACATTAACAAGGCACACAGGATGTGATTCTGTGATGATTACAGAATTAAAGGTTTTCCAAACCCATGACACCATCCAAAAGATAATTTTGTGCAATAAGGATAGTGTATTCATTGGAGGTAAATATTACAGCTCCAATTCAAAATTTGATGAGGTGTATCAAAACTCAAATGGATGTGATTCAACTGTAACGTATATCATTCAAAAAAATATTGTTCACGCTGATTTCGAAGTCGATACAACCAAAAATCCATACTTCATTTTTAAAAATTTAACCCAAGGAGATTTTAAATTTTATTGGAGTTTCGGAGATTTTTCAATTGACTCCGTCAATCGAAATACGTCACATCAATACAACAATGACAAAACATATTGGGTAAATGTATGTTTGGCAGTGGTAGATAGCTTTGGATGTAATGACACCATTTGTAAAAAGATTGAGATTTCGAAACTGATTTATTATCTCTTCAATTCATTTACTCCCGGAAATGATGGCAACAACGACGTTTTAAAAATCCGATACCGCGGTGGAATTTTCAATTATAATTTAATGGTTTATAACCGTTGGGGGGCTTTGGTTTATGAAACCAAAAATGCAAGTGTAGACGATGAAAAACACTATTGGAATGGCAAGGTCATGAACACTGGTGCTGAATGTCCGGCAGGAAGCTATTTTGCGCTCTATCAATTATATTTAAATGGTCCGAACAATGCACCAAAACAAATTCACGGGGTCATTACATTGATACGATAAGCAAAGTTACAAGCGCATTTATGCCTTCTCTCAATCCCTACTCTCTCTAATCTCACTAATCTCCCTAATCTCTCTAATCTCTCTAATCTCCCTAATCTCTCTAATCTCTCTAATCTCCCTAATCTCCCTAATCTCCCTAATCTCCCTAATCTCTCTACTCTCCCTAATCTCCCTAATCTCTATCTCCCTAATCTCCCTAATCTCTCTAATCTCTCTAATCTCTCTAATCCTAATAACCCTATACTACTTTTTTTTGCCATGCAAAAAAAAAGCCACCTTTCGGTGGCTTTTACTATGAAAAAATAAATTGCTTACTGCAATACAATTTTCTTGGTTGCTGTACGACCAATGTTATCGGTGATGGTTACCAAATAGATACCATTGAAACCGTTAACATTCACATTCATGGTTGCATCATTCGCGCTTAAGCTACGAACAACTCTTCCATCTAATGTAGTCATTACAATTTTGCTAATTTTGCTTCCAGCCAAAGTAACATTGAAAGAACCTACTGCAGGGTTAGGAGCAATTGAAACTTCATTACTCAATTCAACAGTATTTGTAGTTCCCCCTACTTTACAAGTGTTGTAAACATAGAATAATTCAACTGCAGATGCAGAAGTTCTGCTGTAAGTTCTGTTGAATCCACCCAAACCATTTGGTTGGTTGCAAGAACGTTGTGTTGTATCAGGAAAATCTTCACCAACTGTGTTAGGATCGCCGTTACAGAATTTGTAAAAGAAGCTACCAGGGCACAATTTGCTTACAGTTACTGAGTAATAGTTTGAATTACCAGCAACAGGCATCATTTTCAATTTACCAGCTTGCCATTGTGGTGATGTGAATGAACCAATTACAAATACTGAATCTGCAATGATTTCATTTGTCAAATCAACTTTGAAAGTTACATCTGAAGGAGCAGGAACTGGAGAACATGGACCGTTTTTATCAAAGCAATGAAGAACCAAAGTAGTGTCTTTGTAAGGAGTTACAACACGATTGTCTACACCTTCCCAAGAAACAACACCGTTTTTGATTTTTCTATATTTGTATTGAATTTCAGCTGAATCCAATGACAATGTAACAGACCATACACCGTTTGAACCTTTTGTAAGGAATGTTCCACCACCCCATCCGTTGATTTTACCACCAGCGATATCTACAGTGTCGTAGTCGCAAGTAGTTGACATGTCAACTTGGAATGTAATGTTATATTTTGGAATTGGAGCAGACGGACAAGCACTGCAAGAACCATAGCAAACTTTGCCAACAGTTTCATCAGCAGTTCCTACTGTTACATTACGGTTACCACTGGTTGCACAACCTGATGGAACTGACTCATCAGAACCCCAAGCGTTACCATTGATAAATTTGTAACCATAAGTTCCAGCAGATACAAATACAATTGCCTCGTAAATTTTGTTGTCTGAAGAAAACAAGTTTGCCATACGGGTTTTTCCTGGAGACCATCCTTGGAAATCACCAGCAACACTCACTCCATCTGAACTAACAGAAGTTTCTTTTGCCATATCTACCGCCAATCTTACAGCATATTTACCTGTAGGAGCTGTACCACCAAAAGTGATCGCATCCATAACCAAAGTGTCGGTTCCAGCAGGAATAAATGCCCAACGGTTAGAATTGCTTCCACCGTTTACAGAATTACCAGCTTGTGAAAATGTTGGAACACCTTCAGCTTGTGGCCAATCGTTACCATTAATCATTTTGTACTCAGCAACAGTGTTCTCTGCTACGTCTACAACTACTGAATAGATGTCGGTTGAACCCTCTTGTGATAAGGCTGTACTGCTAGGACTCCAACCTTGGAAACCTCCTGCTACGTGAACACCGCTGCCACTCACTGTTTGACCAGTCATGTCAACACGGAACTTCACTTTTCTTGTTTGTGCGAATGCACCTGTAATGCCAGATGTCATTAACGCGATAAGTAATAGTTTTTTCATGTTTTAGTGTCTTTTAATTAATTTTTACAAATATATAAAATAAAGTGTCAACATGACAATAACTAATTCAAAAAAATTAAGTTTCTTTGTATTGTGAAACGTTTGACACTTATCTCATTGTTTGTTTTTGGCTATTTAATTCCATTTAACGCCATTTTTGCACAAACCACAAACCCCACTCTACCCTACAATCCTTCGGCAGAACCAAGAAAAGACATCTATCAAATTGTCCCGCCGCATTGGTACATAGGCTTTAAAGATACATCGTTAGAAATTATTCTACACGCTGAGAATATAGACCTTTTCAACGTAACCTTGACCCCATACGATGGAGTGTCCCTCATTGAAAAAAAGTCCTCAGCTAACCGACACATATGTTACTTATCCTTAAACATTTCAAAGATTACGAAGCCCGGAACGCTCGTTTTCAACGCCTCTGTGATTGAAAAACAAAACAGGTATGTTAAAGATTTCGTTTTTTCCTATGAACTGCGTTCGCGTACACCGAACATTTTTACCCCAGTCACCCCTTCAGATGTGACTTACCTCATTTTTCCCGATCGTTTTTGCAATGGTGATAAAACCAACGACAATTCACCCATGCAATACAACGAAACCGTTGATAGAAAAGCGCTTAAAAAAAGACATGGCGGTGATATCGCCGGAATAAAATCCAAATTAAACTACCTAAAAGACCTTGGCATTACCACTCTTTGGCTCAATCCTGTGCAGGAAAACGATCAACCCGAAGAAAGTTTCCATGGTTATGCAATTACCGACCACTATAAAATCGATCCCCGCTTTGGCACCAATTCCGAGTATTTGTCCCTCAATACAGAAATGAAAAAAATGAACATGAAAATGATCATGGACATCATTCCAAATCACGTTGGACATAACCATTGGATGTACCAGAATTTTGATACAGGTTGGTTCAATTTGAGGGACAGTTTCGTGCAAACAAATTACAGAGCCACGACCATCATGGATCCATACGCTTCAGAGAATGAAAAATCCGTGAATGTTGATGGTGCCTTTGTAAAAACAATGCCTGATTACAACCAAAAAAATGAACACATTGCAAAATATTTGAATCAGCTCTATTTGTGGTGGATTGAATACGCGGGTTTGTCGGGCTATAGAATTGACACCTACCCATACCCCGACCAAAATTACATGAACAATCTTTGTCAATTGATACTTTCTGAATACCCAAAATTCACCATTTACGGTGAAACTTGGGTTCAAACATCAGCAGTTCAAGCGGCATTTACGAAAAACAATATCAAAGGATTTGAGAAAAACCAGCTACCCGGAGTAACCGATTTCGTTTTATGTTGGGCCATGCAAGAAGCTGGAAATAAACCATTTGGATGGACCGAAGGTCTGAACAAAGTATACTTAACTCTAATCGATGATTATTTGTATCAGGATCCAAATAAAAATTGCACTTTCTTGGACAACCATGATCTATCAAGAATTTTTTCAGTTTTAAATGAAGACTTTAACGCTTGGAAAAGATGCAATATGATGCTCCTTACATTAAGAGGTTTGCCTTGTATTTATTATGGAACAGAAATTTTAATGACAGGCACCACCAAAGAAAGTGATGCTTACGTGCGATTCGATTTCCCAGGAGGTTGGCCTGGAGATGAAAAAAACAAATTCAAACAAGACGGCAGAACTTCAAAAGAAAATGAGGCTTTTAACTTCATTAAAACATTGTCGAAATACCGTCAAACACAAAAAGCCATTTCCGAAGGGAAAACCACCCAATTTAGTGGTTCAAATGGCATTTACAGTTATTTTAGACACAAAGATGGCAATGTGGTGATGTGTATTTTCAGCCAAAACAACGAAAAAAGCACTGTGGATATGACCAAATATTCAGAAATAACAAAAGGTTTCACAAAATTAAAAAATGTGCTAACGGGTGAGATTTTGCCTTTAGACAAGACCTTAACTATCGAAGCTCAAGGTTCTATGATTTTTGAACTTGCAAAATAAATAAGAAAAAAGATTTGCAGAAATCGCAAAAATAAACGTCAAAAAAAGAGGTGATCCATTGGTCACCTCTTTTTTAATTTGAAATCTTCAGTTTATAAAATCACTTAGATTGACAATTCATATCCCATCATGCTTCTAAATTGCTCAAGGCGCGCAGCCAAATCTTCTTTTGTCATAGCGGCAATTTTGGTTGTACCAAACTGTTCTACGCAGCAACTGGCCAAAGCGCTTCCGTAAATCACGGCTGTTTTCATGGCTTCAAAATCGGTTCTTCCCACCGATGCCAAGTAACCAATAAAACCACCTGCAAACGTATCGCCGGCACCTGTTGGATCAAACACTTCTTCGAGTGGTAATGCTGGACAAAAGAAAACTTGTCCTTCATTTCCAAACAACAAAGCACCGTGTTCACCTTTTTTAATGATCAAAGTTTGTGGACCCATTTCATGAATTTTACGGGCAGCTTTCACCAGGCTGTATTCGCCGCTTAGTTGGCGGGCTTCTTCGTCGTTAATGGTTAAAACATCAATTTTCTTCAGAACCGCCTTTAGGTCATCCAAGGCAATGTCCATCCAAAAATTCATGGTATCCATCACCACCAATTTGGGTTTAGATTCGAGTCTTTCTAGGGTTGTCAATTGCACTTGTGGAGATAGGTTACCGAGCATAACGAACTCAGGATTTCTCCAATTTTGAGGGACAATTGGGTCGAAATCGCCCAAAACGTTTAATTCGGTAACGAGGGTATCGCGAGAATTCATGTCCATATGATACTTCCCATGCCAAAAGAAAGATTTTTCACCCTGTTTAATTTGCAAACCGGTGGTATCAACATTTCTATTTTTGAGGGACTGGATAAAGTCGAAATCAAAATCATCACCCACAACCGCCACCAAACCAACCTGATTATGGAGGAGAGAAGTTGCAAGAGAGATAAAAGAGGCCGCACCTCCAACAATTTTTCCGGTAGACCCAAACGGGGTGTCGATTGCATCAAATGCCACAGAACCAATAACTAAGAGACTCATGAATGTATATTTTTAAAAATTTTTTGAATTTTTTTTGAATTTTTTTCACAAAGGTATTGATTAATCTGGAAAATAGTACTAGTTTTGCATTCCCTTTAAGAAGGTAACAGATTCCTTGATAGCTCAGCTGGTTAGAGCAATTGACTGTTAATCAATAGGTCGCTGGTTCGAGTCCAGCTCAGGGAGCAAAAAAGACAAGGCGACAGAAATGTCGCCTTTTTTGTTTGGCTATCAGTGAGCTAAGGTAGTTGCATCTTTTTGTATTTGGATAATGAATTATTGTGAAATTGCTTTAACTTTGATTTCAATTTATAAAATGCTACTTCCTAGATTATCATTAATACTTAATATCCTTGTTTTAATCCCTGTATGCTCAGGGTTACTCCTAAAAGCAAATTGGGCTGTAGAATCATTTGGTATAGAAACACCAGCTTGTGGCATTTTACTTTCAATTTATTTAGCCATTCTCATTTTCTCTGCAGTACTTTTATTTAAATTTGACCCCAAGATGGTTTTGGCGCTTTTATCTGTTCAAATTGTATACAAATTATTGAGTCCTATAATGGTTGGAACCATTACTAATCCTGTAATAATCAGTAATATTTTTATTGCAGTATTTCATTCCTATAGCGTTTGGAAAATAGTATTATCACAAAAATCACCTATTTAGTTTACCAATAGTGATGTACTCAATCATCGCATTGTAGTTGCATCTTTCGTCTGTAAGGGGAGCAAAAAAGACAAGGCGACAGAAATGTCGCCTTTTTTGTTGTCCGTCAGTGAGTTAAGACAGTTGCATCTATTTATTTTTCTTTAATTAACTTTGGAACAAATCTCTCTTTTTTGTGATAAAGACAATTGAGCCATCTTCACCAACCCTGAAAAAGTATATTGAATGCTTCTATATTTATGAAGGTAAGCCAAACTCAACCTTTAGGTATTTAGCATTCCCCCATTTCAATACAGGACTTTCATTTTTCTCGGGAGCATCTGTTAATAGACAAAATTGGTCTCTTCAAATTTCTGAAAACACAGAGGTAGGTGTACACATTGAAATACTTGGGAAATACACAACACCCGTATTCTTAGAATACAAAGGACAATTAAGGGAAATTTCTATTGTATTCAAACCAGCAGGATTGAATCGATTTTTCAAGGAAAGTTACCTTTTATTAGCACCTAACTTTTCTCAAGAATTAAAGAATGATGTTTGGGGTCAATTTGGAGAAAGTTTATTTTCAAGTAACATTGAAATTAGTAAAATCGAATCATTTTTACTTTCTCAATTTTGTGACAATCAAGAAGTATCACATATTGAAAATTCGTTAATATTATTAGAAAATAATAATGAGCAAATTTCCATTTCTGATATTGCAATTAAGGTTGGACTTAATTTAAAAACTTTTCAAAGACATTTCCAAAAACATATGGGTTGTAGTCCTGTGGAATATCGAAGAATTTATAGATTTAGAAGCTCATTAGCCAACAGATTGAACAACACACAATTAAAGAATTTGACTGAAATAACCTACGAAGAAGGTTATTATGACCAGTCGTATTTAATTAAGGAGTTTCGAAAAATTACAAATCACAACCCAAGAGATTTTTTTAAGTCCGCAAGTAAAGTAGATGGAGATAAAATTATTTGGGAAATTAAATAGTGTCTTAAAAGTACAATTCTAACCAAATATCGAGTTTTAATTTTGGGATAAATTAAACGACATCTCAATGAAAACATCATTTAACAAGTTCCTCTACATTGGCTTTTTACTTTTAGGTTTATACCAAGTAATTGTTTCTAAAGACTATACGCAAGCAGCAGCATCACTTGGAATAGCATTGGCATTTGACCCATTCAATCAAGAACAAAAGTGGAATGATCGACCCATTTGGCAAAAAATACTTTTGATTATTCACCTTGCCTTGGTTGCAGCAATGTTTGGATTTGGCATGGGATTAAATGACAAATAATAACATTTCATGAAATACCAATTCCATTTCATAATACTCCTTCAAATTGTATTTTTCAATACAGTTAAAGCACAGTCCGAAATTTATAAATATCATAGAAGGAAAGACAAACTGGAACAAATTGGAAAATGCGACAATAACGCAATTTTAATCATTGGAAAGAAAAAATCTGAAATTGCGGGAAAGTTTGACGATAGCATACTCTATGAAAAGCTACCTGGTAAAAACAGATGGAAAATTGTTGGTATGTATAACGATAGTTTTATTTACAAAAATCACCCATTTGGAAACAAGCGGATTTGTATTGGGAAGTATAAGGATGGTTTTATTTACAAAAAAGGACGGCAAAAGGAAAACTGGATATTGGTTGGCAAATATTCTCAATGTGCAGCTGGAGCGGCATTTCTATTATTGCTATTCAACGGTGATGATTCCGATTCTGGGCTTTCACCTGCACTTTTTTATATTTTCTTTTATCAAATCTAAATCATACACTTTTTTAAAGAATTCCATACACCCTCAATTCATCCCAAAATTGGTTCGAGAATAGACCACCTTGGGGAGCAAGAGTGCACAAGGCGACAGAAATGTCGCCTTTTTTGTTGTCCGTCAGGGAGTTAGGGTAGTTGCATCTTTTTATTTTCTATATAGTTTTCTTCATTCGATAGAATCCATTGTTTGAAAACATAATTTTATGACGTGACATTTCGATAAACCCTTGTCTTTCATATAATTTTTTAGCTTTAGGGTTATCAAAAGCAACATCTAACCATATTGAATGAATGGATTGCTTAATTGAATATTCCTCTACGTAATTCATCAACTTAGTTCCAATACCTTCACCGCGTGAAGATGAATCAACAGAAATGTTTTGTATATAAATTCCATCAATTGCTGATTTATCATTGATTGATTTTAAAAAAAGAGATTTAAACCAAAGTAAGATAAGCTCTGTATTGGAGAACACCTTAGTGAATGCTTGATTTTCTAATTTTTTATCTAAATTTTTGGGAGCATAAAACAGAAGCAATCCTTTGATTTCGTCTTCGCTACTTTTGTAAACCAGGACATTTTGATATGAAAACACATTATCTGTTCTCTCAACAAGGTCTTTAATTTTTGGAATGGCAACTGTTCTTTCTCCAAAAATAAAAGGGATTATATTGTCTGTTTCAAATATAAGTCGGGCAATCTCGAATGTATTATCTGATGAATTTGCAAAATTTATCACCGTGTTCATAGTTTAATTAGTTAACTAATTTATCGATAGGCTATTCCATATATTTACTGGTACGATTTCCTTATAGGCTTGTAATTTTTCTTTTATCAAGACAGCTTTCTCTGAGTTTCCTAGTTCTTCAAAATATTTGAATTCATAATAATATCCCCAAAATTGAATAATTGGCTCATCGTCCGATTGAATTATCTTTAAATCTTCAATGGATATGTTTTTATAATGCGCATCAATTAACAGTTGGCTAGTTGTTCTAAGAAAGGAATATTCTATTTCACCTACTCTGCCTTTGTCAAGCAATCGCTGCATTCTTTTTCTATCAGTAAAAAATACTCCTGATCTAGAAGGCAAGGTTGTTGCTAAAAACAAACCTGATGAAATAATACCTACAATACCTATACTAGCATTGAATATACTATCTGTGGTTTTGAATAAAAACAAAAATATTAGGCCAAAAACAAGTGATGATAAAGGTCCAGCTATTAAAACGTAAGCAAACTGTTTTTTCAGAAAGTTAGTAATTTTTTGAGGAGACGTAGCTGCTATTCCACCAAAAAACTGCAAATCCTTATTAAAGTAAAAAACAACCTTATCATCTACCCTTTTAATTCCTAGAAATGCTACTACAAATAATTGTAATTTAAAACCCTGAATTAGACCTGCCAACAAATGACCTAATTCGTGTATTAATATTGCAATGAAAGGACATAAAATGACTGAACTAATAAAAACAATTATTTCAACAGGTGATTTAGGGAATAGTTTAAGTATTGTTTCTTTAGGAATTAAGTAATAGGCGCTCAGCATTATTGCCATACCTAATACTAGACCAATTAGGCTGTCTTTAAACGTCTTATTATTCATTAGTATACAAGAATGTATATCAAAAATATTAAAAGGCTACTAAATCTTCTAATGAAATTTACATTAACGGAGTTATTTGACTTTAATTTTGCTTAGGACATATCAAATGTCGTCCAAATGACGCCTAATTGTCTTTCATTTATTCATAAACCTAAATCATATTTGCACAATGGAATTTGGAGAGAGATTGAAGGAGTTAAGAACTAGTTTAAATTGTTCTCAAAAAGAACTTGCAGAAAAAACAGGTCTAACGCTTAGAACAATTCAAAGGATTGAGAATAACGAGGTTAAACCAAGTCTTTATTCTTTAAAGGTTATTGGGAATGCTTTGAAAACTGATTTTTCTGAATTTTCCAAGCAATCTGAAACTAAACCATATGAATTTAATTTAACCATAAAAATTACAGATATGAATCAACTTTTTTCAGACATTAAAACTCTTATTAAAAACAATTGGAAAATCCTTCTTTGGATTGTGGTCATCATTTATGCAATTTCAAATTATACAGAAATTAAGACAGGGATTATCGATGGTTGGAATGCCTAATAACTCTTTTTAATCAAAATAAACATTTATCAAACATTTAAATATCAGTTTTAAAGGATTAGCTGTTACTATTATTTTTACTTCTTTACTTTGTTCTTGTGGCTCAGTTAAGCAAGGATTTAAGGACGGTTGGAACTCAAAAAAAGAGGTTAAGAAGTAAACGAACTAAATAGTCAATTCCCTAATAGTCACATACTCAATCATCGCATTATAGTTGCATCTTTCGTCGAAAAGGGGAGCAAAACAAAAAAGGCGACAGAAATGTCGCCTTTTTTTATGCCCGATTCCCGAAAACCCTTGATATCATTGAAGATTAGAGAAGCCAAAATACTCAAATGGGTGGTTCGATATTCTCCTTTCTCAAAAACCAATAAATCATTAAATATCGAACCAATGATCTCCTTCTTCCCCCTTACATCCGCATTTTTATAGAGATGAGTCACTGTTTTATGCACCTACGTTTATTAATTGCCCGAATGTTTCAAATAGCATAGTCCGCCCAATAACGCAAAACCCTTGTTAGGTACTGGTGTTTACTGTTGTTACAAACCATTCAAATTCACTTGTCAGCAAGTTTGTTTTATTCGTGTCAAAAAGGTCTACTTTAATTTTCACTGAAGCTCGATTCCTTGTATTTAATTGTTCTTTTATATTTTCTACAGAATTATCTATTAAAGTCGCAGTGGAATTAATTTGCCCATTTGCTGGCTTTTTGTATTTAATTTCTACGTGTCTTACGACAGGAATAAGTTCATTTTCATATTCTGGAAAATGAACTAACAAAAAATATCCACTTGTAGCCTCAGCTAATGAAAACAATGCACTTGCGTGAACTGTCTTTAAGTGATTAGTGTATTGTATTTTATCTTCTAAACATAATAAATATTCATTGTCAGCCGATAAGTTTATACCGATTAATTTGTTAAATGGTAATTCAGTAATATTCATATTTATTATTTTTTATGTTATGTTTTTTATACTTACACCTAACTTGTATACACACGAAACAAACCGTCGCTTAGCCTTACAATAATGGAGTGCTATGCGAAACTTTATTTCGCTTTATTCTTTTTGCAATTACAGCTGTATTTTTAAGTTAATCGCTCCCAAAAATAACAATTTACCAACATATATTTACATACACCTAATTAGAGATTTACACACCCTCTTCCGCCTTTTCCGCAATAACCCATTCCTGAAGTTTGTATCCTAATCGATACAAGACTTCATGCATGAAATTACAATCATCTTGCCTATTCATTTATATCCACAGATCAACCACCATTTCATACCCTACCAAGAAGTCAGAAATCGCTTGACCTCTCAGTTCTGGCTATATCATGAGAAAATTGCTAATGTAACCAGAATCGAGCCAACTCTACGTTTATTCACCACTTGAATAATCAGATAGTTCAAAGCTGCATAAACCCTCAACTCATCCCAAAATTGGTTCGAGAATAGACCAGCTTGGGGAGCAAAAAGCCTCACAGCAACGTGGGGCTTTTTTTGTGCGATTCTTGGAAACCCTTGATATCATTGAAGATTAGAGAAGCCAAAATACTCAACTGAGTGGTTCGATAAGCTCCTTTCTCAAACACGAGCAAATCTTTAAATATCGAACCAATGATCTCTTTCTTTTCGCTTACATCAGCATTTTAAAATAAATGAGTCACTGTTTTATATACCAATGAAGTGTATCTAAGGTTCTCAAAGACCCTTGGACGAAAAGTCGCTGATATTCACAATTACAGTGATTAATCATTTCTGATGATATCTAAACTTTTCAATCATTCAAACACCACTATTTCCAAAACATATTATGGAATAACAGAGGAAGAGATTCATGAGTTGTATGAATCTATCTACTGATGTTTAAATAATGATAAGTATCCTTATCGGCCAAAAACAAACTCCCTATAAATCTACTTTTTACTTTGATTTTGAATTTAACTTAATCAAAGCCTATGAGAATAGATGAAAATTTTTCCAAAAAAAATTGTCCTCTAATTGGTCAACGAGATATCTGATTTCCAATACTTAAAAATGCATGGAACTTAACAGCTCAGACCAATTCATTTTGCTGTCGTATTTACCTTCGATCAGAAATCAAATTGAAGTGCGTCTGCCATTATCATCGTATAGATTGTCACAAGATGAAAAATCGCAATAAAAATATTGCTGATAACAAACGGATGTTTAAGGGTCTTTACTGTAAATGGGCTTAGTAGCTTGTACACTATCTGCATAAAGAAAAGTGCAAATGCAAGTTTGACATCAGTAAAGAATATTAATAGGATAGAAGCTAAAAGGATTGTTATATATATAGCAAGTAAAATTCCCCGAGAAGGAGTAAATTCACCCATAGTTTTTACCATTCTATTGTTGTTGGTCAGCATAAAATAGCAGACAGGAATAAGTACGGCAATATTCAGAATTAATGATGCTGTTATCATTTGTTTAATTTATTAAAGAAATAGAAATTAACTTTGGTGAACTAGTAAGTTTAAATTTGCAGTCCTTATAACTTGGTGGACCGAATGGAATAACATTGTTACTAAAACCATAAGGTTCTTTTGGCTTGCCAATAAAATATCTGTCTAACTTGCCATTACCGTTTATATCCTGATATGTAGAAACCGCATACTCTCCTGGCGGCAAATCAAACTCTACAATAACTTTACTACCTGATATGATTATGGATTTTCTCTGAATTGCTTTTTCTAAAAATTCTTTTTCAGAAAATACACTTACCCAGATTTTAGTTGAAGCCTTATTTTCAAACTTGCTTACTTCTACTTTTAAGGTTGTGTTTCCGTTAGGTTTAAACCCAGTTAGAAATAGGAAAAGAAACACCGTAATTTTTGTGATGATTATTTTTTGCATTTTTAAAAATTTAACACATTTATGACGATGCGAAATTATAACCGCTAAACAATACTCTACTTAACAAATGATAAGTTCGTCATTTTCGTGTTCTTTCTTTTCTTATTCTACTTAATGAAACATCTGTAATACCAATAAACGAGGCTATGTCTTTAAGGGCGAAATGCTGAAAAATTTCAGGTTGTTCTTTTTCGAAGTATTCATATCTCTGTTTTGCAGTAAAATTCAGAAGTAGTTTTTTATTTAAATACTCTTGCACAAAAATTCTTTCCGCCATTTTTCTCCCTATGGTGTCAAAAATATGATGTCGGATACAAAGTTCTTCAAGTTTGGGATAGTCAATTTCAATTACTTCACTGTTTTCAACGGCTTTGTATGTTAAATCAGATTTATTTTTTGTAACCCAACAGTAATAATTAGTAAAAAACATATTGCTTAAAAAGAAGTGAGTAACTCGTTCACTTCCGTCAATAATTTCATAAGCTTTTACCGCACCTTTATTTATGAACCATAAATGGTTACAATATTTTCCTTGTTCAAGAATAATGCTGTCCTTGTCAATATTACGCACGGTAGATATTTCTTCTACCATGGTCTTATTTTCAGAAGGAAAATGTCCGATTGCTGCTTCAATAACTTTATATATCATTGTCTCGCCAGTGACTTGTGTAGTCTGTCTTTTACTATGACCGCTAACTTGTATATATACGAAATAAACCTTCGTTTATTTGTACAATAATAGAGTGCTATGTGAAACTTTATTTCACTTTATTCTTTTTGCAATTACAGCTGTATTTTTAATTTAATCGCTCGCAAAAATAACAATTGTCTCGGATATAATTACATTTTCTAAAAACGCAATACAAACACAAAAAAAGTGATTTTTTTTATCCATTATATATTTCCACAAATCAATCACCATTTCATACCCTTCAAAAAAGTTAGAAATCGTCTGATCTCCCGCTACTAAGAAAAGCCAGTCGATTGACTGGCTTTTTTATTGGATGAAACTGAATCAAGCTTTGCTTGAATGAAGGATAGTCCTGTCCCGCTACTAAAAAACCCGAGTCATTAGGCTCGGTTTTTTTATTCAGTTTGTAAGAGTCTGAAAAAAATAACATCAATTATTGATTGTTCAATTTCAGTTTTCAATCTGGCTGTCCAAGAAAGCTATAATCTTTTGCTCGTACTCTTTCTTGTGCTCCGATTTCATACTATTTGCATGTGTGGCATTTTTGATGGTCCATAGCTCTGATGAAATTGAACAATTCTCATTAAGTACTTTGCCCATATGAATGGGAGTCAAATTATCTATTTCTGAGTAAACAAACAAAATTGCTTTTAAATTCTTTAGGTCTTTAATCCTCTCTTTCATATGGATTTTCTTCTTAAACCTCGGAAATATAAAATTAAGGGTTTTTAGAACCTTGAATGCCAAGGGGAAATTTATCCAAAATTCATCCAAACTTGTTGCAGCGCTTTCAATAATTGCAAAGTCGTAATTGTGTTGTTTGTCAGTAAATGCAATGATTGCCCATAGTCCGCCCATTGAAATACCAAAATAACCAATTGGTAAATTGGGAGTTATTTTTGAAGCCTCTAACCCAATCGCAATGATATCCTCGAAGTATGAAAAGTTTCCATGTGTACTTTCTCCAAAACCGTTAAAATCAAAAACCAGCGTGTTGTACCCATTTCGTCTTAATAAATCCGTGTAGCCATTTTTGAAAAAATAACCTTTTGCTCCCTTACCCATTGGGTGTCCCAATACAATTGTTGCTTTCGCATTTTTGGTCAAAGCACTTGCAAATAATGCATAAATTGTTCCACCAGAATTACTAATTGTCTGGACCGACTTCCAGTCATTTTGCTGTGCACTGGTTAACGGATTTTTCCATTTGACCATGTAAGGTCCGAAGAATGGTTTTTTAAGGAATTTATAAATCATTGTCGTCAAAAAGTATAACGAACGAAAGGACCAAAGTTTTTATACAAACTATTCGAATTCAAACCTTTTTGCAAATCTATCCCTAGTCCAAATTGGAACTGTTCTTTGAAATCTGCGCCAATCCTTAACAGTTGAGCTGTTTCGACTGGGTCAATGCTAAACAACAGTTGTGTTGATAAACCCCAATTCCCACAAATTTTTGGGGAGTAATTGAGCAGTCCCAACATACTTGGAGCAAACTGTTTTTCTACATACACAATTGTTGGAAACAGTTGTAAGAAAAAATCTTCTTTCTTATTCAGATACCCTAGCCCAAGACCTAAAGTCGGAATGAGTAATTCTCCATAAAACCCGCCACCCATGGAAATACCTATCCAAGGTAAAATTTGATAAGTGAGCTGAGCTTCCATGGAGATATTATTTCTTGTTTGATCCTGATAATTATAGGTAAAACGATTTAAGTTAAAATAATTCCATTTTGAACTACTATCCAAATCTTGATTAATATAATTGATGTAATGTAATTGGTCGTTTCCTGCCAATGATTCTAGTGTTATCTGAGCATTTATCTTGAGTGTTGTCACAATCAAACATAACATAAATAATCTCCTCATCTTATTCAAGTATTTTGTAAATCAATTTGATCCGAACTTGAAAAAGATTGACATGTCAATACGTATCCTTGAGAAATTTCGTGCTCTGAAAGTGCATGATTTGAGCGCATATCAACTTTTCCTCTCGTGCATTTCATTTTACAGGTTCCGCACAAGCCACTCTGACATGAATATGGCAAGGGAATTTGCTGAGCTAACCCACTTTGCAAAATAGTCGAGCCTTCAATGGTATCAAATACATATTTTTTGTTAAAAATCGTTGCCGTAACCGTTGCCTTTCCCTCTGATTTTTGGCTGCTTCCTTGCTTGGAAAGAGTAAATAACTCGCTATTTATTAAATTATTCGAGACCCCTAAATCCAATAGCATCTCTGTTAAGTTTACCGTCATTTCTTGCGGTCCACAAATGTAATACTCCCTGTTTGGCAGTCTGGATTTACTCAAAACAACTTCTATTGCTTTTTTTGAGATACGACCTTCAGTTGCTCCATTCAATTGAACCTCTTCACTCAAAAAGTGCTGTATGGTAAACTGATTTGGAAACATGTTTAGTAAACCGTCTAGTTTGTCTTTTAACAAAATAGTATTCCATGTCTTATTGGCATAAAGTAAGGTCACGTTGCTTTTGGGTTCAACCGTCAAAATCGATCCAATCATGCTATAGATTGGGGTAATACCACTTCCACCTGCAATCATTACATAGTGTTTTTTATTTGCTGGTTCAGGCACAACATAAAACTGACCAGAAGGTGCATTTGCTTGAACAATCATGCCCGCACTAACCTGTTTTCCAAGATAATTAGTGACTTTTCCGCCTTTAATTCTTTTAATTGTTAGGCTAGCGAAAGGATCTTGATTAGGAATTGAAGAAAGGGAAAACGTGCGGAATAATTCTTCATTTTCAATGTTAATACGTAGCGTAATATGCTGACCTGCCAAAAAATTTGTGAAAAGGCTTGGTGGATTTTCAAATTCAATCGTAAAAGCGTCATTAGCCTCTTCTCGTATGGAGCCGATTTTTAATGGAAAGAACCCACCAGATGACTGATGGCTATTCTTGCGTTCAAAAATCTCATCATGTCTTTTCTCGTAATCAACAAATTCCGTCTCCATCCATTTATCCCACCAAGTAAAATACAAGGCATAATTACCATTAAATAGTTGGTGATGCATATTGTGATGAGTCGATGCTGTTTTAAATTTCAAAATAGGTGTTCGAACCCAGCCCTTTGGGTAAAGCTCATATCCTAAATGAGCTAAAATATTATTGAGCATATCAAATAACTGCCAGGCCAAAATGACACCAAAATGCAGCGGAAAGAAAAAAGGCAAGATAAACTGAAGTGCGTTTTCTACGATTGCTTCAGAGGGATGAAATGAACCAGAGGTGAGTGGCGATGGGTCAGTGCTTTCGTGATGGACACGATGAAAAAAATGATACAGTTTTGGATGGTGCATGGCACGGTGCGTCCAGTAGAAAAATGTATCATGAAGAAATAATACAAAAACAAGTGAGAATATTAAAAACAACCAACCATATTGATTTACATCATCATACAACAATGTATACCCTTTCTCTTTTAGGTATAACAAACTAACATCCATGACAGCAAAGATGAAGAGTGTTGAGACGGTGTATTTCAGGTCATGTACAAAATGATGTTTATTTGCTCTTGGTGCCTCTTGGATACGGATGCGCTTTAATTTGTTTTTAAGTATAATCCAAAACAAAAGAAAAAATGGTAAGACAAAAATGGCGTATTCTATCGCACCATTTAAAAATGCCTCAATGATATCCAAAAAGAACTGATTACTATTTCCCATTTTGATTATTGACGGTTTTTTTCATTCTATAAAAGCCCTTCTTTGAAAACAAGATGGAATGTTTCGAAACAGTCTCGAACCCCATTCTTTCATAGAGGCGTTTGGCATTGGGATTGTCAAAAGCGACATCAAGCCACAATGCATTTATATTTTGTTGTTTTGCGTCGTTTTCAAGCGCGATAAGTAATTTACTTCCTATCCCTTCACCCCTAGCGGCAGCGCTAACCGAAATGTTCTGAATATAAATTCCGTCAATTTCTTTCTTATGCTGAATGGGTTTTAAAATAATGGATTTCATCCACAAAGTCAGAAGTTCAAAAGCTGAAAAGACCTCGAAATAAACTTGATTTTCTCGTTTTTTAACAATTGACGATGGTCTGTAACTTAAGATCAATCCTTTAATTGAGTCCGTGTCATGATAAACATGAATATGCTGATAAGAAAAGGCATTATCTTCATGCTGTATAAGTTCAACTATGTGCTTAAAAGCCTTAGGATTTTTACCAAACAAAAAGGACATAATTGGATCCGTTTCATAGACCAATTGAGCAATAACACCTAAATCATCTTGAAGATCCAAATTTCGAATCATAGCCAAACAATTTGACTACAAAATTGCTCAAAAGCGAATGGGTTTAATTTGACCTACATCAAATAGCAATTTGACCTAAGTCAAAAAATCAAATAATTATGGAAAGTCTATTATTTTCCCGCCCTAATTCTACTGAGTGTTTCTTGGGTAATGTTCAAATAGGATGCTATATGACCCAGGCTAATGCGTTGGCTTATACTAGGATGTTGAGCCAATAATTTTTCATAGCGCTGAGTCGCTGAAAGAAATTGTAAATCGGTTATTCTATCCTCTATTTGATGGACGTAAAAATTTTCGAATACCCTTAAATACCAAAGTGCAAAAGCATGGTGCTTTTTTAAAAGAAAATCAATACTTGATTTGGAAATAGCTATTAATTCCGAGTCTTCAATGAGTTGAATTGCGCAAGAAGAAGGCGTTTGAAACAAAAAGCTTGGTGTATCTGCAATTACATCTGAGTCAATTGAAAACCAAACATTTCTTTCCTTTCCCTTTTCATCCATATAATAGTATCGAGCTGCCCCACTTACTAAAAACCAGAGATTTTCACACTTCTGCCCCTGTTTCAATATGGTAAAATTTTTTGGTAATTCCTGCCAAGTGAAATGTTCAGATAACTCATCTATTAATTCACCTTGTACTGGATAAATGGAGCACAAAAAGGATTTTAAATCCATTCGGGAAAAGCTTTATTTAGTGCAAATTTAATCATAAAAATACAAAAGAGAAAATTGCACTTAAAAACAAATGATTACCATAAAGAATAAACCGTCACCAAATGCACCACAGCAATCAATATATTGCTGATTACAAAAGGATGCTTTACTGTTTTCACCGTAAATGGCGTCAAAAGCTTATACACAATTTGCATGAGCAATAGCGCAATAACAAATTTGTTATCTGGAAAAATTAATAAGTAGATAGAGCCGATAAGAATTGTAGTATACATCGCCAAAAGAATACCCCTTGCAGGATTAAATTCCCCCAATGTCTTGACCATTCTGAAATTATTGGTCAACATCAGGTAGCAGATGGGTATAAGGACGAGGATGTTGAGGATTAACGAAAGGTAGAGCATAAGTGTGAATTATTTATAATATGTAATTAAGATTAAATCAAAACATGACAAGCAATTATTTGTTTTTGAATTACACACAAAATGTCCAAATTAATCCCTATCACGATTCATAAACAACCACAACTCAACCACCATTTCATACCCCTCAATGAAGTTAGAAATTTGTGGCTCACCCGCTACT
>JACCEA010579216.1_pt1 | contig 47633 bp, 38 predicted proteins | sample 7449851 | NCBI WGS metagenome assembly JACCEA01 (sample SAMN15323453, study PRJNA562643) | freshwater metagenome | isolation source: river surface water | place: USA:Blue River Watershed | collected 2017-08-18 | reverse complement strand
CCCGTTCCGGCCGCGCCGATTTCCGGCCCCGAGGACGCGCCGCCGGCCGCACCGCCGGCCGCCGTCCCGACCGCGGCCGCCCCGCCGCCGGCCGCCGTGAAACCCGTGCCGTTTGCCCGGCCGCCCGTGCCGCCCATTCCCGCTCCCCGCGCCGATGGCCCGGCCATTCTTGTCGCCGAAGACAACCCGGTGAACCAAAAGGTCACGCTGCTGCAGCTGCGCAATCTCGGCTATTCCGCCGACCTCGCGAAAAACGGCCGCGAAGCGATCGACCTGCTCCGGCGCCGCACCTACGCGCTCGTGCTGATGGACGCGCAGATGCCCGTGCTCGACGGTATTTCCGCCACGCGCGAAATCCGCGCCGCCCAGGCCGCCGGCGATCCCACCCTGCCCTCCACGCTCCGGATCGTGGCCATGACCGCCAACGCGATGGCCGGCGACCGGGAATCCTACCTCGCCGCCGGCATGGACGACTACCTCGCCAAACCGGTGAAGTCCGAGACGCTCCGCGACCTGCTGCGTCGTTACCTTTCGCCCACGGCCGCCCCCGCCGCGGCGGCGCAACTCGAGGCCGTCGCCGCCGCATGAGCAGCACGACCCTGCCCGAGGCCCCGGTCCGGGATGCCCATCTGGATCGGGTCCTGGTCACCGCGTTTCTCGACCACGTGCCCGACCTGGTCTATTTCAAGGATCGGCGCTCGCGTTTCATCGCCGTCAGCCGGTCGCTGGTGCGCTATTTCGGCGGCGCGACGGCCGCGCAGATCGTCGGCCGCACCGATTTCGATTTCTTTTCCGCCCGCCACGCCCGGCCCACGTATGAAGCCGAGCAACGCATCATGCTCACGGGCCAGCCGGAACTCGGCAAAGTCGAACGCGAGACGTGGCTCGACGGCCGCATCACGTGGATCGTCAGCCACCGCCTGCCGTTGCGCGACCGCGGCGGCCGCGTGATCGGCACCTTCGGCCTCGCCCGCGATATCACCGTCGAAAAGACCATGGAAACCGCGCTCGCCGAGGCCCACCGCACCTTGGTCGACGCGTCCCGGCTCGCCGGCATGGCCGAGGTCGCCACCGGCGTCCTCCACAATGTCGGCAACGTGCTGAACAGCCTGAACGTGTCCGCCTCCGTCGTCGCCGACGGCCTGCGCGCCTCCCGGTGCGACAGCCTCGTTCGCCTCGCCGCCCTTCTGGCCGAGCACCGCGCCGACCTCGCCGATTACCTGACCCGCGACGCGAAAGGCCGCCGGATTCCCGAGCTGCTCTCGTCCCTCGCCGCCCATGCGATCGCCGAGCGAACCCGCCTGCTGGCCGAGCTCGCCTCGCTCCAACAGGGCGTCGACCACATCAAGGAAATCGTGTCCATGCAGCAGGCCTATGCCACGATGCGCGGCATCGTCGAACCGCTCGATCCCGGTTTGCTCTTCGAGGACGCGCTCCGCATGACGGCCGATTCCTTCGGGCGCCATCGCATCGAATTGCGCCGCGATCTGCCCTTCGTGCCATCGGTGCTCGGGGAAAAGGCCAAGGTGCTCCAGATCCTGATCAACCTCCTCCGCAACGCCCAGCAGGCCTGCGACGGCTTGTCCGAAGGGGGAAAACAGATCGGCGTGCGTCTTGCGGCGGTCCGGGACGGCGCCGGCGTCCAGTTCTCGGTGACCGACAACGGCGTCGGCATTCCCGCTGCCAACCTCACCCGCATTTTCGCCCACGGCTTCACCACCCGGCCGGACGGCCACGGCTTCGGCCTTCACTCCGCCGCCAACGCCGCCCGCGAGATGAACGGCACCCTGGTCGCCGCCAGCGACGGCCCCGGCCGCGGCGCCACCTTCACCCTCGAGCTGCCGGCCGCTCCGCCCGCCGTGCCCGCCGCATGAAACCGCCGCTCCCGATCCCCGATCTCACCGCCCTGCTCGATGAAGCCCTGGTCGGCGCCTTTCTCGAAAACGTTCCCGACCTGATCTACTTCAAAGACCGCGACAGTCGTTTCATCGCCGTCAGCGCGTCCAAAGCCCGCCGCCACGGCCTCGATCCCGCGGAATTGACGGGCAAAACCGACGCCGACGTTTTCCCCGGCGAGCACGCCCGCCGCGCGCGGCTCGACGAGGAGCGCATCCTCGCCACCGGCGAACCCGTCCTCGGCAAGCTCGAGCGCATCCGCTGGCCGGACGAGCGCGACACCTGGTCCGAGACCAGCAAACTCCCGCTCCGCGACGCCGACGGCACGATCATCGGCACCTTCGGTATCACGAAAGACGTGACCGCCCAGCAGGCCATGAAGGACGAATTGGAGCAGACCCGCCGCCGCGTGCTCGATGCCTCGCGGTCCGCCGGCATGGCGGAGGTGGCGACCGGCGTGCTGCACAACGTCGGCAACGTTCTGACCAGTCTCAATGTCTCCGCCTCCGTCGTCTCCGCCGGCCTCCGCCAGTCGAAGGCGGAGACCCTCGGGCGCATCGCCGCGGTCTTCGAGGAACACCGCGATGACCTCGGCGACTTCCTGAGCAACGACCCCAAGGGCCAGCGGATTCCCGAGTTCCTGGCCTCGCTCGCCCGGCACGCCGTCGAGGAGCGTGACCATCTGCTCCGGGAGGTCGCCTCCCTCCAGGAGAACATCGATCACATCAAGGAGATCGTCACGATGCAGCAGGCCTACGCCACGACGGCCGGCGTCCGCGAACCGCACGACCCCGCCAAACTGATGGAGGATTCGTTGCGCATGAACCTCGGCGCGCTCGCCCGGCACGAAGTCGATGTGGTGCGCGAGTTCGAGACCTGCCCGGCGGTCCTCGTGGAAAAGGGCAAGGTGCTGCAGATCCTCATCAATCTCATCCGCAACGCGAAATACGCCGCCGACGAGGGGCGCGACACCGACCGACGCGTCACTTTGCGGGTCCGCCCCGCCGGCCCCGACCGGGTCGAACTGGTGGTCGCCGACAACGGCATCGGCCTCGCGCCGGAGCTGCTGCCGCAGATCTTCACGCACGGCTACACGACGCGCGCGGACGGTCACGGCTTCGGCCTGCACTCCGCCGCCCTCGCGGCCCAGGAACTCGGGGGCACCCTCACCGTGGCCAGCCCCGGCCACGGGCTCGGCGCCGCGTTCACGCTGTCGCTCCCGGTCGCGCCGGCGCCCTGAACGGCGCCCTCCGCGGCGCCTAGTCGCGCGGCGTATCCGCCGGCTTCTCCGCCGGCCCGAGCGGGAGCAGCAGCGCCGCACCCGTGCTGTCCGGTCCGCCCGGCACCACGAGCGGCGAGCGTCCGTTCCAGCGCTCGGCGATCTTCCAGCGGAGAAAGGCCGGGCTGTCGCGCAGCGCTTCGCCCCGCACGCGGATCGCCTCCGCTTCGCCGCGCGCGCTGATCACCGCGGTCTCGGCCTCCACCTGCGTCTGCACCTGCGTGAAGCGGGCCTGGTTCGCCTGTTGCTCGGCCACCATCTTCGCCTCGATCGCCTTCTCCAGTTCGTTCGAAAGGTTGATGTCCCGCAGCACGATGTCTTCCACGACCAGCAGCGTGCCGATCTTGTGGGTCGCGGCCGCCAGCGCCTTCTTCTTCACCTCCTCGCGGCTTTTCACGATCTGCTCCGCCGTGAGCAGCGCGGTCACTTCCTTGATCGCTTCCTGCACCCGCGGGGCGATCAGGCTGTCGAACGGATCGCCGGCGAACTCGCGGTAGATCTGCACCACCGCCGCCTCGGGCACCCGGTAGATCACGCGCAGGTCGATCTTCACCTGCTGCAGGTCGGAGGAAAAGCAGTCGGCCCGCACCGCCTGCGTGCGCTGGCGCACGTTGATCATCACGATGCTGGTCACGAACGGCGCCTTGACCCCGAAGCCCTCGGGCAGGAAGTGGTCCGCCGTCTTGCCCAGCGTGACTTTCAGACCGCGCATGCCGGGCTCGACCACATAGGTCGTCGTCGTCGCGATGATCGCGAGTGCAAAGGCCAGGATCGCCGCGACGATCACCTTGGAAAGAAGGAGAGGGTTCATGGGATCAGCGGCGGGGCGCACCCGTTGCGGGCGCCGGGGCCTTGGCGGCGGGGACACGGGCGGGTTGGGTTTTGAGTCGTTCGAGGTCCTGGAGCGTGAGCATCACCTGATCGCCCGCGCCGATCACGGCGGGAGCAACCCCGTCCCACTTGTCCACGATCTGCAGATCCACGAAGGCCGGATTCTTCCGCAGCGCTTCGCCGCGGATGCGGATCGCGTCCGCCTCGCCCTTCGCCCGGATCACCGCCGTATCGGCCTCGATCTGGACGCGCTGCTGCAGATACCGCGACTTCGAGGCCTCCTGCTCCTGCACCATTTTGGCTTCGATCGCGTGCTCGAGCTCGCGCGTGAGCGCGATGTTCTGGATCACGATGTCCTCGATCACGAGCAGCGGCCCGAGCTTGCGCCGCGCGATTTCGAGCGAGCGGGTCTTGATCTGCTCCCGGTTCTTCACGATCTGCTCCGCGCTCTGCAGCGCGGCGACTTCCTTCAGGGCCTCCTGCACGCGCGGCGCGATCAGGCTTTCGAAGGGCCCGCCGGCAACCTCCTGGAACAGCTTCACCACCGATCCTTCCGGCACCCGGAAAAGCACCTTGAGATCCACCGTGATCTGCTGGAGATCCGCCGAATAGCACTCGGCCTTGTCCTCCGCCGTCTGCTGGCGGACAGAGACCGGGTGGATCTCGGTCGCGAACGGCACCTTCAGGCCGAAGCCCTCCGGTTTGAACGCCGGCGACACCCGCCCGAGCGTCACTTCCACCCCGCGGTAGCCGGGCTTCACCACGTAGGTGCCCGACGAGGCCATGATCGCCCCGCCGGCCAACACCAACAGCGCGAACACGATCAATTTGGCCAGACCTTGCGCATTCATCGCCCGAACCTGCGGGTCGTTCCCGTCCGCGGCGAGGGCAAACCCTCAACCGTTGCGGCCCGCGGCCCCCGGCAAACGCCGCAGCAGGCCGGCCAGACGGGTGAATGTGCCTTCGTCGAAGCCCATCGCCCGCTTGATCCGCACGTCGCGCTCGATCGGATTCGGCAGGACCTTGGTCTCGCGCCACGTGCGCCAGGACACGATGCCGAGGGCCCACAGCAACATGGCGGTCACCGGCACCGGCACATCGCTGCCGTGCAGGATCCGCGCCTTCAGCTCCTCGTCCTGCACCAGCCGCCGCATCGCGCCCGGCCGCGCGCGGAAATTGCAGCACGCCAGCGCGCTGTTGTCCCCGTAGAGCCGGGGAAACCGCCGGGTCATCGCCACAAATTCGTCGAAATAATCGGGGTCGAGCGCCATCAGCCCGGTGCCGCAGTGCGCGGCGATGCAGGTCACGCCGATCTCGAGCGCCCGCGTGAGGACGCGCGGATTCGCAAGCCGCGCGTCGATCACCGGCAGCGTCCGCTCGCTCCCGGTGTGGGCCAGCAGCACGAGACCGCTTTCCGCCATCCGCTCGAGGAACCGCGTGTAGCGCGGCAGGTTCCAGTCGATGTTCTGGCAGTTGGGCAGACACTTGAGCATCACCGCCCCGCCCGCGAGGCAGCGCTCCAGCTCGTCGGCCGCGTCGCGGCGGGCGGGATGGATCGACACCGCCGCAAGGAATTCCGGATGCGCCCGGGCCAAGCCCAGCACATGGTCGTTCGGCACATAGAACGAGCCCGCGCCCTCGATCACCGTCCCGTCCTCCCGCCGCGGCTCGTCCTGCGCCAGCAACACCGCCGCATCGAGCGACGATTCGCGCACAAATGCCAGCATCCGCTCCGCATAGAGCCGCTCGAGATCCCCGCCGAGCGCCGACCGCGCGAGGCCGACGTTGCGCAGCATCAACGGCGCGCCGTAGCGGGTTACCCCCCGTGGTCGATACCAGCAGCCGGAGCCGCCGGATCCGTTTCCGACCACGTGGACGTGACAATCGATCCGCATCGCCGGCTCCGCCCCCCGCCGGGCGGCATCGCGCCTATTTCGCCGCCTCCAGCGCCAGCTCGCGGCAGCGCTTGAGGTCGGTCTTGCCCGTGCCGAGCATCGGGATCTTGTCCACCCGCCGGATCAGTTTCGGCACCCACAGATTCGGCACGCCGAGCTCCGCGAGTTTCGCCCGCAGCACGTCCGGGGCGACGTCGTGGGTCGTCAGCAGCACCAGCGCCTCGCCCTTCGCCGCATCCGGCACCCCGGTGACGAAGACCGCCGGGCTGTCCATCTGCTCGAGCTCGAAGGCCTCCACGATTTTCTGCTCCACCGTCCCGTGCGGCACCATTTCGCCGCCGATCTTCGAAAACCGGGACAGGCGCCCTTCGATGTAGAGAAACCCGTCCGCGTCGAAGCGACCCAGGTCGCCCGTCACGAACCACCCGTCGCGAAACGCCGCCCGCGTCTTTTCCGGATCGTCGAGGTAACCGCCGAAGACATTGGCGCCGCGGAAAAGCACGAGTCCTTTTTCCAGCAACGGCAGCTCCTCGAACGTATCCGGATCGACGATTCGCGCCGTCATGCCGGGCATCATCCGGCCGACCGAGCCGAAGCGCTTGCCCGATTGCGGCTCGTTCGTCGACACCACCACGGGCGGATGCGGCTGGTTGATGCACGCGGCCGGCGTCGTTTCCGTCAGGCCGTAGCCCTGGAGAATCTCCAGGTGGAAGAGTTCGAGGAACGACTTGTAGAGGTCGTCCGGCAGCTTCTCCGCGCCGGTCACCACCAGGTCGAGCGACCGCAGCTCGGCCGGCGCGGCCTTCTTCAGGATCGGCCGCACGAAGGTCGGGGCACCGATCAGCGTGGTGACCTGCTCCTCGGCGATCGCGTCGATGATTTTCCGCGTCTCCAGCGGGCTCGGCACCGTCACGACGCGGCATCCGCGCAACAGCGGATACCAGAGCGTGACCGTGAACCCGAAGCTGTGGAACACCGGCAGGCACCCGAGCAACGAACAGGTTTCCGGGAGAATCGAAAGGGACGAGATCTGCGCGCAGTTCGCCAGGATGTTCCGGTGCGTCAGCGCCACACCCTTCGGCTCGCCGGAGCTGCCGCTGGTGAAGAGCAGGCCGGCCTCCTCGCGATCGCCGGTTTTCGGCAGCCGCAGCAGCGAAGCGCACCACTGGTTGGGCAGCAACCACGCCGCGAGCAGCCACGGGGCCATCGCTTTCCGGCCGCCGGCCGCCTCGACTTCGGCCTTGAGATCGAGCGTCCGTTCCGGCCAGGGGAAATTCGGGACCTTCGCCCGCATCGCCTCGGCGGAGACGACGGTCGCGACGCCTCCGAGACGCAGGCTCGTTTCCAAGGCGGCCCGTCCCGCGGTGAAGTTCAGATTCACCGGGATCTTGCCCGCGGCGAGGACCGCCAGATTGGCGATGAACGCCCCCGCCCCCGGCGGCAGCACGATCCCGACCCGGCGTTCCGGCACGGTCGCGCGCAACCGCCGCGACAACACCGCGACGGCCGCGTAAAGCTGCGCGCACGTCAGCTCGCGCCGGGCGGCCGTGCGGTCGACCACCGCGGAGCGCCCGGGATGTTTCGTCAGGGTCCGCACGCACTCGCGGCCCAGGTGCCGCCGGAGCACCGGACGCTCGTCGAACGCCCGCTCGCCCAGCGCCAGCAACTCGATCCGCGCCCACGCCGCCGACACCCGCTCCGCCGGCACCGGCCGGCCGAAGGCGATGAACACATGGGTCGGCAGCAGCCGCGGCGACTTCCAAAGGTATTTGTTGCCCGCGAAGGAGAAAATCGAACCCCACAGCCCGTCGATCGACGCCGCCACGACCGGCGTCCCCGCCTGCCGCGCGATCAGCTCGAAACCGCGCTGAATTTCCATCAGCTGGCCGGTGCGTGAAATATGGCCCTCCGGGCAGATGCAGACCACCTCGCCCCGTTTCAGCGCCGCCACCGCCGCCTTCATGCCTTCGCGGGGCTGCTCCGCCGAAATCCCGATGCAGCCCGACACCTCGAAGCACCAGTTGAAAAACGCGTTTCGGCGCAGCCCCTTGTGGCCGATGAAACGGATCGGGCGCGGGCAAACGAGCTGCAGCACCACCACGTCCACATAGGAGATGTGGTTGCAGATGAGCAGCACGCCGCCCTCGCGCGGCAAGTGTTCGAGGCCGCTGGTGCGCACGCGATAGAGGATCCGCGCGACCGTGCTGGCGATCAGTTCGAGAAAATACGGCAGATACGAGCGCCGGCGGATCAGGGGGGTAGGCATGAGCGCAGGGGAGTTATGCGGGATCGCCCGCCGGACGTTCAAAGCAATTTGAGCTGGGCCGGTGGTTCACCGGTCTGCCGTCGCCGCGCGCAACGGGGCTGTTGGCGAGGCGGTTCATCGCGTCGCCGGCTCCGCACCGGGCAACTCCCAGGTCTTTGCCGCGCCTTCCAGCCGCTCCAGCGTGGCGCGGGAGGCCTCGAGATCGCGGCGCGCGACCCCGCGCGTCACCTGCGCCACCACCGCCAGATAGCGCGGCATGACCTTCTCCCACAGCGCGCGGCCGGCCGGCGTGAGCTGCACCCGGTAGATTCGTCGATCCGTCGGATCATCCGCCCGCCGCACCCAGCCCGATTTCTCGATCCGGTCCACGAGCCCGGTGACATTCGAACGGTCCACGACCAGATGATCGCTCAGTTCGCGTTGGCTCAGCCCGGAGCCGCTCCGGGCCACCACGTTGAGCAGATTGAACTGGGCCGCGGTCAGCCCGTGCGGGCGAAACAGGCGCTGGCTCTCCCGCAGAAACACGTCCGCCGTCGTCATCACCGCGTTGATCAGATGGTAGCCCGCTTCCGGTTGCACGGGATCTCGGTGTCATGTCGTCCGTTGACTTGTCAACTATCTTTCCGCCCCGCGCCTCCCGCACCGCGCGTCACCCCGGTTGATTGCCGGCCCCTCCCGTCAGGGTGGCCCGCAGGTCGCCCGCCAGCGCCGCAAACCCGGGAAAGTCGTTCTCAAGTCGGCGGGTGTCGCGCCCGATCCGCTGCACCTCGCGCACCGCGCAATCGATCTCGTGCCGGAGGCTCGGCCGGTCGGTGCCGTAGACCCGAACTTTCAGGTCGGCCCGGGAATACGGCGGCCGCCCCGTGTGCTGACCGTCCAGCCAGGCTTGCTCCGTCACCCGCTCGTCGCGTCCGCTCAGATACCAGGCCTCGATGGCCGGCACCGCGATGCCGATCGTGCGCAACACCCGCGCGCGCCCGTGCGCCGGGGGGAATTTTTTCGTCGTTTGCCGGTGCACCGCCCGCAACTGGCACATCCGGCACCGCGGATGGAAATAGTTCGGGCGGTCGTGCTCCGCGGTGTGAACCGTAGAATCGTCCGCATCCACCACAACCACCAGGACCGCCGTGTCGGTGTTGAAATGGAGGTGGCGCAGCACCAGCGGCATCACCTGGGCGACATTCGGCCAGCCGCGCGCCCGGAAACCCGGCGAGACGAACTGGGGCGTCTGCCGCAGCACCGCCGTCACCAGCACCCGCAACGCCGTTTCGTCCGCCGGTGATTCGCTCAGCAACGCGACCTTCATCGCTCCTCGGGCACGCCGCCCAGAATGCCGCTGAACCACATGTCGCCCAGCGATCCGTCGCGGAGCAGATCCGGCAGATCCGGCCGGTCCGTCAGCCGCTCGAAGCGCGCCGCCCGCCCGTGCTTGTGGGACACGATCACCTCCTCCGGGTGGTCGCGGAAAAGATCGATGAAATACGGCGAGTGGGTCGTCGTCACGATCTGGACCGCGCGCCGGCCCGACCCGAATGCCTCCGGGTAACTCAGCCGGTAAAGCGCGTCGCGCACCTCCCGCAGCATGCGCGGATGGATGCCGCGGTCGATCTCCTCGATGCACAGCACCCGTGGCGGATCGGGATCGAACGCCAGCGCCAGCACACCCACCAGATACAAGATGCCCTGCGACATCTCGTCCGCGGGCACCACGCCGTCTTCCGCCAGGTCCAGGGCGAACTCCACCGACCCGTCCGGGTGTTCGTCGACCACCAGCGCCCGGAATTCCGGGAGCATGCGCAACAGCTCCGCCGTCAACGCCGCGAACGCCTCCGGCGCCCGGGCCCGCATATCGGCAAGGTTGGCCGCCAGGTTGCCGCCGTCCGGCCGCAGCTCGAATCCGTCGGCGCGCCGCGAGGGCCGCGCCATCGCGACATGATCGAGGACGTAGCTCCGGATCGTCGCCAACTCCGCGCTGAGTTCCGGCCAGGCCGGCACCTTGGCCGGCGTGAGCTCCAGTGTGTCGCAGATCACATCCGAAACGCACGCCAACCGTGCCACGACGCCCGCGTGGGGCGCGGAAAAGTGGAAAACCAATTCCGGTCCCTCCGCTCGTTGCGCCGGCTCCGCGCCGTCGCGCAGCGGCAATTGCGACAGGGTGCGCAGCCGCGAAATCGCTTCGATGAGGCTGGTCTTCCCGCTGCCGTTGGGGCCGATCACCAGATTGAAGGGCGCGAGGTCGACCTTCGTCTGACGCAGCGCCTTGAACCGCCGAAACTCGATGGATGCGAGCACGCCGCCAGACTGCCACACCGCCCCTGCGACGCAACCCCCGTGTCACTCGCTACCCCGACCCGCAACCGCCCGGCGACAGCCAGTTTCAGCCCAAGCGCGCCTTCACGGTGCGGCGATCCAGATCGAGCCGACGCGCCGTTTCCTCGACCGTGCCCGCGCGGGTATGGACGAATCGCGTGTAGCGCCGGAGCAGCTCCTCCGCGGTCAGACTGCCGCTCTCGATCAGCGCATTCCAGTCGTCCCCAGGGGCCCGCAGCAGCGGACCCGCCGGTCGGTAATCGCCGCGCAGGACGAGATTGCGCACACATTGCTCCAGCTCGCGAAAATTGCCCGGCCACGCGTAGCGCGGCCCGAGCCGACGCCCGATCCAACCCACCGTTTCCCGCGTGAAATGCTCCGCCTCTCCCGCTTCCAGCAGACGACCGGCGATATGGGCGACCAAGGTTTCGAGTTCTTCGGGTGCCGCATCCAGAACCTCGCGGAGCGACGGCGTGGCCAGCTGGTCGGAACAGAGCCGGTAGTAGAAATCCTCGCGGAAGCGCCCCGCGCGAATTTCCGCCGGCAAGTCGCGGTTGGTGGCCGCGATCACCTTGCCCGCAAACCGTCGGGTCGCCGTGGTCCCGAGCGGCTGGAAGGTTCGCGACTGCAGCACACGCAGCAGCTTCACCTGAATATCCGTCCCCACCTCGCCGATTTCATCGAGAAAGACCGCGCCCGACGGCGGGCACACCTCCATCCATCCCGCCCGATCGGCCAGGGCGCCCGTGAATGCTCCGCGCTGGTGCCCGAACAATTCCGACTCGATCAGCGTCGGCGACAGCGCCGCCAAATTCAGCGGAAAGAACCCGGCCGAAAAATCGCCCGAAAATCTGCCGCGCTTCGGCTCGAAGGGCACATAACGCGACAACGCGATCGCGCGTGCCACGAGTTCCTTGCCCGTGCCGGAAGGCCCCGTGATCACGGTGGCGAAGTCGGCCATCCGCGACCACAGGCTGCGGCGATATCGCGCGAGGTCGTGCGAGAAGATCGACTGCCAGATCGCGGCGCGCAGTCGGGCCATCGGCGCGGAGCCGCCCACGAGCGACTGGAAAATATTGTGGAAGGCGCGCCGGATCTGGAACGCGCTCGCAAAAAGGTGCGCCGCGCCCTGCTCGGGAAAATGCTCGCGCAGACCCGGCAGATCGAAGCGCGCCTCCGCGTCCGCTTTGAACGCCGGATAAAAATCCACCGGCTCCCCGCCCTTCCCCTCGAAAGCGGCAAGAATCACGGCATCGAACCGCGCCGCATAGCTCTGATAGAGCCAGTAGCCCACCATCGCTTCGTAGGCCGCTGCATCGTCCGCCGCCACCCTGCCCTCGCGCGGCCATGCCTGCCTCACCCGGTCGACCGCCGCGGCGCAACGGGTCGTCAGCGTCCGATGATTTGCACTCGGCTCTCCGGCCGGCGGCCGGCGGTTCCAGTCCGCCCCGCGTTCCACGAAGTCCGGCCCCAGCGCCGCCCGCTCGGCCTCGATTCGTTCCGGCAGGAAGGGATTGGATCGGTTCATCCGCAGGATCGCGGCGGCGAAATGGCGGTCAGCCTCGGAGAACAGTGCTACGGTCTTAGGCATATTTTGTCGATTGATTGCCATTTTATGTAACCGGATCTGATTCACTCAACAAGCCCGTAATTCGTTTCGTGTTGATGCAAAGCGCCTAACAGAACGCACCGAACGCGCGGCACGGAGCGAGCAGAGTGCGCCGCCGACCACCATGAAATTCATCCGAACCCTTCTCGCCGGCGCGTCCCTCGTGACCGCCGCGTTGGTTCCGGCGGGCGCCGCCGGGACGCTCACGCCGGTCGGCACCACGGCCGCCCCGATTCAGATCCGTTCCCATCAGGTCAACGTCACCGTCAACAACGGCTTCGCCCAAACCGAGGTGCTGCAGACCTTCTTCAATCCCAACGCCCGGGACCTTGAAGCCATCTACGCCTTTCCCGTCCCGCGTGGCGCCAGCCTCTCGGGCGTCTCCATTGCCACCGGAGAAAAAACTATGAACGGCGAAGTCGTGCCCAAGGCCGACGCCGAGAAAATCTACGAGCAGGAAAAGCAGGCCGGTAACGACGCGGGCCTCGCCACCAAGCACGGCTTCAGAACCTACGAATTCAAAGTCTCCCCCGTCCGGGCAAATACCGAAGTCCAATTGCGCTTTGTCTACTATCAGTCTCTGGAGATCGATGCCGGCGTGGGCCGATACGTCTATCCGTTGGAGGACGGCGGCACCGACGAGAGCGCCACGAGTTTTTGGACCGCCAATCCCAAGGTCGAAGGCACCCTGTCGATCCGGGTCGGGCTGAAGTCGGCGTGGCCGGTCGAGGACGTGCGCGTGCCTGGCTTCGAAGGCACCGCCGTCGTGCAAAAAATCGACTCCGGTCATGTCCAGGTCTCCCTCGATCGTTCCGGCGCAGCGCTCGACCGAGATTTCGTGTTCTACTACCGGCTCGCCGACAACCTTCCGGGCCGCATCGAGGTGATTCCGTATCGGGCCGCCAAGGACAAGCCGGGCACCTTCATGATGGTGGTCACGCCCGGCATCGACCTGAAGCCCCTGACCCAAGGCGCCGACTACAGCTACGTCCTCGACGTCTCCGGCTCGATGCAGACCAAGCTGCACACGCTCTCCGCCGGCGTGGCGCAGGCGATCGGCAAGATGTCGCCCAACGACCGTTTCCGCATCGTGACCTTCAACAACTCCGCCCGCGAGGTCGTGCCGTGGACCAACGCATCGCCCGAAAACGTCAACCGTGCGGTCGGGCTCGTGAAGTCTTTGGCATCAAGCGGCGGGACCAACTTGTATGAAGGCGTGGCCTTGGGCCTCAGGGACCTCGACGCGGATCGCGCGACGAGTGTCGTCCTCGTCACCGACGGCGTCGCCAACCAAGGCATTGTCCAGCCCGCGAAATTTCACGAATTGCTGCAGCGGGCGGACGTCCGCGTCTTCGGCTTCCTGATGGGCAACGGCGCAAACTGGCCGCTCCTCCGCACCATCGCCGATGCCAGCGGCGGTTTCTACGCCGGTATTTCCAACGACGACGACATCGTCGGTCAGCTCATGCTGGCCAAGGGCAAGATCACCCACGAAGCCCTGCACCACGCTGCGTTCAAATTCGGGGGGCCGGTGCGGATCTTCGATACCACGGGCGATACCCCGCAAAAAATCTACCGCGGCCAGCAACTGGTGATTTTCGGTCGCTACGAAGGCTCCGGGCGCGCCACGGTCACGCTCAAAGCCTCGCTCTCCGGCGCCGACCGCACCTACACGACCACCGTGGACCTGCCCGACGCAGACACGGAGAATCCGGAGATCGAGCGGCTCTGGGCGATGGCCATGATCGAGCAGATCGAGTTGCAGGAAAACGCCGGTTTCCTTCCTCAGGAAGAAGCCCAGGCCACCGTCCGGATGCTGGGGGTGAACTACCAACTCGTGACCGACCAAACGTCGATGGTGGTCCTCGACGATGCCGCCCACGCTCGGCACGCCATCGCCCGCCACAACGAAAACCGCACTGCCATCGAACGCGCGGCGCAGTCCGTCCGCTCCGGCCAGCCCGCCCGCCAGGCACGCATGGACGCAGCCCAACCCGCTTTCCCGGCGCCGGCGCCGCACGTCAGCCGCTACGGACAGGGCAGCGGTGCCGGCGGCGGTGATCTTGGGGGCGACACCGTCCTGCTCGCTTTCATGGCCGCCATCGTTCTGGCGGGCCTCTGGTTCGGCCGGCGCGGGCACCGGGAATAGCTTTATTTCGTTCGGGGCGGCGAAACGGATCGTCGCCCCGACCTTTCCGCTCCGTGCACCTAGATCAAACCTTGCATCCTGCACCGACGGATTCCGCCGCGCGCGGCATTCCGATCCTTACCATCGCCGTCGTCGCGGGTGCGGTCGCGATCTTCATTCTGCCCGGGGCGGCGAACGCCCTCCAGTTTGATCGCGCCGCCCTCACCCGCGGCGAGGTATGGCGAGCGTTCTCGGGACACCTGACGCACTTCGACGCAAGCCACCTGACGTGGGACCTCGTCACACTTCTCGGTCTCGGCTCGGTGTCGGAACGGACATGCCGGGTCCAGACAGCCGTCGCGTTGCTGGCCGCGGCGATCGCCATTTCGGTCGCGCTTTGGCTGTGCCAGCCGCAGTTCGACACCTACCGGGGCCTCTCGGGACTGGACTGTGCGCTTGGCGGCCTGATTGCCGGCAATCTGTTCCGACGCTCGGCATTCGCCGCCCGATGCTGCGGCGCAGTCATCACCGTTTTCGTCGCCGGCAAGTGCGGGCAGGAACTCATCGCTACAATGCCGATCTTTGCCCGTGCCGGCGCCTACGCGCCGGTGCCGCTCGCCCACCTGATCGGATTCGCCGTCGGACTCGGCACGGCCAGCCTGATCCGCCCTATTTCCCGGTGCCGAAAACGCGGTTGAACAGCTCGGAGGCTTTTTCGGTCACCCCCGCCTTCTCCAGCGCGAGAGCTGCCAGCTTCACATTGATCTCGCTTGCATCGGGCCGCGCGACGGTTCCTCCGATGCGCAGCGGAACCGTGCACGGCAGGTAACCGAGCTCGTCCGCTTGCGGATCCAGGACCCCCAGAAACTTCAGCAATTCGCCCTGCCGGCCCCTCGCCCGCAGCTTGAATTCCATCGCCAGCGCATCGTCGAAAAAATTGCCGCCGGGTCGGTGCAGCGCGGTTCCGCCGCCGGTGAGCCGCAATTCGGGCGCGATCAGCACGAAGTCGCGCAGCGTCGTATTCAACGCGGCGTCCCGGCTGACGACGACACTCAGTTGGTCGAACGCGATCGGACTGAGCGCCTTGGCGAGTTCGCCGACCGCCTGAGCCCGGGTGCCGATTTCCGCGGACTCCTTCCGCCCGGCGAAGCCGCTGAGCACGCTTCCCGCCGATGCGACGAAGCCGGCCAGTTTTCCGGTGGCCTCCACGGGATGAACGAATGCCACGGGCAGTCCTCGAAAAATGCCTCCACGGCTCGAGAGGGCTACGTCACCGCCGGCTTCCTGCGCCAAGTCGGCGATCCGGTTCGCCCGGCTGGCCACCTTGCTGGCCAGATCGAAGCGCCCCTCCACCGTCAAACCGCGGCCGGCCCCCGCGGAACCGAAGAGCATGCCGGACTCGATGTCCCGCAGCGTGACATCCGCCGTCAATCCGAACGGACGTTTCGCGCCCGCGTCGAAGGACAGCGCGCCGTTGAGATTGGCCCGGCCGGCGTCACCCAACCCGGCCTGAATCTCCTCCAGCTTGATCGCGCCCGCATCCAGCTGCAGACGGCCCGTGAGCCCCCGCACCGTGAATGTGTCGCTCCAAACGATCTCCTTGAAACTCAGGGAAACCGCTCCGCTCAAACCCGCCCACGGCGCCCGCCGGCGAGGGACCTCGGCCTGTCGCGCGGCGTCCGGCCGATCCCTTTCCATGACCGTCTCCAGTGTGCGCACATCGTCGATTACGAACCGAGTGCTGGTGGCCGCGGCATCCACGCGAAAATCGGCCGATCCGATCCGTTCGACCGATCCGGCAACCAAGGCATCCGACGTCCGACCGTCCCGCCTGAAGGTCAGGGGCAGGTGAAACTCCGTCCGGCCTTCGGCCCCGACATCCATCCGCAGATCCCCCGACACACGCGGCGGCTTGGGCGCCGAATCGCCTCCCGATCCGGCCAACTCCGCTACCTCCACCTTTGCGACGAGTTGATGGGTGCGTCCCAAGCTTGCCGCATAGTCGATCGTCGCCGTCCCGCCTGCCAACGACCATCCGGCGCCGGCCGCCGGCTGCCGGACTACCTCCGGAAGATTCAACCCGACACTACCGGTGCTTTTCACCGCCTGGTCGGCACCGGCAAGCCGGCCCAACTTCGCCGCGACCGAGGCAATTCTCGATTCGGCTCGCTTCAGGTCGAACCGGCTCAGATCGACCTGCCAGCCGGCCCGGGAAAAGTCGGCCGTGCCTTCGGCCTCAAATCGGATGTCGTGCAAGTAACGTTGCCCGTCGACTTGCAGCGCGAGGCCGTCGGCAGCCAGCGGAGTCTCCGTGCGGAGCCCGACACCCCCGCCGGCCCGGGACCACACCCGCACGTCACCGCGGACCGCACCCCCGGAAAATTTCGTAGCACCGGTCCACGGATGCGACCACGCGACGGGCACGCCGTGCAACGAGACCCCGAGCAACGCCTGGTCGTCCTGGCTCGGTCGAAAGGTCCCCGACTCGGCGGAATACTCGAACGGCTGGAGCACCCGCATGGTCGCGACCGGCAGACCGGCGCTCAAGGTGGCCTCAAGCTTTTCCGCCACAACGGACGCGGCGCGGCGCGTGAAGTCGAACTGGGCCGCCACGGAGACCTCGCCCAACGCCTCCAGTTGCGGCGACAGCACCCGGAGCCGGCCGACGGTGGCATCGACGCGGCCGGCGATCCGGGTCGCGGCAAAGGCCGCGTCCGCCCCGATCCTCCCCTCTCCGGCCAACGCAAAGCTCGGAAGCGGCTGCCCGAGCACGAACGGCACGACGTCGGCGTCGCGGACATCGATCCGCCACCCACCTTCCAGTCGGCTGCCCCCGGGCGGAAACGCCGCCTCGAGTTTCATCAATTCCCTCGGCCCCGCCACCACCGCCGCGGCGTAGCTCTCCCCCGCGGCGCTGCGGGCTGCGGACGCATCCACCGCGAGCCGGGCTCCCGCTGGAAATTGCGCGCCGCTGGCCTCCGCCGTCAGGACAAGTCCCAGCCGGGTAAAGGAGCGCGGCGTATCCATCGTTCCGCTGACAGTGGCGCGGACATTGACTTTGCTGACTTCCACCGCCGCCAGCGCGGCGGCCGCGGTGATTGAAAAAGCACCCTCCCGGCCCGCCGCGAGACCGCCCCCCTTGATCCCGAGGTCCACGCGACCTCGGCCCTCGGGCAGAATGACGACGCCCTCGAGGACCACACCGTCCAGCGTAAGGTCGATCGGCAGTCCGAGATTCGCAAAGACGCCGGCGAACGCCTTGACCGCCTCCGCGGCCGGCGGCAGCGGAGCCGCGCCTGGCTGGGCCGGCGCCGTCGAAGTCGCGGTCGAGGGTTGGGCCGTAGAGCCCGCCGGAGACACCCGGGACAGATCGAGCGTCCAGCCCGACGCCTCCAATTTGGCGACCCGCACCTGTCGCTGCAGACCGGCCGGCAAGAGCGGCAGCTCCGCCCGCACCCGCGGCACCGTCAGCACCGCGGCACCGTTGCGATACTCCAAATCCCGCAAATCAACCTCCCGCATGCCGGCCGACACCGAGCCCAGCGACGCCCGGAGTTCCGGCGCTTCCGCCAACGCCCGCCGCAGCGCCCACGTCTGGACGCTGGAATTGAAAGCAACGGCGACAAGTCCCCCGAGCACGAGCGCAGCGACGCCCGCGACCACAAGTAGACGCCGGAGGACCTTCATGGACACGGGGGATGACAAACGGACCGGGCCTGAGTTGCTATTTCTTGATCAAAAAAATTTTGAACGCACCGCGGATCCGGCCGGCCTGCGGAGTCCGGCGGGACGCATCCGCGTTCCCGGCCGGACCGATCCGCGCTACTTTTTCACGAACTCGTCCGCCTGTCCCATCGCTTTGCGCAGCGCCGCGACGGCCACGTTGTAAGTGTAGAAAGCCTGCAGCTGGTTGTTGCGCGCCGTCGTGAGATCAACCTGGGCCGCCAGGACGTCGAGCTGGGTGCCCGTGCCGGCGTTGTATCGGGCATTGGCCAGCCGAACGGACTCGGTGGCCTGCTCCACCACCCGGGACGAGGCCTCGGCCAACTCGGTCGCCTGCTGCCAACGGGAATGAGCCCGCCGCACCTCGACGTCGACGGCGAGCTTGGCCTCCTCGAGCGCCAGCCGGGTCTGCTCCTGCGCCGACCGCGCCTGCGCGACCCGGCCCTGCGTTGTGCGTCCGTCGAAGATGTCCCACTGCGATTGCACGCCGACGACCCATCCGTTGTTGGAGTCGCTGAAGCGATCGGTCGGTCCCCGCCGCAGCTGCCAGCCACCGAAAGCCGCCACGTTGGGCTGGAAACCGGATTTGGCGACGGTGACGGTCTCGACGCGCGCCTCGACCAATTTGGCGAGCCGCTCGAGGTCCGGACGGTTGGCCCGGGCCGAATCGAACGCCGCCTGGAGGTCGAAGGTCTGCGGCACAAAATCCAGCGAACCCTGAAAGTCCGGCACCTTGCGGGTGGCATCCGGGGTGTTGGTCGTGAAGCCGAGCGCCTGGCGCAAGGTCTCGATCGAGAGGCGGTAGTCGTTGCGGGCAGTGATGAGCGGCACCTTCGCATTGGCCACGGCCACTTCCGCCCGGAGCTTCTCGAAGCTGGAAACGGTGCCGGCCTCGAAGCGGTCGGTCGCCGTTTTCAACTGCTGCTGCAACAGCTCCAGGTTCGATTCCTGGACTTTGATCTGTTCCCGCGCGAGCAGCACGCCGTAGAAGGCGGTGCGCACCTGGAGCAGCGCGTCGTTGATCGCGGCCTGCAGGTCGAGCAGCGCCGCATCGCGCGTGAGCTTGGCGCCCTTGACACCGGCCTTCACCCCGCCGCCGGAATAGAGGACCTGCGACGCGGTCAGGCTGATCTGCCAGCTTTGGTTGCTGGCGGGGAAGCTCGTCGAGAGTTCCTTGTCGTTCAGCTGGTAGGCCGCCGCGGCGGTGACGTTGGGCACGGTGGCGGCCGACACCTCGATCAGCACGCCCTCCTGCTGCCGGATGCGTTCGCGCGCCTGACGGATCGCGAAGTTGTTCTCCAGCGCAAACGCGACGGCGGTCTTCAGGTCGAGCGAGTCGGGCACCGGCTGCTGCGGCGACGGCTGCGCATGGGCCACGAGGCACGTCAGGGAAAAGGCGGCCAGCGAAGCGGCGACCGGCGAGAAATGATGACGGGCGAGTTGCATGGGAATTACTTGGCGGGAGCCGGGAGGGATTCGGCCGACGGGACGGCGACAGGCACACGACCCTTGGCATGGTCGCGGGCGATGAGGATGTAGAAGGCGGGCACCACGAATAGCGTGAACACCGTGCCCACGGCCATGCCGATGACGAGCACCCAGCCGATGCTGTTGCGGGCGGCGGCGCCCGGACCGGTCACGAAGATCAGCATGACGTGCCCGAACACGGTGGCGGCGGAGGTCATGAGCACCGGACGCAGGCGGGTGGCGGCGGCGCGGCGGATGGCCTCGCGCTTGCCGACCCCTTCCTCCTGGAGCGAATTCGCGAACTCGACGATCAGGATGCCGTTCTTCGCGATCAGGCCCACCAGCGTGATCAGACCGATCTGCGAATAGATGTTCAACGACGTCTCGCCGAGAAACACCGGGAGCATCGCGCCGACGATCGCGAGCGGCACCGAGCCGAGCAGAATCACGAACGGATCGCGGAAGCTGTTGAACTGCGCGGCGAGCACCAGGAAGATCAGAATCAGCGCGAGCGCGGCGGCCTGCCAAAGCGCGTCGCCTTCGTAGCGGAGCTGGCGCGACTGGCCGCCGTAGTCGATCGAGTAGCCGGCGGGGAGGATCTCCGCCGCCTTTTGCTCCAGCTTTTTCAGGGCCGCATCGATGCTCGGCCCGACGCCCGTGATCTTGATCGAGTTCAACTGCTGGAAGCGGTTGAGCGTCCGCGGCTGCACGGTGTGCCTGAGGGTCGCGATGGTCGACAGCGGGATCAGCTGCCCCTGTGGACCGCGGATATGGTAATCAAGGAGTTGTTCGGCGTTGAGGCGCTCGGCGCGCTCGACCTGCGGGATGACGCGGTAACTGCGCCCCTCGTTCACAAAGCGGTTCACGTAGCCGCCGCCGAGCATCGAACCGAGATCGCGGGCCACGTCGCTGAGGTTCAGGCCCATCGAGGCGACCTTGTCCTTGTCGATCTCGATCTCCACCTGCGGCAAGTCGAACTTGAGATCGGTGTCCGCGAAATAAAACGTCGGCGCCCCGCCGCCGGCGTTGGCCTCGGTGTTGGCGTAGAGGACCAACTGCTGGGCGAACTCCTGCATCTCCTTGTGGTCGGCGGTCGAACGCACGACGAACTCGATCGGGAACTGGCCGCCCGAGGGCAGCGGTTCCGGTGTGGTGATCACGACGTTCATGCCCGGAATGGTCGCCGCGGGCCCCTGCAACGACTGCTCGATCTGCAAGGAGCTGCGTTTGCGCGCGGACCACGGCTTCAGGATGATGCCGGAGAATCCGAAACTCGCGCCGGTGAGCTGGAAGGAGTTCTCATACTCCGGCACACTCTCGAAGATCTTTTGCACCTCGCGCGAGAAAAGCACGTTGTGGTCGATCGTGGCCGTCGGGCCGGGAAGCAAAATGCTGAAGACGACGCCTTGGTCTTCCTTCGGCGCGAGTTCGCTCTGCGCCATGCTGAAGAACGGCACGAGCAGCAGCGTGAGCATCGTCGCACCGGTGAGCGCATATTGCACCGTCCGGTAACGCCGCCCCAGCGCGAGGTCGAAGAGAAGGGTGGCAATCGCGCCCACCAGAAACGCCGCAAGGGAACCCTTGGCCAGGTTGCCCGCCGCCGCCTTCACCCCGTCGGCGCCGAAGAGCATGAAAACGACGCCGACGGCCAGCCCCCAGAACGGGATCCAAAGCACCAGCGACCACAGCAGCAGCTTCCACGAGACACGACGGTCGTCACGCACTTCGATCAGCGCGCCGACCATGCGCTCGTAGCGGCCGCGGATGCGGTCGAAGAGATGGTTGATCCGGCCGCTGAGCCCCTGCTCCTCGTGCTCGTGGTCCTTGAGCAGGTAGGCGCTCATCATCGGGGAGAGCGTCAGGGCGACGAAACCGGAAACCGCGACGGCACCGGCGAGGGTCATCGCGAATTCGCGGAAGAGCGCGCCGGTGAGCCCGCCTTGGAACGCGATCGGCGCATACACGGCGGCGAGCGTGATCGTCATGGAGATGACCGGGCCGACCAGTTCGCGGGCGCCGAGGATGGCGGCGTCGACGGGGGAGTTACCCTCGCGGATGTGGCGCTCGACGTTCTCGACGACAACGATGGCGTCGTCCACGACGATACCGACGGCGAGCACGATCGCGAGCAGCGTGAGCAGGTTGATCGTGAAGCCGAGCGCGAGCATCATCGCGAGGGCACCGACCAGCGAAACCGGCATCGCCACGATCGGGATCAGCACGGAGCGGAGCGATCCCATGAACAGAAAGATCACCACCATCACGATGAGCAGCGTCTCGACGAGCGTCTTCACGATCTCCTTGAGCGCGTCGTCGATGTATTTGCTGGCGTCGTAGGCGATCTTGGCCTGCAGACCGGCCGGCAGGCTGCGCTGGATGTCGGGCATGACATCGCGCACGCGCTTGATGACTTCGACGGTGCTCTCGGAGGGCAGCACCCAGACGCCCATGAAGGTCGCCGTCTGGCCGCCGAAGCGCACTTCCTCGTCGTAGCTCTCCGCGCCGAGCACCACCTCGGCCACGTCGGAGAGGCGGATGATGGTATTGTTGCGCTGGGCCACCACGAGGTCGCGGAACTGCTCCACGTTCTTGAGATCGGTGTTGGCGACGAGGCTCACGCTGAGCATCGAGCCCTTGGTCGAGCCGACGGCCGCGAGGGCGTTGTTGGCGGCGAGCGCCTGGCGCACTTCGGCGGGGCTCAGGCCGTGCGCGGCGAGCCGGTCGGGCTTCAGCCAGACCCGCATCGCGAACACCCGGCCGCCGAGCACATCCGCCTTCTGCACGCCCTTCACGGCGGACAGGCGGGGCTGCACCATGCGGTTCAGGTAGTCGGTGATCTGGTTCTGGTCGAGGGTGTCGGAGTAGAAGCTCAGATACATCGACGCGAACTGGTTGTCGCTGGTCTCGACGTTGATCGTCGGCGCCTCGGATTCCGGCGGAAGCTCGCCGCGGACCTGGTCGATCTTCGAGCTGATCTGCGCCAACGCGGCGTTGGTGTCGTAATTGAGCCGCAGGTAGACCTTGATGCTGCTGAAACCGGCGCGGCTTTCGGACTCGATGTAGGATATGCCGTCGGCGCTCGCGATCACGCGCTCCAGCTGGGTGGTGATGTAGCCGCGCACGGTGTCGGCGCTGGCGCCGAAGTAGACCGTGCTGATGTTGACCACCGCGCTGTCGGACCGCGGGTATTGCCGCGTGTTGAGTTTGAAATACGAAACGAGTCCGACGACGAAGATGATCGTGTTGACCACCAGCGCGATGACCGGTTTGCGGATGAAGAGATCGGTGAAGCTTTTGGATAGCATGGCAGAGCCCTCGGGCGGTGTGGGGACGCCGGGACGGATTAGGAGTTGGCGGGCTTCGGCGCGGGGCTGCTGCCGGGCTGGACGGTGTTGTTGACCTGGACCGGGATACCGTTGCGCAGCTTGAAGACGCCCGAGGTGACGATCTCGTCGTCGGCCTTAATGCCGCCGGTGACGGCGACGAGGTCGCCGCGGGTGGCGCCGATCTTCACCAGCTGCTGCCGCACGCCGAGGAATTCCTTGCCGTCGGGCCCCTTCATTTTTTCCACGACGTAGATGGAATTGCCGTAGGACGCGTAGGCGATCGACGTCGCCGGCACCACCACCACGGACTCGGCCTGCGGCATCTGGACCTCGACGCGCACGAACATGCCCGCCCGCAGCTGCTCCTTCTCGTTGGCGACCGTCGCCTGCACCGAGATGTTGCGGGTGGCGGGGTCGACCTGCGAATTGATCGCGGTCACCGTCGCCTCGAACGGCGCGGCGGGAAAGGCGTCGACGACGAGGGAGACTTTCTGGCCGAGCGACAGCGAGGGAACGTTGCGCTGCGGAATGCTGAAGTTGACGTAGATCGGGTCGAGTTTCTGGAGCGGCAGGAGCGCCGCGCCGCGCGCGACGAACTGGCCGAGGTTCACGTGGCGGAGGCCCACGCGGCCGTCGAAGGGGGCGCGCACGCGCTTCTTCGCGATCAGCGCCTTCAGCGCGTCGATCTCCGCGGAGACCTGCTTGAACGAGGCCAGGGCCGCGTCGTATTCGGATTTCGAGTTCGCCTGGCGGTCGAAGAGCTCCTTCGCGCGATCCAGATTCAGGCGCATCAGCTCGGCCCGCGCTTCGGCGGCGGCCAGCTGGGGCCGCTCCGTCGTGGTGTCGAGCTCGATCAGAACGTCGCCCGTTTTGACCGCCGCGCCGTTCTCCGCGGCGATTTTCACGATCACGCCGTCGGCATCCGCGCTCAACGTCACGCCCTCGACCGGCGCGAGGGTGCCGATCGCATGCAGACTCGCGTGCCATAGCTCGGCTTTCGCCTTGGCGGTGCTGACCGCCGCGGGCGGCATCACGTGCGGCGCCGACGCCATTTTCTTGATCTGAGCCGCCTTGACCGCGCCGAGCGTGACGAAAACGACGGCGAAACCGCCGAGGGCGATGGTGAATTTTTTGAGCATGGGAGTGGGTGGGACGATCAGACCGGACACGAGTAAAGGGGATCGCTTCAGCGGGCGGCCCGGGCCGCGGCGGACTTCGGCCGCGACGCCGGTTCGGATGCCGTCGACGCGCCCGGCGGCGGCAACTCGGCCGCGCGTTCGAGCACCTTGGTGAGCAGGCGGACGAAGGCCTTCCGCTCGGCCTCGCTCAGCCGGCCCATCAGCCAGGCCATCCGTTTGAAGTGCTCCGGCATGATCTTCTCGAGCAGCTTCTCGCCGCGCGAGGTCAGGCCGACCGACATCATCCGGCGGTCCTCGGCGTGAGGCGTGCGCGTCACGAGGCCGGAGCGTTCCAGGGTGTCGATCAAACCCGTCATGGTCGCGCGGGTCACGCCCGTGCGGTCGGCCAGCTCGGCCGGCGTCAGGGGCTTCTCGCACCCCGCCCGCTGGCAGCTGCCCCACAGCGCCATCAACACCCCGAACCGTCCCTGGGAAATCTCGTGGGTCGCCAGATGGGCCTCGACCACCCGGAACGCCTCGTCCCCGGCCCGCAGCAGATGCAGGAAAACCTCGGTGGCCGAAGGATCCAGGTCGGGAAACTCGCGCGAAGCCTCGAGCAGGCATTCGTAGCGCGGGAGATCCTTGAGCATCAGCAACGGCATGGCGAAAGTAAGGCGGCAGATAGTTAGGTGGCTAACCAAGAAAGCAAGCGGCGGATTGCAACAATCCGGTCACAGTCGCCGGACTAATCCGCTGCGCGCTGAGCCTAATGGATTCGAATCCTCCGCCCGCCCCTCCCTCAAAAAAGAGCCGCCCCGTCGCCGGGGCGGCCGAAATGCGAGACGCGACGGGCGGCTCAGGCGAGCGACTGCGCGGCCGCCACCACGGCCTCGGCGGTGACACCGAGCTCCTTGAAGACCGTCGGCGCCGGCGCACTCAGGCCGAAGCGGTCGATGCCGACCACCTTGCCGTCGAGCCCGACGTATTTGTGCCACAGCACGGTGACGCCGGCTTCGACCGCCACGCGGCGGCGGCAGGCGTTGGGCAGCACGCTCTCCCGGTATTCCGACGACTGGCGGTCGAAACGCGAGGTGCAGGGCAACGACACGACACGCGTGCCCGCGCCGAGCGTCTTGGCGGCGGCCAGCGCGAGTTGCAGCTCGCTGCCGGTCGCGATCAGAATCTGGGCGAGCGGGGCGGTTTCTCGGAGCGCGACGTAGCCGCCTTTGAGCACACCCTCGCGGCGCGTCTGGACGGGAATGTCGTTGAGATTCGGCAGCGCCTGGCGCGTGAGCGCGAGCAGCGAGGGTCCGTCCGTGCGCTCGAGCGCGGCGGCGAAGGCTCCGGCCGTCTCCTCCGGGTCGGCCGGGCGAATGACGTCTAGGCCGGGAATGACGCGGAGGCCCGATACCGTCTCGACCGGCTGGTGGGTCGGTCCGTCTTCACCCACGCCCACGGAATCGTGGGTATAGATGTAGATCACCGGCAGCTTCGCGAGCGCCGCGATGCGCATCGAGGGGCGCGAGTAGTCGGCGAACACCAGAAAGGTCGCGATGCTGGGGCGAAACACGCCGTCGTAGGCGAGTCCGTTGGCAATCGCGGCCATGCCGTGCTCGCGGATGCCGAAGCGGATATTGCGCCCGGTGCGGTTGTCCGCCTCGAAATCCTTGTCGGAAGCGATGTAGTTGAGCGTCGAGCCGTAGAGATCGGCGCTGCCCCCGACGAGCAGCGGGAGCGCGGCGGCGACCGGCTGGAGCACATCGCGGCCGGCGGCCCGGGTCGCGAGTTTGGCATCGGCCGGGAAGACCGGGATCTTTTCGAGCAGCGCCGCCGCGGAGGGCGCCTGTTCGCGCGATTCGAGCACCGCCGCCTTTTCGGGATTGGCGATCGCCCAGGCCTTGTAGGTTTTCGCCCACTTGTTGCAGGCCCGGACGAGCTTCTGCTTGTGCGCATCAAAGTAGGCGCGCACGTCGTCGCTCACAAAAAAGTGCTGGTCCGCCGGCAGGCCGAGCGAGGCCCGGGCCGTGTCGGAGAATTTCGCGCCGCCCTCGCCGTGGCCCTTGGCCGTGCCCTGCACTTCGGCGATGCCCTTGCCGATGACGGTCTTGGCGATGATGAGTTGCGGCTTGCCGCTCTTGGTCTTCTTGGCGCGATTGAACGCCTTGAGGAAGGCCGCCATGTCGTGGCCGTCGACGGTCTGCACGTCCCAACCGATCGATTTGAAGCGGAGCGCAGCGCTTTCGCTCTGCGTCTTGGCCGCCATGGCGTCGAGCGTGACGTCGTTGGCGTCGTAGATGAGGATAAGGTTGTCCAGCTTCTGGTGACCGGCGAAGGCGACCGCTTCCATCGCGACGCCCTCCTGCATGCAACCGTCGCCCGCGAGGCAAACCACATGGTAGTCGAAGATCGGATGCTCGGCGGTGTTGAACCGCGCGGCGGCCATCTGGCCGGCGAGCGCCATGCCGACGGCGTTGCCGACGCCCTGGCCGAGCGGGCCCGTGGTGCTCTCGACGCCGGGCGTCTCGTGAAACTCGGGGTGACCGGGCGTGATGCTGTGGAGCGCCCGGAACTTCTTCACCTCGTCCAAGGAAACGGCGTAGCCGCTCAGGTGCAGCCAGCTGTAGATGAACATCGAGCCGTGCCCCGCGGAGAGCACGAAACGGTCGCGATTCAACCAGCGCGGACGCTCCGGATTGTGCGAAAGCGCGTGCCCGAAGAGCACCGCACCGATTTCCGCCGCCCCCAAAGGCAGGCCGAGGTGGCCGGACGAGCACGCGTGGACGGCGTCGATGGCGAGACCGCGCGCCTGGTTTGCGGCTTTGCCGAGGAGGAGAGTTTGAAGCGTCATGTGTGAAAAAATCCGGATAGGCGTAGAGCGCGACCGCACGCCGGGAAAGCCCGAAGTTCGATCACGTGTCCGCAAAGGATGTCATCGTGTCCGCCGCGCGCACGGGAAGCGCGCGGCGCCGCAACGGCCCAGCAAAAAGCGAGCCCCGGTAGAGGCTCGCTTCGATACCGGACGAAAATGACCGGGGAGATCAGGCCTTGGCCGGCTCGGCGGCCGGAGCCGCTTTCGCCGCCGCCCGGGCGGCCTTCTCGGCCTCGTGCTGGGCGTGAATCTCGGCCGCACGATCCTTCTCCTTGACCGCGACCGCGGCCTTGCCGGTGCGGTTGCGCAGGTAGTAAAGGCGGGCCTTCATGGCCTCGGACTCGCGCTCGACCTCAACCTTCTCGATGTTCGGCGAGTTGACCGGGAAGACGCGCTCGACGCCTTCGCCGTAGCTCAGGCGGCGGACCGTGAACGTCTCGTGGATGCCGGAACCCTTGCGGGCGATCACGATACCCGAGTAGATCTGGACGCGCTCCTTGTCACCCTCGCGGACCTTCGTGTGCACGCGCACACCGTCGCCGACTTTGAAGGGCGTAATGTCAGTTTTCACCTGGGAGGCGGTGATCTCTTTGATGATCGGGTTCATGGCAGTGAGTTATTTGAGTAAATCGGGTCGGATCTGGCGGGTCTTTTCCACCTGTCGCGCAGCCCGCCACTTTTCGATTTCGGCATGATTGCCCGAGAGGAGAACCTCGGGAACGGACATGCCCCGAAATTCGGCGGGACGCGTGTATTGAGGAAAGTCGAGCAACTTGCTGGTGAAGGATTCGTGCGTCAATGACTTTTCCTCCCCGAGCACTCCGGGAATGAATCGCGCCAACGCATCGATGACCACCGCGGCCGCCAACGTGCCGTTGGTAAGCACGTAATCCCCGATCGAGATCTCCTGGTCGATCACGCGATCCCGGATCCGCTGATCGATCCCCTCGTAATGCCCGCTGAGGAAAATCACATGGGATTCCCGCGAAAGCGACTCCGCCAGAGCCGGCGAAAGCGGTGTTCCATCCGGGGTAAGGTAGATGCGCCGCGACGCGGGAGTTTGGAGTTCCTCCATGGCCGCAAAAACCGGCTCGGGCTTCATCACCATGCCGGCACCGCCCCCGAACGGTCGATCGTCCGCGGTCCGGTGCTTGTCGAAGCACCAGCGCCGGAGGTCATGCACGGCAACCGCCAGATGGCCGGCCGCAATTCCCTTCCCCAAAATGCTCTCGGCCAAAAAGCCGTCCAGCATCCGGGGAAAGAGCGTCACGACATCGATCTTGAGGGCCACGGCGGAATCCCGGGGTAATGTCGTTGCGTGGGTGGACAAAAAAGCCCCGGACTTGCCGAGGCTTGGCTGCGAACCGGGCCAGGTTGGCCGGAGCGAAGACGGCGCACCTGAACGACTCAGGCGGACGCCGCGTCGGTCTTGGCGCCGGCCGAACGACGCGCCTTCTTGATCATGGCGTGCATCGTATTGGTGGGAAGCGCACCCTTGCTCAGCCAGTAATCCACGCGCTCAAGGTTGAGATTGACCGGGCTGCCCTTCGACTTGGGCGTGTAGGTGCCGAGGTTTTCGACCGCGGCGCCATCGCGACGGGAACGAGCTTCGGCAACGACGACGCGATAGAGCGGCTGGTGCACGGAGCCAACCTTGGTGAGACGGATTTTGAGGGCCATGTCGGATAAATTTCTGAGCGATTCTTGCTTGGAAAAGGAGGGACAACACGGAGCGCCGCGCCGACTGTCAAGCCCCTACTCTGCGCCGCGCCATGAGGTAATAACCGCATGAAACGACCGTTGCTTTTCGCAAATAGCCCTCGTGTCGTCCGGTCGCGGCCACACCGTCGCGCCACCCCCTATGCACGACCTTGGCGAAACCAGCACATCATTTCCTTGGTGGATCTGGATTGTGCTCGGCGTGCTCGTCGTCGGGGCGATCGCCATCTTCGCCCTGAAGTATCAGAAGCCCGACGACGAACAATACCGCCCCTACCGCAGCGAGGGCCGCAGCCGGCGTCGCGGCAGCCGGAGCGGACGCAGCGGTCGGAGCAGCCGCAGCCGGCGGAGCAGCGACTTGGAGCGGGACTGAGGGGGACCGGAAACGGCCCGCGGTGCGAGCCGCGGTAAATTCCGTTGACCGTTTCGGCCGCCGGCTGCGAACGTCCACGCCTTATGCTCAAAGCCGGCATCGTCGGATTGCCCAACGTAGGCAAGTCCACCCTTTTCAACGCGCTCACCCGTTCCCGCAAAGCCGAGGCGGCCAACTACCCCTTTTGCACGATCGATCCGAACGTCGGCGTCGTGGTGGTCCCCGATGAGCGGGCGTTCGTCCTGCAAAAAATCGCCAAGACGAACGTCGTCGTGCCGGCCGCGATCGAGTTCGTCGACATCGCGGGGCTCGTCGCCGGCGCCAGCAAGGGCGAGGGCTTGGGCAATCAATTCCTCGCCAATATTCGCGAGGTCGACGCGATCGTCCAGGTGGTCCGCTGTTTCGAGGATTCCGATATCATCCATACCATGGGTGGCATCGACCCCGTGCGCGACATCGAGGTCATCACCACGGAGCTCGTCCTCGCCGATCTCGACGCTGTCTCGAAGCGCATGGTCAAAACCCAGAAAAGCGCCAAAGCCGGCGACAAAGAGGCGATCGCCGAACTCGCCCTTTTGCAGAAGCTCGAGCCCCACCTCAACGCGGGCAAGACCGCCAACACGCTTCCCGCCACCGACGACGAAAAGGCGGCGATGAAGCTCTTCCAACTCCTCACCGCCAAACCCGTGCTCTTCGCGTGCAATGTCGCCGAAAGCGACTTGGCGACCGCCGAGCAAAATGTGTTTGTCCAAAAAGTCGCCGAGTATGTGCGGACCCACCATGACGCCGCCTACGTGCCGATCAGCGCGAAGATCGAATCGGAGCTGATCGACCTGCCGCCCGAAGAGGCCAAGGCCTTCCTCAAGGATCTCGGCGTCGACGACTCCGGCGTCTCGTCCCTGATCCGCGGCACCTACGCCTTGCTCGGGCTGCAAACCTACTTCACCGCCGGCGAGAAGGAGGTCCGCGCTTGGACGATCAAGAAGGGCTGGAAGGCTCCGCAGGCCGCCGGCGTGATCCACACCGACTTCGAGAAGGGCTTCATCAAGGCCGAAATCGTTTCCTACAAGGACCTCACGACCCTGGGCAGCGTCGCTGCCGCCCGCGAAGCCGGCAAATACCGTCTCGAAGGCAAAGACTACGTCTTTCACGACGGGGACGTGGCTCTGTTTCGTTTCAACACCTGATCGCCGACGGCGCACTGCGCCGCGCGGGACGCGCGATCCGAACCGGCACCCCGCATGGCGGGGTCGCAACAGGCGGCCCCGACCATGGTCATCGCTGTTGCAGTGCGTCCGTCCGATGCCTTGGATGACTCCCCGTGCTCTGCCCCCGCGCGTTCCTCCTTTTGATCCTCGGCGCCTCCCCGGCCGTCGCACATCCGGAGATTGAAGCCGCCCTTTCGCGCCTGAATCCCCTCATCGCCGCGACCCCGCGGGACGCCGACCTCTATCTCGAACGGGGCGAACTTTACGCCCGCCACGAGGACTGGATCACGGCCGAAGCGAACTACCTGGTCGCCGCCGAGTTTGCGCCCGACCATCCCCGCCTCGCCAAACTCCGCGGCGCCCTCGCCCTCGCGAGCGGCACCCCGGCCGCGGCGCTCCCGCTGCTCGATCGGGCTCTCGCCCGCGCCCCCCGCGATCCGGAGGTGCTCGTCCTCCGTTCCCGCGCCCGCGCGGCCCTTGGTCAAAAGCCCGCGGCCGCCGCGGATCTGAGCGCTGCCCTCGCCCTGATCGCCTCGCCGCCGCCGGAATTGTTTCTCACCTACGCCGCGCTGGTGCCGCCGGAGCAAGCGCTGCGCAGCCTCGATGCGGCCATCGCCCGCGTGGGCCCCGCGATTTCCCTCCAGCTCCAGGCGATCATTCTCGAGGAGAAACTCGGACGGGTCGACGCGGCGGTCGCCCGCCTCGACGCCGTCGCGGCGCAGAGCGAGCGGCGCGAAGTCTGGCTCAAGCGACGCGGCGACCTGCTCGCGCGCGCAGGCCGCGCCGCCCCCGCCCGCGCGGCCTACCTTGACGCGCTCGCTGCCATCGCAAGTTTGCCGGATTGGCTGCGCGATTCGCCGGAAACGCATCGACTGGCCGCCGAACTTCGTCTTCTCACCGCCCCCTCCTCCTGAAACGCTTCCCGACTATGCAACGACTCCTGTGCCTCCTGCTGCTGGCCGCGACCGCTCCGCTGTCGCCCGGCTTCGCCGCCACCACCGTCCTGCGCGGCCCGTATCTGCAGACCGCCACCCCCACCGGCATCGTGGTTCGCTGGCGCACCGACAACACCGAGGCCTCCGTCGTCTCCTACGGCCTCGCCCGCAATGCCCTCACGTCCAGCGCCAAGTCCGAGGGCATCGTGACGGAGCATATCGTCCAGCTCTCCGACCTGAAGCCCGATACCCGTTACTATTATACGTTCGGTCCCGCCGCCGTGCCCCAGCCCAAGACCGACGCCGAGAAAAAGGCGACCGCCAAAGCCGCCACCGCGTCCGCCGAGGACGCACCGCCGAAGAACGGCATCTACAGCTTCGTCACCCCGCCGGTCGTCGGCACCACCAAGCCCACCCGCATCTGGGTCCTCGGCGATCCCGGCACCAAGAACAAGACCCAGGAAGCCGTCCGCGATGTGTATTACGCCTACACCGGCCAGCGCGACACCGACCTGTGGCTTCTCCTCGGCGACAACGCCTACCCCGACGGCACCGACGCCGACTACCAGAAGGCCATCTTCGACATGTATCCGCAGACGCTGCGCACCGCCTGCCTTTGGCCCGCGCTCGGCAACCACGACGGCAAGAGCGCCAACTCCATCACCCAGTCCGGCGTCTACTACGACATCTTCACCCTCCCCTCGCGCGGCCAGGCCGGCGGCGTCATGTCCGGCACCGAGGCGTATTACAGTTTCGACTACGCCAACATCCACTTCATCTGCCTCGATTCCCACGACTCCGACCGCTCCGCGGACGGCGCCATGATGCAGTGGCTCAAGGCCGACCTCGCCGCCACCACCCGCGACTGGATCATCGCCTATTTCCATCACCCCACCTACACCAAGGGCACCCACGATTCCGACAAGGACACCGACAGCGCCGGCCGGATGAACGACATGCGCCAGATCTTTCTACCGGTTCTGGAAAAAGGCGGCGTCGACCTCATCCTCACCGGTCACTCCCACGTCTACGAGCGTTCCTGGCTGCTCGACGGCCACTACGGCAAAAGCCCCACCTTCGACGCCGCCCTCCATGTGAAACAAAAACAGGACGGACGGCCCGACGGCACCGGCGTCTACAAGAAGCGCCGCGGCCGGATCGCCAACGCCGGCGAGATCTCCGTCGTCACGGGGAGCGCGGGCCATGCCGGGTCCGCCACCAAGCCACCGCCGCTCAACCACCCCGCCTTCTTCATCTCCCTCAACGAACCCGGCTCCTCCGTCATCGACGTCGACGGCCTCAAGCTTGAGGTCGTCTTCCTCAACGACAAGGGCGTGAAGCGCGATTGGTTCACCATCGTGAAGGAGTGAACGGCCCGGCCGCACGGCCGCCGCCGGGGTCAAGCCCGCCCGCCGCGGTCGGTTGCCCCGCCCCGGATCGCCGCGGTCCGCAATAACGGCGGTTGCCGGCCCTGCTCCGGCGTCCCATCGTCTTTCTCCCCATGAGCGACGCACCCACCGTCCCGCCCGGCTCCGCCCTGCCCTCCCCTCCCGAGGCGCTCGATTCCTCGCTCCTCCGCGTGCTGATGGAAACCAGCACCGACCGCATCTACTTCAAGGATCTCCAGAGCCGGTTTGTCCGCAACAACGCCACCCACGCCCGGTCGCTCGGCGCCGGCTCCCCCGCCGACTGCATCGGGAAGTCCGACTACGACTTCTTCTCCCGCGAACACGCCGACCGCGCCTTCCGCGACGAACAGGAAATCATCCGCACCGGCGTCCCGCTGATCGCCAAAACCGAGCGCCTCACCCGCCTCGACGGCAGCCGCGGCTGGGCATCCAGCACCAAGATGCCGTGGCGCGACCTCTCCGGCCGGATCATCGGGACCTTCGGCGTCACGCGCGACGTGACCGCCGCCTACGAGGCCGAGGCCGAACTGCGCGAAGAGCGCAATCGCCTCCGCACCATCATCGACCACCTCCCGAGCCGCCTCTACGTCAAGGACACCGCGTCCCGCTACGTCCTCAACAACAAGTCCCACCTCGCCATGCTCGGCGCGCCGTCGCAGGAAGCCGCCCTCGGGCGCACCACGGTCGACTTTTTTCCCGGCGAGCGCGGTCTCCAGGCCCTCGCCGACGACCGCCAGGTGCTCGGGGGCGGCGCTCCGCTCGTAAATGTCGAGAAATCCGACTTCGGCCCCGAGGGCGATGTCCACTGGTCGCTCGTCACGAAAGTCCCGCTGCACGACACGATGAACCAGTTGGTCGGCCTCGTCGGCATCAGCCACGACATCACCCGCCGCAAGAAAGCCGAGCTCGAGCTTCAGCGCCGCACCACGGAAATGGAAACCGACCTGCGCATGGCGCGCCAGGTGCAGGAGGCGTTTCTCAACCGGGCCTATCCGGTCTTTCCCCGGACCGCGTCCGCCGAAACGACCGCCCTCCGCTTCGCCCACCGCTACATCCCCACCAGCACGCTCGGCGGCGATTTCTTCGACGTTCTCCAGCTTTCGGATACACGCTGCGCGGTCCTCGTCTGCGATGTCATGGGCCACGGCGTGCGCGCGGGCCTGCTCACCGCGCTCATCCGCGGCGTCGTCGAGGAGGTCGGCGCCCACTCCGGCGACCCCGCCCTGGTCGTCGGCGAAATCAACCGCGGCCTCATGCCGATCGTCGAGCAGACCGGCCAGCCCATCTTCGCCACCGTCTTTTTCGGCATCATCGATCTCGCGGCGCGCACGCTCGCCTACGCCAACGCCGGCCACCCGCCCCCCTTCGTCCGCCCCGCCGCCGGCGACGCGGTCCTCCGGCTCGCCCCGGCCGACCCCGAGCCCGCGGCCGGCCTCATCGCGGATTTCCCCTATTCCACCCTCGGCTGCGAATTCGCGCCCGGCGCATTGCTGCTGGGTTACACCGACGGCGTCCTCGAGGCCGCCGACGCCAGCGGCCAGATGTTCGGCGAAGCCCGTCTCCGCGCGCTGGTGGGCGCCTCCCGCGGCCAATCCTGCGCCGAACTCCAGAGCGCCCTCCTCGCCGCCGTGCAGGCTCACAGCGGCCACACCGATTTCGACGACGACGTCTGTCTCGTCGCCATCGAGTCCCGCTGATCCGCCGGCGCGGGCCGCGAACCGGCCGCGCCGTCACCGCACCGGCTTCAGGGCCAGGTGGTGAAAATCGAAACTGAAGTCCGTCAGCGGGGAGATCGCCGCCATCTTCAGTTCGTCCACCTTGCCGTCCGGATCCAAAACAAAGGTCACCCACGCATCCGCGTTCAGCGAGCGATCCCGCCAGCGCACGATGTAGGTGGTGTGCTGCCAGTGCTCCAGCTCGCCGACCAGCAGCGGCGTCCGGCTGAACTGCAACGTCAGCTTGCCCGCCGCTTCGTTCACGCTCACGTCGCCATACCAGGCGTCGCGATAGGTGGCGGCGAGCGTCTTGGCCGCCACCGCCGGCTTCGCCGCCGGATCGCGCGCCGCGAGATGCTTCTTCCAGCTCTCGTCCGCCCGCTTCTGTCCCTGCGCCAACGATTCCGCGTAGCCCGCGATCCAATCGGTCGGCGCGTGGCCGAGATAGGCGTCGAGCACGCGCCAGACGACCGACTGGAACGCCGCGCCCGCCTCCTGGTTGGTCAGCACGACGACGCCCAGATTCAACCCCGGCACCAGCGCCGTCCGCGACACCATCCCGGGCCAGCCGCCCGTGTGGGACACGAGATGATGCCCCCGGTAGTCTGAAACATTCCAGCCCAGGGCATAGCCGAGGAAATTCGGTTTCAACGCCGCGAGCGACTTCACGGACGGCTCGCTGATCCGCATCGGTGTCGCGATCGACCACATCTCGCGGCTTTGCGCCGCGCTGAAAATCCGCACCGCCGGCCGACCGTCCGTTGTCGGCATTTCGCCGCGCCCCAGCTGCAGGCGCATCCATTTCGTCAGGTCGTGCACGCTCGCGTAGATCCCGCCCGCGGGGGCGTTGTTCGCCCACGACATCGCCGGCACCGGCTTCAGTTCGCTGAAATTCTCCTTCGCGTGTCCCGCGGCCACGTTGTTCGTGTCGGTCGCTTCGACCGCACCAACCCGGGACTCCGTCATGCCGAGTGGTGCGAAAATCCGCTCCTGCAGAAAGCGCTCCCACGGCATCCCGGCCACCTGCTGCACGACGAGGCCGACGACCGCGTAGAGGATATTGTCGTAGGCGTAGGCGCTCCGGAAGCTTGTCGCGAGCGGCACATGCCGCAGCCGCCGCACCACTTCCTCAGTCGAGTAGTCCGTCGCCGGCCAATAGAGAAGGTCGCCCGCCCCGAGCGCGAGGCCGCTGCGGTGCACCAGCAGATCGCGAATCCGCATCTCCCGGGTGACGAACGGATCGCTCATCGCGAACCACGGGAGATGATCGATCACCCGGTCCTCCCACTTCAGCTTCTTCTCGTCGACCAGCACCGCGAGCGTGGCCGCGGCGAAGGCCTTCGTGTTCGACGCGATCGCGAACTGCGTGTGCGCGTCGACCGGCGACGATCCGCCCAGTCGCCGCACCCCGTAGCCCTTTTCCAGCTCGATCTGCCCGTCCTTCACGATCGCGACCGCGATCCCGGGCACCTCGAAGGTCGTCCGCACGCGCTCCACGTAGGCGTCGAAATCGGCGAGCGCCGGCGGCAGCGCCGCGAACACCGCGCCCGCCGCCAGCCAGACCGCCGCGACCCATCCCACCGCCCGCCGCATCGTTGTCGTCATCTACTCCGTCTGGCCGCCGCCCTGCCGGAGGTCACGTCGATTTCGTGCGGCGACCTCGAGCACCAGCGCGATCGCCGCGGTCAGGCGCGAGAGCTCGCCCGCATCGGGCAAACCGTCGCGCGCGGGCACCGGCGGCACATGCACGAAGCCGCCGCGCACGCCGGGCCGCCGCGCCAAGGCCCGCATCAGTCCGTAGAAGACGTGATTGCACACGAACGTGCCCGCGGTCTGCGACACGCTCGCGCGCGGCCCCGCCGCCCGCAGGGCCGCGACGATCGCTTTCACCGGCAGCGTGGAAAAATAAGCCGCCGGCCCGCCCCGCGCGATCGGACGATCCACCGGTTGCGCGCCCGCGTTGTCCGGGATGCGCGCGTCGTCGACGTTGATCGCCACCCGTTCCGGCGTGATCTCGTCCCGGCCTGCGGCCAATCCGAGACACACGACCAGCCCGGGCCGGTGCCGGCGCAGCAGCCGGCGCAGCTCCTCGTTGGCCCGACCGAAAACACACGGCAGCACCGCACCGACGACGCGCCGCCCCGCGATCGTCCGCCCCGCCAGCGCCTGCGCCACCGCCTGGGACGGGTTGAACGCGTCGCCGCCGAAGGGTTCGAAGCCGGTCACGAGGATGGTTCGGGCCATGGTCAGAACCGATACACACACAGATACATCAGCGCCACGTTGAAGACCCAGATCGCCGCGGCCATCGGCACCTGCGCCTTGATCACCGCGTGCTTGTCTTCGAGATCGAGCAGCAGGGTCGGCACGAGATTGAAATTCGCCGCCATCGGCGTGACGAGCGTGCCGCAGTAACCCGCCAGCATGCCGAGCGCGCCCATGATCGCGGCGTTTCCGCCGTTGGCCTGCACCACGAAGGGCAGCCCGATCCCGAGCGTGATCACCGGAAAGGCCGCGAACGCGTTGCCCATCACGATGGTGAAGAGCGCCATGCCCGCGCCATAGGCCACGACCGCCACCAGCGGCGACGGCGCCCCCAACGTCCCGCCCACGAGCTGCGCGATCACCTCGCCCACTCCCGCCTTGGCAAACACGCCGCCGAGCGACGCCAGCAGCTGCGGCAAGACGATCGCCCACCCGAGCGCCTGCAGCAGCTGGCTGCCTTCATGCCACGCCGTCCGGGGTGTGGCCCGCGTCAGTCGCATCGCCGCCACGAGTCCCGCCACACAGGCCGTCCCGAGCCCGACCTGGGTCAGCTGTTTCGCATCCGCCAGGCGCCAGCCGTCACCCCGCACCCGGTCCAGCGTGAATCCAAAGACGATCACCAAGGCCGGGATCAGCACGGCCGGCCAGAAGAGCCGGTCGCCCAGGCGATCCGCGTCCGCCCGGCGCTCTTCCACGGTGCGCTGCCGCCGCCGCGGGGGAGCGACCTGGTGGGCGCCCGCCAGCCCGGCCAGCAACAGCACGATGCAGCCCACGGCAAAGGGCGGCAGCGCCTTGCCGCCGACAAACACCGTCGCCAGCAGGCCCCAGAACAGCGTCGATCCCACCCGCCGCGGATGCCCCTCGTCGCGCGCCACGTTCACCGCCAACGCCGCGAGGTAGAGCCCCGCCAGCACCAGAAAGGTCTCGGTCGTGAGGAGCGTCATGGCTTCGGCTCCCGTGCTTCCCGCAACCGCCGGTCCAACGCGCGGTAGCGCCACACGCCCACCAGCAACACGAAGACCGCGGTCGGCGCCCCCCACCACGCCACCGCCCACACGCTCACCGGGGCCCCCGCCGCATCGAGCACGCCCTTGATGAGCAGCACCGGTCCCACGGCCACAACGATATCGTCGGCAAAGAAATTGCCGAGGTTCTCCGCGGCCGCCGCGTGGGCGCGCACGTCGGCGGTTTTCTCCGGCGACAGGACACCCCCTGGCTCCCCCGCCGCTGCCGCCGCTTCCGCCATCGGCGCGACCAAGGGGCGCACCATCGAGGCATGGTTCCCGATGTTCAAGCCCACCGTGCTGCCCGCGGCCCGCAGCGCGTGATACACCAGCAACACCCGTCCCGCCGACGCCGCGCGCATCCGCCGGATCAACGCCGCCGCCCGCTCCTGCAGGCCGTGGCGCTCGAGCAGGCCGATCACCGGCAGCATGAGCACCACCGGCAGCGTCACGAAACGATTCTCCACGAACAGACGGCCGAATTCGCTCACGACCTCCTCGAACGACATGCCGGCCACGAGCCCGGTCGCGATCCCCGCCAGCGCGACGGTGAGCAGCGTGTTGAAGCGGCACGCGAACCCCGCCGCGACCACCAGGATGCCGATGAGCTTGATCATGCGCCGACCGCCCTCACGGCGACTCCGCTCCGCGCCAACGCCTCGCGCAACCGCCGCGCAAAATCGACCGCGTGCGCCCCGTCGCCGTGCACGCATACCGTGTCGACGCGCACCGCCGCGTCCGTCCCGTCCACGGAGCCCACCCGGCCCTCGAGCACCATGCGCCGCACCTGCGCCACCGCATCGTCGTCCCGGTGGATCAGGGCATCCGGTCGCGACCGCGCCGTGAGCGACCCGTCGGCCCGATACGTCCGGTCCGCAAACCCTTCCTCGGCCACGACCAACCCCCGCGCCCGCGCCGCCCGCACCAGCGCGCTTCCCGCCAGCGCCACCACGGTGAGCCGCGGCCACTCGACCGCCAGGCGGTCCGCCACCGCCGCCGCCAGCGCCGAATCGCGCGCCGTCTGGTTGTAAAGCGCGCCGTGCAACTTGACGTGCCGGAGATCCGGCCCCGCCAGCGCCGCCAACGCCGCCACCTGCTCGGCCACCAGCTGCGCCGCCGCCGCCGGCGACACGGCCTGTTCGACCCGCCCGAAATTCACGCGGTCCGCGAAGCCCGGGTGCGCCCCGATCGCCGTGCCGTGCCGGCGCGCCAGCGCGACCGTCGCCGCCATCGTCGCCGCATCGCCCGCGTGCGCGCCGCACGCGATGTTGGCCGAACTCACCAGCGGCATCAGCGCCGCGTCCTGGCCGGCGCCCTCGCCGAGGTCGCAGTTGAGGTCGATGGTCCGCATCGGCGTCAACGCTGCAGGCGCGCGAGTCCTTCACGCAAGAGTCCGATCGCCCGTTCCTGCGCCCGGGCCAGCTCGCGCGCCTCGCCCGGCGTCACCGTCCGGAACGCCACCCGGTCGCCCGGACGCAGTTGCGCGACCACGGGCAGATCGACCGCAATGACGTGTCCCCACTGCGGATATCCGCCGATGGTCTGCGCGTCCGCGAGCAGCACGATCGGTTGCCCGTCGGGCGGCACCTGCACCGTGCCGGGCACCACCGGCGAGGACACCAGCTCGCCGCCCGCCACGCGCCGCCACGCCGCCCCTTCCAAACGCAGGCCCATCCGGTCCGACTGCGCGGAAACACGAAACTCCGCCCCCCCGACCGCGTCGCCGAACTCCCTCGCCTGTGCCCCCGCCACCACCCGGACCGTCGTCGCCGCACCGTAGCGTGGCAGCATGCGCGGATCGATCGTCCACCTCCCCCGGCTCGCGGCCCCCCCGTCACCCAACGCCAAGTCATCGCCGGCCCGGACTTCCCGTCCCCGCACGCCGCCAAGTCCCGCCCGGACATAGGTGCTGGCGCTGCCGAGCACGGGATCCACCGCAATTCCACCCCCGATCGCGAGCACGCCGCGGCAGCCGCGGGTCAACGGCCCCACGCGCAGGGTTTCGCCGGCGCGGACGACCTGCGGTCGCCAGGCCGGCAAGCCGTCGCTCTCCGCACCGCCCAGCGCGACGACGGTATCGCGCGCAAACCGCAACTCCGGTCCGACCAAGGTGACCTCCAGGGCGGGCGCATCCTCCCGGTTGCCCACCAGCAGATTCGCGACCCGCAGCGCGAAAGGATCGCACGCGCCGCTCAGCGGCACACCCTCCGCCCGAAATCCCCGCCGCCCCCCGTCTTGCACCGTGGTCCACCCGCCGGCTCGCAGCACGGTGCAGCGATTGCCTGCCGCCGCAGATTTCGTTTCGCGGCCGCCTGCCGCGCCGACCTCCCCGCCAGCCGCCGGGACGGTATAGCTCGGCGGGGCGCCGGCGACGCGCGCCGATTCCACCGCGGGCACCGGCACGAAGCGCACCCGGTCCCCCGTCCGCAGCAGCGCCGGCGGTTCCCGTCCCGCATCGAACAGCGGCGCCGCCGTGTGCCCGATGAGATTCCACCCACCGGGCGACGCCACGGGATAGACGCCTGTCTGCGCGCCTCCGATTCCGACCGAACCCGCCGGCACCCGGCTGCGGGGTCGGCTGCGACGCGGGGTCGCCAGCTCCCGCGGCAAGCCCCCGAGATAGGGAAACCCCGGCACAAACCCGATCGCATGCACCCGATACACCGCGCCCGCGTGCCGGGCGATCACCGCCTCGCGGCTCAAGCCGGTATGTCGCGCCACGTCGTCGAGATCGGGCCCCGCCTCCCCGCCGTAGGCCACGGAAAGTTCGACCACCCGCGCTGCGTCGGCCGAGGTCACGCGCATCCGCCGCACGGCCGCATCCAGCCTCGCCTGCACCTCGTCCGGTTCGGGCACACGCCCCGGAGCGAAATACATCGCCACCGACGCAAACGCGGGCACGAGGTCCGTCAATCCCGGCCACGCCTCCTCCGCGAGCGCGCGGCGGAGCGCGTCCACGCGATCCGCCATCGCGTCATCCACCGGACCGTCGAGCACGGTCACGTAGGCGGAGTCTCCCAGAGCCGCGGGCGTCATGGCCCGCTATTCCGTCCGCTCGTCCGTCCCGGGAAAAGCAAAAAGCCCGGGGCCGAAGCCGCCGGGCTCGCAGAGCCATACGGGAGATAACGGGCTTACTTCGCCGCGACGGCGGTCGGCGTGATCGGGGCGGCGCAGAGCTCCGGCACGGTGACCTTGCTCGCGGCGGCCAGTCCGCCCGCCTTGGCCGCGCCGCGGCTGTCCGGCAGGCTCGCGGTCGTCGCCGCCGTGCCGAGGCCGCGCAGGTCGTAGGTTTCGAGCAGCGCGACACCGGTTCCGGTCGTCGCCGAAACGATGGCGGTGTAGTTGCCCGGCGGGAGCACAACGACCAGCGCCGATTCGGCCGAGTTCGTCGGCACGCCCGGAATCTTCGCCAGGTCGGACGTCGCGGCGACGGTGCCGATGTCGTCGTTCAGCGCGATCTGCCGGCCGGCCGAGTCGAACAACGCGAGGCGCGGGTTCGCCAGCGCGCCCACGACGCCGAACGCGGTCAGGGAAGGTCCCTTGGCCGTGATCAACGTGCGCACCGGCTCGGTGCCCTGCACGCTGATGCCGCCGATGAGGACCTGGTCGCCCGCGCCCACGAAGCCGCGGATCGAGAGATTGCCGAAACGCGAGCCGAGCGACTCCGACGACACCGTGATCTGCCCGCGCAGCTGGCCGCCGGTAAACGCCTGGCTGTGGTAGTTGAGATAGGTTCCGCCCGTGAGCAGCAAAATCGGATCGCCGGCAAACGTGATGTCGTGCGCGCCGTCGATGAACCCGTTGGCGGAGGAATAAGCGCCCGCATTGGCATTGGTGCCGAGCTGGGTATTGACGCCGCCGCTCACTCCGCGCGCACCGGTATGAATGTGGGAGTTGGTGAAGGTGCTCGAGAAATTGAAGAGCGAGTGCCGGATGCTGAGCTGGTTCGTCGCGGGCGTGTAAAGCAGCACCGCCGCGCCGAAGTTGTTCACGCCGGAAAGATTCACCGCGGGAAACGCCGCCTGTTCCTGCGCCACGTCGAGGTTGGCCACCAGCCGCACCGGCTGCGCCACCAGCTGCCCGCGGATCTCTCCGCCCGGAAACTGGGCGCTGTGGATGTTGTAGTAGGCGCCGCTCTGCAGGAGCTTCAGCTTGTCGCCGCCGTGCGTCACGTTGCGGAAGGTCGCGGTCAGCGTGTTGCCGTTGCGCGTGTAGGCCGCCTCCGCCCCGAGGTTGGTCACCACCCCGCCGTTCGCCCCGGCCGCCGCCTCGTGGATGTGCGACGCCGACGCCGTGTTCGCCATGCCCGAGATCGACACCATCAGGTCGAAGGTATTTGCCGCCACGTCGTAGAGCATGATGGCGGACCCGGTCGCGGTGGAGGTCGACACATTGGGCGCGACTTCCTGCGCCGCGGTGAGCGACGCGCGCAACTCGACGACTTGGGCGCTGGCAGGGAAAGCAAACAGGGCGCCGAGCGCGCCCGTGACGAGACATTGCCGGATCGGGGTGAATTTCATGGTGGGATGGAGGACTTGAAACCCGGCCGACACGGCCGGGCACGACCCATAAGGTAACAACACGGTTAGACCGGGTCGCGTCTAATGCTACGGGCCGGCGGCCGGCGCGGATGCCGGGCGTCGGCCCGAGCACGAAAGTGTCACGCGCCCTCTTCCGGTTTGATTTGAAGTTTCTCCGGCCCCGGCGACTAATTTCCTTTCCATGATTGTTCGCGCCGCTCCCCTGCCCCTCCTCGCGCTCTGTCTCGGCCTCGCCGGCTGCCGGAAGGAGGAAATCACTGCTTACCGCGTCCCGAAGGAAACCGCCCCCGCTGCTCCCGCGACTGCGGCCATGCCGCCCGCCGGCGGCGCCGCCGCGGCACCCGCCGCGCCGACGCCCGGCGCGCCCACCATGGCCGGCACCCCCGTCGCCACCGCCAGCGGTCCCGGCCTCGCCTGGTCCGCTCCCGCCGCCTGGACCGCCAAGGCGCCCGGCTCCATGCGCAAGGGCAGCTACACGGTCAAGGCGGACGGCGTCGCCGGCGAAGGCGACCTCTCCATCACGGCGTTTCCCGGCGACGTCGGCGGCGATCTCGCCAACCTCAATCGTTGGCGCGGCCAGCTCAGCCTCGGCCCCGTCGGCCCGGCCGAATTCGAGGCCGCCGTGCAGCGCCTCGAGCGCAACGGCCTCAAGCTGATCGTCGTCGACATTTCCGGCGGCGGCGCCGGCGCCCAGCGTATCCTCGGCGCCATGGTCCCGCACCAGGGCGCGACCTGGTTCTTCAAGCTGCTCGGTCCCGACGCCCTCGTCGCCAAGGAGAAGGCCGCCTTCCTCGCCTTCCTCGACACCGTGAAGCCCGCCGCCCCATGAACGACACGGTCCGCCAGTTCCGCAATTTCTTCGTCTCGCTCCAGCTGACGGTCATCCTGCTCGCGCTCGGCCTCATCCTCGTCTTCGTCGCCACGCTCGACCAGGTTAACCTCGGCATCTGGGCCGTGCAGGAGAAATACTTCCGGTCCTTCTTCGTGCTCTGGCGCGTCGGCGACATCCCGATCCCGGTGTTTCCCGGCGGCTACTTTATCGGCGGCCTGCTGCTGATAAACCTCACCGCGTCGCATCTCTACCGCTTCAAGTTCACCTGGAAAAAGTCCGGCATCCAGCTGACGCACCTCGGCCTCATTCTCCTCCTCCTCGGCGAACTGCTCACCGGCCTGCTCCAGGAAGATTTCAGCATGCGGCTCGAGCAGAACACGCCGCGCGACTACTCCGAAAGCTTCCGGGAAAACGAACTCGTCGTCATCGACACCACCGATCCCAAGCACGACGAGGTCGTCGCCATCCCCGAGTCCCACCTCCGCCCCGGCGGCTCGATCCAGCATCCGAAGCTCCCGTTCCGCCTCGTCGTCAAAGACTACTTCCCCAACTCCGACCTCGGCATGCGCAACGGCTCCGCCGCCACCGGCGGTCCGCAGGCCACCGCCGGCATCGGCCTCACCGTCAACGCCGTCGCGCGCCCCCTCACCTACAAGCAGGACGAACGCAATATTCCCGCCGCCTGGATCGAGGTCGTGGGCAGCAACGGCCCGGTCGGCACGTGGCTCGTCACGACGCTCGCCGGCACGCCCACCTCGCCGCCGATTCTGCGCGCCGCCCAGACCTTCGAGCACGCCGGCCGCACCTACACGATCGCGCTGCGCTTCGCCCGCGCCTACAAACCCTTCACCCTCGAACTCCTGAAGTTCAGCCACGACCGCTACTCCGGCACCGAGATTCCGAAAAACTTCTCCAGCCGCATCAAGCTCACCACGCCCGGCGGCCAGGACGACCGCGAGGTGCTCATCTACATGAACAACCCGCTGCGCCACGACGGCTACACGTTCTATCAGGCCAGCTTCGAACCGGGCAACGACCAGGTCACCATTCTCCAGGTCGTCCGCAACCCGTCGTGGCTCATCCCCTACAGCGCCTGCAGCATGATGACCCTCGGTCTGCTCGTGCAGTTCTGCATCCACCTTTTCGCCTTCATCGGTCAACGCCGCGCGCCCCGCCCCGCCCACGCATGAAAAAACTCCTCCCGCTCGCCGCCCTGATCCTCGGTCTGGTCTACGTCGCCGGCACCCTGCGTGCCCCGAAAAACCCGGGCCCGCTCGACGTCACCGGCTTCGGCCGCCTCCCCGTCCTCGTCAACGGCCGCCTCAAGCCCCTCGACACCGTCGCCCGCAGCTCGCTGCTCCAGCTCCAGGGCCGGCAGCGCGTCGTCACGCCCGACGAACGCAGCCTGCCGCCGGTGGAGTGGCTGCTCGACGTCTGCTTCCGTCCCGAACTCGCGGATACCTACAAGACCTTCGAGATCACGCACCCCGACCTGCTCGCGGTTTTCGACCTCAAGACCGACGACGGCGACGGCGGCAAACGCTTTTCCTACAACCAGCTCAAGGCCCGCCTCGCCGAGCTCGACCGCCAGGCCAAGCTCGCGCAGCCGGTCGACGCCGCCGTGCGCACGCCGTTCCAGCGCGCCGTCGTCCAGCTCTACGGCAACCTCGTCCACTACGACCGCCGACTGAAGCCCGCCTTCGTCGCCCCGGGCCGCCCCGCCTTCCTCGACGAACTCAATACATTCCAGGCTCAGGTCACGGCCGGTGTCGCCGCCGTCCGCGCCAAACAAGCCGGCCAGCCCCATGACGAAGCCCTGCTCAACGCCATGACGGAGATCGGCGAGCGCTTCGTCGACATGGCCAACAGCACCAACCTGCTCGCCGTCCCGCCCGAGCGCGACAACCCCGACGTGACCGCCTGGAAGCCCGTCGGCGGCTCCCTGCTCGAGACCTTCCGGTCCGGCCGCATCGAGGCCGCCGCCCTCGCCTACGCCGGCTTCGGCTACGCGTGGCGCCAGCAGGACACCGAGAAATTCAACAAGCTCGTGGAGCTCTACCGCGCCGACCTCTCGCGCAGGTTCGCCCCGCAGCTCGCCAAGTGCGACGTGGAGGTCCGCTTCAACTCCGCGCAGCCCTTCTATTCGAGCATGACGCTCTACGCCCTCGCCGGCTTCCTCGCGATCTTCTCCTGGCTCGGCTGGTCCGTGCCGCTCAGCCGCAGCGCGTTCTGGCTCGTCGCCGTCGCCTGGGTCCTCGCCACCGTGGGCATCGCCACCCGCATGTGGCTGGAAGGCCGGCCGCCCGTCACCAACCTCTACTCGTCCGCGCTCTTCGTCGGCTGGGGCGCCGCCGGGCTCTGCCTGATCCTCGAGGCGATCTACAAAAACGCCGTCGGCAGCGTCGCCGCCGGCGCCATCGGCTTCGCCACGCTGCTCATCGCCCACCATCTCTCGCTCTCGGGCGACACCCTCGAGATGATGCGCGCCGTCCTCGATTCCAACTTCTGGCTCGCCACGCACGTCGTCGTTGTCACCGCCGGCTACTCCGCCGCCTTCCTCGCCGGTTTCCTGGCAATCATCTACATCGTGCGCGGCGTGTTCACGAAGTCCCTCGACCGCGGCACCGCCGACGCGCTCACCCGTATGGTCTACGGCATCGTCTGCTTCGCCACGCTCTTCAGCTTCGTGGGCACGATCCTCGGCGGTATCTGGGCCGACCAGAGCTGGGGCCGGTTCTGGGGCTGGGATCCGAAGGAAAACGGCGCGCTCATGATCGTCATCTGGTGCGCCATCATTCTCCATGCCCGCTGGGGCGGAATGATCCGCCAACGCGGCCTCATGACCCTGTCCATCGGCGGCAGCATAATCACGAGCTGGAGCTGGTTCGGCACCAACATGCTCGGCGTCGGCCTGCACAGCTACGGCTTCACCGACGCCGCCTTCGTCGCGCTCTCCGGCACGGCGGCCCTGCAACTTGCGATCATCGGCATCGGCTGTCTCCCGCTCGCCAAGTGGCGCAGCTTTGCCGCCGCGGCCGCGTCCGCGCCCGCGGGACAGGCACCGGCCCCGGCCCGGAGTTGACCGTGACGCCGGCCGCCTTGCGGCCGGACCCGGACCACGCTCAGCGGCCGAGCAACTCCTCCGCGTGCGCCAAGGCGCTCTTGGCGGTGCGGTCGCCCAGCATGCGCGCGAGTTCGCTCACGCGTGCTTTGCGGCTGCCTTGGATCGGCTCGATCGAGACCACCGCCCGGTCCTTGGATTGGTCCTTCGTCACGACGAGGTGACAGGTCGCCTGCGCCGCCACCTGCGGCAGGTGCGTCACACACAGGACCTGGTGATTCTTCGCGATACCCGCCATCTGGGCGCCCACCACTTTGCCGATTTCGCCGCCCACATTGGCGTCGACCTCGTCGAACACCAGCACCGGCACGTCGTCGAGGTCGGCCAGCACCGTCTTCAGCGCGAGCATCACGCGCGCGAGTTCGCCGCTCGAGGCGATCCGGCTCAGCGGGAGCGCCGCTTCGCCGACATTCGGTGAAAACAGGAACTCCGCCGCGCAATCGCCCGCAGGGCCGAGCTCCGGCAGGGACGTCACCCGCACCTGAAAATCGGCTTTTTTGAAACCCAGCTGGCCGATGCTCCGCGCCGCCACCTTCGCCAGCTCCTTGGCCGCTTTCTCGCGGACCAACCGCAGCGCCTGCGCCTCCTTTTTGGCCGCCTTGTGCGCGTCCGCGATCTGCTTCTCCAGCCGGATGAGCGTGCCCTCGAGGTCGCCCTGGATCTCAAGCCGGCGACGCATCTCGTCCCGTGCCGCCGCCACCTGCGCCACGTCCCCGCCGTGTTTCCGTTTCACCTCCAGCCAGGTGTTCATCCTCGTCGACAGGTCCTCCGCCTGGTCGGGATCGAACTGCAACTGCTGGCTGAGGTCGGAAAACTCCGCGCCGAGGTCGTTCAATTCCACCACGGCCGAGGCGAGCCGGTCGACGAGCGGCTTGCTCGCCGCATCGATGCCTTCGAGTTGCCGCGCCTGGCGCAGCAAGTCCGCCAACCGGGCCTGCACCCCGTCGTCGCCGACCAGGCCGCCCGCCAGTCCGGCGGACAGCGCGATCAGCTCCTGCGCCCGGTTCATACGCTGGAAGTCGCGCTCCAGCGCCTCGATCGCGTCGGCGCCGAGATCGAGGGCATCGAGCCGCGCCAGCTGGGCTCCCAGAAACTCGATCTGGTCCGGCGTGAGCTTCGTTTCCCGCGTCACCCGCTCGCGCTCGGCCGTAAGCTCACGCCAAGCGTCAAACTTGGTCCGATACGCCGCCAGGACCGGCTGGGTCCGTCCGTAGAGATCGAGCAGCTCGAGCTGGCAACTGTCCTTGAGCAGCCGGCGCGGTTCGCTGGGCCCGTGGAAGTCGATCCAATGCTCCCCGAGCCGCTGGAGCGCGGCGAGCGTCGCCATGCCTCCGTTGACCGAGATCCGGGGCGCCTTCTCCCGCGGCAGGCTCCGTTTCAGAATCAGCACGCCGTCCTCGCAGACCGGGAGATCCAACGCCGCCAGCACGGCGTCGACCGCCGCGGCATCGGCGAAAAACAGGCTCGCCTCCACCTCCGCCGCGGGCGCGCCCTGCCGGATCACCGTCTTGTCCGCCCGCTCGCCTGCCAGCAGGCTGAGCGCCCCGAGCAGGATGCTCTTGCCCGCCCCCGTCTCGCCGGTGACCGCGGTGAAACCGGCCTCGAAGTCCAGCGAGACTTCCTCGAGCAAGGCCAGATTGCGGATGCGCAGCGATTGGAGCATGGCTGCATACAGGCACAAAAAAACCGCCGGCAATCAAGCGGCGGCTGCGTCTCGGATGGTGGACCTTACTGGACTCGAACCAGTGACCTTTTCCATGTCAAGGAAACGCTCTAACCAACTGAGCTAAAGGT
>JACCEA010451913.1_pt1 | contig 47817 bp, 42 predicted proteins | sample 7449851 | NCBI WGS metagenome assembly JACCEA01 (sample SAMN15323453, study PRJNA562643) | freshwater metagenome | isolation source: river surface water | place: USA:Blue River Watershed | collected 2017-08-18 | reverse complement strand
TATCGCCAAACACCTTGGGTTCTAACAGCAACACACCCTCAATCGGCGTGGTCGTCACTTGGTATGGCATGCGTATTTATTTCAACAAGTTCAGCAAATATTGCCCATAGCCATTTTTAGCCAGCGGCGCTGCTAGCTTTTGTAATGCTGCCGCATCAATCCATTTTTGGCCAAATGCAATTTCTTCAGGGCAAGCCACCATCAAACCCTGGCGCTTTTGCAGCGTACCAATGAAGCTGGCCGCCTCTAGCAAGCTGTCGTGTGTACCCGTATCTAGCCACGCATAACCACGGCCCATGATTTCTACATTCAATTGGCCGAGCTCTAGGTAGCGTTTGTTGACATCGGTAATTTCAAGCTCACCTCGGTGCGATGGCTTCACATCGGCTGCAATACTGCACACCTGCTCGTCATAAAAATACAAGCCCGTCACGGCATAGTTGCTTTTGGGTTTTACTGGCTTTTCTTCAATGCTCAAGGCTTTGAACGCCCCATCAAACTCCACCACGCCATAGCGCTCGGGGTCGTACACATGGTAGGCAAACACGCTGGCTCCGCTGATGCGCTCGTTCGCGCTGTGCAGCTGCTTGGCCAAGTCGTGCCCATAAAAAATGTTGTCGCCCAACACCAAAGCACTGGGGTGGTTGCCCACAAAGTCTTTGCCAATGATGAACGCCTGAGCCAAACCATCTGGACTAGGTTGCACGGCGTATTGAATGTTCATGCCCCACTGGCTGCCGTCTCCCAACAGCTCGGTAAACCGAGGCGTATCTTGCGGCGTAGAGATGACCAACACATCTTTGATACCACTGAGCATCAAGGTGGTCAGTGGGTAGTAAATCATGGGTTTGTCGTACACGGGCATCAGCTGTTTACTCACAGCTTGCGTGACAGGATATAGGCGTGTGCCAGAGCCGCCTGCGAGGATAATGCCTTTACGTTGCAGAGTCATATTTGTTTCTTTAGAGTATTTCTTTCAGCATTCGATCGACACCTTGTTGCCATGGTGGCAAAACAAGGTCAAACGTTTGCTGTAGTTTATGTATGCACAGCCGAGAATTGAGCGGCCTCGCTGCTGGCGTAGGGAACGCTCTAGTAGCCACGGGGGTAATGTCCGTCGTTTTCCAATCCAGCTCGGGCTTCATAGCTTTGGCTTGCGCGATGACATGGCTCGCATAGTCGTACCACGTCGTTTCACCCGATGCGGTCAAGTGATACACCCCACCGAGAGAAATATTTTGTGTGTTCAGCACGCGGCGCATGGCATGCGCTGTGACGTCAGCAATCAAGTCTGCCCCCGTAGGCACACCGTACTGGTCATTGATCACGGTCAACGTCTCACGCTCAAGCGCTAAGCGAAGCATAGTTTTGGCAAAGTTGCCACCGCGTGCGGCGTACACCCAGCTGGTGCGAAAAATTAAATACTTGCAGTCACTGGCCACTATGGCCTTTTCGCCATCGAGCTTGGTTTGGCCATACACGCTCAGCGGGCCTGTGCCCTCGCCCTCTTGCCGCGCATGTGTGCCACTGCCGTCAAACACATAGTCGGTGGAGTAATGCACCAGCCATGCCCCCACTTGGGCGGCGGCTTTGGCCAAGGCCGCAGGCGCATCGGTGTTTAAAACCTTTGCCAATTCCGGCTCTGACTCAGCCTTGTCCACCGCCGTGTGCGCTGCGGCATTGACGATGAAGTCCGGCCTGTAGGCCAACACCGTTTGCGCCAATTGCTCGGGCTTAGACAAGTCACCGCAGTAGTGCGTGCTTTGGCGGTCTAGCGCCAAGACCTCGCCCAAAGATGCCAAGCTGCGCTGCAGCTCCCAGCCCACTTGGCCGTTTTTGCCTAAAAGCAGTATTTTCATAACAACAGGGGAAGCATTTTGCGCACATCTCCGTGCAACGATGTCAGCGCTTCTTCAAGACTAAGGTGTGGCATGCTGACTTTAATCATTTGAGCCACTGCCTTCGCTTGATCAAGATCACGCGGTTTTTTAAGTGGTTCACGTGAGGTTTGACTGGATAACCATGCCTTGTGCAACGCAAAAGCTCTGGGATCTGGCACGCGCATAGGCGCTGGCCACCCATCCTCGTCGATTGCCACGGCCTCTAGCTTAGGTGCGTTAAGCAACCACTGTAAACCTGGCACCTCAGTTGCCACCAAGTCTGCTTTTGCGAACGTCACACGCTCTGCCTCATGCATGCCGCGTGGAGCCACCACCAAATCCACCATAAATTGACCTGCATTTGCTGCGCGATAGCCATCCTCTCGTACGCACGCAAACGTACGATCAGCTTTTTTAAGCAACCCCAACAGGCCATTGCCATCCAGCTTGTCAGATACCACTGTTAGTTTTTTACGTGCGTCATAAAGCAAGTCGATATCACCCGATGCCAGCAGCTCAAGAATAAAGTGCCCCCCTGCCGTTGCCTCGTAAGCATAGAGGGCTTGGGTGCCTATGACAGTAAAGTCACCATAAAGCCCTGCTGCATCCAGCTCACGCAATACCCGAGCGATCACCCTAGGCACACGGTTTATTTTCAGCGCTTTATTTAAACGCGCCTGCTCATTGAGCTTTTCAGTCACCAACTCTAGACGTTCTTTAGCATCTGCCCGCCCAGCATGAAATGATGCCAATAATGCCTCTGTTTGCGCAGACCGCGCCCCCAACGACTTGCCATTGCCACGACGGTCTGTGTCTTTGAAAAGATATTCTTTGCCTCGAACCGTTTTCCATCGCATGCCATAGGCATAGTGGGCCCAATGTTTTTGAATCGAACGATAGTTCTCATACAGCTGCTCACTGTTGACCTGATGAAGTCGCTGCTGGTTTGAGAAAGATCGCACTTATTTTTCCGGCAAATTTTAAATTTTTAATATTATGCCGGAAACATTAGGCGCCGTACTGCTTGCCCACCCATTGGCGGTAGCTACCACTGGTTACACCCTCAACACTAAAAATACGCAATACTCGCTTTTTTAGTCTGATCCAAACAAATCACGGGTGTACACCTTGCCGGCCACATCCGCCAAATCTTGGGTTTGACGATTGGCCACAATCAAATCAGCACGATTCTTGAAAGCAGCCAAGTCGTTTACCACGGGTGAGTTAAAAAAGTGTGGCTCGTGCAGCACGGGCTCGTACACAATCACCTCAACACCTTTGGCCTTCAAGCGCTTCATGATGCCCTGCACACTGCTGGCCCTAAAATTGTCGCTACCCGCCTTCATCACTAAACGGTAAATGCCCACCACCTTGGGTTTGCGCTTCAAAATATCAAACGCCACAAAGTCTTTGCGTGTGCTGTTGGCATCCACAATGGCACGCATCAAGTTTTGCGGCACGTCAGCATAGTTAGCCAGCATTTGCTTGGTGTCTTTAGGCAAACAGTAACCACCGTAACCGAATGATGGGTTGTTGTAATGATTGCCAATGCGAGGGTCTAAGCACACACCATCAATGATTTGACGGGTATCTAAGCCCAAAGAAGAGGCATAGCTGTCTAGCTCGTTAAAATACGCTACGCGCATGGCCAAGTAAGTATTGGCAAACAGCTTGATGGCCTCGGCCTCGGTGCTGTCGGTCAGCAACACTGGCATGTCTTTTTTAATCGCGCCCTCTACCAACAAATCGGCAAATGCTTGCCCTTTCTCTGAACGATCGCCCACCACAATGCGGCTGGGGTAAAGGTTGTCGTACAGAGCGCGTCCTTCACGCAAAAACTCGGGCGAAAAAATAATGTTGTGCGTCATGAACTTCAAACGCATACGCTCGGTAAACCCTACAGGAATGGTAGATTTGATCACCATCATCGCTTGCGGGTTAATAGCCAGCACATCAGCAATGACCGACTCCACCGTCTTGGTGTTAAAGTAGTTAGTCTCGACGTCATAATCGGTGGGCGTGGCAACGATCACAAAGCTCGCATCTTTATAGGCCTCTTCTTTGTTACGCGTAGCCTTGAGGTTCAAAGGCTTATTGCGCAGATAGTCTTCCATCTCTGCGTCTTCAATCGGCAGCTCCTTGCGGTTGATCTGGTCTACCTTGGCCGCAACCACATCAAGCGCCACAACCTCGTGGTGCTGGGCAAACAAGATGCCATTGGACAAACCCACATACCCCGTACCGGCGATTGCGATTTTCATAAAGAGACTTTTTTGAAAAATTATTACTGATAATAGATCATGCTTGCCAGCAAACCACCTGAAAACACCAAGCTACTTGCATTTCCCACCGACACCTAAAGCCTCCAGCACAGCATTTAGCACATTCGGTGCGCGCACATGGCAGTGAGCAACAAAGTTGCAACCAAGTCAAATGAATGCGCATCAACTATCCTAGTTAGATGCATCAATCTTCTCATAGCGTCAACCTCATCGACCATGCCATTTCGACCATAGGGTTGGGCGTGTCCCTGCACTCGTTCGCAGCCATGCTCGACCACCTTGAAATCCACCCTCTGTCATCGCCCCTCAAACCTACAAGGCAAAGTAAGCGCGCAGTAACAGCACATGACCACGCACGACTACGACACCAGCGTGTTCTTTATGCCCCCACAGAATGCCAAAACTTGGCTCGCGTTCAAACACTACTGTTTAGCAAACCCAAACGCAAAATTGGCTACTTTTGTGGGCGTTGCTTGAGTTTCCTAACCAACATACCGCCCAGCTCAAGCTGGTGTTGACCACATCTGGCACACATCCGCTTTGTGCAACAAGCCGTCTTTGCCAAATCACGCCAGTTCACACTGCTGCAGCCCTTGCCCGTGTTGCAGCATACGCCCAAAAGAGCTCAAAGTGTCGGCTAAAGTCTTTGTATCGCTTTACATGCTTGACTGCTCCCCGCCCCCACATACCGTGCTGCACGTGCTCTTAAAGTTTGAAACAGCCTGCGGCAGAGATACTTTGGCCTCGACGTCTTCAATGACGGCTTCTTTTTCAATCCAAAAAAACTAAACAACATAAGCATCCTTTTGCATTATTAGAACCCAAATCATGCACAACCCCAGGCAATAAAAAATGGGTTCAAGGTCTTCGCTGGCTCGGCATAGGTCAAAGGTAAATCATCCCATTGGCTGACCATTCCGCCCGCAGCAGCAACCAAGGCTTGGCCTGCCGCGGTATCCCAAATGCAGGTAGGCCCAAAGCGCGGATACACATCCAAAGCACCCTCGGCCACCAAACAGAACTTCAGTGAGCTACCAATATCGCGCCCATCCACCTCGGCAAACTGCTCTAGCCATTTAGCCAGCTCAGCTGACGGATGTGAGCGGCTCATCGCCACGCGCAAAGGCTTATCGCCCAGTGAGCCTACCTTTACACCAGACACTTGGATGCTTTGCCAGCCATTGGCATCTCTCTTCTTGGCCGTGGGCTCCAAGTCGCAAACATTGCCAAAAGCACCCACATACATCAGCCCCAGCGCTGGTGCACCCACGACACCCACTTGAGGCTTGCCATTCACCACAAGCGCAATGTTCACAGTGAACTCGCCATTGCCTTTGATGAATTCTTTCGTTCCATCCAATGGATCTACAGCCCAATACAACGCAGGCTTCTCACCTTCAGAAAACGTATTCACACTCTCTTCTGAAAGCACGGGTATCTGCGGCCAACCCGTTTGCAGCCCTTTAACCAACACTTCGTTAGACGCCAAATCTGCCTCAGTCAACGGCGAGCTATCGGCCTTCACCGCATTTGCCAACGCATCTCTGCGTGCATAAACCGCCATGATGGCTTTGCCCGCTTCATCAGCCAGATCGACCAAATACTGCAAGCCCTGCGCATCTAAAACCTTGGAAACATTCATACCAACAACCCAGTTAACTTCAAGCCAATCGTAGCCAACACAAAGGCCAAGCCTGCGCGCAGCAAATGCTGTGGCAAACGCGCTGACAACTTTGCACCTATCCACACACCGGGCACAGAGCCCAACAACAACCAGCCCAACAATTCAAAATCTACGTTGCCCACCATCATGTGCCCTGCTCCGGCAAACAAAGCCAAAGGCACGGCATGAACAATGTCAGTGGCAACCAATCGTGCTGGTGTCAAGCGCAGCGGATACAAATAAGCCATCAACACAGCACCCACCGCACCTGCCCCGACAGAAGTCAGCGTCACCAAAAAACCCAACAGCACACCCGCCAACACCGTCAAAGGGTGCTGCAAGCGCTTGAAGTGCTCTGCATCACCCAGTCTCAAGCGTCGACCTAGCGCATTCAACTGGGCTTGCGCCACCATACCAATCGCAGTGATTAACACCGCAAAGCCAATGATTTGTTTTAAGGCCACCACATCCATTGCCAGCCAGCCCTGCTTGATAGCCCAAACCGTCCATGCTGATGCAGGCAAGCTACCTAGCCACAAGCGACGCACCACCTGCCAGTCAATCAAGCCCGCACTGTGGTGAACGCGGCTTGCCACCACCTTGGTTAAACCGGCAAACAACAAATCAGTGCCCACAGCTGTCACAGGCACAACGCCAAACACAAGCAAAAGCAAGGGCGTCATCATGGCTCCCGCACCCACACCAGTCAGCCCGACTAATAAACCCGTTGCAAATCCCGCGATGACCAACATGACAACTACCTTACTTTTATAAAAATTGCACAAATGATACAAAGCAACAAAACACTTTACAAGAAAAAAATAAATTTGCACAATGAGAGCATGTCAAGTCAAAGCGACAGTAATCCACGCCACCAAGCCGTGCTCTTGCGAGAGTCCGGCTTATCAGCGGCTGAAGTAGGCAAGGCCGTTGGCCTAAGCTCCCCTACTGTGCTGTCACTCCATAAAGCATTCAAAGCGGGTGGCTGGGCTGCCGTAGACGAGCGCACACGCGGCCGCCCCCGTGCACAGCAAACCCCAAACGCCCCTGAAGAGCTGGCCACAAAATTTGCCGCCGACAACACCACGCTCTGGTCCACCGACCTACTGGCCCAGTGGCTCAGCCAAGCCGAAAGAAAAGCTATCAACGCTCGCGCCGCTCAACGGCGCATGGGGCAATGGGGCTGGCTGCCCGCTACACATGCACACAAAGGGACACTGACTGCAGGCACACACACACCACCCAACAAAGGGCTTTATCTACTTTGGGCCTGCAGCCCGCGTGGCGAACTCATGTGGCTCAACCTGAGAACACCACCCACTGACCAAGACTACTGCGCATTCGCCTCACTGCTATTAGGCAAACACGAAGAGGGTTTCTCACTGAGCCTGTCGTTTGCAGGCACGCAATACACCCCCTTGCTCGCACAGTGGCTACATGACCACCCACAGGTCAAGCTAATTGCCCCCATACAAACCAACACACCAAGACCAAAGGCTAAAACCATGAAGCCCAGCACCCAAAGCACGCATCAAACGATCGACGCCAACCACCTCACTCACTTGCAGCGACTTGAAGCCGAGAGCATTCACATCATGCGTGAAGTGGTTGCCACTTGCGACAACCCCGTCATGCTGTACTCCATTGGCAAAGACAGCGCGGTCATGTTGCACTTGGCACTCAAGGCTTTCCACCCCGCCAAGCTGCCCTTCCCTTTGCTGCATGTCGACACCAGCTGGAAATTCAAAGACATGTATGCTTTTCGCGACCGCATGCAGTCCGAGCACAACTTCAAACTCTTGATTCACCAAAACCCTGATGGCATTGCCATGGGCATCAATCCCTTCACGCATGGCTCGCAAATTCACACCGATGTCATGAAAACCCAAGGCCTCAAACAAGCCTTAGACCACTACCAGTTTGACGCCGCATTTGGTGGTGCTCGTCGTGATGAAGAAAAGTCTCGCGCCAAAGAACGCATCTTCTCGTTCCGCAGTGCGCAACATCGCTGGGACCCTAAAAACCAACGCCCCGAGCTTTGGAACCTGTACAACACCCACAAAAACAAAGGCGAAAGCCTGCGCGTGTTTCCCATCTCCAACTGGACCGAGCTAGACATCTGGCAGTACATCCATCTTGAGAACATCCCCATCGTGCCGCTTTACTTCTCGCAAGAGCGGCCCGTGGTTGAGCGCGATGGCTCACTCATCATGGTGGACGACGAACGCATGCCTCTCAAGCCGGGCGAAGTGCCCATGCTCAAAAAAGTGCGCTTTCGCACACTGGGCTGCTACCCACTCACGGGCGCTGTTGAGTCTGAGGCCGACACACTGCCCAACATCATTCAAGAAATGCTGCTCACCAAAACATCCGAGCGCCAAGGCCGCGTCATCGACCACGATGCCGCCGCTTCCATGGAAAAGAAAAAGCAAGAGGGGTACTTCTAAATGTCACACATCAGCGACCTCATCGGCCAAGACATCAACGCCTACTTGCACAGCCACCAGCACAAAGGGCTGCTGCGCTTCATCACCTGCGGCAGCGTAGACGACGGCAAAAGCACCCTCATTGGCCGCTTGCTTTACGACTCAAAAATGATCTTTGAAGATCAACTCAAAGCCCTAGAAGCCGACAGCAAACGCATCGGCACGCAAGGCCAAGAGATTGACTTTGCCCTGCTCGTCGATGGCCTAGCCGCCGAGCGCGAACAAGGCATCACCATTGATGTGGCCTATCGTTTTTTCTCAACCGAAAAACGCAAGTTCATCGTCGCCGACACCCCTGGCCACGAACAATACACACGCAACATGGTCACAGGCGCATCCACTGCCGATGTGGCCGTGGTGTTGGTCGATGCACGCAAAGGCGTGCTCACCCAAACACGCCGCCATAGCTACTTGGTGCAACTCATGGGCATTAAACATGTGGTGCTGGCCATCAACAAAATGGACATGGTGGACTACAGCCAAGAGGTGTTTGAGTCCATCAAACAAGACTACCTTGCCTTTGCGCAGCAATTGGGCGAACTACAAATTACCCCCATCCCCATGTCAGCCCTGCGTGGCGACAACATGAACGAGCGCAGCCATCACATGCCTTGGTATCACGGCACTACCCTGATGGGCTTTTTAGAAACGGTACAAATCGAACAAGACCGCCTCAGCAAGCTTGCCTTTCGCATGCCCATTCAATGGGTGAATCGCCCAAACCAAGACTTTAGGGGCTTCAGCGGCACAGTGGCCTCGGGCACTGTGCAAGCCGGCCAACGCATACGTGTGCAGCCCTCAGGCCGCGAGGTAGACATTGCCCGCATCGTCACCAAAGAGGGCGACCTTCCCCAAGCCGTTGCAGGCCAAGCCATCACCATCACCTTGGCTGAAGAAGTCGATGCATCGCGTGGCGACATGTTTAGCACCGCACAAGCCCCCGCCACCGTGGCTCACCAGTTTCAAGCCCATGTGGTCTGGATGACTGAAGACCCCCTTATGCCTGGGCGCAACTACTGGCTCAAATGCGGTACGCAAACGGTGAACGCCAGCATCACCAAAATAAAGCACCAAATCAACGTCAACACGCTAGAGCACATGGCTGCTGACAAGCTAGAGCTCAACGCCGTGGCCGAATGCAACCTAGCCACCGATAAACCCATGGTGTTTGACAGCTACGCCGACAACTCAGGCACAGGCGGCTTTGTGCTGATTGACCGCATTAGCAACCTCACCGTCGCTGCTGGCGTGATAGACCACCCGCTGCGCCGCGCACAAAACGTACAGCCTCAGCACTTCCAGGTCAACAAAGAAGCGCGGGGCAAGCTCAACAACCAAAAACCATGCGTGCTGTGGTTTACCGGCCTGTCGGGCTCGGGGAAAAGTACCCTCGCCAACGAGCTTGAAAAGAAGCTGTTTGAAATGGGCCACCGCACCTATGTGCTGGATGGCGACAACGTGCGTCACGGTCTCAACAAAGACTTGGGCTTTACCCAACAAGACCGCGTAGAAAACATTCGCCGCGTAGCCGAAGTGGCCAAGCTCATGCTAGATGCTGGCCTGATTGTGCTCACCACTTTTATCTCGCCCTACCGCGCTGACCGCGACATGGCGCGTGCGCTGTTTAACGAAGGTGAGTTTTTTGAAATTTTTGTAGACACGCCACTTGAGGTGTGCGAAGAGCGTGACCCCAAAGGCCTCTACAAAAAAGCACGCAAAGGCGAAATTAAAAACTTCACTGGCATTGACTCAGCCTACGAAGCACCCAATCAGCCAGACCTCACGATCAACACACAAAACCACACGGTGGATGAAGCGCTCGCGCTTTTGCTCAAAGTCATGACATGATTGAGTTATTTGCACCACTCACCCTTCAATTGATTTTTTGAACCTGAAAAAATCAATGGGTCAATCAGCGCCCAAGTCTTGACCCCATCGAGCTTCTTCTCACAACAATGCCGTCTACTATCGACATTGCGGCTCTTTGTGGTTTTGACTTGTAAGAGTAGGGCAGCTCACCATCTATGCAGCTTGCATAGTCATCAGCTGCTTGCTGACCAGTTGTGTAACGGGGTACAAGGCGTGCCAGAGCCGCCTGCGAGAATGATGCCTTTGCGTTGTTTGGCCATTGCTGTTTTACTTGTCGTTTGAATACTGCTGGCGAACCCATTGGCGGTAAGCACCGCTAGTCACGCCCTCTACCCATGCTTGGTTGGCCAAATACCACTGTACGGTTTTACGGATGCCTGTCTCGAACGTTTCTTGCGGCTTCCAGCCTAAATCGCTCTCGATCTTGCGTGCGTCAATGGCGTAGCGGCGGTCATGGCCGGGGCGGTCTTTGACGTAGGTTATTTGCTCGGCGTAACGTTTACCGTCTGCTCGGGGCTTGAGTTCATCTAAGACGGCGCACAAGGTGTTGACCACCTCTAAATTTGGCTTTTCGTTCCAGCCGCCAATGTTGTAAGTTTCGCCCACCTTGCCTTCCTCAAGTACACGAGCAATGGCGCGGCAGTGGTCTTCTACATACAGCCAATCACGCACTTGCTGGCCATCACCATAAATAGGTAGTGGTTTGCCAGCCAAGGCATTGAGCAGCACCAAGGGAATTAGCTTTTCTGGAAAGTGATACGGCCCATAGTTGTTGCTGCAATTGGTGGTCAACACAGGCAAGCCATAGGTGTGATGCCATGCGCGCAGCAAATGATCGCTGGCTGCCTTACTAGCTGAGTAGGGGCTGTTGGGCTCGTAGTTCTTGGTTTCGGCAAACGGCGGATCGGTGGGCGACAGCGTGCCATACACCTCGTCGGTAGACACATGCAAAAAGCGGAAAGCCTCTTTCTCGGCCGCTGGCAGATCTTGCCAATAAGCGCGCACGCTTTCTAGCAGATTGAACGTGCCCACCACGTTGGTTTCAATAAAGTCACCGGGGCCGTGGATGGAGCGGTCTACATGGCTCTCGGCGGCAAAGTTGAGCACGGCACGGGGCTTGTGTTCGGCCAATAGCTTGCACACCAAAGCACGGTCGCCAATATCACCTTGTACAAAGATGTGGCGCGGGTCGCCCTTGAGGGCATCCAAATTGGCCAAATTGCCTGCGTAGGTGAGTTTGTCTAAATTGACAACGGTTTCGCCGGATGAAGACAACCATGTGTGAACGAAATTGCTGCCAATAAAGCCGGCACAGCCTGTGACGAGGATGGTCATTGTTTGCGAATCCTTAAGAGGGCTGACCGTCATTCGAGCCAAGCAACACCAATGAGTTTGGCGCTAAGAAAATAAGAAGAATTACCATGGTGAAGTGTCCCTCCTCCATGTCAATCATCATCGAGTTTGTTGTGATACTGAGCATGAACAAGAACACAAACATCACAAGGCCCACGCGCTGTAATTCATCGGTTTTCGTCCATGCCACCCTACAGGCTTGGCCAAACACTGCTAAATACAACATCAGACCAACAACACCCTTGGAGGCCAACATAAACAAGTATTCATTATGCGGATTTCCCCAGTTGTAAGTCGCCCAAGACTGCGACGTCACATTCAGAGACGTTGCTGCGGCTTGATAGGATTCTGGAAAACCAATACTCCCAACCCCTAGCCACCAGTTGTTTTGCTTAATCGACTCCCATGCTGTGGCTGCGTATTGCATACGAATAGATACAGAGCCAAAAACTGCAGCTGAACGCTCTTGTGGCGTCATCAGCATGTATTGGTTGAACTCAACCACAGCCACTGCCATTCTCCTATGCACTATGTCGGAGCTAACAACCACAGCCACCATGCCAATCACGGCACAAAGCAACCACCACTTGTACGTGCTTAAAAGCAAACGTTTGACATTCAGCAATCCCCACACACCCAAACCAACCACAAACAACAGCCAGCCTGTGCGTCGCTCACTTGCCAAAAACAATGAAGCCAACAACAACACTATAGGAACAGCGACTCGCCACGACAAATACGAGCGCACCAGCCACATTTGCGCTAGGACAAAAACCAAACCCACCAGCGCTTGACCATACATGTGCGACATATGCGACATTCTCAACAGACCAGTCGTGAAGTACTCGCCCTGCACTACGCGACCAGCTAGGGTCAAATACAAATTCACAGAAGCCATAAACAACACGGTGGCACAAATAGTCCAAAATGCCACGCGCGCCACGCGTGCATTAGCGAACACTGCCCACAACACCACCACAAAGCCAAACGTACGCATGTCATGCAATAGCGCTTTTAATGATGCTCCGACGCCATGACCTGCCAACACATTGGTCAAAAAATCCCAAGCACACAAAGCAAGCACCAGGCCTAGAAATAGCCTAGCCTCTGCTTCTATAGACTGCCCCGACTGATACAACTCACGCCAAGCAAAAGGCGCCACTAGCAAAAGTCCCAATACAGCTAAATTGGTTAAAGCTACCGAGGTAAACACCGCAGCACCCAGCAAAGTCACAAAAAACATAGCCAGCCTAGTGTTAAGCGAAGTTGTATTCATGCGCAGTTACTTTCTATTACTGGTCTTGCGGTAAATCAAATCAGCCACTTGGCTGCTTGGCTGATAGCCAAGGACCGCTGTTTGCAAATTAGCTCGCACACCGCTCACGTCGTTTGCCTCCACAGCTTGGGCAAGCTGATCCAACAAAGGTGTCAACTCCTCAAACTTCAAAAACGCCTCATGCGCTTTCATGATGCGCGGATGGGCGGTTGACCTAGGATCATCCCCAATCAATAGCTCTTCATACAGTTTTTCGCCTGGTCTGAGACCTGTCACTTCAATAGCGATGTCGCCATCTGGGTTGGCCTCATCTTTCAAGCTTAGGCCCGACAGCTCAATCATGCGATGAGCCAAGTCAACAATCTTGACGCTCTCACCCATATCCAGCACAAACACATCCCCACCTTCGGCCATGGCGCCGGCCTGAATCACCAGCTCAGCCGCCTCTGGAATAGTCATGAAATAACGCGTAACCTCAGGGTGCGTCACCGTGATTGGACCGCCCTCTTTAATCAATCGTCTAAATAGCGGCACAACAGACCCAGACGAACCCAGCACATTGCCAAAACGTACCATGCTAAATCGAGTTTTCCCATTCAACTGCGAAGTACTTTGAGCCAATGCTTGCAGCACCATCTCGGCCAAGCGCTTGCTAGCTCCCATGATATTGGTGGGCCTCACTGCTTTGTCGGTGCTAATCAGCACAAAGTCAGCAACGCCATGCTGAACAGCAAGCTGCGCCAACGCCATCGTGCCAAATACGTTGTTTTGAATGCCCTGTCCTGGGTTTTGCTCTACCAACGGCACATGTTTGTATGCTGCTGCGTGATACACCGTGGCAGGCTGCCAAGAAGACAAAATATCTGCCATACGCTTTCCATCTTGCACATTACCTAGTAATGGCACTAATTCACAAGCACCCTGTGTTTGCTGGAGCTTTTTCTCTAACTCTTGGTGTATCGCATACAAAGCAAACTCTGACAACTCCACCAGCAACAAAGCTGTTGGCTTGGCTTTAATAATTTGACGGCACAGTTCGCTGCCGATTGAGCCGCCTGCCCCTGTCACCAGCACCACTTTGCTTGCAATATTTTTACCCAGCAGCAACGGGTTAGGTACCACTGGCTCACGGCCCAGCAAGTCTTCAATATCAAGCTCTTTCAAATCCGACACTTGCACATTGCCTTGTGCCAAATCAGCCAAGCCTGGCAAAGTACGAACTTGAACCCGCGCCTTACGGGTGAGCTCTAACACCTCGTTGCGCCTCGCCCTCGATGCAGAAGGCATAGCCAGCAACACATCGTGAACATTGAGCTTTATCACCAGCTCTTCTAGGCGGCTGGGGTTATATATTATTAAACCATTGAGTGTTTGCCCGTGCAAACGGTCGTCGTCGTCTAAATAGCCCACAGGTCTTAGCTCTGTGCTGTTCGCCAAGGCCGACGCTAGCTGACGCCCTGCTGAACCAGCGCCATAAATCAACAAACGGCGTGCGTCGGCTTTGCTCATGCGGCGATATAAACCTCCTAACCAATATCTAGCAATTACCCGCGACATCAACACAAACACTGCCAGCAAAGTAGGCTGAATAATTCCAACCGTGCGGGGCACCCCCGCTGCGCCTACCAGCGTAAAAATGGTGACATATACGAAGACATAAATGAGCAACGATTTAAAGATAGCGTAAAGCGCATCAATACCGGCATACCTAAAAATGGCGCGATACAAACCAAACGCCACAAACAACGGCAATGCAACGGCCATAGAGACCGCAGATGCAAATGCCATGGAGGCATTGAATGGCGACCATGACTCTAGGCGCAAACCAAAGGCCATCCAAACCGCAGCCCAGCAAAACGCCACATCCACGACCAGCACCACAAGGCGCTTTCCACCTCGAGGCATACCTAATAAATATGACGCAGTTTGATTAAGAGCCATGTTTTAAGCCTTGCTAGCCATGCCCATGACGTGCGTAATTGCGTTACAGGTTTTTTGAATATCCGCCTCTGTCAATGTGGGATGCACCAAAAACATCAATGATGTCTCGCCAAGCTGCCGCGCAGTTGGCAGTCGGCACCCTGGCCGCCAACCCGTACCATCGAAGGCCTTTTCTAAATACACCTCAGAACATGAACCTTGCACACATGGCACGCCTTCGGCGTTAATGGCATCCTTCACTTTATCGCGTGACCATCCTTCATTCAACTGCGCTGGATTGATGTAAGCGTAAAATTTGTAATTGGCATGCACGCATCCTCCAGTCTTCGCGCAAGCCTGCGTGCAGCCTTTCGCATTACATTGGAACGCAGGTACACGCAAGGCTTTAAACAAGGCACATGTACCTGCAATGGCTTTGGCGTTTGCTGCACGGCGTGTTTGCCATTGCACCATTCGTTTGAGCTGAATCCGCCCCACCACCGCTTGTATTTCAAGCATGCGCCAATTGGTTCCAAAACTCTCATGCAACCACCTAAAGCCCGGCGCATGCTGACGCTCATACACAGCCTCGTAGCTTTTTCCATGGTCTTTGTATGCCCACATGCTTCGCCATATAGCCTCGTCGCGGGTGGTCACCATGCCGCCCTCGCCAGCAGTCGACATAATTTTGTCTTGGCAAAAACTCCACGCCCCCACATGGCCAATGCTACCCACTGGCAGCCCTTTGTAACGTGCACCATGCGCTTGCGCACAATCCTCAATCACTTTGAAACCATGCTGCTCAGACAGTGCCATGATGGGGTCCATGTCACATGGCCAGCCAGCCAAATGCACGCAAATGACAGCTTTAGTTTTGGGTGTAACAACTTTGGCAATGGTGGAAGCCGAAATATTGCCACTGTCAGACTCGACATCTGCAAACACAGGCACGGCCCCGGCATTCACCACGCACGATACAGAAGCAATAAAAGTGCGCGGCGTCACCACCACCTCATCACCCGGACCAATCTCCAAAGCTTTGAGTGCAACATCCAAAGCTAAAGTGCCGTTAGCTAACCCTACGGCATAGGGTACGTCACACCAAGCTGCAAACTCTTTTTCAAACTCGCGTGTCTCTGTACCTGTCCAGTAATTGACTTTGTTACTTAGCAGCACGCGTTTTACTGCGTCAGCCTCTTCGTCTGTGAATGAGGGCCAAGGCGCAAACAATGTATTTAGCATTCGAAGTTTTCCAACTATTCTTTCTTCATATTTTCACATGCCAATAAGCCACACTCAGCCTCTAAATGACACGGCCTGTACCATGGAAAGTACAGCCATACATATCACTCGGCCAGAAATAAAACCACTATAGCGGAGCGCTGTCAATGGCCCGTACCTCTGCAGTCATGAATCAACGCCTTGTAGCGTATTAGCACTTATAATTGCAACTTTATATTGAATAAGCAACATCAAAACACCAAATAATATTACAGCAACAGTGACTGCGAGACTATTGAAATGGATCGCCAGAGCGAACGCCCCGATGACCATCCAACTGCATATGATCGCGAAAACATCGGCCCACCCCAGAAAGGAGTGAGCGCGCGTGGAAATCATGATTACCGTAGTGACAAGCAAGTTGGCAAGACACCACGCAGCAGCGATGCCGAATAAGCCCCAGATTTGCATAAATTTGTAACCCAGCGCAACATTAGCCACAAGGCCGATCAGCGTCGCTGACACCACTTTCCATGAGACCTCCGAAATTGCCGCCAATTTGAGTAGTGCTAAACCCGAAAACAAGACTGGCAACTGCAATCCGCCGATTTGTATCACGCCCGTGAGCGCAGCGACCCGCATTTCATCCTGAACTGCTGGCATAGCCACCATGACAATCGGGCCAGCAAACACAAAGACAAACAAAGCTAACAAGCCGCCCCCCCAACTGCTTGCAAGCAGCGATAGGTAAAATTCATTGCGCAAACGCAGATGCAAACCGCGACTGGCCAGTTTGCTGAAGTACGGCACCCAGACGGCCTGCAGCATTGCTGCTCCCAAAGCCGTCGTCATTAGCACCAATTTGCTGCCTATGGCCCATATCGATACCGCCCCCCCACCCAACTGCCCAGCCAGCCAGTAATGGAAGGGGATGGAAAGACTCGCCATCGTTGCAGCGATGACCAGCCCCCCGTAATTGGAAAGCATCAGGCCCTCGCCCCTTATTGGTCTTATAGAAGAGGGGAAGAGTCGATAGCCTCGGCGGCGGGCAAGCATCGACAAAATTAACAGATTTAGTAATTGCCCAGCGGTCATACCAGCCGACACCATAATAATAGAACGGTCTTCCGGCGAAAAGAGAATTGCGACTATCGCAGCCAGCGGAACCATCAACTGCGCCGCAGCGGCCAATACTGGCTTATCCAACGAATTTATCAAGCTGTTGCCTATCACCACTACCCCAGATAAGAATAGAAGGAATAGCGTAAATGGCAACAGCGAGAGGATCTGGGCAACATCCCCATCGCTTACAAAATTGCGATAGATCGGACCACCGATCAATAACAAGACTAGGCACAAAATCCCTAACAGCAGCAAAGAAATGGCAGAAGTTGCACCTAGCAATGATTGAACGCCATCCCGATCCCTCAGCCGATGCAAAGCCGGAGTGAGCGCATCACCCAAGGGGAGAGACAGGGTGTTGACAAACAACATCGGCAACATCATGGCTAGGTAAAAGCTATCAAGGGAGTGACCGAAATGGCTGCTGTTGATCAGCAGTAGGTCGCGAATCAACAAGCCCAGCGCACCAATCATCAATACGAACGTAACCAGAACACTGACTCCCATGGTACGTTTTCTACTGATCTTGTTATCCGGCAACATCGCACTTCCCTGGAAAGTGACACCCTCCCTATCCCCATGTGCAATGCCCCGAGTCGAAACCTGAAATCGGACCACCTTGCCCAATAAGCAAATCCAGCCACTTGCGCCAGACAGCATGAAAACAAACAGCGGCCCATAGCGAATTCGGTGCAATGTACCGACATTCGGGCTGGTATAGCTCAATGCTGTAAGTACTACCGCAGAAACGACAAGGCATACAAACAAGGGCAAAGAGGGTCTGTACCAAGCGCGCAGGAGAATTCCTGACGCAAACAGATAAAAGATCAGCGCCTCTGCCGCACCTATCAAGCGCGACATAGTTGGACGGTCAAGCCAGGTGTCCGGAAATGGTGCGAAAAGCCCCACTAACAAGGAGCGCGGCAGGTAAGCAACCATCTCCTTAGCATTCATAGGAGTAATACCGCTATCGACAGTATTAATATCAGCGTCATGCTTTGCTGTTGCAACGAAATGAGCACGGATGAGGGAAGTTTGTTCGAGTTTTTGATCAATAGCTTTCGGAAGAAGCTCTGTCTTTTCCCAATGCCAATTTATTTGAAGCGCATTAGACTGTTGTGCAGAGTAATCAACTAAAGTTCGCCCCCCACTTTTTGGGACATTTGCTGTTACCGCCGCAACGATGGCGAGCATTAGCACTCCATTTCGAATTGCAGGTGACTTGACACAGCCAGGCCTGATCAATTTCCATAACGCTGTAAGCAATAGAGCAATAGCAAATCCCACTGTGTAAACCAACAGCATATGGGGGCGCATGATCATCACTAGGGCGCAACCGGCACTCATCAATACCATGTCGCCCAGCATCTCCCATAAAGTCTGGCGCTCTAGGGCTCTGACAAAAGCGAATAATGCCATCAAGTAGCCGACAATCAGGAAGGCGTCTTTATGATTTTGGCCATACCAGACTAGCGCGGACGGGAATGCCAAGAACAACAGGGCAGCAGTCACGCCAGCAACCCAACCACCCCTGCCCGGATGAAGGTAAAGGCTCAACCGCAGTACCAACAGAGCACCCAACGCGTGAAACCCAGCATTCAAGGGAATAAACCAGACCGGATCGACCCCGAAAACCGAATAGATCGCTGCCAGAATACTTACATTCGCTGTAATGCCATTTCCAGGCACCAAACGCCATTCCGACCAGCCCAAAGCATGAATACGCTCGGCCATCGCGACCGCCATATCATGAAAGATGATGGCGTCCTGATTCATGAGGCCATAGCCGGCATGCAAGCTGGGCATGATGGGTAATACCAGCTTTTGCAACACCAAGGCAGCCACGAAAGCATAGGCATAACCATAAAGCCATAACACCCAAAGCTGTGGTGTGCCTGTCGCCGAGGCAACCGGTGTCACATGACATGCCGACTGTTCAGAGGGTGTCGTCAAGTCGCCAGATGAAGTCAACATATCCGAGCTGGAACACCTTTTACCATGGCACCGTCAGGCACGTCAGACAACACCACGGCACCAGCAGCCACGGTCACCCCCGACCCCACATTCAGACGAGGAAGAATTACTGCACCAGCGCCGATCAATGTTTCGTTACCAACCACTACGCCACCACACAACGTCGCTCTTGGTGCGATGTGTGTGTTATCACCTATCCGGCAGTCATGCTCAATGATCGCGCCGGTATTGATTATTACATTCGCGCCCACCACTACATCTGCGTTGACCACACTCCCTGGCATAACGAGTGTGCCGCCTCCCAGTTTTACATCCGGCGAAACAACCGCCGCTGGATGAACGATAGTGGCAAGAATAAATCCACCTTTTTGTACCAGATGCGCAATGTTTTTACGGATTTCATTGTGTCCGACGGCAACAAAAGCCTGACGAAAACCGCTTTTCGCGGCAGCAATGCCAGCCTGCTCGCTGCACACCTTATAACCCTTAAGCGTAGTCCCAACGAGCTTATGATCGGAATCAGCTATGAATGCAACCTCATAATCCCCACCCATCTCAATGGCGTTTATTACCACTTTAGAATGACCGCCCGCACAAAAAATAACAATTTTATCTTTCATTCTTCATCTTTTCGTTTGATGATCCGGTGAACTTGCTCATGGTCGCATTACCCGACTGATTAATACCACTCGGCCGAATTACCCGTAAAGTCGTCATCATAAGAATTTTCAGATCGAGCATGAAACTAGAATTATCAACATACCAGACATCAAGCCGAAATTTTTCATCCCAAGAAATGGCATTGCGACCATTGACCTGAGCCCATCCAGTGATACCAGGTCGTACATCATGGCGACGCTTCTGTTCAGATGAAAAGAGCGGCAGATATTCCATTAAGAGTGGTCGAGGCCCCACAAGACTCATATCTCCGCGTAACACATTGAACAATTGCGGTAACTCATCCAGACTGAACAAACGCAACCAGCGACCGAAAGATGTCAAACGATCGACGTCGGCCAGTAGATTGCCGTTGCTATCCCGCTCTTCTGTCATGGTACGAAATTTATAGAGAATGAACGGCATGCCATGTTGCCCCGGCCTAATCTGCCGCAAGAGCACAGGATTACCCAATACGATATGAACAGCCAAGGCAACACCTGCTAGAACAGGTAAAAATAGTAGCAGCAATCCAAAAGCGACCACAAAATCAAATACGCGTTTCAAAATCAAGCAAATCTAATCTATTTCATTATTTTACTATAGAAAGCCAAAAGTGCCCGACTTGATTCCTCGCGAGAAAAGTCAGCCAGCGCACGCCTTCGCGCACAGGCACCCATTTCCCTACAACGCTCTGGATTTGAAAGCAATTCGGAGAGTTGTTGCACGATGGCATCAACATCACCTGGCGGATGCAACAAACCGGTAATACCATCGGCCACTGCATCAGTAATTCCGTAAATACGCGACGCCACCGCGGGTATGCCTGCAGCCGCAGCTTCAATTATCGCCATACCGAAACCTTCTCGATAACTAGGCAAACAAAAGATATCAGCAGCAGCCATAAAGCGCTCCGGCAAATCGGTGTAATCGACAAAGTGCACATTCGAATTCACTGCTTCGCAAATATTGGAAATTTTGCGAACCAATCCACTCTCATCTGGCCCAACAAACAAAATTCGCACTTCAGGGAATTTCTCTGTGAGACTGACAAACGCTTTTGCAAGATCAAGCACCCCCTTATCCTGAGTGAAGCGACCAAGAAACAACAATAGCGGCGCCGATTGAGTAATGCCCAATTTATGTCGCAGCTCACGACGTATTTCGATATCAGGCCGAAAACGGCCCCCATCAACGCCACAAATAGACCCCTTGCCAAGGATTTCGGCCTTCTCCGCAGCAAGCACGTCTTCTTCAATTAAAAAATCCCGCTGCGAAGGACTATCCACCAGTGCCCGCGTCGTCAACCTCGCCAAAAGGCAATCTGCCTGCTTAAGCACCCACCGTTTAACCCCATGAAGGGTAGCCCAAACCTGACCGGTAAAGGTATGTAAGCAGTGAGGGACGCCCGCTATTCGCGCGGCAAGCATGGCCAACATTCCGGCTTTAGGCGAAACAGAATGGACAATCTCAAAACGCTCCGCACGGAAAAGACGGACCAAGGACAATAACGCTAGGACATCACGCAAAGGAGATATGGTCCTTACGATTGCCACGGGATGAAACACCACAGAAAGACCCTGGCGCCGCAAAAAACCACCATCTACAGCGTTCGCGACGACCCATACTTCATAGTCTGCAGCTAAAGCTGCAGCAATATGGCCCTCGAGAAACGCTGACACTGTCATCTCGCTTGAGACAACATAGCATAAACGTTTGTGAAGCTTGGTGACTCTTGGGTCACAGCTGCCAGGCTGGCTAACTTGCTCCATCACCATTTAAAACTGCATTTTTTATCTTTGTCCAGCGGATCTTTTCTGCTTCATCTGAAAATTTCATCCTCGAGAAGCTGCTACTTCCGCTCGTGTATTGCCATGCGGCACGAATCATATCGATGCATCCCCCCAGAATAAACGCCGCGCTCGCGAGTGCCGCGCGGCCCCAATACCCTTCGCGAAAAAATCTGCTTAGTTGCAGATCTAACAACGTCCATCGTGTACGAATTGACTTAAGTAATCCGATTCGCCGACGGACGCGGTAGGCGAACAACACTTCAGGAATCGTTCCGAAGCGGCTCTCTTCGAAACTACGGAGCAGAAGCTCTTGGTCTTCGCAGAAGTACGGTCCAGGCTTAGCATAACGATGATGTCGAAACCAAGCAATCCGTCCCATCCATGTCGGATGGGGCAAATAGAATCCAAACCATGATCTGGCGCAGATTTCTTTATGGCTAAGTGCGCTTGGCAAGATCCCGACCATTTCGTTATCGGGGTCGATGGTTATACAACGAGTCGCAACAAGATCAAGCGTAGCATCCTGATTAAGTGCTGCGAGTTGGCGCGCGAACCGTTCAGGGTAAGCAATGTCGTCCTGATCCATTCTGGCAAAGTACTCGCCCCGAGCCACATCAATCACCTCATTCAATCGCGCCGCCAAGCCTTTGTTTTCCCCATCTCGCAAAACAACGATACGATCATCTTCAATGTCAGCGATCGAATCCGTGGCCTGGTCACTTGACCCATCATCAATAATGAGTAACTCCCAGTCACGGAAGCTCTGACCAATAATAGACATCACCGCAGGACGTAAATATTCTCCAGCGTTATACACTGGCATAGCTACTGTGATAAGTGGCACACGTTGTGAGTGCATGTTCAAATCTCTAAACAAGGCAGGCCCTCTTCAACCAATCAAACGTCCTCAAGAGGCCCTCTTCAAACCCAACTCCGAGCTTCCAGCCGGTGCGGCGCGACAGATTGCCACTATCAAGAATGTTGACCCGAACATCAAAAACTCGCTCCGGCTGATGGATTATCTGCACTTTTTTACCTAACTCGGCAAGCAGCGGCCGCATTGCAGTCAACACATCAAGATTACTGCGTCCGATGCCGGACCCAACATTGTAGGTCTGACCGCTATGCTCAGCGTCTAGCACCCTAATGATCGCATCTATAAGATCTCCAACATACAGGTAGTCACGAATTGATCCATGTGGACCGAATACTTGGACCGCCTGTCCGCGCATCGCCAACATCATCGCCGTTGCGATGAATCCCTGACCGGTAAACGGCAGCTGACCTTCCCCGTATGGGTTTGCAGGCCGCAAACACGTAACCCTTAATCCATGTGTGGCAGCATAGAGATATGCATAGCGTTCGAGCGTCTGTTTGGTCACACCATAGGGAGAAATGGGATGTTTCGGGTGATCTTCGGAGATTGGGATCATCTGGGCCTCGCCATAAATGGTTCCACCTGAGGACACTAAGACCAGCCGTCGGTCGCACTCGGCAACCTCCTGGAACAATTGCACCGCAGGGGCCAAATTTTGCATTAGGTCGCCGAGTGGATTTTCGAATGATGTATTAGGTACGGTTGCGTAGGCAAGGTGGATTATGTTTTGATGGTTTGCTACCAACGGGCGAATCAGCTCAAGGCTACCGAAATCCCCAGCTATGTAGGTCACTCCAGGCGGAAGCGAACCAGGCACCAACGCCTTTCGACCGAGTACCGTGACCCGCACTCCCTCCTTGACGAGGCGAGTGACGAGATGCTTGCCGATAAAGCCGGTACCGCCAATTACCAAGCATGCGTCATTCGAGGAACCGAGATTGAAAGCTGCTCTTTGCACTACCATTCTCCGATGTCATACTTCATAATTGCAGCCATGTATCTGGACAGATATCTGTCGCTATTGACTCGTCAGCAAACCAACGCTTAGGTGCAATTACAACTTTATTTTGGCTGGGATTAAGCCATGCGCCCCACCAACTGAAAGAGCTATTTGCGATGATGTGGTGCTTGCACAAACTCATCAGCCGCATATCAATATGGCTGTCAAGTCCTACGTTATGGCAAATAAACGTGCTAGGACCCGGCAATTTCAGATTCACCGCCGCCCACTCGATATCATCGGAGAAGATGAAGAATTCCGGCGCAACAACATCTTCGGCAATCCTAGCTACCGCCATTTCATAATATTTAAGATCGCATTCACGGATGATTGCCCTAGTCCTCGGGTCGGTAACATAGTCGCCTCGCCGAACATGCAAGCTTACGGAATTACATGCTTCGATTTGGTTTGCCAGTTGCAAATTACCCCCAGAGAGGGGGGTTGCAAAAGCGAAGTCTCCCCGAATGACTTGCGCGTACGGGGAGAAATATTTTTCCGACTGCCAATAGCCCATTAGAAAAGATTCGTCGGCTACGTGTACACTATCAGGCCAGAAGGCGAAATGTGGCTCTATGACAAGATGTCTGCCCCGCAAAAATGACAGAAACGGTCTTGCAAGAACCCGTTGACTGATGGGGAATCTGCGCCACCCGAGCATTCGATTAAACTCATCGTCCGAAACCAAGGTGAAGGCTGCCGAAAAAATACGTGCCAGCTCAAAGCCCTGATGTAGCTTATAGCCCTTGAAATTTTTAGTATAGAGTTTTAGCTGCACACCCAACTCAAGCGCCTGTGCACGACCAAAAGCGTACTGGAACATTTGGTTGCCCAATCCACCGATGATGTTAGAAATGATCATGTCAATAGTGTTGAATTCCGCGTAATTGGTCGATCAAGAACCAAACAGCACGAAAAATTTGTCTAGACTGGAAACTCATATGAATATTTTATTATGCTGCGAACATTTTTACCCTAGCGTCGGCGGGGTTCAGAAGATGATGTACGAACTTGGGCTGCGCTTTGTTATGCACGGACACCAGGTCACGGTGGCAACCAGTTGGAGAGCGGATAGAACAATTGACATCATCGACGGCATAAAAATCGTTGGGTTCAAGGTCACTGGTAATGCAGCATTCGGCATGCACGGTGAGTATGAACAGTACCAATGTTTTTTACTTGAAGAGGAGTTTGATTTCCTGCTTGTCATGGCTGCTCAACAATGGACTTTTGATGCGATGCTGCCAATCTTGGATCTCATAGATTACAAGAAATTACACATTCCATGCGGTTATTCCGGTTTTTATCTTAGCCGTTACAGCACCTATTTCGCTGAAATGGCTCAGCACTTACGTAAATTCGATGCTCTGATCTACAACGCAAGCAACTATCGCGATATCGAATTTGCCCGTAGTAATGATTTGCCAAATATCCACATCATACCTGCCGGCGCTAGCGAGCTTGAGTTTTCGTCCCCGCCAAACGCGACCACGAATATTCGAGCTCAACTAGGCATATCCGCGGATGAATTTATTTATCTTTCGGTCGGGGCCCCCGCATATGGCAAGGGTCACAAGGAAATTGTCCAAGCATATCTTTGCGCTGAAATACCTTTTGCATCGACATTAGTGCTGAATGGTAATTACAACAACATTCCATCCGTCAGTCTTGGCGCATTCTTTTCGTCTCCTCGTGAGGTTCTAAAAGAGCTCGCAAAGCGCATCCTAGGTCGCTCACCTGCAAACATCAAGCGTTTGGCCGCTTCAGCTATGAAACAAGAAAAACGAGTTATTCTGACCGATCAACCTCGAGAAAGCCTAATTTCACTGTACTTTGAAGCTGACCTGTTCTTGTTTGCATCCCACGTCGAATACTCCCCACTAGTGATCTTTGAATGCTTAGCAGCAGGACTGCCTTTTCTCTCCATCCCTGTCGGCAATGTTGAAGAGATAGCCGACTGGAGCGGAGGTGGAGTCATTTGCCAAGGCACTGTATCCTCCAAGGGCTTCTCGACCGTCGACCCTGCTGTTTTCGCAACACACATTCGTGAGTTGTCACTCGACCGCGACCGTCTGCAGGAAATTGGAAGCATCGGCAGAAAGGCCTGGTTTGAGCGCTTTACCTGGGGAAAAATTGCAACTCAAATCGAACAGCTCACGACTTAAGACTCTGAATAAATTCAACGACGTCAGTCGATCGTAGTGGAAGTAATCGCGAGAGCTTGTGTATGTTCGCACGCGAGTAGATCACCTCATTTTCGCGTGTGACCGGGGTCACCGCAATCGGCCCATAACGCTGCTCAACAGCACGCAATAAATCTATCACGCGAACTGATTGACCAGAGCCGACATTGATCACATCATTTTCGACATTAAGAGTGAGCAGCTCGCAAACATACCGCGCCACATCGCTCACGTGAATGAAGTCACGTTCTGCGAGACCGCCGTTGACAAGGATGAACGGTCGATTTTCGCGGGCGCAGACCATGAGTTTTTTTACTACAGAAAAACAGTCATCACCACCATAGGAATTAAAGACTCGCAGGATCAAGTATCCAATACCATTAGCTGTACAGAATGACTTGATCAACTCCTCATTAAACAACTTGATGCGACCGTTCATGGTCACCGGCTGGCACAATTTGCTTTCACTGGTATTACTAGAGTCACCATATACCGAACAGCTGCTAATGAAGACGAATTTTTTAATCATCTTTACACGGCATAAATTTAATGCGCGTGCAGTTGACTGAATGTTTGAATCAAGCACTTCGGCTGGACTTGAGTTGATATCAGTTTTCAGATCATAGGCACAATGGATCAATGCTTGATAATCACTAGGAGCAACTTCAACAAGCCTATCCCAGCCCGAGCGACCGACTGGCAAACAATGAAAAGGGGCCTGCTCGGAAATATGTTTACCGAGATTTCCCTCGGCGCCAGTGATGATTAACTTCTTCATTACTATACTAACAATATGGAATCAGGGCAACGCCACTATAGTCACTAGGCGCTCCAGAAAAAGTAGAAACTACCCAACAATTCACCTCGCGCCCTGTAGTGAATTAAATTAAATGATGCTTCACGTTTCGACGACTCCATGCGTGCAAGCATTCGCTTCGCCATTTTGTCTTCGTTTCCCATTTTTATCCTTACCTTCTTTTCTAGCCTTGAGCTGCTGCCTGCCCCGAGCTTCTCTTGAGCATTCGCCTCAGTAAGAATAGCGGCAAAATGAACAAAATAAATATCACATAAGCAAACGGAAAGTTGCGACGATTTAGTTTTCGAATGCGCGTTATTTCCACCAGCCCAAGCTCCATTTGCTTTGTCGACACCGTATCCGCATGAAATCGGTATGTCGACAATATTTCATCTGTAAAAGTGATTGTTTCGTATCTCAACATTCGAAACCACAAATCGTAATCCATCACTACGCGATAAGCCTCATCGAACCCACCGTACTTAAGAAAAACTTCTCTATTGATATAAAGCGAAGGATGAGGAATGAGATTAGTATAGAACATCATCGAACGAATAAGCGCTGTCATCAGGCGGCGTTTAATATTATTTTGAGGCCAAGTATAGTTATCTGCGCCTTGCCCAATCAACTTACAATTACCAACCACAATTTGGGCTTTGCTTTCCATGAAAAGTTCGTACACATGGGAAAGCACTCGCGGCGAAGCAAGGTAATCGTCGCCGTGCAGATGCAAAACCACACTCCCGCTCGCGTATTGAACTCCAGCATTCATCGCGTCAGAAATACCTTTTGCAGGACGCTGCTCTAGCTTTACTCTGCCCGGATGACGTTGCTGATATTCTTTAATGATTTCAATTGTTCCATCATTCGAATATGAATCAACAAAAACATGTTCAAAATTCTGGAGTTCTTGAGCCTCAACAGAAGCTATATGCTCACGCAAATAATTTGCCGCGTTGAGGGTGCAGGTGATGATACTAAAAAATGGTGATGACAAAAGTAGAGGTTCGCGACCGTTATAAGACGTCATTTATCAAGTATTCCCCAGGCGGACTTTCATGCATACATTGGTTTGAAAGCGCCATCGTTGCATAAATATTCTATTCAGCACTTGCCGCACTCTAACGAAAATGCTCGGTACTTCGGACTGTTGTGATTGAACCTCTAATCCATGGTATTGCATCAGTTCTACCGCTGTTGCTAAGGCTTCTATATATGGAACATAAACGCATTCTTGCACCACTAGCGGTAATGAGTAAGGCCCAAGATTTACATCAATCGTATTATTAGACAAACGATTTAATCTAAGTCCTTGGAAGTGCCAAAATATTCCAGAACTATATGGAAACCGTGTCGCATTCCACGGGGCCAAAGCTGCATCAACTTTTTCCAAGACATGAACTTGATCTGGGAAGATTATCGGCCAATCCTCCAGATACTTCTGATCTCCGAATCTTCCATTTTCGTAACGAGCGAAACACCACTCAATGCACTTATCCTCCCAGTCTTTTCTTACTATCTCACTGATATCACGAACGAATGTCATAAATTGCACACAATATTTTCCACTTGAAGCTGTCGCATCGTTCTCTGGAGCATAAGCATGGTCTGTGATTAGGACTGATTTTCCAGATCGTGCGAACTCTTGAAAAATACATTGCGGATTTGCCAAGAATGACAGGTCCGCATCTACATAGGTAACTCTATTGATACTTCTGTCTGCTTCAAATACAAATCGGGGGGCAAATGGCGTCAATGTCCAGCAGTATTCCCTAGGAGTACGTTCTGTCTTAACATGAAGCAACTCATCTGTTTCTATTTCACTTAGTAGTAGTAGGTGGGCATTCGCCAACCCCAGTTTCTGCATAGCAGAATAGGCCTGAATATCGACACATATCATCCAAAGTTTGTACTTAGGGATGTATTTTTCCATTGATGCGTAAAGCGCAAGCGCTTGCGGGATAAATGCCCGGTCGAAGATGGTTACATAATGTTCCATCATTGGGGTTGGTATTCATTTACTGCATCAACCACCAGGCTCACATCCGCATCTGACATTTGGGGGTGACATGGAAGTGTTAGGCAGCTTGCGGCGTGCATTTCAGCATTTTTAAGACCCAACGGATCAATGCGGATTTCCTTACACGGCTCTTGATGGTGGACAGGAACGGGATAATGAATCAAAGATTGAACTCCCCAATTTTCTAGATGTTTTTGCAAACGATTCCGATCATCGCAGTTAACAACGAAAAGATGGTAATTATGCGCACCGCGCTCACTAGGAGGCTCCAACAACCGCACGTGAACATTGTCCATTCCAGACCGATAGGCGCTGGCGATGTCGCGACGGCGTTCGGTAAACTCCTCAAGCCATTTAACTCGTTCTGCGAGCATAGCAGCGTGAACTTCATCCATTCTGCTATTCATCCCAAGCTCTGGATGATAGTAGCGTTGCGATTGACCATAATTTCGCAGTCTCTTCACGCGGCTGGCAAGGGCCTCGCTCTGGGTGACGACCATTCCGGCATCGCCAGGTGCACCAAGATTTTTTGTTGGATAAAAACTGTACGCGCCGATTTCACCGAAAGAACCAGCCACTTTCCCATTTAATACTGAAAGATGAGCCTGGGCACAGTCTTCTAATAATATGACCCGGTTATTCGTACAAAGTTTCTGCCAACCGTCCATGGCACGCACTTGACCGTAGAGATGAACCAAGAGGACGGCACGGGTTTTATGACTAATGCATCTTGCAGCGCTCTCTTGGGACATAAGCCCCGTCCTGCGGTCAATGTCTGCCAGGACGGGCACTGCGCCCGCGCGAAGTATCGCCAGAACGGTTGCGAATGCCGTCATTGGCGTTGTCACCACCTCGTCTCCCGGCCCTATCCCAAGAGCCCTCAAGGCGAGCTCAATTGCGTCCAACCCATTTGCCACCCCGACACCAAAAGAGACTCCACAGGCTTGAGCCCAAGTCGCTTCGAAGCTGGCAACTTCGTTACCCAGAACATACCAACCACTCTCTATTACGCGTCGTGCGGCTGCTAGCATCGCCTCACGCAACGTCTGGGGTTCGGCTCTAAAGTCATTCAGAACTATCATATAAATTAATCCAAGTAGTGTGCACCATTAGCACCGTAGAAATTAAGCGTCTTTAATAGACCATGCTTGAGCGCGACCTTCGGCTCCCAACCAAGCTCCTTCGTAATTAGGGAGCAATCACCGAAATAATCACCAATATCGATATTCTTCCGCTCCTCCGGAAAAGGAATCAATTCGAACTTACTACCTGGACTTAATGCAACAAGGGTTTCCGCAAGTTCTTTCAAGGAGACAACTTCATGACCAGCCAAGTTGTACACCTTTCCATTTGCGACGTCGCTCTCTCCGACCCGCAATAAGGCCTCAACGCAATCATCAACATAGTTGAAATCCCTTCGTTGACTTCCGTCTCCGAACACTTTGAACGGCATTCCTTCTTGGATAATTCGAATCCAAATCCCTAAAAATGTCTGGCGCGCATCCTTTATGCGCATTCCTGGCCCATAGGTATTCGTCAAACGGAGAACACAACTTCTGATGCCATATACTTTGCTATACAGAAGGTGATATTGTTCCCCAGCCCACTTATTAATCCCATTCACATCAACTGGCCGAACTGGGTGACACTCATCGACAGGCAAATAATCTGGCTTTCCATATAACTGACGAGTGCTGGCAAAAACGATCTTGATTTCAGGATTGACCTGTCGGCACGACTCAAGAATGCTCAATTGCGCTGCAGCGTTAATCTCCAAGTCTGCGGTTGGGTGATTCATCGAATCCATATGGCTAGTTTGCCCCGCTAGGTTAAATAGCAAATCCTGGCCTTTGATCAAATGCCTCATAGCATATGGATCGCGCACATCGCAGACATTTACTCTTGCTCTATGGGCAAAGTCCGAGACATTGAACTTATTTCCGCCATATTCAGGCACTAAACTATCAACCAAAGTGACTCGCGCCCCAAGGTCGACCAGTCTCCTGCCAAGGTTTGAACCGATAAAACCAAGGCCACCCGTTATTAATACTGTCTTGTCTTTGTAGAAGTTCATTACTGGCTGGGTATTATGGTGATTTTGCAGATTCAGTTTCTGATTCATTCGCATTGATAGCTTGAAGTGCATAAATTATTGTGTGGCCAGCTTCCGCTTTGATTATGTCGAAACCAAACCATTCCGCAATTGAAGCAACGCGAATCGCAACTCGATTTATGTTTCTAGTCATCGTTCGCTCATCAATAGGCTGGTACGGAATGTTTAGCAGCTTCTTAAAATGAGCGGCGATCTTCGTCATTGAGAACCATTTATGGTGGATCTTCGTTACTGGCTCCACGAAGACATCCACGACATTAAAACCAAATTGCGATGCGAGATAGTTGAGACTCTGAACATTCCAATGCAGCAAGTGGTGCGGCACCATATTCAGTATATTGTTATCGGCAAAACGCAATAGCGAATCATTGTTAGGTACCGCCACCAGAAAGACGCCAGATGGCTTCAACAACTTTTTAGTTGCAATGATGAACGACTTCACGCTCGAAAGGTGCTCAAGAACCTGGAAAGCACAGATGACATCAAATTGAGCCTCCCCGCACTCGGCGGCAAATGTCTCTACAGTTTTCTGCTGAACATCCAGGCCCGACTGCTGAGCGCGAAGCACGGCCTCCCAGCCAAGCTCCAAGCCAGTGTAGCTCGCGCATGAGACGAAAGATCTTAGTACACCATCACCACAACCTATGTCCAACACCTTAGCATCCGAACCAATAATCCGCCCCGCGTAGATGTATTCACTCTTGTCCTCATGATGGTAATACCAACGATTCCCACCTAACGCGTTGTAATACTTAGCGTCACCTGCGGTTAACGGATGAAAGCTCCCTAATCCGCAGTTATCACAAGTTAGGTAAGCTGGGTCACGAACCACCAAATAGTCAATATCTATGCCATAACGCTCCTTGGTCATGGCCAATAGCCTATTGCGATCAATCGATATACCGCCACCAGGCTCCAAGGTAGTACCGCATAATGGGCAACACACAATAGATTTTGTGGATTCGGATGGCTTATTATTCATCACTGCTGAGCACCTTTTACTCTTTCTTCCATTCACTTAACTCCAAGCCAGTTATATCTTTAACCCGAGTGACGTCATCCGCGAAATACTCCACCAGCTCCCTTTGGAAAGACGCTTTAAGCGGCAGTCTATGTTCCTTCACTATATTAAACGCATTAATGGCCTGGCCAAAACTTGCACGAACCCCCATCAGCCTTTTTAGATACCGAACTGCGGCAAAAACACGAGGGGAAAGATTTCCAATCGCCCTATTCAGCTTGACGGATCTGATACGTTTATTTTCGTTGATCGGTTCCAAGGGGCCTATATCAAGGCGTGAAAGATCGAGAAAGTCCAATATCCTATTAAATTCTTTTTCAGTATGGGAGATAAAATTTTCAAAAACCACAAAATGAATTTGCGATCTAGGAAACACCCGCATTAATCGCTCAATCTGGGGCGAATAGGACGCGACATCCGCGTACATCAATAGCCTAACGTCAGGACATGACTGGGGCACGCTCCTCCCGCTGCTGCGAACCTCCTGCAGATTCCATGCTTGCTCAAAACTACGCTCTGTTTCGTAACCAGTCGCTAATAATTGACTATGGTAAGCATGGACCATAGTCACCGGGTTCCGTAACATCACGATCAATCGTGATGCTGGGTTGTATCTGTGAATTTTTTGTATTGCAGTGCTGGAGAATAAATAATAGACAGACGCGTCGCATCTAACCTTCTTTAAATTTGATGAAGGCTCAAAAAGTTGTTGGTACTTAACGGCAGACGTAATTCCTGTTTCACGCTGAAGACCGGCGAAGTCGTCACAGAAGAAATATGGCTCCTTAGGCGTAGTAACCATCGCTTGAGGATGTCTGCGCAGATATTCGCTGAGAGCGGTTGTGCCTGATTTTGGAGCGCCTACAATAAAGGCGTTGGCACCAACTGCGCTGTGCGTTGAATTTTGACTTGGTTTGCTTTGCACTTTAACGACTACCAATATTTAAAGCGCCGCCACGCAGCTCTATTAATTTTCATGCGGAACCGATACAAGATTTACGAAGTCGTTGTATCCGCGATCAATCATGGATATGAATGCCAGATATAACTGCTGCGCCTCAAGCGGTCCTGCATCACGAAAAGCGGCATTGATACCTGCGTAGGCTTTTGCGCGATCTCCTTCACCCTCTCTTGAGAGACCTGGCAGCAACTCAGAATCAGCAAATGAGAACTCATCAAACCATAGGTACGCTGTCTTCGCGTTTAGTAGTTGCTCGGGAGAAAGTGATAGCTCGTCCATGCGATCTAGCAGCTCCTTGTACTCACTGCCGCTATGAGCTTGGAAAAAAGTACCAGCCTGTTCGTTTTGACATGACGAACAGGCGATAACTGGAATACCTACACAAGGCGCCTCAACTGCCACCGTCCCGTGTGAGGTAATAATAGCCTTAGCAAGATCGAAAACGACTCGGTTATGTACCTTGCGATCCAAGTAACGGATCTTCCCGCCGCACTCACGATTGATCTCGTTGACAAGCTCTCTGGCGGTCGCCTCACACGGATATAAAGACTCCGAGGGGTGAGGTTTTACATATATCTCATCGTAATGACTACGGGTAGCCAATAAGCGTAACGTTTCGCGGAGCCAAATATAGTTATCGGAATAGCTTTGCCACAAAGGGTAGCGTACAGCATCAACAAATGCATGCGCCATGACAAATACCTTCTTACGCTCATCAGCCTGAAAAGCGCTACGAAAATGCTCAACGTCGTTGATTTCGTTGTTGGCGTAAACGAACGACACATCTATCTGATTTTCGTCTTTCGCCTCCATTCGGCGTTTGAAAATCCTTGAGAACTCGCGCTCGATTTCGAAGTCAGACAAGTGCTGGCGGATGAGATTGGCGTATTCCTTACGAAAATACTGCGTCTTATCGATCTGATTTCTACTCACTTTGTTTCGTGCAATCCCGATCGGCTTTGTATAGCTTGTAACCCATATTTCGATACTCTCGCTAATGGAGGCTGCTGCCTTGATCAGCAATCCATACTTAGCATAAACGTTGTGAGTAATAACAACATCAGTCGCCTTGGTTGTCCGAATGATTTCCTTATAGCGGAAATATCGGTAGAGGGAATTGTAGACAAGTGATAGATACACAAGATTTACTTCTTGGCATGTTGGCAAGCTCGTCATGCGCAGGTATTCATCGTAGATCAAATCTCCAACTTCCTGACCATCTAGTACAAATGAGATGCCCCTATTAACGTCATACTTCGCAACCGAAAAAAATCTTAAGGTTTCCTTCAGTGCCTTACTATGATTCTTCAGATCAAGAAAGCGATAAATGCTTACAAACTTGAATATAGCAAAAGCGTTTGCAATCTTACAGACCAAGTTGATCGTGCCAAACTCGGTTAAGGCATAGGCCCGAGCCTGGTACTTCTTAGCAAGCATCATATAAACCAAGCAGGAATTGAGATTCGCACCTGGGTGCTCGAACATCATCTCTACTAGGACTGTTCGCGACTCATTTTCAATTGGACTTTTTGAAATATTAGACTGCCAATAGCTCTCAACTTTTTCAAGGTTTAACGAATCGAATTGTCTGCGCTGGCGCGCCACTCGCAATGCCTCACGCAAGTAACCGATAAACGAGAACTGTAGCAACAGATAGAACACTCTCCGCGCGATTGCTAATGGAGTCATTTTATTTTTGGGTACAAAAGACACGTGCGCACTCAAAGCGAGTAACCGTCGTCGACAACGAGGTTCTGCCCCGTCAAGTAACGTGAATCGTCCGAAAGCAGGAACAGCAGAGTGCCAACGATATCGTCGGCTTCCAGCATACCCTTGCGCCCACAGTAGCCATTGTAGCGTTCGAGGAATTCATCCGGCTGGCCCTCGAGTATCCCACCGGGAGAAATAGCATTAACCCGAACTCCATCTTTTTTGAAATACTGAGCAAAATAACGCGTTATGTGCAACAAGCCCGATTTAGCTGCAGCGTATTCGACAGGCATCGTCATTGGAAGGCCAGCGTACACATCGAAGCGAGGAGTCATTGTTCCGTAAATCGATGAGATATTGACAATGTTTCCATGGCCCTGTTGACGAAAATAAATCGAAGACTGTTGCGACACCAAAAAATAACCGCCAAGATGCGTAGATACGTTTTCACAAAAATCGGCATATGTCACATCCTCCAGTACCCGTCCGTAGTTCTTGTTACGGGGATAAGCACTATTAACAACTGCATCGATGACTCCGTGACGTTCATACACTGCCTCAATCAATGAAGCCACTGAATCCGGGGACGTAATGTCTAGTTGGGCCGCTTCTGCAACACCGAGGTACTTTCCATTAATTTGCTCAACCACTTCAGCAGCTTTTCCCACATCGTAATCAGCTACAACAGCGACACCACCTTTTGACGCAATGGCACGACAAAAAAGGCGCCCAAGGGCTCCAGCACCACCGGTGACCACAACGATCTTCCCTTGAAGCAAGGTCTTCTCCTAATTAGTTATATCTTCTGAAAACCGGCTTGATGGCAGAACCTATAAGGAATTTTTCCACTCCCTCGTCCAGTGCTTGCCGATACACTCGAAGCGCCTCACCAACCGCGCGCTCGGTCATGACCAGCTCCTCCTCGCCATGACGATACGAAAGTGCCAGCCACGGCATTAGTATGCCTTGACGAATCATTTCCTGTGAAAACAGCGTTCGGAAGGGCATGGAATTAGTTCCCGATTTATCTAATGTCGAATAGTAAGGCGAACAGCCAAAGCCACCAGCCTTGAAGTAATCACTAACACCATTAAGCTCCGCCTGACGTCGAATTAATCCGACCAACTTATTGCCATAATCCCAAAGGTGCTCAACGACAGGATGTTTCTGCATGAACTTCATAGTCGCAACAAAAGCGCCTAAGCCCGACATTTCTGCGCCGTGGGTGGTAGACAGTAAAAATACACGCTCCCTCCCTTCGAACTCGATCGAGCCTAGCTCCATAATTTCACGACGCCCTGCGACACATGAAACTGAGAAGCCATTCGCCATCGCTTTACCAAAGGTAGACAAATCTGGCGTTAAGCCATACATATGTTGCGCGCCCTTAATGTCCCAGCGGAATCCTGTAATCATTTCATCAAGAATGAAAACGATGCCGTTAGCCTTGCAAAGATCCTGTAATTTTGTCAGGAATCCATCCTTCGGCTCCTCGGTCGTTGCGGCTTCCAGCACGACGCATGCAATCTGGTCAGGGTACTCTGCAAGCAACGCTTCGACTGACGCAATGTCGTTGTAGCGAAACTGTTTGGTCATGTCTAGAACGGATTGCGGAATACCACGCGTCAGCGGTGTTGATCCGATAAACCAATCGTCGTAGGAGAAGAAGGCGTGATCTGCGCAACGTGCAACTAGATTTCGCCCCGTATAAGCACGCGCCAGCTTAACCGCAGCCGATACAGCCGACGAACCGTTTTTGGTAAATTTCACCATGTCGACCGAATCAATTAGATCGACGATCAATTCCGCGGCTTCCAGTTCAATCATTGATGCTCGAGTCAGATTGTTGCCTGCCTCGATTTCGCGAATCGCCGCCGCATTAATCTCGTCTTCTGCGTAACCAATATTTACTGCCCTAAGCGCCATGCCGTAATCGAGATAGCGCTTCTCATCAGCATCAAATACATACGCCCCCTTACCGCGGGTGAGAATCTGTGGTGCATTAACAGGAAATTGGTCAAATCCGCGCGAGTAAGTGTGCGCACCACCCGGAATGGCCTCGAGCAGTCGCTCCTGATAGCTTTTCATTTTAATATCCCCTTGATTCGTGCATTAAGTAATGCTTCCACAACTATGAAATCGCTTAGTTCGTCGATCTCGATCGCCTTGTATCTCTCTACCACCCAAGGTGCTGTGGCGTTGTGATAGAAATCACCGTACTTGCGCAACGCTGCTACGCTACTCGCGTAAACAGAACCTTCCAAGTAAAAATAATCGCCACTGAGATCCTGGCGCCGAAGATTCTTAGGCTGACTTCCGCACATTGGACGCATCACACCATCTTCAACGCAATACAGAAAAGCAGGGTGACCTGACTCAGCCTTGGCGACACCGACAACACTTTCTAAATTGCGATCACCGACGAGCAGATCAAGCGCTCCAGCGATGTCGGAAGCCTCCCTTAGTGGTGAAGTCGGCTCAAGCAGAACGATATAGTCGTATTCATCACCGGCATTCTCAAGCGTGTCAAGGGCGTGAAAGATTGCATCCATAGACGATGCCTCATCTCCCGCAAGCTCAGGCGGTCGAATGAACGGCACACTGGCACCATAAGATCTCGAAACCATGGCGATCTCATCACTATCAGTACTCACAATGACATTGTCCACGTATTCACACTCACGAGCTTGATCGATACTCCAGGCTACAAGGGGCTTCCCACACAAAGAGCGAAGATTTTTCCCAGGCAAGCCCTTTGATCCCCCTCGAGCCAGGATTAGAGCCAGAACACGCTTGCGGCCGATCATTTTTCCCCCTCTGAAGCGTGTGCCAAGCCGTTTCTCACACTATCGTAGTCTTCAGGGCGGCCGATATCTAGCCAGGGTTCATGCATCGGATACACAATCGTTCGTTCATCACGATCCTGGAGACGTGCAAATAACGTAGGCATATCGCAATGAGCACCACGATCCAAAGACTCGAGTACTTTGGGCGAGAGGACATAAATACCGGCATTGACATGGGTGCGGGATATCGGTTTCTCCTCGAAGCCAACAATATCTACACCTTTGACACGGACGACACCAAAGGGATGCTGCCATTCATGTGGGCGGACCGCCATGGTTGCCATAGCAGCATGCCGGCAATGGAAATCTAATAATTCGCCATAGCGTATATCGGTCAGCACATCACCATTTGAAACTACGAAAGGGGCCACAGGCTGATTTCGCAAAAGACCTAATGCCCCTGCCGTCCCTAGCGGCGTCTCTTCCCGCAAGTATTCGATTTGGACCTGCCACCGCCCTCCATCGCCAAAGTATTCCTCTACCATGTGACCAAGATAGTGGGTCGCCAGCACGAAATGCTGAAAGCCTTCCGCCCTCGCACGCTCAATAATGTGCTCCAACATCGGCTTATCCCCTACGGGAAGCATCGGTTTCGGACAGTTCGTGGTGTGGGGGCGCAATCGTGTACCCTGCCCGCCGGCCATGATGACCATCGTATTAGCGCGCAAGCTTGGGACAACAAGATCATCTAGCAAGTGCAGTGCAACGATTCGCCTGTCTCTATCAACGACGGGTAGTTGGTGAATTCGGTTGACTTGCATCAAATGCAATATGCCTTCGCGCCCCAACTCCGCTGGTGCTACCAGGGGCGCACGATTGAAGATCGTTTCTATAGAACTTTCTAATGTCAGCCCACTCAACAACCCGCGCCGTATGTCTCCATCAGTCAACGTACCAGCCAGTGTGCCATCAAAGGAGACGACGAGCACGATTTGATGCGCACTTTCGTCTAGGCTGCGGATGGCCTGACCGACGGTGGCATCCGGCGGAAGAAGTGCCCGATGCCAATCTCGAGTAGGCGCATCGTTTGAAGTTGTTTGGACTGTCATTACAAATAGTTAGTATGCATATCGCTCAGCTGCGCTCGCGAAGCAGGGTAAATGCTTCAGCGGCAACAAAGCCAGAGGCCGCACCCCGAATCGCCGCCAATGCTTTGATCGCCTCAATGCTGCGCGGAAATGGAAATTCTCCGAGCTCTGATCTGTAAATGTTAAGGACTTCAAGCTTGCGATCAAGAAATCCGCCAATATCGACAAAGTAATTAGGATTAAATCCACACGTTGGATCAATACCGAATTCCGTCTCAGAAATAGTTTCATACGCTAAAACGCGTCTGACCGACGGATATCGAAACCATTTTGTGCAGGCGGCTGCAGCATCAAAAACGATACGATGATCAGTATGAACATCGTAGCGATTTGGTAAAAGTACCTCCTCGGGACCGAAGTCGCGAAACACCGAACTAAATTGGTCGACCAGCGTGCCCATCGGTATCCGATCCAATTGCGTGGTCGGCAGGCGAAGATTGAATACGCGATCGAAGCCAATGGCATTGGCAACGGCCTCTATCTCTTCATCACGCTGGGAAACTCGCTCGGCCTTCCAGCCGCCCTCTACTGAAATGGCAGTGACGATGAGCCAAACCAGCTCAGCGCCTTCAGCCTTGCGACGCAACAGGGTTCCTCCGCAACCAAGGGTTTCGTCGTCGGGGTGGGGAGCTATCACTAGGGTTTTCATAAATTGGAAGCAACTAACCTTAATATGTGATTGTCTTCAATAGCAGCGAGCGGTCGAGCTCGACTTCATTCAGTATCTTGGCGATACGTGAGGCGGCATAGCCGTCACCGTAGGGGCTCTGACAGGCTTTGACCTGCTGCTGAAATTCTGCGTCATTCAAAACCCGATGACAAACAGCACGCACCTCAGCCTCAGACAATCCGGCACGGAGTACATTCGAGGCGGTTTCACGAAAATCTTGGCGAGGTCCCAATAGAACCCCTGGGACCTTGAGGAAAGAAGATTCCAGTACGATCGATGAGGAGTTGCCAACGACCGCGGCGCAACGGCGATAAAGCGCAACGAACTTGCTTCGCGGCAGATTGTGATAGACGATCAAATTATTATGCTCGGCCTTAGCTTCATCTATCGCTCGACGAATCGGCATGTTTCCAGGATCGAAGTTGGGATAACTGCAAAGCACTGGGCATTCCAGCGACAATATCCCTCGCAGCAAGCCCGCCATTTCCGCACCACTATCCGACGCGACCATAGGTGAAGGGTGTTGAATCAGCAAAAAGAATGGCTTTCGCACGTCGATACCCATTTCACGACTCAACTCTTCATCAGAAATGTCGACCTCAGTACGCAATCTATCGAGACCCGTACCCCCAGTCGTCCAGATCAACCCGGGACATTCCCCCATGCGAATGAGTCGTTCACGGTGCCCCTCAGTGGCGGTAAAGTGGAAATGAGCCAGCTTCGAAATTGCGGGCCTGAAAACCTCATCAATCTCTGAAGCGTAGCAGCGATCACCGCCGTGGACATGCGCTACATGGATCCCAAGGAAGTTTGCCACTATAGCGCCAGCCAAGGCCTCTTCTCGATCACCAGCGACGAATAGTATGTCGGGGCGCTTCCCGCTCAACAGATGAGTAAGCCCTTCCACCAGATGAGCAAACGAAAGCGAACGACCAACCCAACTCTCGGAACTGAGAAGAGACTCGATTGTTCCCGCCAGTTCAAAACCATCACTCCGAATTTGTTCGACACCCATGCCGTGAAAGGGTGAAAGATGAGCTGCCGTCGCAATCACCTCTGCATGCACATCTTGCAATCCAGAAAGCGCATGAATTACCGGGGACAGCAGATCGTACTCGGAACGCGCCGCGGTCAAAAAGTAAATTTTTCGAGGTTTGCTCACATCAATCCAGAATCAGGCTCTTGCCAGTGTCAATCAAGGGCTCACGATAAAGGGTTATGCCAAAATCGTTAGGTAGGTAATCGTGTCGGACGACCACATATGGCGTAATTTCCAAAGCCATCGACAAGACTTCCTCGACCCGCCAAGCCATTATGTGCGGGGCATAACCAGAATATCGATCAGTCAGCAAGCTGATATGCGCCGCGATCTTGCTCATTTCAAACTGCTTACGCGTCACGCGTTCAAGTATCTTACGCGCACCATCCAACTGGATATTGTGTATGCCAATGGCAATGGTGTAATCAAACTGCCTGCGGGGGTTCCAGTTAGAAAAATTACCACATTCAAAATCAACCCCGGGGAATTTCTCCCGGCAAATTCTTACCATCTCAGGCGAGATGTCGAATCCACTATAGTCACAATTTATGCCTCGACGCTGAAGGTGTTTGAGAAGATCTCCCACACCGCAACCGACGTCCAAAATACTGCGTCCGCTGAGGTCATGATTCGTCACAAATGCTTCAAATCGCATCTTCTGAGTACGTTGACTCCACTCTACCCTCTCACTATCGCTGCTGGAGTGCTTCGCTTTCTCATCCCAGTAGGATTGAACGTGAGCAAGGGAGATATTCGTATCTTGGTTCATCAGTAAGCTTTCTTGCTTATCTCTCATAAGGTGCTGATAGCCGTGCTATTTCCTGCACGTATAACTGATGCTGAATCAGAGCCCATATTGAACAAACAGTCCAAGGCGGAAAGCCCTGCGGAAAAGCCCTGCTTGGGATGGCACTGCGCATATTCGGGCGGGGAATACTCAAAATAAGTCAGTCTTAAACCAGCTGCGTTGAACTTTTCCTCGTTTTGATACACTTTTGCACCATATCCAGACAGATAGTTGTTAGCCTGGAGCCGCTGACAAATATCGATCACTAGGTCGTCCTTTGCACCGACAGGGCTTAACTCCGAGGCCAAGACTCGTTGGCACTTTATATCGAACTGCTCGAACATCCACTCTGTTAACGCAATATTCAAGTCACTCAGATAGTCCCAATCCCGTTCGATTAATTGACGGAATCCTCTGTCGATCAGCTCCTTATATGGCGCTTTTGCGTATGCCTGCTCAATGCTTCGCAAGTGTTTCTGACGCCATGATTGAGAATTGACGATCGGGGTCATTGCTACTGTATGCTCAAGTGATGCATACACGGGAACTGTTAGCCAAACCGGGCCGGACGCAGTCTTGATTTGATTCCTGTTCTGAACACCATTTTGTTGAAACTGAACATTGTCGAGGTACACGAATATATCGCATGCGCTAGCCTTGGCTAAATAAGGCAGCCATGGCAGATACTGCGGCTGATGGATCGCTACCGTAGTCAATCGCTGTCCTTTTAGTTAAAGTTCGATCGGTTCGTCATGCTCGAAACTGCGCTTAGCGCAGCAGCCGAGAACAGAATCCCATTGCATGGGTGAGACACCGTTACCTGGGCGTTTTATGGTGATATTGTTTTCGCTAAATATCTCTCCTTCACGAATCGCGCGCCGGGCGACGATCGATTTGCGGGAAAGCGGTTTGTTTTTGATTTCGCTAGGGCTGGGCCGCTTGATGCCATCCCCCAAAGCAGCTTCAATATTCCTGATCGCCGTCACCATGGCGCGCAATTCATGCGGCATCAGACTCGCTTGGTGGTCGGGCCCCGGCAACGCACGATCCAGCGTGAAGTGTTTTTCGATCACGGTTGCCCCCAGAGCGACGGCGGCAATCGACACCTCAATCCCCTGCGTATGGTCAGAATACCCAACAGCGACACCAAATGCGTCTCGGATGGCACTCATGGCGCGGAGGTTCACGTCTGCCATTGGCGTCGGATATTCGGTGTTGCAATGGAGCACGGTAATCAGGCTGCGCGGTGTGCCCGCCCGCTCCAGAATGTCCAGCGCACCCTCAATCTCACCTAGGGTAGCCATGCCGGTGGAAATAATCACCGGCATACCAAAGTGGCCAATATGGCGTAAATACGGCAGGTTGGTGATTTCTCCCGATGGGATCTTGAACATCTGCAAACCGAGTTCGACAAGCAAATCAACACTGGCGATATCAAAAGGGGTTGAGAAAAATCCGATTGCACGATCCCGACAATATGCCAATAGCTCGCGGTGGGCGGCAAGGGGGAGCTCCAAACGACGGATCATTTCGTACTGAGACTCGTCTTTGATTGTTGTTTTGGTCTGATACTCAGCCTTGCCTGCTACGCGCGTTACCAAGGTATCGGCCTGAAAAGTTTGAAACTTAACCAGATCGGCGCCAGCTTCTGCAGCGGCATCAACAAGCCTCCGAGCCAGCTCTATATCACCATTATGGTTAACGCCAGCTTCGGCGATGATGAGTGTCTTCATTTCGGCTTTCAATCGGTTTTGGCAAGGAGGACCGAGATAACGTGGGCTTTCAAAGGTTGTAAATGTCTGACTTATAGACATCCAGATGTGCTGGATTTTGGAACCAATCGACTGTCTGCTCTAACCCTCGCTTGAAACCCTCCACCCCACCAAATTGCGGCTGCCATCCCAGAATTTTGCGCGCTTTATCGTTAGATGCCCAAAGCCGTTCAACCTCACTGTTCTCGGGCCGCAATCGCTGATCGTCAGTGATGATATCAAGTTTAACGCCCATTACCTCAGCAATGACCTTAGCAGTATCGCCGATCGAAATTTCGAAATTGCTGCCGAGATTGATAACCTCACCAATGCCTGCATCGGATTCAAGTGCTGCAATAAAGCCCGTCACAGTGTCTGAAACGAAGTTGAAATCACGGGTTGGGTGGATGGCTCCTAATTTAATCTGGCGCGCTCCATTTGCGATTTGGGTAATGATCGTGGGAATGACGGCGCGGGCAGATTGGCGAGGCCCATAGGTGTTGAAGGGCCTCACAACAGTCACTTGGGTATTGAACGAAGTGTGAAACGATAGTGCGATCTGGTCCGCACCGATCTTGCTTGCGGAATAAGGGGATTGCCCCTGTAAGGGATGTTCTTCGGTAATGGGTACAAAGCGGGCCGTGCCATAAACCTCGCTGGTCGATGTATGAACCACCTTGACCGCCAAGGTGCGGGCAGCCTGGACTACATTGAGCGTACCTTTGATGTTGGTATCAATGTAGGTATCGGGCGAATGGTATGAATAGGGAATGGCAATCAACGCTGCCAAATGCAATACGGCATCGCAATCCGTCATGGCTGAGCGAACACCATGTGGGTCCCTAATATCGCCCGCAAACACGTCGAATTTGCCTTTGACATCATGGGCGCAATGATCAAGCCATCCCCAAGAATTGAAGGAGTTGTACATCACAAAGGCACGAACGCTGTAGCCGGCGCGAACCAGCGCCTCGACAAGATGAGAGCCAATGAATCCATCAGCTCCAGTTACGAGTATTCTTGATTTATTTTTCATACATCACCCTATGCTATTCACCATTCAAGAAGTAGAAATTCCTCCACTAGGGCTGCTCGTTCACTTCATCCGCAAGGAGTCCGCCAATGATTTCCGTGTAGGTTCCAGTACGCTTAACACGCCCTTCGTCAATCTCTACAATGAAATCGCAGTCCCGAAGCGTTGTAAGTCGATGCGCGACAATAATTAATGTTAGATCTCGCCCCAGTGTGCTAATTGCCTCCATTACCGAGGTCTCGGTATCGCCATCCAAAGCGCTCGTTGCTTCGTCGAGAATAATTACACTGGCTTCTTTATACAGAGCGCGAGCAATCCCAATACGCTGACGTTGCCCACCGGAAAGTCGAATACCTCTCTCTCCTACCATCGCGTTATAGCCATCTGGATGGCGATTAATAAAGTCTTCAATGTGGGCTTTACGCGCAGCTCCCTCAACACGACCGAAGTCAATGAGCGCCCCCGGCACTCCTAGGGCAATGTTCTCGGCAATAGTGACATCAGCCAGATAGATATGCTGCGGCACATGAGCAATCGATTTGCGCCATGTGACAATGTTTGCATCCGTGATGCGAACGTTGCCCAACCAAAGATCACCATGCTCGGGCACCAGCAGCCCCATCATCAGGTCAAGCAAAGTACTCTTGCCGCTACCGGTTTTACCAATAATGCCGACACGAGCGCCTTTAGGAATCTTGAGATTGAAATCCCTAAAGACCCAGTCATCCTGGGAGGAATATCTGAAACAAATACCATTTAAGGAAATGGCGTCTCGAAAATGGACAAGGCGTTCGGCTTCGGAAATTTCGATTGATGGCAATGGTTGATCCAATAGCTCAATTGCTTCTGAAAGCGAGGCACGACTGCCCGCCATCCCAGCCCAGGCTGCGTAGGCCATCTGGATTCCCTGCAAGAGCCGCTGAGCACCCAACGCCATGGCACCCAATACAGGTAGTGCTGATATGAGGCCCTCATTGTCTAAGGCAAGGAAATAAGCGAAGGTCGCTACGACGACCATCACCACTGCTTCAATCACAAATCTTGGCGCTGACGCTATGACTTGATTGCTTCCCTGCGCTTGCCGTAATGGCCGATCTGCATTCTGATATACACGGCAATAGAACTCCTGGGTTCCATCGAGAAGCACATCGCGAATAGCCCCAAGCCCTTCCTGCAGGGCCTTGTGGACTAGAGTTTCTTCTCTTGCAATACGCTGACCATTTAGCTCAAGGCGATGCCTTGACCATTTAGTAATCAATGCGTAGGATACGCCAACAACCAGCGCTGCTACTAGCGTCACTCTCACATCGATTAGCATCAGAGCGGTAAGAACTGCGAGCAATAGAACGCCGGAGGTAAGCAGATACGCCATTGGCAAAAGACCGCCATAAACCACCCCCGCAACTTTTCCGGTAATTCCTGCAATAACCTCACTCGTGTTGCGCGAAATATGGACTGCGTAAGGTTGATATAGCGTGCGTCGATAAACTTCGATACTAAGATCTGCGCCCGCTGCAAAGGCTAGGCGAGTACTAGTGTATAGGAGCAACAATCTAACTCCTGCAGCACTCAAGGCCGCACCGGCAAACATTATCGTTAGCGGCAACAACACCTGATCAGGAGACGTTATTCCAAGGTACCCACCAACCGATGAAATCGTTCGGTTAGCAAATACACGATCAGGGGAAGATAAAGCCGCCAAAAATGGAATCAAGGCTCCAAGACTGATAATTTCTGCAAAAGCGCTTACCAACATCAGTCCAATAACTGCCAAAAACTGGCGGCGCCGCCTCTTATTGAGATGAGACCAAAGACGGATCAATAGCGCAGAAAGGCTTGAATTTTGACAAGTTCTATTTTGAGTCATTACTTTTTAGGGAGGCGTAAAGATGAAGCCTTGCGCACCAACAGCAACGCCCTCTTCGGCCGCGTATTAGATGTGGGGCTTGTCGACCACAGCAAGCATTTTTTAGGCCGGTTTTGATGACGGGCTAAAACGTTGACGGAGAAATGCAACGAGGAAAACCATCTTTTTGAAGGGCTTCATCTGCAGTTACTCAACGCTCACGCTAGACAGATAGCCATGCTTTTTCAAGATGGCATGTTTTTTAGCCTCTTCCAAATCGGCTGCCACCATTTCAGCGCACATTTGCTGTACGGTAATTTCTGGCGTCCAGCCTAGTTTAGTTTTAGCTTTGGATGGATCACCCAACAACGTCTCCACCTCGGTAGGACGGAAGTAGCGCGGGTCGACCCTCACGATCACATCGCCAACCTTTAGCCCCGGTGCTTTATCACCCTTAATGGCTGCAACAGTAGCAGTTTCGTTCACGCCTTCACCTTGAAACTTGAGAGTCACGCCCAACTCTTCAGCACTCCATTGGATGAATTGGCGCACACTAAATTGAACTCCCGTGGCGATGACGAAGTCCTCAGCCTGATCTTGCTGCAACATCATCCATTGCATGCGCACGTAGTCTTTGGCATGGCCCCAGTCGCGCAAGGCGTCTAGGTTGCCCATATACAGGCATTGCTCTAGGCCTTGAGCGATGTTGGCTAGGCCACGGGTGATTTTGCGGGTGACAAAGGTTTCGCCACGGCGTGGGCTTTCATGGTTAAACAAAATGCCGTTGCAGGCATACATGCCATAGGCTTCACGGTAGTTGACCACGATCCAATAGGCATACATCTTGGCCACGGCGTAGGGGCTGCGTGGGTAGAAAGGCGTGGTTTCCTTTTGCGGAATTTCTTGCACTAAGCCATACAGCTCTGAGGTGCTGGCTTGATAAAAACGGGTTTTCTTTTCCAGACCCAAAATACGAATGGCCTCTAACAGGCGCAAGGTACCAATGCCGTCTACGTCGGCGGTGTACTCCGGGCTTTCAAAACTGACGGCCACATGGCTTTGAGCGCCGAGGTTGTAAATTTCATCCGGCTGTGTCTCTTGCACGATACGAATGAGGTTGCTGGTGTCGCTCAAGTCGCCGTAGTGCAGCTTGAAGTTGGCATGCTCGATGTGCGGATCTTGGTAGATATGGTCAATACGCTGAGTGTTGAACAACGAGGCACGACGCTTGATGCCGTGGACGATGTACCCCTTCTCTAGCAAGAACTCTGCAAGGTACGAGCCATCTTGGCCTGTGATGCCGGTGATGAGCGCTACTTTGGGCTTGTTATTTTTAGTCATAGTTTGTTAACAAAGTCTTGATAGGCGGCAGCAAGGCCATGTTGTAAATCTACCTTGGCTTGCCAGCCTAGGGCGTTGAGGCGCAAGCTGTCCATCCACTTACGTGGAGCGCCATCGGGCTTAGAAGTATCAAACTCGATCTGACCTGCATAACCCACAGTCTGGGCTATTGTCTTAGCCACCTCGGCAATGGTCACGTCCGAACCACTGCCCACGTTGATATGGCTTTGCATAGGCGTGGTTTGCTTGTCGTATGTGGCTTTGGGCAGCTGCATAACGTGCACGCTGGCTGCGGCCATATCGTCTACATACAAAAACTCGCGCCGTGGTGTGCCCGTACCCCAAATTGCCACGCTGGGTGCATTCGCCAGTTTGGCCTCATGAAAGCGGCGAATGAGCGCTGGAATGACGTGGCTGTTTTCGGGGTGATAGTTGTCGCCTGGACCATAGAGATTGGTAGGCATGACGCTGCGATAGTCCACACCATGGCTTGCGCCGTATTGACGGTTGTAGCTTTCACACAGCTTGATGCCTGCAATTTTGGCGATAGCGTAGGGCTCATTCGTTGGCTCTAGCGTGCCGGTGAGTAAGGCGTCTTCACGCATAGGCTGCTGCGCCATGCGCGGATAGATGCAGCTAGAGCCCAAGAACAAGAGCTTTTGCACACCGTTTTGAAACGCAGCCTCAATGACGTTGGCTTGCATCATGAGGTTTTGGTAAATGAAATCTGCTGGATACACGTTGTTGGCATGAATACCGCCAACCTTGGCCGCAGCCAGATACACCTGCGTGGGTTTTTCTGCGGCGAAGAACGCTTGCACGGCAGCTTGGTTGGTGAGGTCTAACTCAGCATGGGTGCGGGTGACGATTTGGCTTTGCGCCACACCTTGCGCCAACAACTGACGCACGATGGCCGAGCCCACCATACCTCGATGACCTGCCACGTATATTTTGGGAGTTGTCTGCATGATCAAGCAGCTTCTAATTTGGATTGAATTTGCTCTGTGGTCAGACCAAACCGACGGGTTCGATCTGAATACCACGAGAGCGCTTTGGCCAACTGCGCTTCATCAAAGTCAGGCCAAAGCACATCCGTGAAATACAACTCTGCATAAGCACATTGCCAGAGCAAAAAGTTACTGATGCGCTGCTCACCCCCTGTGCGAATGAGCAAATCAGGGTCTGGCATACCCGCAGTGCTTAAGTGCTGCGCAAGCTCCTCTTGCGTCAACTGCGAGATAT
>JACCEA011333041.1_pt1 | contig 47849 bp, 45 predicted proteins | sample 7449851 | NCBI WGS metagenome assembly JACCEA01 (sample SAMN15323453, study PRJNA562643) | freshwater metagenome | isolation source: river surface water | place: USA:Blue River Watershed | collected 2017-08-18 | reverse complement strand
GTTATCATGATGTTTCTGGGCAAGAGTCTGAAAAATTTTATCATATGTTTGTGCTTGGCATGTTAGTTTCATTGCAAGAAACGCATGAAGTAAAGTCAAATCGTGAAAGCGGCAGCGGTCGCTATGACGTGATGATTATTCCAAAAGATACGACCAAAATTGGCATCATTATCGAATTTAAAATTGCTGACAATGAGACTGACCAAGCATTTCAAGAGGCGATTGATGAAGCTCATGCACAAATTAAAGATAAAAATTATCAAGCAGAGCTTGTTTCTCGTGGAATAACGAAGATCATCAACGTAGCAATTGCATTCGCTGGCAAACAAGTCTTGGTAAATCATGAAGTAATCTCGCCATAGCACGTAGAGCGCGACGGCGTCGCTGGCAATCCGTCTACGCTCAATGAGCTTCGACGAGATCATGGTTCACGCCGTGTTTTGGTATATGTAGAGGACAATAATAAATGGAATCTCGACATAGTGCGAAGCACGACGGCGGAACGAGTTCTTGTTTCGCAAGGATAAAGATTGTTTTGTTTTTCTTTTTACAAAGAGATTAGTTTTTTGTAGACTACTAAAGAATTTTTGAGGTTTTATATTCTGCACAGAAAGGAAAAATATGGCACTTTTATTTTTTAGTTCTCCCTCATGGCAATTGATTTTGCAAGCTGATCTGATGACCAAGTTAATTTTGATAGGACTTTTTTTAACTTCAATCGGTTGCATCACGCTCATTGTTGCTCAGTTGATATATCTTTTTTTAGTGAAGCGAGCATCTGCAGAGTACATCAATCGTATTAAAGCCGCATCAAGTTTGACTGAATTAATGAAAGTGGTTCAGAATGCTGATGCGTATGAAGCGCTTGTAATTAAAAAAGTTTTACAAGAAAAAGATAAGCTGGTTCGTTCGCAAGAACTCAAAGAGCATGATGTTGAACTGCTGTATACCAAGGGTGAACATGAGGTTGATGATCTGGTCGGACAGCTTGAGCGTTTTTTACCCGTTTTGGGTGTCAGCGGCGCTGTATCACCACTCATAGGACTTTTTGGCACGGTCTGGGGTTTGATTCATGCTTTCATCAGCATTAGTCATGAAAAATCAGCTGACATTGCAGTTGTTGCACCAGGGATTGCAGAAGCATTATTTACGACATTGGCAGGACTTTTGGTTGCGATTCCAGCACTCATTTTTTTTCATTATTGTGCAGGCCAGATAAAAAAAATTGATTGGCAGTTGCGTCAGGTGCTTGAATTAACGATTCTGTTAATCAAAAAAGAAGCATAAATAAAAAGGAAAAAGAAAGCATGAGTATTAGAAAAAAAGCACGACAATCGATCTCAATGCCTGAGGTGGTTTTAACACCACTTATCGACGTTGCATTGACGTTGGTAGTCATTTTGATGGTGGTCGCTCCGGTAATTCGAAGCGGCATCAATCTCGATCTGCCCTCGGGTAAAAGTGTTGAAATCAGTGCTCAACAAGAGATTGTTATCTCGATTAATAAAAAAGGTGAATCGTTTTTAAACAGTTATCCCGTCGCCCGTGAAGATTTGATTGAAGAAATTCAAAAGTTGCGAGGTGAGCAGACCGGGCAACCGGTTTATATTCATGCTGATAAATTTATTTCGTACGGGGAGATCATGGGCCTGCTCGATGATTTAAAAGTTGCTGGAATTCAAAAAATTGGCATGTCAACGCGTGCCATAGCGAATGCGATGGTTTAATTATATTATGAATGATCTTGGTAAACAGCTCGTTGTAGGTTTTTTTATTTCAATTGCTTTGCATGGCGCGTTTATTTTTTTTGCTGGCATGCAATATCGTGAACAGGTAAAAAATATTTTTTGGATCGATGCTCAGGTGACTCAAGAAGAAAAAAAAGTTTATTTTGCATCGGTGGTTAAGCCGTCGATTCAAGAAGCGACTCAGACAGTAAAAGCTGCAGAAGTAAAAATATCTGAAGTAACCAAAAAGGTCCGCCGTCGCGCTTTGCGCTATGGCGAGACAAGTTTGCCCAAAGAGACAAAAATGGTTGAACAGAAAAAAAAACTAGTGCCTGCAAATAGTGGCAAGAAAGTATTGCAAGAGCAAAAAAAAATAATAGCTGAAAAAAAATCAATGCAAAAAGAGTCGATCGTCCAAGAGCCAGAAAAAAAGAAGACGTATCAACATTATTCAAAAGAGATGATTCAAAAGCAACAGGCAGAACGTAAAGCACGCGAGCGCTTTTTTGTTATTGCCCAAGCGATTAAACAAGAGATTGCAACGCATTGGCATCCACCTCTCTCTGAGCAGGATCTGATTCAAGCAAAAGTCTGTTGTACGCTCAGTCCGCGAGGAAAAATTGAGCAGGTCGATATTGTTGAATCTTCGATGATAATGGCGTATGATGCGAGTATTCTACGAGCACTTTGGAAGTGCAACTTCATACAAGATTTATGGGGAAAACGATTTCTGTTAGTTCTTAAAAAATAAAAAAAAGGAGTTTCATGAAAAAAATATGTCTGATAATGAGCAGTTTGATTTGTTCGTTCTTATTTGTCTCGTCGGCGATTGCTCCACCAACAACGTTTGTTTGTACGAGTCGTCATCATCAAGAAAAAAAAACTGTTTGTACTGTATTAATCGAACGAGGCGCTGGAAGCGAAGCAGTTGCTGCAGCGCATGTTTTGGCTAAAGATTTAACATTGAGTGATTATTGTGAAGTGCAGATTAAAGAAAATCAGAATCCTTTTTCGGACCAGATGTGCCGACAATTATTTGATGAATCGGCTGATTTTGTCTGCTCAGTGAGTCAAAAAAATAGTTCATTGTTAAAAAAAATATTTTCATCATCAGCACCTGAAATTGAAATTGTTGCTGCACGCGCTTGTGACGGAAAACAGATTTTTTCAACCTCTTGTTCCGCCGATCCAGTTAATCGAACCTATGCAGTTCATGGAGCTGCTGATCAGTTGCTCGCTTTGATGGTGGGGGCAAAATCTTGTTTTAATAGCACACTTGCTTGGTGTCAGGGATCTGAAATTATTCTTTCAGATCCGCTCGGTATTGTCTGTAAATCGATTCTTGGCGGCAAGTCGTTGGTTTTTGCACCGACCTGGCATTTTAAAGAACCAATTTTGTATTTTTCTCAGACCGCTGAAAGTAGACATGTTTTAAAATCGATACATCTTTTTTCTGGTGAGCAGCAGCTTTGTGTTGATCAAAAAGGTTTGAATATGCAGCTGGCGTACAATGAATCGGGAGATAAAAGTTTGCTGGTGATGTCAGGCGGCAAAGGAAATGCAGAGCTTTTTTTATCAGAAAAAGATCTTGCAACAGGGCATCAAGTGACGCGTGCGCTGACGCATAATAAAGGGAGTAATAGTTCTCCGCTTTTTTTGAAAAATGGCGATATTGCATTCTGTTCCGATTTTGAAACGAATTCACCACAATTGTATTATCTTTTTGCAGAAACTAAGCGCGTAGTTCGTTTGACCAGTGGCGGTTATTGTGCTGCGCCTTCGTATTGTTCTGCATTGCATGCATTGATTTATACAAAACCAAAGAATGGTATTTTTCAACTCTACATGCTTTCGCTTAAAGATTTTGATGGTAAAAAAATGCCTGATGAAGTTCAGTTAACTTTTGGAGGAGGGAATAAGACTGATCCGGTTTGGCATCCGCAAGGACGTATGATTGCTTTTGTCTATGAATTTATCAATCCTGCAGGCGTTAAAGAAATACAGATCGCTTTGCTTAGTCGTCATTCACGTAAAATTTCAGTGGTGACGCATGGTGAACAGCGCAAATCATTTCCAGCATGGATCGACAAACCATGGTGGCATGGCAAGGCGTAAGACACATTTGTTATTAAGGCGAAATCTCTGTAGATTGATTATGAAGCAGTTTTTTGTTGCTGTTAAAATATGTCATCAAAATAAAGGTTTTGAGTATGAAAAATATAGCGTTGGGTATTGATAACTTTAAAGAGTTAATTCAAACGAATGCGTACTTTGTTGATAAAAGTCTTTTTATTCAGGAGATTGTTCAAGAGAGTGCAAAGGTAGTTTTACTTCCGCGTCCACGTCGTTGGGGAAAAACGTTAAATATGTCGATGCTTCAATATTTTTTAGAAAAAACTCCTGAATCAAATCGTCATTTATTTAAAGGACTTAACGTTGAACAGCATCAAGATGTGATGGCACATCAGGGTAAATATCCGGTTATTTTTATCGGATTAAAAGGAGCAAAAAAAACAACATGGTCTGCTTGTTGGAATATGTTACAGGATATTATTGCCTCTGAATATAAACGACATGTATATTTGTTAGAATCAAATTTGCTTGATGAGCAAGAAAAAGAAAATTTTAATGCTATTGTAAATAACAATGGAACACGAACTATTCTTGAGTTATCGTTAAAAAATCTTTCAAATTATTTATATCGATATTATGGGCAAGAGCCATACATTTTACTTGATGAATATGATGCACCGATTCATGCCGGATACGAATATCATTTTTATGAAGAGATTATGGACTTTATTAAATCCTTTTTAGGTGCTGCGCTTAAGAGTAATGATTCGCTTAAAAAAGGGGTGATAACGGGAGTTTTACGTATTTCGAAAGAGAGCATTTTCAGTGATCTTAATAATTTGATGGTCTGTTCCATTATTGATGAAGAGTATGCAGATAAATTTGGCTTTTTAGAAAAAGAAGTAAAAGAAATGCTTACTTATTTTGGTCGCATGGATGCTTTTGATGAAGTAAAAAAATGGTACAATGGATATAAAATAGGAAGCAAAGAGGCGGTTTACAATCCGTGGTCGGTTATTACGTATGCAAAGCGTGGTGTTATAAAGTCGCATTGGATGAGAACCAGCGATAATATAATGGTAAAAAGACTTATTAAGCAACGAGCGGAAGAATTACGAGCAGATATTGAGAATTTACTTTTAGGGAAAACGATTGAAAAACAGATAGATGAAAATATTGTTTTTGATGAAGTTTTTGCTTCAAGTAGTGCAGTCTGGAGTTTTTTATTATTTACCGGATATCTTGCATGTAGCAAAGTATATATAAAAAATACGTTAATGCATGCGTCCCTTTTGATTCCAAATAATGAAGTTGTTTCATTTTATAAAACAGTTATTTTTGAGTGGTTAGATGGATCAATTAAGTTGAATCAATATCATCGGATGCTTGATTCATTAGTTAATGGTCAGGTTGAAGAATTCAAAGAAAAATTTTCCGATTTCGTTTTTAAAAGTATGAGTGTATTTGATCCAGTGGGTGATGAACCAGAAAGTTTTTATCATGCATTCGTGCTTGGTATGTTGATTAGTATTTCTGATACACATCAAGTTGTTTCAAATCGTGAAACCGGGTCGGGCCGCTGTGATGTTATGATTATTCCAAAAGATTTAAATAAAATTGGCATTATTGTTGAGTTTAAAAAAGCAAAAGATGATACTGATGAAGTGCTTAAAAAAGCAGTTAATGATGCATTAAATCAGATTGAAATAAGAAATTATCAAACAGAGTTGAAAGCGCGTGGTATTAAGAATATTATAAGTTTGGGTATTAGTTTCTGTGGCAAAAAGAGTCTGGTGAGAGAAGTTTTATAAGAGATTTTTTTAAAAAATTGATTTGGCTGTTTGGATTTTTTTATAGCCAAAAACCGCTTTATCGAGTAAGCTACATACGAGTGTACAGCTTTGTTTAAAAAGCTACTTGGTTACTCGCTGTACAATAAAGAAAAAAAGTTTAATTATTTTTTTAAGGAATGTGAAAGTTATGAAAAATAAACGTCGATTTTATGGTGATCCTAAAAAAAAATCTTACATGGGTTGGATTCTTTTGGTTGCTTGTATTGGATTGAGTGCATTGTTTTTTCGGTACAGCGCTGATGAAATACAAGTTGAGCCAATATTGTATTCAACCATGCTTAAATATATTGAAGATGATGCAATTAAAGCAGTTCATGTGCATGATAATCAAGTGTATGGTCAGTTGAAAGATGGGCGTCGTTTTGAAACGTTGGTTCTGCCTTCTGAAAAATTGTGGACTAGTCTGCATGAAAAAAATATTGATATTAAAGTGATTCCGCAAGAAAACGGCATGTGGGGAAATTATATTTTCTTCTTGTTGTTGTTGGGCATTATGATCTGGGCAATATTCTTTTATCGACAAAATCAGGGAAATGGGAATGGAGCCATGGGAAAAATTTTTAATGTGGGCAAAAGCCGTGCACGCTTTTTTTCTCCGAACACAATTACCGTCACTTTTAAAGATGTTGCAGGTGTTGTTGAGGCAAAAGAAGAATTGCAAGATATAGTTGATTTTCTGAAGAGTCCTGCAAAATATGAACGACTTGGAGCAAAAATTCCACGGGGGATTTTATTAAGTGGTGCACCAGGAAATGGAAAAACGATGCTTGCAAAAGCGGTTGCTGGTGAGGCATCGTGCCCCTTTTTTAGTACGAGTGGATCAGACTTTGTGGAAGTTTTTGTTGGCGTTGGCGCATCACGCGTTCGAGACCTTTTTTTACAAGCGCGTAAGCATGCTCCGTGCATTGTGTTTATTGATGAAATTGATGCAGTTGGTCGTCAGCGCGGTGCAGGAATGGGTGGTGGTAATGATGAGCGTGAGCAAACATTAAATCAGTTGCTTGCAGAAATGGATGGTTTTTCAACTGAGCCCGGTGCTGTGATTGTTTTAGCTGCAACGAATCGCCCTGATGTGCTTGATAAAGCGTTGCTTCGTCCTGGTCGCTTTGATAAGCAGGTTGAAGTTGGTTATCCCGATCTGAAAAGTCGACAGCATATTTTAGAAGTACATGCAAAAAAAGCAGTAGTTGATAAAGCAGTTGATTTACAAAAAATTGCACAAGGAACTCCAGGGTTTACCGGTGCTGATTTAGCAAATTTAATTAATGAAGCGGCAATCAATGCATCAAAGCGAAATCATCATTCAATTGATATTATTGATTTTGAGCGAGCTCGTGATCGTTTGATGTTAGGATCTGAGCGTAGTAGTCTTATTATTACTGAAAAAGATCGTTTGAAAACAGCGTATCATGAATCAGGGCATACTTTGTTGAATTTGCTTCTAATTGAGACGGATCCGTTTCATAAAGTGACCGTTGTCCCACGAGGACGGACCTTGGGTGTTAGTTGGTCATTACCTGAGCGTGATCGTACATCGGAAAGCAAAGGAGAGATGCTGGCACGTATTATGGTCTGTTTAGGTGGATATATTGTTGAGCAGATGGTTTTTGATGACTTAACCAGTGGTGCATCAAATGATTTAGAAAAAGCAAATGCAATTGCTCGTGCGATGGTTTGCCGTTATGGCATGTCGGAGATGGGGCCATTGGTTTTTGATTTGCACGGTGAGCAGTCTTCTATACAATACGCCGAGTCAACATTGATAAAAATTGATGAACAGGTTGTTTATATTCTTAATCAATGTCTTGAAAAAGGAAAAACGTTGCTTGAAAAAAATCGTGATAAGTTAGATTTATTAGCGACAACATTGGCTGAAAAAGAGACGTTGAGTGCTCAAGAAGTTTATACATTACTTGATATTGAGCCACGGGAAATGCATAGTTTTCGACCTGATGAAATTGGTGAAGAAGGGACCGAAATTGAAAAGTCAGCTGATAAAAACGACAAAAATGATATAAAATCTTAGAATTTCTAAGATAATTTGAAATAAATGATGGACATGTTACACTATTTTCACTTTTTACTTATTTTTTATTGTAGAGGATTTTATTATGGCAAATATTTGTGTGATTTGTGACAAAAGACCCCAAGTTGTTAATTCGGTTTCTAATGCAAATAACCGTGTTAAACACTGGGCATATCCTAATGTACATAAGATTCGTTTTAGCTTTAAAGGCGAAAAAACAGTACAACGAGGAGCGGTCTGCACTAAGTGCGTAAAAGCGGGAAAAATTAAAAAAGTTGTATAATTTACTCATAATTTGTAATTATTAATTATAAGGATAGACGATGGCAAATTTAAAAGCATCTAAGAAAAGTTCAGTAACAACTGAAAAAAGTCGTTTGCGAAACATAGCTCGTAAATCAGAAATTAAAACGACAACAAAAAAAATTATAGAAGCGATTGCAGCAAAAGATGTTACAACTGCGCAAACATTGATGCGATTAGTTGAATCAAAAATTGCTCGTGCTTGTACAAAAGGTGTTGTGAAGAAAGAAACAGCTTCACGTAAGATTGGTCGGCTGGCCAAAAGAGTAGCAGCGGCAGCTCGCAGCGCATAATGATATAAGAGCCGACTATCGGTTTTATTGTTTTCTTGAGGGGGAAGGGATATCATGATGAAGTCTGGTAAGCCGATGCTTGTTGTGGATTCGGTTGAAAAAAGTGTAAAGTTTTATACAGAAAAACTTGGGTTTGATGTAGTAGACTTGCATGTAGAGAAAGCGGAATCACAATTTTTAAGCTACGCAGAAATCAAAAAAGGTAAGTGCTTTATTGTATTAAGAACTCCGTCCATTGAAGAATTGGCTGAGTTTAGTATGATAAAGCGCCTCAATCTTCGCGGTGCTGGTATTGTATGCGATATGAAAAAAGGTATCGATCAATACTTTCAGCGTTGTAAGAAAAAAGGTGTCACTATTATCAGTGAATTGAAAGATCAGGAATGGGGTATTCGCTCATTTGTAATTCGTGATCTGTTTGGTTTTAAAATTATTTTCGAACAAAAAATTGCAAACTTTAAGCCAAAACAACGTCCAACATTTGCTGGATTTACAGTTCCTCTTGATAATGGAGGAAAGCCATCAAATGCAGTAGCAACGATTGAAGATATGATTCGATGGATTCGTGGTTTTGGACTTCTCCGTCGTGTCGGTAAAAAATATTCAAAAGTTTGGTTAAAAATGTATCGAAAATAAATTATTTTTGATTTTTCTTTTTTGTTACGGTGAAAGAGGTGCTTTGATAGCGCCTCTTTTTTTTGTTCTATCATTGAGCTTTTTTTTAAAATGCGTTAATATAATGTGTTGTGAATTTTCATTGGATTGTTCAGCTTTACAAGAAGGTCATGTGCCATGATTGATAGCGCCTTATTACGTACAGAAAAAGAAATATATACTGCAAGATTATTGAAAAAAGATCCTTCGTTGGACATAGATGGACTTTGTGATCAAGATGTTCAAATTCGTTCGTTAAAAGTTGAAGTTGAAGAATTGCGCAAAAAAAAGAATGATTTGGCATCAGCAGGAGCAAAAGGTTTTACTGAAGCTTTGCGTGCTGAATCAATTGCATTGAGTGCTTCATTAAAAGAAGCCGAGGCAATTTTGAAGGAAAAAGAGAGTGCGTATGAACAATTGATTTTGTCTTTTCCTAATTTTTTGCAAGAAGATATTCCTGTTGGTGGCAAAGAGGCTAACAAAGAAGTGCGCAGCTATGGGGTCAAAAAAGAATTATCTGATGAACCACTTAATCATCTGCAGTTAAACCAAAAAGCACGTTGGTTTGATATGGAAATGGCGTCACGTATGAGTGGTGGTCAATTTGTTTTTTATCATGAAATGGGAACAAAGGTTTTATATGCGTTGACGCATTTGATGCTTAAAAATAATGCACAGCGTGGTTTTATTCCGGTTATTCCTCCTTCACTTGTTCAAGAGCAAGCTCTTGTTAATTCGGGTAATTTACCCAAATTTAAAGGTGATTTTTATAGCATGCCCGAAGATGGGCTCAATTTAATTCCAACGGCTGAAGTGAGTTTAACGAATATGTATGCTGATCAAATTTTAACTAAAGGTCAGTTGCCGATTCGTCATGCTGCATGGACCAGTTGTTATCGTCGTGAAGCGGGTGGCTATGGTTCGCAAGAGCGCGGATTGATTAGAATTCATCAATTTGAAAAAGTTGAGATATATGCTATTACTGAACCTGAAAAATCTGATGATGAGCTTGAATACATGGTGGCAACGGCAGAAAATATTTTACAACAACTGGGATTGCATTATCGCGTGATGTTGCTTGCAGGACAGGATTGTTCTTTTTCGTCAGCACGAACGTATGATATTGAGGTTTGGCTTCCTGGTCAAAATCGATATTATGAAGTGTCGTCTTGTAGTAATTGCACCGATTTTCAAGCACGTCGGGCAGGAATACGATATAGGCCAACGGTTGAATCAAAAACACGATTAGTACACACCTTAAATGCTTCTTCATTGGCGTTGCCTCGTTTGATGGTCGCATTGATGGAACAAGGACAACAGAAAGATGGTTCGATTGTTTTGCCTGAGTTATTGCAGAAAACAATGGATATGTTGTGGTAATCTAAAAAATTGTTTAAAAAAATAAGAGGATTGCGATGCTGCAGAGTGAAGTGAGAGCTCGTGTTGCGCGCTTGCAATTTATGACTAAACGTCTGGTTGCATCAAGCGTCACCGGTGATTATTGTTCTGCTTTTAAAGGGGCAGGGCTTGAGTTTGACCAGCTGCGTGAATATCAGTTGGGTGATGATGTACGGATGATTGATTGGAATAGTGTTGCTAAGACCGATCGGATCATGGTGAAGCAATTTATTCAAGAGCGCGATCGAACGGCGATTATTCTTTTAGATACTTCATCTTCGATGCTTTTTTCATCGAAAGATCCTGAGCGTACGTCAATCACACAGGAACTTGCTGCAGCACTTGGATGGATTGGACAGTTGAGTAAAGATAAAATTGGATTTTTGGCTTTTAGTGATTCGATTGAATGTTGGATTCCGCCGTCACGAGGAGCAGGGCATCTTCATAAAATTATTGAAGCGATTTGCAGGCCGTATCAAAAAGGGAAGTTGACCAATTTTACACTTCCGTTACAGTTTTTGATGCAATTGAAAAGACGGCATGCCATTGTTTTTATGCTTTCTGATTTTATTGGATTATCTGATCGTGATGCACAATTATTAAAGATTTTACGGTATGAATATGATTTTGTTGCATTTCGAATTCTTGATGCGTTAGAAAAAGATTTCACGCTTGAAGGATTTTTTTATCTATCCGATGCAGAAACAGGAGAAGAGCATTTGGTCGATGGAAAAGATTTTTCACAAGCTATGTATGAGCGAATAGGTGAGCAAGATACTTTTTTTAGAAAACATACGATTGACCATGTGACATTTTTGACCGGAGAATCGTGGTTTAATCAGTTGACTCGTTTTTTTCATAAGCGGATGCGGAGGTTGATATGAAAGAAGCGCTTCAAACATCGCCTGTTTTTGCATTATGTAAGCCGTATGCGCCTGATTTTTTTGCTAATCGATTGGTTGTTGCGCAAGCAGGAATGTTAGTTGGTTTGGGAATTGGTATTCTGGTTTTATTTTTTTTCTTTCTTTATCGATGGTATTTTCAACGACAGATGAGTATTGCGGATCAGATGATTGAAAAGCTTGAAAAAATGAGACAAAAAAAGATTGAAACAATCGATGATATTAAGAGTTCATACTACCACTTGACACGTATAGTAAAATGGTATGTAGCAAGAGAGTTTTTGATTTCGATGGAATCGTTGACTGATGATGAAGCAGTTTTAGTATTAAAAAAACGGGTTTCTGATCCTGAATTAGTAGAAACAATTGAACAGATTTTTCATGCGGCGTTGGGTATTAAATATGCACAATACGAAACATTGTATGAGTCATTAAATCGTGATATTACCATGATGTATGATCTGATAAAGCATCGCGCAGCAGAAAAAAAACAAAAAAAAGATGCTCGTTAATAAAAAGTAATATGTAAAAATATATAAGGATAAAAATAATAGATGAGTAGGCAGAATATTGAACATTATTATATTCATTGGCCATTTTGTAAAAACAAGTGTCACTATTGTGACTTTGTTGCTTTTGAAAAACATGAAGAGTTGATCGGTTCATATCATACGGCGCTCATGAGTGAAATAAAAGATTTTTTTAAACAGAATCCTGAACATTCAAAAAATGGAAAAACATTGTTTTGGGGTGGGGGAACGCCGAGTTTATATCCATTGAATTTATTGCAAGAGACCACTGAACTATTGTTTTCACAGATTGATCAGGCGATTGTACAAGAGATGACGATAGAAGTGAATCCGAGTGGTGTGACGCATGAGATGCTTTCAACGTGGAAAGCACTTGGGTTTAATCGCTTCAGTGTTGGTGTGCAGATTTTAAATGATGCGGCATTGCACGCTTTAAATAGAAAGCAGACAACGCATGATGTATTAACGTTATTTGATAAAATTTTTATGTATCAAGCGAATGTTTCAGTTGATTTGATTATCGGCCTTCCCGGAGTGACTGAAGAAGATTGGTGGACAACGTTGCAGACCATTTTACAGTGGCCTATTAAGCATATTTCAATTTATTTTTTAACGATTCATGAAAATACACCGCTTGCACATCGCATTGCACGCAAAGAGCTTGCAGCCGCATCAGATGATGAGATGGTTCGATTGTATCAAGAAACGATTGCGTTGTTAGCGCGGCATGGCATTATGCAATATGAAATTTCTAATTTTGCGATTCCTGGATATGAATCAACGCATAATTATGCTTATTGGCAACGAAAGGCATATAAAGGATTTGGGTTAGGTGCTGCATCATTGTATGATGAACAGCGTTTTGTGAATCAAAAAAGTTTGACCGCGTATCTTCGGCAGTGGGAAGAAGGAAAAATAGAACAGAATGGCAAAGCGGCTCCTTTGTATGAAAAAATTACTGATGAGCAGAATCGGCTTGAACGATATATGTTAGGCTTGCGTCAAACAAAGGGAATTCCTCTTGATGAGCTTTTGTATCGTCTTGATCTTGACAAACAGAAAGAGATGCATCATAGTTTGTCCTGGCTGGAAAAAGAAGGTTTTCTTATTGTAGATCATGATATGGTAAGACTTACACCGCGGGGGATGGTGTATGAGAATGAAATTGTAACCAAATTATATTAATTTTTTTTACGAGGATTTTATGGCAAAGCACATAGGAGTGAAGTTACCTGAAGATTTAATAGCATTGTTACAAAAGGAAAAAATAGTCGCCGTTTTGGCAACTTTTTCTGAAAAAGGTATTCCAAATACAACACCTGTTCAATGTTTATATCCCAAAGGGCAAGAAAGTATTTTACTAACAATTCATAAAGAACATGTTGGATATCATAACATGGTCTGGCAAAAAAAAGTTATGCTTTCATTTCTGTCGGAAGGGAATATCGCTTATAGTCTTTTGGGGCGTGCTGGTGTTGTGAGAGCTCCATCAATGGTTCATCCGTTGATGAATGTGGTCCGTATTGATATCATTGATATTAAAAGTGATCGATCAATTTTGACGCGTATTGAACAAGGCGTTCAATGGACGTATACATCTTCAGAAGCTGAAGAATTGGTTTTGAATTTATATAAAGAATTACGTGATTTATCTCGTACATTATAATATATTTTTATTAAACATTTTTGTATGCCGTTTATGATCAAGAGAAAGAGGGAATTGTGAAGATTTTTATACAATATCAACCTGTGCGTTATCTGGTGTTTATCCTGAGCTTGAACCTTTTTTATTCTGCTTTATATGCAGAAGGAATGATTCAACAAAATGCCCAGGTTGGTTTGTATGGAAATTGGGTTAAAAAACGTGAATGGCAGAATCTTGCAGAACAATATTTAGCTGAAATTGATGATGTTATTATTGCAATGGAAACGCATAACATTGAAAAATATCAACCAAAATATGATATTTCAGATAAACAGTGTAATGATTTTTATCGTAAAATTGGTGTGAGCAGTGAAGCGATTACCAGTCTCCTTGATGAAGTATACCAAGAAATGATTGAAAAGTTACAAAAATCACTTGATACGATCGAAGATCCTGACCAAACACGTCTTGATGCAGAGCAAAAGGCGTTTCAACTTGAGCGCGATATAAAACGGCTTGATATTGAAATGCAACAACTAAAACTTGATATAAAATTAGTTGAAGATTTTGATAAAAATATTACTATGCGACGAAATCAAGTTGAAACATTTCTTGCAATGGCGCAAAGTAAAAAAGCTGAAAGTTATAAGATTTTTCAAGAGCTCAGGCAGTTTCTTGATGATAAAAAGGCACGTGAAAAATATTATCAGATTAAGGGTTCATTAGATCAACTTAAAAATTTACAGACTTTTTTTACAACGACGTTTTTTAATGAAAGTGATGAGTTGATAAAAAATGCAGCGCAACAGATGCAGCAAGTTGAAAATGCGATTAAGCAGCTTGAGGAAAAAGGGGCGGTGATTAATGATCGAGCAAAAATGCTTGAGCAATTAAAAATTAAAGAACAAGAAGAAGAGCAGCGCAAAAAAGAACGTGAAGAAGAGGCTGATCGATTGCGTAAGCAAAAAAAAGTAATTCCGTTTTCTCATGATGCAAGCATCATGGATCAAGCAAAAAAGTTTTTTATTGTTGCTTGGTTTACCGCTTTAGAAATAGTTTCAGATCTTAAAAAGTGGCTCTTTGGTTTATTGGGTATTACCATTGAACCACCACGTTTTGGTCGTCCTCAAAAAAAACAAGAAGATGATCAGATTGAGCAGGGAGAGGCTTCTGGATCTCAAAAAGAATCAAATATTCAATTAAAAGAAAAAGTAACACCTGAAAAAAAACTGATCTAAGTTAGCTGTAAAATCAAGCAGTAATTCAGGACGAACAAGTTCTTTAAAATGATTCAGGGACCTTACTTAATAAGGTCCCCGCATAAATTTTTTAAGATTTTTTTATTTATTTATTTGATCAGTTCAAGTTTTGTTGGATTGTCGGTTTGAAAATTCTTTTGTAAAAAGATTATAGCTTTTTTACGTGATACCACTTCTTCAGGAGATGCTTTATGCGCTAAGGCAAGCATGTTAATCATGTTAATGCAGGTCTGAATTTGAAGATTTTGAGATAAATCTTTTTGTCTTTTTTCTTCTCGTTGTGCAGATGTTAATGTCGTGATGTCAGCATCATCTTCAGGGTCAACAGATTCTTTTTTGGTATTTTCTTTTTTTGCTGCTGCTTCATCTTCTTTGGTGATTGGTTTTCCTTCAATTTTTTTTATTTCAAGTGGTGTGATATGATTTTTCATTGATGTTTCACGGCCATACGTTTCTTCAATCCATTTTAATTCTTTTTCGGGTGTTGTTTTTGGTTTGACTAAAAAATCCGGTTCAATGCCGACTGCTTGAATCGAAATATTGTTGGGCAGATAATAAAGCATTGTGGTTAATTTCATGGCACAGCCTTGGCCAACAGGAATCACTTCTTGGACAGATCCTTTTCCATGTGTTTTGGTTCCAACTGAAAAAACTTGTAGCTGTCGATTATTACTATGTTCAGCATAAAAGGTAAGACAGCCGGTTAAAATTTCTGCAGCAGATGCGGTAAAATTATTAGTGATAATAAAAATAGGCATTGCTTTTTTGATGATCGGATCAGTATTAGTTTTATACGTATTCATTACCAGATTTTTATTATTTTTTGTGGTAACAATCGTTGATCCTTTTGGTACAAATAATGCAGCAATATCGATTGCTGATTCAAGGATTCCACCAGGATTATTACGCAAGTCGATAATAAGCCCTTTGCACGGATGAGCTTCCATTTTTTTGATCATGCTTTTCATTTGTTGTGCTGCAGGTTCATTAAAAATTTTGAGTGCACAATAATAAATATCATGATCTTGAAAACGGTACCAGATGCTTGGTTCATCTTTAACAACATCTCGTTTTACTTTAAATTCAAGTGGTTTTTTGCCGCGAATAATTTTGAGTTTCACAAAGGTTCCGAGTTTTCCTTTGATTTTGCCGATCGCTTCATCAGATGATAGTCCTTGTAATTTAAAGCCATCAACTTCATAAATTTTATCACCCTGCAAGAGCCCAGCTTTTTCGGCAGGTCCACCTTCAACAACATCAACAAGCACGAGTGAATCATCTTCAAGTGATTTTCCCGTGATGCTAACGCCGATGCCTGAAAATTTTCCCGTTGCAGTATCCTTCATTGATTGATGGCCTTTAGCGGTAAAAAAACAGGTGTGAGCATCAATTTTTGCCAAATATGCTTTGAGAGCATCTTGCATACATTCTGCGAAAGTGACTTCTTTTCTAAATCCTTTATCATCAACCATGCTAATAATATCAGCAGTTGTTTTTATCCAGGCATGTCGTTCATCTTCTGGATCAAGTTTTTCATCTTGATCATTGCTTGAAAGAGCAGGTAAAAAAAAAGTGATCATTGCAAGGGAAAACAAAGTTATTTTTTTATTCATAGTTCTTCTCCGTTTTTTTTTGAGATACTCTGTATTGACGCCTTATGTTGTATTCTATCTTATTATAATCACTTTGTTATAATAGAATAAAAATTACCAGAGTATAAAACCTAAAATGAAGCACGAGGGTTGATGGCTATGAATGGAGTTTCTTCAATTGAACAGAGTAAAAAAAATATAATATCTGATAAAGAATTAATTATTGTTACTGGGCTTTCGGGTGCTGGGAAAACAGGAGTTGTACGAGTTCTTGAGGATTTAGATTATTATTGTATCGATAATTTACCCGTTCCGATGATTCAACATTTTTTAGATTGTATTGCCACGCAGCATGCATTATCTAAAGTTGTTTTGGGCATTGATATTCGCGGCAAAGAGTTTTTTTCACTCCATGTAAAAGATGTATTAGCGCTAAAAAACTCTGCTTGGAAAGTAACAATTATTTTTCTGGATGCGAGTGAAGCGACGTTATTAAAACGGTTTCAAGAGACGCGGCGACGTCATCCGTTTGAATCTCGCTTATCATTGCCTGAAGCGATTGCCTCTGAGCGTAAGTTACTTGATCCTTTAATGCAACAGGCTGATCTGTACATGAATACTGATCATTGGAATCTGCATGATTTGCGTAAGTGGGCGTTATCCTATTTTAATGCAGCAACCATGCCTGATTTATTGGTTAATTTTATTTCGTTCGGTTTTAAATATGGCATTCCACTTGAAAGTAATGCGGTTTATGATTTACGCCCGTTGCCTAATCCTTTTTTTATTCCCCATTTACGTCCTTTGCATGGCAAAGATGCTGCTATACAGGAGTATCTTTTTAATACGACTGAAGTTCAAGAATATTGGAATTATTTGGTGACGTTTATTAAATATAGTTTAAAAAAAACGTATGAAGAAGGTCGTTTTTCAGCAACGATTTCTATCGGTTGTACAGGAGGAAAACATCGATCAGTAGCTTTTGTTGAGCGTCTCATTGTGCAGGGATTTTCGCATGTAAAAGCGTTTGCATATCATCGGGATATTGAAAAATAAAATGATAAAAAAAAGGGGGGCGATGAAGTATATTGTAATAAAGCAAAAAATTAAACGATACTCTTTCTGGTTTCTTATTTTGACTTTTTTTTCAGTGCTTGTTCTCTTGTTTGATCGACATCCGTTTAATCGAAAATATCGTGCACGCTTGATGCATGAATATCAAGAGCTTTCTTTATTGCATCAAAAAAAAAAAGAGTTAGTTCAGCAGCTTTTTGCTGAAAAAAAAGCATTGCTCCATGATCCTTTTTATCAAGAAAAAGTTGCACGTGAAGAGCTTTTTTTAATACAAAAAAATGAGCGCATTGTGCGGCTTGATAGTTTTTTTAAAAACGGATAGTTAATTGAGCACCAAACGTATGCATCAAAATACTTCGTTTATAAACAATCGGTGCTTTGTAAAATAATGATCCATCACAAGTGACACGAGCATCTTTATGATGTGCTGAATTATAACCAGCAGAGAACATAAAATAATGCGCACTCCATTCATCAAGTTGTGGATTACTATTAACGACGTTAAAATCAAATTGGTTTTCAAGAGGATAGAGTTCATCTTCATTATGGGTCATAAATTGATACTTGAGCCCGGCATAAAATCCTGTTTTGTTTATGCGCTCCCAACGACCAAAAAGATTAAAGTGCCAGGTATTTCCTTGTGCAAGCGTTGCGATCCCCTTTTCAGGAATAAATAATGATGTTTGAGCTGGATCTGTTTTAAGTCTAAATGTATTGGTGACATAAAAGAGGCTTAAAAAGTCAACATCGATGCCACAATGAAAGCCATGTAAAAAACCAAGATCAATGCCTGCCGTCAATGGAATTCCCCAGGCTCCTCGATTGCCGTTCGGAAGCATCAGTGGATAATCAACATCATTGTTGATGCCACTTGGGATGCTGACACCAAGCCCTGCATGGACTAAAACATCGATTAAATATTCACGCTTTTGAGGAAAATGTCGTCGCCATTCAAGCATGCTGATAATATCGCCAAGGCCGCCGTAGGCATGTGCAACATTTGGAATTTTTATGTTAGAACCAAATTCTTGTAAATACGCATTCAAATCGTCGGTAATATTTGTTTTTACCAGAGCGCTGCTGCCGCCAGGGGTGTTAGATGTTTGATCTTCAAAAGTCACATTTCTGATTGATTGATAGGTAAAAGGAAGGTAGGTATTCCAAAAAAATGAACCAAAAAATTTGTCGATCGGAAGTTTGATGGTAAACCATGAAGTTGCATTAATCTGGTCATAATTCGCTTGATAGCTAATTGCGCCATCATGTTCTGAAAGACTTCCTGGTGTTGTTAAAACAGTGTACAAAGCGTCTGCTTTTGCTTTGTCGGTGATGCGTGTTTTGAGCATGCCAATGGTTGATTGAAATGGTTCATATCGTTGTAAAAAATCAATGTGATGACCATCTCCATCACCACCGATAGTGGTAGATCCACCTTCAACAAAAAAACCAGAACTCATGGTCTGTTTTCTTTTTTCATATAAAAAAGTTGGTATTTCGTACGGTTTTGAAAGAGGGACAGGAGCGTATGCATTGAGTAATTGATTACCAAAGAAACTTAAAAAAAGTGGAAAAATAATGCGGCGCATATTCATAGTATAAATCCTTTTTTATATGATGATCTTTTGTATTACCATCTCGTTACTCTTTATAGGCTATAGAAAAAGAATAGCTGGTCAATGAAAATCTAAAAAATATAAAGAAATTCCCGATTGTTTGCGGGTAAAAAAAAGTGCAGACATGATCAGTCCAAAGAGGGAGCAGGTGACGAGCCAGTAGATTTGTCCATTGAGAATTGCTTGCTCGAGCCAGGTTCCTGCAACGCTCCAGATGATTCCATAAAAAAGTCCTAAAAAAGTTAATGACCCAACAATAATCTGCATGGTAAAAGGAATAAGAAATTGAATGAATTGATCATGGCCAAAATAAATAGCATGTTTTTTATGTAAAACGTATAAACAGGCAACTAATGAAATGGCGCTGCTGATCACCGTTGAAGCAGCGATGCCATAAACACCGGCGTACCAGAGCCCTATAATGTTGCCAAAAAAATTACAGACCGTTGCTAAAATAGTTGTCCAGGTCGGTGTCCACGCATCTTTAAGTGCATAGAGCATATTGATGACCGATCGATGGAGTGAAAAAACAATAAGTCCTGTGGATAAAATAATAAGCAGATGTCCGGCTTTGAGAATCTGTTCAGGCGTTCCTTTGCTGCCAAGCATGATCAGTGCAAAAATATTGTGTGAAATAAACATCAAAAAAAGCATGGTGGGAATAATCACCCAGGTAATTAATTTGGTTACTTCAAGGAGATAAAAATTGAAGCGTTGTTTGGCGTATAAAACGATTCGAGAAAAATGGGGTAACAGCACCGTTGAAAGTGCAATAGAAAAAATTCCCAGAGGAATCTGTGCATAGCGCATTGCATAGTAGAGCAGGGTGATTTCACCCTTAGGCAGATATGATCCAACCGATGTATCAACAAAAAGATTGATTTCAACAATGCTTGCGCCCAGAAGAAAGGGAACAAAGCGGCTGAGCATAATTTTTAAATGCATCAATGATGTTTCATTAAACCAAGCATAATACAGTCCAAGTCGATAGTAGACCCAAAGATGGATTCCAAAACTAATCGCGCCTCCTGCAACAATGCCAAAGCAGAGGTATTCTGGACTCAGTGCTTTCCAATTACAAAAAAGTAATGAACCGATGTAGACAATATTTAAAATAACTGAAGCAGCGCTGGGAATAATAAAATGATTGAGCGATTGAAGAGCTCCGGTGAGCAGTGCTGCGCTTGAAAGAAAAAAAAGTAAGGGAAATAAAATTTGTAAATAGGGAATAGTGCAGGCGATCTGTTCGGTTGAAAATCCGGGTGCAATGATTGAAACAATGCGCGAGGTAAAAAGCATAACAAGCAGTGTTAATAATAAAACAATCCCTTCAAAAAAAATAAATGCAGTGGTTAAAAAACGACATGCTTCATCTCTTTTATTCTGTTTAATGAGGGCTACAAATTCAGGAATAAATGAAGCGGAAAGCGCGCCTTCGGCAAAAATTTTTCTGAAAAAATTAGGAATCTTAAATGCAGTAATAAAAGCATCAGACAAAGCGCCAACGCCAAGATAATGTGCCTGGAGTCCTTCACGAATAATGCCCAAAAAACGACTGACAAGGGTAAGACTGCCAACTTGAAAAACTTTGTTGAGCAATGATCGCTTTTCTGTCTGCTGACTCATAAATCTCCTTAATGCTGCTGTTTAAAAATTAAGTGTATGATATTAAGGTTTAAGTCTAACGAAAAAAAAAGGAAGCTCAAGGTTCAGTTTTGGGTTTCAATAAAAAAGGGTGCGAGAGTTTAAGCTCTGGCACCCTGATTATTTAAAATGGAAATTTATTGTTGTTGTTTTTTAAGTTGTGCCATTTCTTTTTTAAGTTGATTAATTTGATTGAGTTTTTTCCATTGATACTGATTTGCAATGTAAGAATCATGAATGAATTTTACGGAAATGAGCAATGTAGAAGATCTAACCGTAGCCAGCATTGGATATTGCAAAAACTTAATCTTCTGATCTATCATAGCAGATATAACTGTCAATCCAGCAAGACATGCTGAGTTGATGAATATGTTTTTTCTTGGATTTTTAGCAACCCATTTGTCATAACGCTGCTTAAGTGAACGTTCTTTTTTTTGGCTCGTTGCTGTTGCTTCAGTTTTTGAAACATCATTGTGAGTTGTTTCAGTTGTTGCTGCACCAAGATTAATAGTAAGAAGTAATGTAGGGAATAATAAGAGTTTCTTCATAGTCGACCTTTCGTTTAATTATATCTCGCCATAGCATTAAACGAAATGCGACGGCGGATGGCCGACCTGTTTTATTTGGCCGACCTGTTTTATTTGGCCGACCTGTTTTATTTGGCCGACCTGTTTTATTTGGCCGACCGCGCGATTATTAACAAAAAATAAATATTTAATCGCATGACAATTCTACAAAAATTGTAAAATGGAAACTATTTTTATGCAAGGGGGATTTGCAAAAAAGCTTGTTTTTAAGCAGTTTATTGTGATTTTTCTTATTTTGGGCTACGATCGATTGAGTAAAATTATGTAAATAAGGATTTTATAGAGGACTTGCAATGAAAAAAAAAACAATAGCACTCGGCATTGACGATTTTAAAGAAGTGGCTGAAGGCAACCATTATTTGGTCGATAAAAGTCTGTTTATAAAAGAAGCAGTTGAAGATGGATCGAAGGTTATTCTGCTTCCCCGTCCACGACGTTGGGGTAAAACGCTCAATATGTCTATGCTCAAGTATTTTTTTGAAAAATCTGAAAACTCGAATCGACATTTATTTAATGGTCTTGTCATTGAAAAATATGAAGATGTTATGGAGCATCAGGGGAAGTATCCGGTTATTTTTTTGACTCTTAAAGATACAAAGCAGTCGAATTGGGATTTATGTTATAAAGCATTGAAATCAGTTATTGCAAAAGAATATCAAAATCATAGATATGTTTTAGAATCAGACTTCTTAACTGATCAAGAAAAAGAAAGATTTAATGCTGTTTTGCATAGATCAGAATCAATTGATATTTTTAAAGAATCATTACATGATTTATCTGTTTATCTTCATCGATATCATGGTGTCGAACCAATTATTTTACTTGATGAATATGATGCGCCGATTCATGCAGGATTTGGTAATGATTTTTATTCTGATATTATTAACTTTATGCGGACCTTTTTAGGCGCTGCGTTTAAGGGGAATCTATCGCTTAAAAAGGGTTTCTTGACTGGTATTTTACGCGTATCAAAAGAGTCTATTTTTAGCGGACTTAATAATCTCAAAGTATGTACCATTTTGGATGAACAATATTCAGAATTTTTTGGATTTTCAGAAGCTGAAGTTACGACAATGCTTGAATACTATGGTCCTCATGTCAATGATACAAAGATGAAGTCTTGGTATAATAATTATCATGCAGGCAATGATCGAACCGTTTATAATCCTTGGTCAGTTTTGAATTATATTGATAAAAAGCATGATCTTGCAGCGCATTGGATGGGATCAAGTGACAATCTTTTAATCAAAGAAATTATACAAAAAACACCGGCTTCTTTTAAAGAAGATCTTGAGCAATTAATGTTGGGAAAAACGATTGATAAACGAATAGTTGATTTTGTAACGTTTGAAGATGTTTTCAAATTTCCTGATGTTACTTATAATTTTTTCTTATTAACGGGATATTTGTCATTTGAAAGAAAATATTTAAATGAGAATAATGATTGGATCGTTTCATTGTCGATACCAAATATTGAAGTGCATGGTTTTTATAGAGATGTTGTAATGAAATGGATTGAAGGAAATATATTATTTGCGCATTATCAAAACATGCTTAAAGATTTGGTTTCAGGTGATATTGATATTTTTAAAGAAAGTTTTGTTGAAATCGTTGAAGATTCAATGAGCCATTTTGATGTAACAGGAAAAGAACCTGAACAATTTTATCATGCATTTGTATTGGGAATGCTTGTCAGTTTGAAACAGACACATGAGGTTAAATCTAATCGTGAAAGTGGTACTGGTCGCTATGATGTAATGCTTATTCCAAAAGACTCGAATAAATATGGTATTATTATTGAATTTAAAAAAGCAAAAAATGAAACTGATGAAATGCTTGAAAAAGCAGCTGAAGATGCACTTAAACAGATTAATGATCGTAATTATGCCGTTGAATTAAAAGCACGTGGCATAACCAAAATTATTAGTTTAGGCATTGCTTTGCGGGGTAAAAAGGCATTAATTAAAGAGCAATTATAGATAAGTTTTCATAAAATATTTGAATGTTATACAAGTACTGAAGCTTCTTCTGTTTGTACAAGTGTTTCATTTTTGCATAATGTACGGAGCGATGCAAGAGCATCATTGTACGATGCGATGCTTCCATGGACTAAGTGACGATCATTGAAGTTGTTTGGATGTTCGATGGCAATACATCTCATGCCAGCAGCTTGTGCCGCTTGAAAACCATATTTTGAGTCTTCAAATACAATACATTCATGAGGTAAGACGCCAAGCTGTTGTGCGGTGTGCAAAAAAAGTGCTGGATCAGGTTTAGCTCTGTTTTCAACATCTGAACTTGCATATAAATGTTTATCAAAGAAGCGATGAAAGTTAAGCTTATTTGCAAGAAGATCAAGATGGGTGCGGTGAGCATTGGTTGCAAGTCCTGAAGGAATTTGATGTTCTTGTAATACTGAATGAAACTCTTGAAAACCATGAATGAAGTCGATTTCTGTTTCGAATTTTTTATGAGCAATAATTTTTGCATGTTCGATAAAATGATCGAGAGGCATGGTTAATTTGAAATAGTCTTTCATCATACTGAAGGCTTCAATGAATCCTGCGCCTGCTAATTTTTTTAAAAAAAAATGATCTTCTTCAGGTAATTCTTCAATAGTAATGTTACAGACTTGTAATGTTTCATGTGCAATGCTTTGCCAGGCGTTCTCAGTTTTAATGATGGTGCCATCCATGTCAAAAATAATTGCTTTGAAATGTTGTTTGATGATATGCATGATATCCTTTGAGGCAGCTTATTCCGCTTTGAAAATGAACCTCTGATGAGGTTTGATACTATTTTACTTCTTTCATACTATTTTATAGTAGCAAAAGTTATGAGAATGAGCAATCTATATCTCATAACTTTTGCTGGTTATTGTTATATTTTTTTATACATCTGTTTAAAATGATGCTTTTTTGATTTTTAAAATTATGAGATTCTTCTGTTTTCTTTAAAAAACTTTTTTTATTCTTAAATCACGGTAAACTACCAGAAGATAGATAATAACCAAGATATAGCAAAGGAGAGCTTTATGAAACAGATAATGAAATACGGATACAAAGTTTTATATGTTGTTGTTTTCGGTGGTATTTTAGTTTTTTCGGCATGTAGTAAAAAAAATAAAAGAAAAATAACCAAGCCAGAAATAGTTGCCGAAATTACAGCAGACGGGCTTCATCGAGATATTTGTCTTGCTCAAAAAGAAAAAAACAGTGCTCGAGAAATGATCTTACTTGAACAAGCGATAAAAGAGTTTGCCGAGAGTCCTCATGTGGCCACGTATACTTTGCGTTTAGCTGATCTCTATCTTGAAAAAGATTATTTAACCAAAGCGTATCATATGTATGATAATTTTGCTCTGCTCCACCCGACGCATGCGTATGCTGAATATGCTGCATATAAAGCGATTGTTGCGCAATTTAGACAAACATTAAAGATTCATCGAGATTGCGATAGTACAACGACAGAAGAAACAATAAAGCTCTGTAATAATTTTATGATTAAAGTTTTTAATTCGCACTATGCTGATCATGTGCAAGATATTTTAAATACCTGCAAAGAACGTTTGATGGAAAAAGAGACGTATATTTTTCATCAATATGTTCGTGAAGGCAAAATTCAATCGGCTGGAAAACGGCTCGCAAAAATTAAAAAGCATTTCTTAGCGGATGTTGATGTGTTTGAATCGCGCATTCTTTTTTTAGAGTGTTTGCTTGCAAAAGCACATGATGATACCGATCGTGCAATTGAACATATTGAATTATTGCAAGAAAAATATCCACATTCACCATTTACGCACATGGCAGTGAATAGCATGCGCAGCACGCCCTTTAAGGCATAAATACATATTTTGAAAGTAACAAAAGCTATGCAAGAACGAACTCTGTTAGGATCATGGGGAGAAAGTTCAGTTGCTCAGTATTTAAAAGAAAAGGGCTACCAAATCGTAGCCCTTAATTATCGTTCACGTCTCGGTGAAATTGATCTTATTGCTCGCAAAGGCGAGGTCGTTGCTATGGTTGAAGTGAAAACACGAAAGACTTCTTATTTTTCAACATCAATGGTTATCAATCTTTCTAAGCAAAAAAAAATTATTAAAACAGCAAAGCTTTTTTTACAGCGACTTGATGTTCAAGATGTTGTTTGTCGTTTTGATATTGCCCTTGTGGGTGAACAAGAAGATGGAAAACCAATCATTGATTATCGTGAAAATGCTTTTTATGGTGAGTGATTAAAAATTGAATGTAAAAAGGGCTTTGAAATATTTCAGACCCCTTTTTTTTGGTTTTTTAACGAATACGTTGTTGTGTTAAATAGACATTGTATTGTGTAGCATAGTGCGGATCTTTGGTGATGAAATCAATAGCCCACAAGGTGCGGTTGTGTAATTCATCGACCATTTGCATGTATTCTGCTTGTACATGATGTGTGGGAGTATTTTTGATGCGTGTATAAAGATCAATCGTCTGTTTTTTGATGGTATCAATATGATTAATCATGTCCATGTATGGCCATGGCGAATTAGGATAAGAACTATATGCATAGGTCTTGATCGTATTAATATCAATAGTGAAGATACTTGTTCGTTGCAATTGAACAATCTCGTTGTAAAATGTTTGATACGTTCTTGTCAGTGATTCTTGAGTGCTTATTTGATCATATCGTTTTTTTGCAATTTCGGTCATTTCACGAATTGCATGTTCGACTTTACTTGCGCGATTATATAAATTGAGACATTGTTCGTTATGCATGCCATATTTTTTTGCTAAGTGTTCAGCACGACGAAGTGATTCACGGGCAAAATTTCTTGGGAGTCTTTGTAGTTCATTATAAATGGTTAAAACTTCAGAGGCGCGAGTGCAGCTATTAACTTTATTTTGAAGCCAAATTTGCCATTGTTCGCCATTCATCCATGCGCGTAAATATTCATGTCCTTCAATGTGTAGTAATGATCGTTCTACTTCACGAAGATAGTTAGGGATATTGTCAGCTGGTTCTGCATCAAGAGCCTTTTGATCTTGAATAGCTAAATAGATTATTCCTCCTGTTAATGCAAAAAATCCAATGATACAGGATAGACCCATGACAACTTCTTCATTGAAGCCTTTGCTCGTTGGTCCTCCTGCAGCATGCATTGTCTGAAGCGGCATAGCAAAAATCGATACAAGTCCCAGGTGAAGCAAAAGTCCCTTGATATTTTTTGAAATCATATTCAACCTTTCTTATTGAAATTGTTTTGGAAAAATAATTGATTCACATTGTATGAACTATATAAAAAAAGATATCGAAGATCTAGTTTTTTAGACTAAAAATCTATCGCCTTTATTTGGCTTTCGTATTAAACTAGCCATGAATTTTTTAAAATGTCTGAGCATTTTCTTAAAAAAAAGGAAAAAAATGTTGCATGAATTAATGGATTGGCCTGAAAAAATAAAAAAAGGATATCAGCTTGCAGCTGCTATTTTTGATCAACAAAACAGCAATAATGCGCAGGAACAATATCATACGATTCTTTTTTTTGGCATGGGAGGATCAGGGATTGCGGGCGCTCTTTTTAAGTCTTTAGTTGAAAAAAAAGGAGGGTTGGTTCAGGTTCAGGTTCTAGGATCTGCGCGAATTCCTGCTCTGATTCAGCCGGGAACCTTAGCAATCGTCAGTTCATATTCAGGTAATACATGGGAAGTGTTAGATGCCTATAATCAGTTGCAAGAAAAGCAAGTTCCCATCATTGCTTTGGCTCATGGAGGAGAGCTGAAGGCTTTGGCAGAAAAAGATAAAAATCTTTTTTTTCAGGTTCCTATTTGTTCAGCACCGCGCGCTTCGCTTGGTTTTTTTGTCGGTATTTTGGGAAATATATTTGAAAAATATGCTTTTTTTACTAAGCCTTTGTTAATTGATGAATTGGTTCAAAAAGTAACTTTGATGGTCGAACGATTTTCAGATAAAGCTTTTTTTGAGGCTTTTTTAGCGATGATGAGCTCAGGGCGATCATTGGTCTGTTTGGGAGTCAGTAATGATTCAGAAGTTGCTGCGTATCGGGCCACAACGCAATTTAATGAAAATAGCAAGGCGTTAGTGGTGAACAAGAATTTTCCTGAATTTTGTCATAATGGCATTGTTGGCTTGTCTCAGGAGCATGAAAAGTATGCGATGCTTTTGATGCATACAACTAATCTTACCAGCCATGAAAAAAAAGGGTTGGCATCGGTGTGTCAGCTGCTTGACGATTATAAGATTCCTTGGTATGCTCTGAATGTTCAAGAAAAAGAATGGGAATATCAGTTATTTGAGCTTTTGCTTTGGGCTGATTTTGCATCTTTGTATTGGGGGCAGATGCGTGGAGTAGAGATTACTTCAGTAATTGCGATTGATACGTTAAAAAAGTATTTTAAAAGTATGGAATAACTCATAAAAAGAATGGATATTGTTATGAAAAAAGATTTTCATCCAGAAGTATTTGATGTACATGTACGCTGTGTTTGTGGTTTTAATTTTGATACTACAGCGACAGTAAAAAAAATTGAAACAAATATTTGTTCACATTGTCATCCGTTTTACACCGGTGCTCAAAAATTTGTGGATACAGCTGGTCGTATCGATCGATTCCAACAACGATATGCACAAGCAAAAACAAAAAAACAATAATTTGCATTAAGATATATGAAGAAGCTATGGTATACTCGTTTATGAGTTTATTCATAGCTTCTTTTCTTTTTTACCCGTAAGGACACTTTTTTATGATTCAGTGGAATAAAGTACAAGATGACCATGCAGCAATGCAAGAGGAGTTATCAAAGCCAAATATTGATGTAAAGCGTCGAGCAGAGCTTCAGAGAAAAGTGACTTACTATGCAACGGTACTTGAATTACATGATCAAATTGAAAAAGCGAATAAAGAAATAGCAGAAAATATTCTTTTATTGAAGGATGCGCCAGAAGATCTTGCAGCATTATGTCAAGAAGAAATAGCACGATTGTCGGCAGAAAAAATAGCCTGTGAAAGAGAACTTGAAGATATTTTATATCCTGCTGATGATAAAGATGAACGTTCAGTTTTTCTTGAAATTCGTTCAGCGGCAGGTGGGGATGAAGCATCATTATTTGCAGCAGAGTTGTATCGTATGTATTCCTTGTATGCATTGAAAAGAAATTGGGATATTTCCATTGTTGAATCGCAGCCATCTGAAGTTGGTGGATACAAAGAAATTATTGCCTACATTAAAGGAAAAGGCGCATACAAGCGATTAAAATTTGAATCAGGTGTGCATCGTGTACAACGAATTCCAGTGACTGAAACGGCAGGACGTGTGCACACGTCAACAGTGACCGTTGCGGTGATGCCAGAAATTGATGATGTTGAGATTACTATTAATCCACAAGATTTACGGATTGATTCGTATCGATCAAGTGGTGCAGGTGGACAGCATGTTAATACAACTGACTCTGCAATTCGTATTATTCATATTCCGACCGGACTGATGGTGACCTGTCAGGATGAACGATCACAGATAAAAAATAAAGCGAAGGCATTAAAAACGTTGCAAGCTCGTTTGTATGAACTTGAGCGACAAAAGCGTGAAGATTCTCTTTCGCATGATCGTAAAAAACAGATTGGATCAGGTGATCGATCAGAAAAAATACGAACTTATAATTATCCTCAAAATCGTGTCTCTGATCATCGCATTGAATTATCACTTAAAAAATTAGACTTAGTTTTACAAGGTGATCTTGATGATATTATTGAGCCGCTTCGTTCATGGGAACTTGAAGAGCGACGTAAGAGTGGATCATTATTGCCCGCAGAATAAAATAAAAAAATAATAAAAAAAGAGAGCCTGTTTTCTGTAGGGCTCTCTTTTTTTATATTTGATACGGTATTAAGGAGTAGGAATTACTTCTTTTTGTAATGTTTCAATGGTCTTGTTTGTTTCATCCAAAAGACTAAAAACAGAATTTAAAAATGCTTTGCGTGCTCCAATTGCAGCATTAAAAGCTTCGTCAATTTTTGGAATTCCTTGTGCAAGATCTTGAGATCGCGTTGCTTCTTCTTTGATGATTGCTTGATATACAATTTTTAGTTCATTTTGGTATTTTTTTACATTTTCAATTTCTGTTTGAACCAGGTCTATTTTTTCTTGAGAAGAATTAATAATGCTTTTCATTTCATTAATAATATTTTCTAAGGTGGTTGCGTCAACCATGGTTCGCAGTTGATTCCCTTGTTCATCATACGCTTTGTATTCGTCAATTTTAAATGCCTCAAACATTTTTTGTTTATTTTCTTGCAGTGCTATTCGTAATTTTTCACATTCTTGTTCTAAGACGCGATATAAAAAAGCTTCGCTTAATTGTTTTTCAAATAATTCTTTTTCATTTTGATACATAATTTCTGCATATCGATCCCATTCTTTTAAATTTTCTGTATTTTGGTTTTCTTCGTTTGCGTGCATCGAATGTATTGAAAAGAATATAAGAGCAACTGTTATGTATGAGTATTTTATTGATAATGATCTGATATTCATCATGATAGATCTCCTTTGTTATGATGAAATAAAAATATTTTCATTAGCCACCTTATCATAGTTTTTTTAAGAACGCCAAACGTTTTTGATTTACTTTTTATTGATCCATGATAAAATTTTTTTGTCTGGGATGACAGATAGATTCTATCTTTTTTAATAAAAATCCATGAAAAAATAGTAATTGTCTTTTTTTATCTTTAAACAAGAAAGGTTTTTGTATGCTTGTAATGCAATGTTTTAGTCTGTTCGTAATTATATTTGTTGCTTTTCTATGCTCAAATAATAAAAAAAATATTTCATATGGAATGATTGCACGAGGACTTTCATTGCAGTTTGGGATTGCCTATCTTATTTTAAAAACTACATGGGGTTTATATTCTTTTGAAGCATTGTCTCGAGGCATTACACAATTATATTCATTTGCCAATGAGGGGGCCTCTTTTGTTTTTGGTTCTTTGGCAGATGTATCAATGCCATGGGGTGTTATTTTTGCAATAAAAGTCGTTCCAATTGTTATATTTTTTGGTGCATTGATGTCACTCTTATTTCATTTAGGAGTTATTCAAAAAGTTGTTTTTTTATTAGCAAAAGTTATGCAGCCCTTTTTAGGGACATCGGGAGCAGAAACGTTATGTGCAGCTGCAAATAGTCTTTTTGGGCAGACTGAAGCACCTCTTTTAATTAAACATTATCTACCTGCTATGACAGAGTCAGAAATGCTTGTGGTGATGGTGAGTGGCATGGCAACATTGAGTGGCTCAATTATGGCTGTTTATGGATCACTTGGTGTTTCTATGACGCATTTGCTTTGTGCGAGTATGATGTCTGTTCCTGGGTCGTTAATTATTTCAAAAATTTTATTGCCTGAAAAAGCTCAAGCAAATTCAGATGCAACTGAAGAACTTACATTGCAGCCGAGCACATCAAATGTTTTGGATGCATTGTCACAGGGAACCAGTGATGGTATGATGTTAAGTGCTAATATTGTTGCGATGTTAATTACCTTTATCAGTCTGATTGCCGGCATTAATTATTTTTTGAGTATCAGTATTGGTGTGACTTTGGATCAATGTTTTGGTTATGGATTTCAATGGGTTGCCTTGTTGATTGGTATTCCGAAACATGAACGCATTCAAGCTGGGATTTTATTGGGTGAAAAATTAGCAATTAATGAATTTGTTGCATATGCACATTTGACCAAGATGGCTCTTTCAGAACGATCAACTATTTTACTTACCTATGCACTTTCGGGCTTTGCTAATTTTTCATGTATTGGAATTCAAATTGGTGGAATTGGCGTACTTGCGCCATCGCAAAGAAATAATCTTTTAAAATTAGGATTTAAAGCATTGCTGGGAGCAACCCTCGTTAACTTACTTAATGCTTCAATTATTGGTTTAATTATCTAAATTAAGTATGAAGGGCTCTTTGTTAATAAAAGAGCCCTTCATAGCTCTTTAGAAAGGCATTCTTCCTGAAGATATTGTATTTTTTAAATCTTCCAAATTCTCTAATAAAGCAGCTTTTCCCAAGATATTATATTCAACCTTTTCTACCTCTTTTATAAATACATTTAAAGAAGGTATGCGTCTGGCATTTGAATTTTCTGAAAGAGGGTAACATATAAATTCAAAGGAATATAGCTTTTGAGGCGCAAAAGTACTCAAAGTTAATGGATCTAAAATTGCCAATTTAATAAATTCATTTGAAAATTCCTGCAACATAGAAATTTTAGTTTTAGAATCATCTTCCTCTAATAGAAATTTTATAATCTCTGTTTTTTTTAAAAAACAAGCGTAAGCTAAAGGATTTAGCTTTGCTTTGCAATAAAAAGGTATGTCATTCCTATATAAGCGGATAATAAAATTGCCTTCGTGAAATAAAAGTGATTTATCTTTTAAAATCATCTCTTGTACTGTAGCAAGCTCTTCGTTTGCAATAGCATTCATTAACAACTGAAAAGGAGTATTGAAAGCATATTCTCTGGAAAGCTCTCTTTGAAGGAAAGCTTCTCTATCTCGCTGAACATTTATTGCAAAAGCTACCGGGTCTTTTATAGAAACGCGCGTTCTTTTTCTAGATGAACCAAAATGTGAACGCTTTCTTTTGAAATCTTGTGATGAATCAGCTGCAGAATGCAAAGAAGATATTGAACCAATAAATAAAAATATAAAAAATATTTTTTTCATATTTAATTTCCTTTATAAAATAAAAATAAAATAAAACTTTATAGTAGTATTCATGCAAAAATTAAAATGTAAATATCTTTTTGTAATTTTCTTTATACTCAATACAAATTTTTGAATAAAGAAATGATAGATTTTGATATCTTATAAAAGATATGATATATTTATAAAAAATTTAAAAAATTAATTAAAAACTCAAAAGAGCTAATTAAAAATTTCTATATTTAAGGATTTTCATTCATGACTAAAGATCTCAAAAAAGAAGAACTTGAACAAAGTAATGCTCAAAAGCCTGGACAAAAAGAATATACTGCCGATTCAATCAAAGTCCTTGAAGGACTTGAAGGTGTTCGCAAGCGTCCTGCGATGTACATTGGCTCAACGAATGCTGCAGGGCTTCATCATTTGGTGTATGAGGTTGTTGATAATTCAGTTGACGAAGCATTGGCAGGGCATTGTACTCATGTAAATGTTATTTTGCATGTCGATGGAAGTTGTTCAGTTGAAGATAATGGTCGAGGGATCCCTGTTGATATTCACCCAACTGAAAAGATCTCAGCTGCTGAAGTTGTTTTAACTAAACTTCACGCAGGGGGCAAATTTAGTAAAGATTCATATAAATATTCTGGTGGACTTCATGGTGTGGGTGTTTCGGTGGTGAATGCGCTCTCTTCATTTTTGCATTTAACTATTTATAAAAGCGGTAAAGTATATGAACAAGATTATTCTTGTGGCCATCCAAAAGCACCATTGAAGGAGACCGGTGAGACGCGCAAGCAAGGAACGATGGTTCGTTTTGTCCCTGATGCTGGAATTTTTGAAACAGTTGATTTTAATTTTGATACTTTGTCAACACGCTTTCGTGAAATCGCTTTTTTGAATAAGGGGCTTCATATTAATATTTATGATGAGCGAACAGATCAACATAATATATTTCATTTTGAAGGCGGAATAGCTTCGTTTGTAGCACATATTAATTCAAAAAAAACACCCATTTTCCCTGAAGTTTTAGAGTTTTATAAAGATGATGGAACCTATGTAGTAGATTTTGCTTGTCAATATAATGATGGCTATACCGAGCAGACCTTTAGCTTTGTAAATAATATTCGAACAACTGAGGGCGGAACTCATGAAGCTGGCTTTAAATCAGCGTTAACGAAAATTTGCAATCGATATGGTCAAAAATTTAATATAATTAAAGATGAGCCTTTTTCAAGTGAAGATGTGCGTGAAGGGCTTGTAGCAGTTTTAAGCATTAAAGTTCCTGAACCACAGTTTGAAGGGCAGACTAAAACGAAATTAGGAAATAGTGACATCAAGGGCATTGTTGATTCTTGGATGTATGGATATTTTGATAGTTTGTTTGAAGAGAATCCAGCACTTGCTAAAAAAATTCTTGCAAAAGCTCTTCTTGCTCAACAAGCACGGACAGCGGCCAAAAAAGCACGTGAGTTAACGCGTCGTAAAACAGTTTTAGAGTATTCAGTTTTGCCAGGTAAATTAGGTGATTGCTCTGACACAAATCCTGAAAATACTGAGTTATATTTGGTTGAGGGAGACTCTGCAGGTGGTAGTGCAAAGCAAGCGCGCGATCGATTCACACAAGCAGTTTTGCCGCTTAAAGGTAAAATTATCAATGCTGAAAAAGCACGAATTGATAAAATGTTGGCTAACAATGAAATTCAAGATCTGATTACAGCAATTGGTGCTGGAATCGGTTCTACTTTCGATCTTACTAAGGCACGATATCATAAAATTATTATTATGACTGATGCTGACGTTGATGGTGCACACATTCGCATTTTGCTTTTGACCTTCTTTTTTAGACATATGTTGCCACTTATTGAAAATGGATTTTTATACATTGCTCAGCCACCGCTTTATAAGGTGAAGGTGGGCAAACAAGAACGTTATTTACAAAATGATTTTGAATTTACTGCATTTTTGTTTGATTGGGCAAAGGATCAGGGATTACTTTTTATTGATGAAGAAGAATTATCGGTTGATCAGCGTTTAAAATTGCTAGACAATGTTTTGGCGTATGAAAAACAGCTTGAAAAAGTAAGCAAAGAGGTTGAATTGACTTTGGAAGATTGCCATACTTTGGTTAAATTTCGTGAGCAAGTCCCTCTAGTTCAAGCTGAGCTTTCGGCTGAAGAGTTAGTAAATTTATTACAATCATATTTTGGTGGTTATCAAGTTCGATTGAAAATATATAATGATCCTTCATTGGATCTTTCATTACGTCCGGTTACTATTTGTTTCACGCAAGAAAAACGATCATGGGAAGTGACGCCTGAATTTGTTAGATCGCATGAATTGGACTATTTGATTGGCATGTACGAAGTAATTACTCAAGTAGATCAAAAAAATTGGATTTTTAAAGTTGGATCAAAAAATTTAGAAAAATCGGGCAAAGGTCTTTTTCAACTTCGTGATGCAATTATGACGTTTGGTAAATCATTAATGACGGTACAACGTTATAAAGGTCTTGGAGAAATGAATCCTGAGCAACTTTGGGAAACAACGATGGATCCATCTGTTCGTAGTTTTTTACGGGTAACTATTGATGATGCGATTAAAGCTGATCAATGGTTTGCATCATTGATGGGTGATGCCGTTGAAGATCGACGTGAATACATTGCCAAGCATGCGCACTTTGTTAAGAATCTGGACGTATGAAAAAAACTCATATTATACTAATTATCACTTTTAATTACTACAAAACAGGAAGTATTTCATGATCAAAAAAAGTTTTTTTATCTTTTTTTTAACCACTCAGATTTTCATTGCAAATGCAGCCAAGGAACCATCTCAAGAAGATCTTTGCAAGACAGCATATATTTTATTGCAATACAAAGATATCAATATTTTATTTAACAAAATTGGGCCAGATAAAAGTATCTTTATTACTCATATTAATGAAGAAAAATGGAATATCGCTCACTTTGCAGCAAAAAATAATCATCTTGAAATTATTACTGAACTATCGAAATTTCCAATTATTATTAATGCGCAAACAGCTGATGGAAAAACCCCTTTAATGATTGCGATTGAACATAGTAATTTACTTATTGCTCATTACTTACTTCAACTGAATCAGATCAATCTATTTGCTGAAGACAGCGCAGGTCAAACAGTAATTGACTATGTTATTGCCCAAGGACATAATTCATTAATCAGTACGCTATGCCAAGCAATATATCGTTCTGATGAAATAAAAGAAAAATATAATAGTAATAAATCCCACTTATTAGAAAATTGTCAAGCTACTTTTTTTATTGAAAAGCAGCACTAAGGTTAAAAGTATGCAAGTAATCGACTTGACACATGTAATTTCTAATAAAATCCCATTGTGGAATAAAGAAGATAAAGTTGATTTAACTACAGATCTTGATTATTTTCAGTGCATAACAAAAACAAAATTTCGCGTCCAACATATCAGCATGCCTTGTGGCACAGGAACACACATTGATGCACCTGCTCATATTGATCCAAAGGGAATTACTGTTGATCAAATTGAACTAGAAGATTTAATTGCACCATTGATAGTAATTGATATCACCACTGAAGACCCTTATCGCCAACTTTTAGTGCAAGATATTGAAACACATGAAAATGAGTACAAAATAATTCCTACTAATGCACTTGTTATAGTAAAAACAGGGTGGAGTCGTTATTGGTATGATGCAAAACAATATTGTAACAACTATCACTTTCCTTCTATTTCAAAAGAAGCTGCTGAGTTACTACTTGTCAGAAATATTGTTGGACTCGGGATTGATACACTCAGCCCTGATGGACCAGATACAAATTTTCCTATTCATAATCTTATTTTAGGTTCAGGAAAATATATACTTGAAAATATTTTCATTCCTGATAGAGTTTCTTCTGTTGATCTTTTGGCATATGTGATGCCTCTAAAAATAGAGAGAGCAACCGAAGCTCCTTGTCGAATTATTGCTACAACATTATAAGAGATATTATGATTAAAAAATTATTTTTATTAGTATTAGTTATTTCATTATCTGCAGCATCTGGTGACTTACAAATTGTATCTAGTAAATATTGTGAAGATAAAGAGATAATCGATTATTTATTAGAAATTGCAGACGCTAGAACAGAACAAGGAATAACGAATGCTGAAAATAACATTTTTTCCCTTTTGGATAGAGGATCAGATCCAGGGTATCAAGAATTAAAAATGATTTATTTTTGCAGTGGAGAGGCTGGAGCAATCCCCTTAAATCTTTATTTTATTAAAACTAAAGCTCTTTTTAATGATAAGACGAGTGCGTTTAATCGTATTTATAAAAAATGTATCCAAAAAGGCTTTATCTATACAGAAAGTCTTGCAGAAATTTGTGCCATTTCATAAAATGAAATACATAAACGCTACTATCAATATAAATAAAAAAGGCAACTTTCATGATACAACGTATACGCGGCACTGAAGATATTTTCAATTTACAAAACGAGCTTATGCTTATTGAAACAATACGTGTACTTTTAATGCAACATACTTTTTGTGAAATTGCATTACCTTTATTTGAATCAACCAACCTTTTTGTTCGCTCTTTAGGAACTTCCACCGATGTCGTATCAAAAGAGATGTATACGTTTAGCACAGGAACCGGAGAGTCTATCTCTTTACGCCCTGAAGCAACTGCGTCAACGGTTCGTGCATTTTTAGAAGCTGGGATTCAGACTCGTCCTTGGAAAGTATTTACCTATGGCCCTATGTTTCGCCATGAACGTCCTCAAAAAGGTCGTTGGCGTCAGTTTAACCAAGTAAGTATTGAGTCAATTGGAACCGAAAATATTCTTAATGATGTACTCTTTATCAGAATGCTCTATTTTTTGTTTGCTCAAAAATTAGAACTTACACAATTTGCTTTACATATCAATTGGCTAGGAACGATTGAGGACCGAAAAATTTTTAAAACAGAACTTTTTGATTTTTTAGTGCCACTTCAAAATGAAATGTGTCAAATCTGTCAAGTGCGTCTAACAAAAAATATCTTACGTATTTTTGATTGTAAAAATGATGCTTGCCAAAAGGTCTATCTTCAGGCTCCTAAATTAGTTGATTTTTTATCGCAAGAATCTTCTGCTCAATGGGAAGTTGTACAAAAGACATTACAAAATTTGGGTCTTTCGTATCAAATAAATACATCATTAGTTCGAGGACTGGATTACTATAGTGGCATTGTTTTTGAGTTTACTTCTGATGTGTTGGGTGCTCAAAGTGCTTTTTGTGGTGGAGGGCGCTATGAACTTTCTTCGCAACTTGAAGGACCCGTAGTTCCATCGATAGGTGCTGCAATTGGTGTTGGACGATTATTGATATTGCAAGAGGTTGAGCAAAAAATAATTGAACCCAAAAAAGATTTTTTAATCGTTATTTTGCCCTTGAGCAAAGAACAAGAGCAAGTAGCGATTAAAACGTATACAACGTTGATTGATGCAGGTCTTTGTGTAGAAATTATTTTAGGAAAAAATTCTATGAAACAGCTTTTTAAAAAAGCTCATCAATTGAAAGCGAGTTATGCATTGATTATTGGTGAGCAAGAAGTTCAGACTCAACAATACGTTTTGAAGGATATGAAAACGGGCGAGCAAAAAATAGATTCACTTGATCAATTTATTCGATTTCTTAAAAATCATTAGAATTAAAGATTGTTTTTGACTTTTTTCATAGAATATTTATCATAATTTTGAGGCCTTTGAGGCCTTTGAGGCCTTTGAGGCCTTTGAGGCCTTTGAGGCCGTTTTAATGTAATAATTCTGGAGATATTCTATGACTTTTAGTCGATCTAATCAAATAAAACTATTTGTACTATTGCTGAGCAGTTCATTTTTGGGAGCAGCGACCAGTCAATCTGAACTTGTTGAACTTGAAAAACTTTCAAAGCAATCACCATCACTGGCGATTGCAGCATCCATTTTACAGGCATATCCTGAAGTTGAAAAGGCAACGATAGCTGATACCTTTGAAAAAGCGGTTGGGGCTGAAAAAAAAGAAGATCAGAGTAGTGATGATGTTGAGGATCAAAATAAAGAGAAAAAAGAAAAGAAAAAAAAGCCAAGTATGCAAGAATCTTTTTTTTATTATTATACTGATGAAATCATTAAGCCTTCTGAGTATGAGCGTAAAAAACGGGCTTATAGCATCGTTAACGCAGCAGAAAAACAATATTCTGCCTCATGGATGAGTGCATCGGTGATTGGTAGTTCGGTTTGGCGAGATTTGAATCTTTTTTATGGATCGATCGATTACCCACGTTTTTTCTTAGGTGAAATTTTAACAAAAGATCGTGCATATTCTGAAATGGGCAAAGCGGTTTTTAATAGTCTGATTGCTCGTCCCGTTGATGATGTTGGATTAATTTATCACCGACAAGATATTGTAAAATATTTTATGAATGAGAAGATCAGTGAAAATCTTGATGCGCAATTAAAAATATTTCAAGAACATGAACATATGTTGACCGGACTTTGGGGTAAAGAGCAGTTGATGCAATTTATCAAAGCAGATTGTTATGCACAATCTCCCTGGAAAAAATTAGATGGTTTTGTGGAAGCATGTAATAAAAGCCCTTTATTTATGGATACGTTTGAAGTATTAAATCGTGCAACTTGTTTGTTACGAAGTTTTTCAGCGATTGGAAGTATTATGCTTTTTGCGACTTGTGCAACGGAGCAAGCATTAGGTATTAATATTTTTGAAGATTATGGTTTAAAAAAATTGGTCTCTATGTTTCCTGGCTGGGGATGGGCAGAAGATAATACAGATAATTATGATCAATTTGGAATCCTGAAGTCAAAAGATGTTGTTAAGTCTGCCTATGGATCAGCAAAAAGTTATTCATTGTATGATCCAAAAATGTGGGCAGCGTTTCTGTTATTATATCAAGCAACATGTGTTTCTAATGTTCTTGGTGGGACAGCGGGGACAGCTGCAACGATGTATGATTTTCCACGTCAATGGGATAATATAAGAATTGGATCTTGGTATGATGACTTTTTTTTACGGCGTATGATCCGAGTCATGGAGTGTTTGCGTGTTGCTCAAAATATGATGCAGATTATTCCTGTAGAGATACAAGAAAAATTGGTTTTCTTTAAATCTATTCGACATTTTTTTGTTGATTTATACGTTGACAATGATGACGTGGGTGACTTTGTTGATATGATGGAGAGTTGGACTTTTGATCCAAAAAATTTAGATCCGAAAAAATTTAATTTATTATTTAGAACAGGAAAAATGTTTGCAGCATTTAGAATTTTAGAAAATATTAAGCAGCATATTGAGCCGATTATTGCAGCACTTGGAGAGATTGATGCTTATAATGCGATTGCAAAAATAATGTGTGAGCAGTCAGAGCACTGGAGTTTTGTTGATTTTTGTATCGATACAGATCCATCGATTGCACTTGATAATTTTTGGAATCCACTGCTTGATCCTGCATTAGTGGTAAAAAATTCTTTACGTCTTGGCCAAGCATATCAAACACCCCATATTATTATTACCGGACCCAATTCAGGAGGTAAGTCAACGGCACTCAAAGCTTTGGCATTCTCAATTGTTCTTGGTCAAAGTATCGGTATTGCACCGGCACAAAAAGCTGAATTGACGCCATTTAGTCATCTTGCCTTGTATATGAATATTGGCGATAGCATCGTTGATAAAGAATCTCGATTTCAAAAAGAAGGTCGTCAGGCTTTTGCGCATGGTGATTTGATCAGATCAATGGCAGAGCAGCATAAGTTAAGCTTTGCAATTTTTGATGAGATTTTTAGTGGAACTTCGCCTGAAGAAGGTGCTGAGTGGGGGTATCGTACTGCACGTGGTTTTGCCGCATATCCAAATTGTATTTGTGCAGTGGCGACACATTTTAAGCGATTAACGCAGCTTGAGACTGATACTAAAGGTCATTTTGTAAATTATAAAGTTTCAATTGCAACGGATCAAAAAGGAAATTTTGTTAAAGAAGAAAATGGTAAGTTGAAACGTACATACAAGATTGAAAAAGGAATGGCACATCAACAGATTGCAAAAGAGGTTTTACAAGAACAAGGAATAGAGAGTCAATTTTTTAATGATAACTTTGCTCAATAAATTTTGATTATAAAAATAGGCAAGCTGGAAAAAGTGCGTTACACTTGATTCAGCTTGTTATTTATTTCTTGAGGAGTTTTGTTATGAAAAAAAGAAATCTTTTTTTATCACTAGTATTATTTTTGAGTGTTCAAATATCTGCTTCAGCAGAAGAAAAAAAATCATTTGTTATTCCAAAAAAGTCTATTAAAGAATCGACCAATACCTTAAAAGAGCAGCTTGGTGATTCGGTTCAAAAAACATTGAAACAGATTACTGCGTTGCAAAAACAGACCGCATTATTGCTTGAAAAACTTTCTGAAACACAGCAAAAATTACTCAAAGCGGGCAGCAGCATGCTTAAAAATAAAGAGCCGTTTAAAAAGGCATCTAAGGAATCATTGGTGCAGGCTGAAAATACGATCAATGCATTACATACGCATTTTCATGAAGGGATGCGGATGGTGAACATTATTATTGATCAGACTGAAAAAAACAGTCTTGATCGAGCGACCTGTTTTTCAATAAAGAAAAAAATATAACGGTTTTACCGTGCAAAATATAAAAATATATTATGTTGCTGGTGAAAAATCGGGAGACCAACTCGCTGATTGGCATAGCAATGTATTCTGGCCTCATGCTCAATTACACGGCGTTGCAGGTGATCTGATGCAAAAAAAGATGAAGCTTGATATGCACATTAATCAACTTTCATGCATTGGGGGCCTGAAGATTTTATTTGATTTGCCGCGTCTGTATCGATTACAAAAACAGATTTTGAATAATATTATTGTATCAAAGCCTGATCAGGTTATCTTGGTTAATTTTTCTTATTTTAATCTTTCGCTTGCAGCAAAAATTAAACAACATAAGTCCGATCAAAAAATTGTTTTCTTTTCTCCTCCACAAGTCTGGATCTGGGGTGCATGGCGCATAAAAAAAATTAAGAAATATATTGATGAGGTTCAGGTTATTTTTCCATTTGAGGTTGAGTGGTACAAACAAAAGAGCATCAATGCTTCTTATGTTGGCTCACCTGTTTTTGATCGATTTAAAAATTTCGAAAGAAAAGAAATAAGCGGACAATCATTGCTTTGTCTCCCAGGATCGCGAAAACAAGAGCTTGTCGTGACGCTTCCTTTATTTATTCCTGCGCTTGCATTGATGCAAAAAAATAATCCTGATTTAAAAATATTGATCGGCAGCGCTCATGATGATTTTATTCAATTGATTGATCAAGCCTGTCAAAAATATCAGCTTGAAACATATGAAATAGTTAAATCTGATGATTTGATGGCTGCTTTTGCTTCAGTAAGCTGTGCATTGACGAAGCCAGGAACTAATACCTTAGAACTTGCGTTTGCAGGTATTCCTACGGTTGTTGCTTATAAACTTTCATGGCCGATCTATTATTTGGCACGATTAATAATTAAAACAAAATGTACTGCATTGCCAAATTTGATTTTAAAACAAGAAATGTTTAAAGAGATTATTCAGTGGCATTGTAGACCAGAAACAATTTTTATTGCATTGATGTGTACAATGAAATTGATGTCTGATCAATGCTTTGAATATGAATTTTTTTTGCAACAACAAAAGAAATTATATGAGTTGTTTTAGAGGGTTTTTCTTGCATAGTTTCTAAAATCTGTTAAGATATTTTTTGAGGGCGGTGAGGTGCTTATTGTGGACCCTGTCAGGTTCGGAAGAAAGCAGCAGACGCAGTGTTGGCTTGTATCGCTCTCAAGCTCTAAAAATATAATAAAAATCTGAAAATATTTTTTATAAAGGTTTGAAGATATGCAGGTGAGAGTATTAAACATGGCTCGGCGACTTCGTCCCACTTCATTTGACGATATGAAGGGACAAGAATTTTCACTGAGTATGTTAAAAAATAGTCTTTATTCAAATACTTTTTTTCCTACATATTTATTTACAGGGCAACGTGGTTGTGGCAAAACAACTACGGGCCGTATTTTTGCAGCAGCACTCAATTGTGAGGCTCTTGAAGAGTTTCAAAAAAATCCTCACATACTTTTGCCCTGTCAAGTCTGTTCTTCATGTTTGATGATGAAAGAGCAGACACATCCTGATTTTGTTGAAATTGATGCTGCATCACACACGGGCGTTGATGATGTTCGAGCAATGCTTGAGGCATCATGCTATGTCCCATTGCAGGGAAGAAAAAAAATATATTTAATCGATGAAGCGCATATGTTAAGCAAAGCTGCATTTAATGCATTACTTAAAATGCTTGAAGAGCCGCCAAAAACAGCATTGTTTATGTTAGCTACAACTGAATATAATAAGATTCCTGCAACCGTTAGATCACGTTGTTTTCAGATTCATTTTAGTTCATTGGATCATGGGACATTATCTACTTTCTTAAAAGAAATTGCAGAAAAAGAATCGATGACCATTTCGATTGAAGCAATTAACATGATTATTACGCTTGCAGAAGGGTGTGTGCGTGATGCATTAAATATGCTTGAGCAGATTAGTTTTGCAACAAAAAATATTACTGAAGACGTGGTTTTAAAAGTGATGGGAATGTTACCCAAAGAATATTTTTTTTCAGTTATTGGACATGCACTTGAGAAAAACCCTGAAGCAGTATTAGATTTTTTTGAAAAAAAGCCATTAACTTTGGCTTCAGCACCGCATTTTTTATATCACACTGTTCATTTTTTTCGAGCGATGATTCGTGTTCATTATAAAATTCCTTTGATCAGTAATATTTTTTCGGTGAATCAAGATCGGTTACAGAAGCTATATTCATTACTAACGATTACCGAGATTAATCTTATTTTACGCTGTTCATGGATTGTTGAAGGAATGATGAGTAGTGCGCATCAAAAAGAAGTCTTGGTTGAGCATCTGATGATTTTGATTGCAACACGAGATTTTTCTTCGTTGCTTGATCAAAAGCGGCCTAAAGAAGAGAGTTCAATTGAAGAGTCAAAGTTTGTAGCACAAAAAAGTATGCCTAAACAAGTAAAAGAATTGCTTCAAAGGACTCAGGCTTCAGCAGATATAGTGCATCTAGCCCCGATTATGTCAGTACAAAAAGATCAAAAGTGGCAATATTTTATTGATGATTTATTACAGAAGAATCGAATGCTGGCTTCTATTTTTCAACAGGCTGAACCTGATTTTAAATCGGCAGTTCCTTTGTTGAGCATAGTTTTTTCGGTTAAAAGTGGGTTTTTTCAGGAAAAAATTGCAGAATGTAAGAATCAATGGCATTCTGTATTTTTACACTATTTCCCTGATTATACTGATCTAGTTATGGTAGAAAAAATAAATGAAAAGGTGGGCGTTGTATCAAAAAGTTTTCTTTCAGACGATCAGTCGTTCAAGAGACAAGCTATTGAAGTACAAAGAGTAGAATCAAAAAAGATGTTGTTTAACCCACAAGAGTGGCCACAGACAGCAGAGATTTTGAAAGAGTTTCCTGGTACAGTTGAAATTATCCAGAATGATAAAAAATAACAGAGTAGATAAAATATGAGTACGTTTCCTAAAGTTCTTTTGGTTGGTCGAACTAACGTTGGCAAATCAACTATTTTTAATCGCATTGCTAATAACAATAAAAGTATTGTTTTTGATCGTGATGGAGTGACCCGTGATTATGTGCATGAGGTGGTTAATTGGGATGATGCGACGTTTGATTTGATTGATACTGGTGGAATTCCTCTTCGTCCAGGCCAAGATCTTATTTTGCAATCAGTGAAAAAAAATGTAGTAGATTTACTACAACAAGCTACATTGATTGTTTTTGTTGCTGATATGAAGCAAGGTGTCTGTCCTGATGATTTAGGTATTGTACAATTGATTCATAGAAGTAAACGTCCTGCAATAGCTGTGATTAATAAAGCTGATAATCCTGACATTGTAAATTATGAAATGGCTGATTTTTATCAACTCGGTTTTTCTGAACTCATTGCTTTGTCAGCAATTCATGGTCGTGGCATGGGGAAATTACTTGAAATTATTTCAACAGAAGTTAAAAAGAACAAAGAAACTGCTCTACAAATTCCAGAGACTCCTCGATATAAAATTGCGATTGTTGGTAAGCCCAATGTGGGTAAATCATCTTTGTTGAATATTTTATTACAAGAAGAGCGAGCTATTGTTTCTGAAGTTGCAGGAACTACGCGTGAGCCTTTGTCTGAATCAATGCGTTTGCATCACGAACTTATTCAATTGACTGATACGGCTGGAATTCGTCGTAAAAAAGGAGTGACTGATTCGCTTGAATCAATTATGGTTAAAACTTCTTTTAAAGCGATCAAAGATGCAGATCTTATTCTTTTGATGGTTGATGGTTCTGAAGGTGCATTAGCTGATCAAGAGTTAAAATTATTGTTTTTTGCACATGATAATAAAAAAGCATTGATTTTGGTTATTAATAAGACTGATAAAATTGATGATTATGCTCAAGATCGTATGAATATGAGTCAAGAATTCTATGACTTTATGCTTAAAAAAATACCGATAATTAATATTTCTTGTTATGAGAAAAAGAATATTGGTGTTTTGAAAGAAACAATTAATCAAGTCTGGGTTCGTTTAAAGCAGAAATTTCAATCAACTAAAGTTAATGATGTTGTACAGAACTATCTCTTACATCGACCAATGTATCAAAAAGGCTTAATATTAAAAATATTTAAAGTTCGTTTTGTTGAAGCACGGGTTCCTAGTTTTGTTATGCACGTTAATCGTCCAACAGAATTTACTCCTGCACATATGCAATGTATTGAAAATGTGTTGCGTGATAATTTTGATCTTGTTGGATGTCCTGTAAATTTGATTATCCGATCGGTTTAAAAAAAGAATTTTTTGAGAACGGAGTGATCGATGCCATTAGTGATAGATCAACTTACTTTCTTTCGTCAAAATAAAAAAGTTTTGCATGCGGTTTCACTTGAAATTGTTCCTAAAAAGGTTATTGCCTTTTTAGGGCCGAACGGTTCTGGGAAAACAACATTACTTAAAGTGGTCATGGGACTAACGCCTTTGTCGGTTAAAAAAGAGCATCAGCAACATTATCTTCGTCTTGATGATCATTGTCTTTGTCAAAAATCTATTTCTGAACGCATTGCTGCTGGTATTGTTTATATGCCACAGCAGAGTATTCTTTTTGATGATCTTACAGCGCTTGAAAATATTATGTTGATTTATGAGTATCATCCATTTTGGAAAGGCAGATCAAGACAGGATTTTCAAGGTTTTATTGATCTTTGGATTCAAAAAACAGATGTTCGTGGAGCGCTCCAGACGGGAGCCCGTTTTTTATCGGGAGGTCAAAAAAGAAAAATTGAATTGATACGAACACTTGCAATGCAACCAAAAATAATGTTACTCGATGAGCCTTTTTCAGGAGTCGATCCAAAATCTATTGAAGAGATTCAAGATTTATTAACGCTCATTGCTGCAACAGGCATGGGAATATTGATCTCGGATCATCATGTTTTTCAGCTTTTACATGCAGTGGATTACGTATATGTTTTGTTTGAGGGATTAATTATTGCTCAAGGAATAGCAGATGATATAAAGTATAATTCTCAGATACAAGATATATACTTAGGGAAAAAAATTGGTTATTCTAAATAATCATAAATATTTGTAGAGATCATTTTTTCGTGTAAAGGAGTTATCATGAAAAGAACTATTTCATTTATTGGTATGCCACATTCAGATTCACTTGAAGCGCATAGTAATCAGAAACTTGATAAATTAACTGCATTAATTAAGCATGATGACGAGCATGCAGATGCATATTTTTTAGACTTGCATTTAAAAAGTCAAGAAGCGCATACGCATCATCGTGTGGATTTACACATTAAAACACCGCATATGAAGTTGAATACGCATGATGAAGGTCCTGAAATGTATGCAGTTGTTGATAATGTGATTGATAAAATGGTTACTTTGTATAAAAAAGAAAAAGGCAAAATAAAAGATCGACATCATAAAATTGAAACAGATAAAAATAAATTTGTTTAAAAAAAATGGGGGGGGGGATTACCAATGATTTATTATGTAGGAATATTTTTTTTAGTTGCAAAAACTATTTTTGCTGCTAACAGTCAGTCTTCTTTTCTTCATAAAAAAGTTGAAGTAAATTTTGGAACATATCAATCAAGTGAAATGTTGAGAAAATCTGTTTTAAGGCGGAATTCAGAAGAATTTACTTTTTTTAAAAAAAATCTAGCGCTTTTGTGTATTGATGCTATAGAAAAAAATATTATAATTGATGATTTTTTTAATTGTAGCATCTTGCATTGGAAGGATGAAGAAGGACTCAATTTATTGCACTATGCTGCTTTGAATAAGCGTCCTTGTATTGCTGTATTATTACTTGCTTTAGAAAAATTTTATAGATTAAAAAATCAAAATCAAGAAGACTATATCTCTCTTGTTGAGCAAAAAAATAAATTTGGTTTTTCACCCAAAGATGTCGCGTTTAAGTCATTAGAAGTTGTTACGATCGACTTAAAAATTAGCGCTTCTCTTCCAGAAGTAGATATATCCTCGGGCTTAAGAAATACTGAATATTTTCCTGGAGCAGTGTTATTACAAAGAATAGAAAAAAATTATTTGAGTTATGAATACGAAGAAGAAAGAATCATTAAAGAAGTCAAGGTAATATTTTTAGAAATGATAAAAGAGATAAATAGCTTGTATCATAATCTTTTGATAGAAAAAGAAAATATATATGAGGATGAAAAAGATATTCTTTTAGCATTAGATTTAAGATAATATTTATTCTGTATTGAATATACAGTTTATGTATGAATTAAAAAGTATGAATTGATTGATTTTTTAATATGATCTAGAATGAAAAAACCGTTTGACTTAGTAAGAAAAGTTAAAATGCTATAATTATATAGTTTACGAAAGGAATGTATTTTATGCAAAATCCGCTTGATATTATTGATGCACAAAGCATGATTGATGATAGTGCAGCCAGTTTTAATCCACGTACTTTTGAAGAGTATTTGGGTCAAGCGGTTATCAAAGAAAAATTAAAAGTCTATACACACGCTTCGCGTCAGCGCGATGAACCACTCGATCATCTCTTATTATTTGGGCCACCTGGACTTGGAAAAACAACATTGGCAAAAGTGATGGCGCATGAATTAGGAGTCCCCATTAAAATGACGAGCGCGCCGGTGCTTGAACGGAGTGGTGATTTGGTTGCGCTTTTGTCGAATTTGGCGCCTAAAGATATTCTGTTTATTGATGAAATCCATCGACTTCCAAAGCATGTTGAAGAGATTTTATATTCGGCGATGGAAAATTTTTGCGTTGATATGATCGTTGGATCTGGTGCAGGAGCGCAGTCAATTCGATTGCCGTTAAATCCGTTTACTTTAATTGGAGCGACTACCAAAACAGCACTTATTTCTGGGCCGCTTCAGACGCGCTTTGGAATTATTGAACGGCTTGATTTTTATACGCCCGAAGAATTGGCTCAGATCGTGAAACAGAATAGTTCTTTTTTTGAAACTACTTTTTCTGAAGAAGCAGCTTTGATGATCGGAACTGCAGCGCGCGGAACCCCACGGATTGTTAAACGTTTATTTCGTCGTGTTCGTGATTTTGCTCAGTTTTATCAGCACGCAACAGTGACGGCTGAAATTGCTGATCAGGCGCTTCAATTTTTGGGCATAGATCAACATGGTCTTAATCCTCTTGATCGACAAGTTTTAATCCATCTTATTAAAGACTTTGATGGCGGACCAGTTGGGCTTGAAACGTTGGCTGCAATGACCGGGGAAGATAAAGATACCTTGGAAGAATATTGTGAGCCGTTTTTGATTCGACGCGGTTTTTTACAAAAAACTTCTCGAGGGCG